>ERZ869936.1842-NODE-1842-length-13822-cov-5.802862_pt1 | contig 13822 bp, 16 predicted proteins | sample MGYA00520876_ERZ869936 | MGnify/ENA primary metagenome ERZ869936 (study PRJEB32218, sample SAMN09650985) | biofilter metagenome | isolation source: enrty point of leading RO module | place: Saudi Arabia: Thuwal, RO plant located on Red Sea | collected 2016-02-17 ...
GAAGCGTGTACAAATTATTGAAAACGCTACCAGTGGTTCGCAAAACATTATTATTTCTCAAGGTTCAGGTGCTAATGTAACAATCGCACCGGGCAAAGTAGCAGTCGTACAATTAGATGGAGCAGGATCAGGAGCAGCAGTTTTAGATGCACTTACTGATTTAGCTGTTACTGATAGTTTATCTATCAACGGTACGACTTTAACGATTGGAGATGCTTCAGAAGAAGATACTAAAATAGTCTTTGATGGTAACGCTCAAGATTTTTATATTGGTTTAGATGATTCAGCAGACGATTTAGTTATCGGTCTAGGATCAGCAGTAGGTACAACACCTGCTATTTCAATAGATGAAAACCAAAATGTAACCATGCCACAAATTGTTACTGCATCTACTTCAGCGAATATAACTCAAGTCGCTTTGACAGACGGTACAGTATCTTGGGATGCAAAAGCAGCCGCTAACGCATTTTTATTATTAGAAGAAAACTCAACTATATCGGCTCCAAGTAATGCAGTTGAAGGAGCGATTATAAGTATTGAAGTAGCACAACATGCTTCTAGTGGACCGTACACATTAGCTTGGAATGCAATCTTTGAGTTTGTTGGAGATGTAACTCCTACGCAAACTGCTACAGATGCTAAGACTGATATATATGCCTTTAGATATAATGGCAGCAAGTGGCAAAATATAGGCATTAGTCAAAACTTAACACAAAGCTAATATGGAAACTCTCCAAAGGACAGCTAATAGAGGGTCTGTTTCAACAAAATATGATGTTGATAACTCTGTGAAGTTAGACAGACTTAATGCTGAAAAATTACAATTTACCTTTGATCAAGCGGCAACAAACTTAAAAAAGAATACTCTTAGTATTTGGTTTAAAAGAAATGTTATAGGTGTGAATCAAGGACTTTATCAATTTGGTGATGATGCAAGTGGAGAACATACTTATATTAGATTTACTTCAAGTGCCGATCAAGGTTTTTTAAGAGGTAATTTTGGCAGTAATGTTCAATTTTTACTTACCACACAATCATTTAGAGATACTTCAGCTTGGTATCATCTAGTCGTTGCATGGGACACAACGCAAAGCACCGCTTCTGATAGATTAAAAGTTTATTTAAATGGTTCAGAAATAACAGCATTTGATACTGATAATCGTTCCTCAGTAATTCCATTAAATCACGATACACCAAATGGAGAAAATGGTAAGTCTGTATTAATTGGTGAGGGTGTGTATAAAATATCTTCGTATATCGCTGAAACACACTTTGTAGATGGTCAAGCACTAGCACCTACAGAGTTTGGTGAATTTGATAGTGATTCAGGTATTTGGAAGCCTAAAGAATACACAGGCACTTATGGTAATAATGGATTTTATTTAGACTTTAAAAACTCTTCTAATTTAGGTGAAGATCAAAGCGGTAATAACCATGATTTTACTTTAAATAATATTACAGCAGCCGACCAATCAACAGATACTTGCACTAATAATTTTTGCACACTAAATCCATTAGTTAATTTTAAATATACAACCAATGAAATAACAGAAGGTGCAACAGAATTTGGAGATGACACAGGTGGTGGTGTTGGTGGTGCCTTTGGAACTTTTGCAGTAACTAAAGGTAAGTGGTATTGGGAAGTTAAACTAACTCAACAAAACTCACATTATATAGGTGTAAGTGCTGTTGATGATGGTGATAATGTTTTTGCATCTACTGATCCTCAAGATGAAAACTCTTCTTTTGTTTTTAATATTGCTGTTGCTAGAATTGAATATGTAAATAGTGGCACTAAGTCTTATGGTTCTGCTGATGCTTTTACAGATTTTCATAGTGCAGGAGATATTATAGGCATAGCATTAAATATGGATGATAACCAAATTAGTATTTATGGTAATGGCACACTTCAAAGTGGTGTTGCAAATTCAAGTATTTATGATGCGGCAAACAAAATGGTAGTGCCTTTCCATGGAACTATTAACGATGAATGTCAATATAACTTTGGTGGCTATTCAGCATGGACACCAGCAAGTGCAGCATCTGATGCTAATGGTTACGGAACTTTTGAATACGCACCTCCATCAGGCTACTATGCCTTATGCACGAAGAATTTAGCGGAGTACGGATAATGGCTTATACAAGTATTGATGATCCTTCAGCACATTTTCATGTGCAACTTTATACAGGAACAGGCTCAACACAATCGGTTGGTAATGATGGAAATTCTAATTTAAAACCTGACTGGGTTTGGATTAAAAAAAGAAACTCATCAGGAAATAATGGTTTATTTGATTCATCAAGAGGTGCAACTAAAGAATTAATATCTAATGGTGGCAATGCTGAATTAACAGATGCACAGCTTTTGACACAATTTGATACCGATGGATTTACAGTAGGAACAAATAGTGGCGTAAATGGTTCAAGCGATACATTTGTAGCTTTTCAATGGAAAGCTAATGGTGGCACCACAAGCTCTAATTCAGATGGCAATTCAACAACAACAGTACAAGCTAACACAACAGCAGGATTCAGTATTGTACTTGGTAGCTTTACTGGTAGCACACAAACTTACGGTCATGGACTAGGCGTAACGCCCAATATAGTTCTTTGGAAAAATAGGTCAAATACTAATAGTTGGTTACTTCTTACCAACGCTATTGATGGTACTCAAGATTATGGTATTTTAAATGGTACTAATGCTTTTTCTGCTATTACTTATGGATTTTCGTCCACTACTTTTGAAGGTAATGATGACGCTAGTACAAATTTTGTAGCTTATTGTTTTGCAGAAAAACAAGGCTTTAGTAAGTTTGGAAAGTACAAAGGTAATGGAAATTCAGATGGTGCATTTGTTTATACAGGTTTTAAGCCTCGTTGGATTATGGTTAAAAGAACTGATGATAGTGGGTATCATTGGAGAATTTATGATACTAAAAGAAGCTCATCAGATGGTAGTAATCCATTAGATGAAAGGGTTAACGCAAATTTAGATGAAGCTGAAGGCACTCATGCCTCAGACTTTGATATAGATGCTTTAAGTAATGGCTTCAAATTTAGAACATCATCACAAATAAATGTTAGTAACGGAATATATTTTTACATGGCATTTGCAGAGAATCCATTTGTTACAAGTGATGATGGCGGAAGCATACCAACAACAGCTAGGTAAAATAAAATTATTGAGGTAGAATAAAAATTATGTGGGCATTAGTAGAATCAGGCAGTATAACTGCTACTTATAATCAACCGAAAGCTATACAAATAGGGGATATTAAATACCCTAGTAATATATTTGAGTTATGGTCTAAATCTGAATTAGAAGCTGTAGGTCTTTACGAAGTTGTTTATGATCGTACAAATTTTAAAGATAAAAATTATTATATAAACACAAATCAAACTTTAAGTTTTTCCAGTAATACTGTTACTGCATCTTGGGGTACTGCAACAGCTAAAGATTTAGATACCTTAAAAAACGAACATAAAAAAACTATTGACGATCAAGCTTATGGGTTACTACAACCTAACGATTGGATGGTGGTAAGAAAAGCTGAAAGCTCAAAAGCCATACCGTCTGATTGGTTAGATTTTAGAGTAGATGTAAGAAGTACAGCTTCTAGCATGAAAGATAAAATAGATGCTGTAAGTGATGTAGACGCACTAGCAGCACTTTATGTTTATAACGATGCTACTCCACCAGTAAGACCATTAGGTGATTTTCCAACCCCACCAAGTTCATAAGGAGTAAATATGGAAACATTTATCTCATTAGTAGTAATATCAGTTATTGTTTTAGCTGTTATTTATAAAAGAAAACCACAATGGTGGAATAAATTAAAATCTTTATTTAAAGAATAATGGCAAACGTAAAAGAGGCTATGCTTAAAATAGAATCGCACAAAAAAGAATGTACATTGAGATATAGTAATATCGAAAAAAGATTAGATGAAGGCAGCAAAAAGTTTGAAAAACTTGAAAAGATGATTTTAGGTTTATATATTGCTTTTGCAGCTTCTTTAGGTATTGATAAGTTCATTTTATAAATGGACACTTTCGTCCAACTCATCAATGAGGTTGGATTTCCCATAGCTGCAGCAGGCGGCTTGGGTCTTTTTATCTGGAAACTCATAAACAGAATTATCGACGGTATGGAAACTAAACTTGATACTTTAGACGATAAACAAGCTGAGCTTATAGCTAATATGGAAGAACGATTAGGTACAAAACTTGATTCACAACACGGAATTTTAGTGGCATTAATAGATAGAGTACGTAGCTTAGATAATGAAATTATAAGACAAGATACTTTAATAAAAACAATATTAGGTGTTCCTAATTTAATAGACAGTAATAAAATAGCAAAAGCTGATCGTGATGATCAAAGGAAAGATTAAAATAAACTAAATAAATGGTATACAATATTATTTATGTTAAAAGGTGTTTTAAAGAACGTCGTTGGTAGCATAGCACCTAGTTTAGGTTCTGCATTAGGTGGACCTTTAGGTGGTATGGCTACTAAAGTTTTATGTGAAACTTTAGGGTGTAAATCTGATCCTAAATCTATAGATGCTGCGATACAACAAGCAACTCCTGAGCAACTTCTACAATTAAAAAAGGCTGAAAAAGATTTTGAGTTAAGGATGAAAGAGCTTGATGTTGATGTTTTCAAATTAGAAACTGAAGATAAACAAGACGCTAGAGGTAGATTTAGTAAAGATTGGACAGCTAGGATTATGGGTTTAGCTGTTTTAGGTGGTTTTTTAGGGTACATATTTTTAGTCACTTTACAACCACCAGAACAAAATAGTGAAGCATTGATAAATTTAGTGCTTGGTTATTTAGGTGGGTTAGCTAGTGCTGTTATATCATTTTATTTTGGTGCTTCTAATTCACAAAAAGAAGAATAAATATGTCTGTAGAGCCATTTGTGTATAATGCTATACTAGATCGTGTAGTTGATGGTGATACAGTTGATGTAACCCTTGACTTGGGTTTTGATGTAAAACTGCATAAACAACGCTGCAGGTTGGCAGGAATAGATACACCTGAGTCAAGGACTCGTGATTTAGCTGAAAAGAAGTTAGGTTTGGCTGCAAAGAAAAGATTAGAAGAACTTTGCGTAAATAATTTTAAAATAAAGTCTTTAGGAAAAGGCAAGTATGGCAGAATATTAGCTATACCATATACAGAAGATGGTCAAGACATTTGTAAAATACTTATTCAAGAAGGTCACGCAGTCGAATATCACGGTGGAAAGAAAACAAAAATCTGGGGGGATTATTAATATGCATATATCAGACGAGGGTGTAGCTTTAGTTAAAAAGTTTGAAGGGTGTAAGTTAGAAGCCTATCAATGTGCAGCAGGGGTTTGGACTATTGGTTATGGTTCAACTAGAGGTGTAGCAAAAGGTGATACTTGGTCACAAGAAAAAGCGGATATGATGTTAGAAGATGAATTACAAGAATATGGTGAACACGTAGAAGAATTAGTTACTATGCCATTATCACAAAATCAGTTCGATGCACTAACATCTTGGACTTTTAACTTAGGACCTACAAACTTAGCGAATAGTACGTTATTAAAAGTTTTGAACGCTGGAGAATATGAAGATGTACCAGCACAAATAAAAAGATGGAATAAAGCAAATGGTGATGTTTTAGAAGGTTTAGTAAGACGTAGAGAGGCTGAAGCACTACTATTTGAAGGTAAAACATGGGAACATATATAAATGGCATTACAAAAACTTGTTTTCCGTCCAGGAGTTAACAGAGAAGGAACTGACTATGATAACGAAGGTGGTTGGTTCGATGTTAATTTAGTACGTTTTAGAAAAGGTAGACCTGAAAAATTTGGTGGTTGGGCTAAATTAATAAGTAGCACATTTTTAGGTACGTGTAGAGCATTACATAGTTGGGTAACTTTAGCTAGTACGAAACTATTAGGTGTTGGTACTAACTTAAAATATTATATTTTAGAGGGCTCGTCCTATAATGATATCACTCCGATTAGAAGCACTACTGCTGCAGGAGATGTAACTTTTTCTGCTACGAATGGTTCAGCTACTATAACAGCGACTGATACAGCACACGGTGCAGTTGTAAATGATTTTGTAACTTTTAGTGGTGCTACTTCTTTAGGGGGGAATATAACTGCAAGTGTTTTAAATCAAGAATATCAAATAGCTTCTATTGTTAATGCTAATTCATATACGTTTACTGCTACAGCTACAGCTAATGCATCTGATAGTGGTAATGGTGGTAGTTCAGTTGTAGGTGCTTATCAAATTAATACAGGATTAGATAATTTTGTTGCTTCCTCAGGTTGGGGTGTTGATACTTGGGGTGCAGGTGGTTGGGGGTCTACTTCTCCTATATCTGCTTCTAATCAATTAAGATTATGGACACATGATAATTTCGGTGAAGATTTAGTAATAAATCCTAGAGGTGGTGGTATATTTTATTGGGATCAAACAAATGGATTAACTACTAGAGCTGTAGCTTTATCATCATTATCAGGAGCTAATTTAGCACCTACAGTAGGATTACAAGTTTTAACTTCAGAAACTGATAGACATTTAATTGTGCTTGGGTCTGATCCATTAAATGCGGATGAAAGTGCTAGAACAGGTTCGATTGATCCTATGTTAATAACATTTAGTGATCAAGAAAATCCTGGTGTGTTTCAACCTTTAAATACTAATACTGCTGGAAGTTTACGTTTATCTTCAGGTTCTTTAATTGTAGGTGCAGTAAAAGCTAGACAAGAAATATTAATTTGGACAGATACATCATTATATTCTATGCAATTTATTGGACCACCATTTACGTTTGGTGTAAATTTAATTAATGAAAATTCTGGTTTAATTTCACCTAAAGGTGCTATTACTACACCTAAAGCTGTATTTTGGATGGGTTATGAAAATTTTTATGCTTATACAAATAAAAAAAAAAAAGTTAGATGTACGGTACAAAATTATGTATTTAGCGATTTAAATAGGTCGCAAGCGTATAAAATTATTAGTTTTACTATTAATAATAAAAATGAAGTAGGTTGGTTTTATCCGTCAGGTTCTTCAACAGAAATAGACCGTTATGTTATTTATAATTATGAGGAAAATACTTGGGTATATGGTCAATTATCGAGGACTGCTTGGTTAGACGAAGGAGTACAACCCTTCCCACAAGCAGCATCTAGTAATTATATATTTCAACATGAAACAGGTTTCGATGATGACGGATCACCGATGACTAATGTATTTATAGAAAGTTCTGATATAGATATAGGTGAGGGAGATACGTTTTCGTTTATAAATAGATTAATACCTGATGTTAAATTTTTATCTAATTCTGGTGGTGGTCAACTAAACATGGTTACAAAAGTTAGAAATTTTCCTAATGAAGACTTATCTACTGCTAATACTAGTGAAATTACTTCAACTACAACTCAAAAACATATAAGAGCTAGAGGTAGACAGTTTGTATTTAGAGTAGAATCCGATGATGATAATGCACCTGCTAATACAGGTACAGGTTGGAGATTAGGAGCAACCAGAGTAGACGTACGACAAGACGGTAGAAGATAATGGCTGTTGAAACACGTAATGACTCTCGTTTTGTAAAAAATTATAATTTTTTAAACGATTATCATCTTAAAAACTTTACAGTATACCCAGAACCTGTTCTTGTAGACGGTGAACTTAAAACCACTACCTCTATGCAGTTAGGTACTTTTGGTGTAGATGGAAAAACTTATATATTACCGACTTATAATAAAGATATAGGAAAAATAGAAAACCCACCAAAGTATTTTTCTGATTTAATAAAAAAGGGCAAAATAGTTGGGTATGAAGATGTTGAAGAAGCAGGACTACAACAGCGATTAATAAGAAATAAAATAATTAAAGATGGCTAAATTATTGCCAACTAACTTACCTCTGGCAGATAATGAGGTTACACCAGAACTTTTTAATAGATTAATTAGAATACTTGAACTTAATTTAGGGCAAGCAGATTTATTAAATACTTATCAAGTTAATACGACTGATAGAGATAAACAAAGTTTTAATATAGGTACAGTAATATTTAATACCTCTACAAATGCATTACAACTATGGGATGGATTCGAGTTTGTAGACCTTTCAACACCGTTTACAGCTAAATGTGTAGTAGGAACCGCTACTTCAGCAGTTGGTTCAGTTACTGTTTCTACCCCTTAAAAAACTTTATATTATTAGTAATAATAGCTATGATATAGAATTACAGGGGTTGTCATTACTGCCTGCATCTAATTTATTAGATTTAACATTATAAATATGCAAGGAGCTTATGGCAGTTAAAAAACGAAGGAAGACTAAGTCTATCCCTCGAACTACAAAAGGTAAAAAAGCTAACTATAGACCTACTAAAAAAGGAGCAGGGATGACCGCTGCTGGAGTAAGGGCTTATAGAAGGGCAAATCCAGGATCTAAGCTCAAAACTGCAGTTACAGGTAAAGTTAAAAAAGGCAGTAAAGCAGCAAAAAGAAGAAAATCATTTTGTGCAAGAAGTGCAGGACAAATGAAAAAGTTTCCAAAAGCAGCAAAAAACCCAAACTCAAGACTAAGGCAGGCACGTAGAAGATGGAAATGTTAGAAAAAGGCGGTATTACGACCTTAAATAATAAATTTCTTGATGATTTCAAAAATGCTGAAGAGTATGGTATTGGTGGTGAATTAAGAAAAGCATTTAAAAAATTAGGTCCAGCAATCGGTGCTACTATCGGTGCTGTTATAGGTGGACCAGTTGGTGCTTCTATCGGTGCTGGTATAGGTACAAAAACTTCTGCTAGTGATAATTATGCACAAAATATGTTAGCCGCTTTTGGTTTAGCAAAAGGGTTTGGTGCACAAGGTCAAGGTATAGGTTCGTTAGGAACACCAGTACAATCTTTTCAAGATGCTTTTGCAGGTGTGGGTGATTCTGCTTTGGGTAGATTATTCGGTATAGGTACTGAATCTTCTGCATTAGACAAACTCATGCGACAAGAAGGTTTTACTAAAACTCAAGGTGGTTATACTAAAGGTAATCAATTTTTAACAAATTTAGGTGCTAATCAACAATATGGTCAACAGGCTATACAACAATTTGGAACATCAAGTGCTGATAAAGGTTTTATAGATAGGGCAAAAGAATTTGTAGGATCTGGTGTAGATAAAGTAGAAAAGTTTTATGAAGATAATGAAAATATTGCAAGATTAGCAGAAAGTTTATTAATGCCTAAAATAGTAGAAGCTATTTACGGTGAAGACCCATACGGTACGCAAGCACGATATCAATTTGCAGATCAAGGTTTACGTGCAGGTGTTAATCCTTTACAAAATAATCCTTATATACAAGGTTCGGTTGTAAATACACCACAATTTCCTAATTTAGAGAGATTCGTTGGTGCTAAACGTGCAATGTTTGGAGGTAAAATAGGGATGAAAAATGGTGGACCTAAACCAGATGAAATAAGAGTAAGACCTGACGGTGAAATTAGAGGTCCAGGAACTCCTACAAGCGATGATATCCCAGTTTATTTAAGTGATCAAGAATATGTTATACCTAAAGTTATGGTAGATTATTTAGGTGGAGGAGATTACGATAAAGGTATAGCTCAATTAGAAGAAATAAGGACAAAATTAGTATAATGGCAGTAGAACAACAACAACAAATAATTGCTCCTAACCAGATTGTTCAAGATTTTATAGCAGGTGGCGGTGCAGGTATTCCTGGATTATTTCCGTTATTAAATCAACAATTAGTAAATCAACTTGCTACTTTAGGTTTACCTGATAGTAGCCCTTTTACTTATACAGGGCAACGTATAGCTGACTTTACTCCTCAAGAAAGACGTGCTTTTCAGTTAGGAGAACAAGCTATAGGTTCATATAGACCTTTTTTAGATAGAGGTACAGAACTTACCGAACAAGCTGCAGCAGAATTAATGCGTAGTGGTGCGATGGGGCAACAACAAATAGCTAGTGGTTTAGCTCAAGCTAGAGATTTAGCAGGTCGTGGAGTTAGCACTATTGAGGGTTCTTTAATACCTGAATTAGCTGCTTATCAAAGAGCTGAAGATGCAGCAAGAATGGGGGCTCAAGATGTAGGCAGAGGTGTTGCTGAAGCTCAAACAGGTTTTAGAGGTCTTGCAGGAACTCAAGCACCGTTTATCTCCTCGGCACTAGGTGGATTAGGACAAGCAGGGATTGCAGGGCTTCTATCTACAGGGGCTTTTGATCCTAGATCTACAGGGGCTTTCTTTAATCCTTTTGAAGATGCAGTAGTACAACAAACGTTACAAGATGTTAGTGAAGGGTTAGCTACTTCTGATATTGCTAATAGAGCAGCACAAGTTAGAAGTGGTGCTTTCGGTGGGGCTAGAGGTCGATTAGCTTCAGAAGAATTAGCAAGACGTGCAGGTCGTGGAGCAGCAGAAGCAGTAGGTGGTTTAAGAGCACAAGGCTTCGGTAGAGCACAGCAAGCCGCACAACAAGCTTTCGAAGCACAACAAGCAAGGCAGGCAAATCAAGCTAGATTATTATCACAGTTAGCAGGACAAACTGGTGCATTAGGGCAACAAACATTAGCAGGTCAACAAGCAGGCTTACAAGGATTGTTAGGGGCTACACAGTTAGGTGGTGCTCAACAAGCACAATTAGCACAACAATTAGGTAGATTAGGTCAAGCTGCTGGAACTGCAGGTAGACAAGCAGGATTAGGTGTTGGTCAACTTGGTACTTCATTAGGTACTTTAGGATTAGGTGCTGGTCGTTATACAGGTCAGTTAGGTTCACAACTTGGTACAGGACTTGGTAATTTAGGTAGACAACAATTAGGTATTGCTAGTGCACTTCCAGGATTACAAAGAGCAGATGTACAATTATTAGGTAATATTGGTAGTACTCAACGTGGTATGCAACAAGCAGGTCTTGATTTAGATTATCAAAACTTTGTAGGTCAATATAATTTACCGATGCAAACGATTGCTAATGTAGCAGGTATTTTTGGTGGATTAGCACCGTTAGCAGGATCTACAACTTCTGTTGTACCTATTGGTAATACTTATGATATGTCTATGGGTTATGGGTTAGGGAGCATAGGATAATGGCACTTACGTTAACTGATTTACAAAAAATGATAGAACAACAAGACGGTTTATATCCTCTTGATATGTATAGAGCTAATACACCTCGTCAGGGAATCGGTAGTGTAAATATACCTAATGTTAATTTACAAGGTGCACCTAATGTAAGTCCAGGAACAGTATTAGATACATCACAAATGTCAGGTGCTGCTAATTTACCGACTGCAACATTATCTACAGGCACAATGAGCACGACTGGTTCTGATAGATTAGATGATTTAATTACAGGTGTAAATAGAGGTGATTTAAGAAGTTCCTTATTATCTAACTTAAATAAAGAAGATATTAATTTAGGTAATATTGATGATATATCACGAACACTTACTGATGAATTACTTCCTACACAAACTAAAGGTGAAAAAAGTAATGTATTAAGAATTATCAAAGGAATTATTGGTGCAGGTCAATCTCCTGAATTTAGAAGAGGTATGGAGTTAGCAGAAGCTGAAAAAGTTGCAGGTGCGAAAGCTACAAAAGAAGCACGTGCTGATATACAAAAAACTATCTATGGTAAATTATTAGACGATTATTTAGAAGATGATAGTTTTACTCCAAAATTACAACCAATATTTACTATTAATAGAACCACAGGTAAAGAAACAGGTGGTATTTTAAGAAAAATTAGAGACGGTAATGGTTTTGAAAGAGACGAAGTTTTTGCTTTAGCTTTAGACGAGAGAGGAAACAAAATAAAACAAGATGAAATGACTACTAACCAAATATTTTATCAAGGTAATGTATATAGACCATTAGACCCACAGGCTGAATCTTGGGATAAGGATAGGTTAAATTTACGTGAAGCATTTAATTTAGATAGAGATAGTGGTTCACAAACAGGATTCGATAAACAAGTAGATAAGTATAGTGAAAGATTATTAGCATTAGACGCTATGTATGGTTTAGCTAATACAGGTTTAAATATATTAAGAGAAATAATTCCTGCTGGAACAGATCAATTTGGTTTATCACAAGCTATCAAAGGAATTATAGTATCTTTTGATCAACAATTTGATCAGATGGGAGAATTATTATTAGGTGATGATAGTGTGAAGGAATTAGCTAATGCAAGAGGTATTTCTGTTAATGAATTAAAAGACCAAAATACTGCTGCAACTGAACGAATGAGAGAAGTATTTCGTGACCCTAATAAATTAAATGGTGTAGTTGGTGAAAATGGTCAAGAATTTAATTGGGATAGATTTGGTAGATTATCAGACGATAAAGCTAAAGATTCACAATATAAATCAATATTATTACAAATGGCTTATCAAGCAGCAATGATCAACGGTCAAGAAGGAAGGTCACTTTCTGATAAAGATATTGTTAATATGTTAAATATTGTTGGTGGTGAAGTATCTGATGTAAACGGTGCTATGAGATTAATGGCTAGTTTTGTACTACAAACTGCAGATAATTTAGAAAGAAGGGGTAAACGTTATAGAGATATGTATAGTATAGATATTGATAATAAACCTTATTCAAAAGAAGCAGTTGAACTTGGTTTTATTGATCCTTTTGACTCTTTAGTTAAAAATAGTCCTAATAAAACTAAAGCTGTTTTAAATATTATTAATAGAACACATCCTGATTTATTAGAAAATATATTAATAGATTCTAATTTCGATTATAAATCTTATTTAGACCCTAATACACCAGATGATACTGCTACACCTTCAGCTAATGTTACACAAGACGACATAAATAATATGTTTACTAATCGTGTATTAAATTTTAATTTAAACACCGATGATTGATCCTGTAACACAAGCTTCAGATAATATTTTAAATTTCGCTATCGGTGACGATACAGCTAGTTTATTATCTAATGAAGATATTGCATTTATTAATGACTATCAAAAATTAGACGAAGAAACTAGAGCAAAATTTCTTGCTAGAGATGACGAAGTAGGCAATAAATTACGTAATATATTAGAAGATATTCAAAAAAGAACAAAATTAAAACAAGTTCTTGATAAAAATAAACAATTACCACCTGAAGATGTTAAGCAAGGAGTTCAAGCACGTGCTGCACAAGTAGGACAAAACATAGGACAAAATTTTGCAGTAGGATCACAAAAACTTAGAGATATAACTCCTGATGTTTTAAAGCCTTTCAACATTCCAGCTTACGTTTTAGAAGGTTTATCAAAAGTATATTCTGGATTAGGTAATTTATTAGACCCAACAGGCGAAAGGTTACGTTATCAAGATTTAGGTATCGATCCATTTGAAGGTTTAGACATAGGTGAGAGAACTTATTTAGGATTTGGTGCTACAAGAAATTATACGGTTGATGATGTTAAAACAACGTTAACAAAAACTAATGGACAAGAACCATTTTTTGTTGGGCACTTAATAGCAGGTGATAAAAATAGTCCTATTATATTTCAGATGAACGAAAATGAAGCACCTAGAGCTGTTAATAATCCTGGATTTACAGTAGAAGATTTAGCAGAGTTTGGTGTTCAGGATGCTGTTCCGTTAATACCAGAAATAGCTGCGTCAATATTTTTAAAAAATAAGTTTTTTAAAGGTAGTAGACTATAAACAAACAAACAAGGTAATTGCCAGAAAGGCAAGAACTGTCTACTACCCATAGAAAACCTATTTTAATAGATTGTGTTTACTAAGTATTGTGTTTAGCTCATCAATAGAGCG
>ERZ869936.1843-NODE-1843-length-13816-cov-5.267350_pt1 | contig 13816 bp, 16 predicted proteins | sample MGYA00520876_ERZ869936 | MGnify/ENA primary metagenome ERZ869936 (study PRJEB32218, sample SAMN09650985) | biofilter metagenome | isolation source: enrty point of leading RO module | place: Saudi Arabia: Thuwal, RO plant located on Red Sea | collected 2016-02-17 ...
TGACCAGTGAGTTTCATCCTTGCACCGCCACCAGTAGAAGTAATATTTAAAAAAGTATTACCTGAGTTTTGTACAGTTACATCGCCATTAGTGGTATCTACAATAAATACATCACCACCATCACCATTCTTTCTTACTATAAATGCTTCTGTATCTGTGACATCTATTACAGATGTGCCTTGTATTATCTCATAAAAGGATAGTGAGCCACCGCCTGAAACAGTTAAATCTCCTGATATAGTGAGGTCACCATCTATGGTTCCTCCATTACCAAAGTCCTCAGTAATGTGTCTTAACATTGAACTTTGCATTATACCTCCACTATTCTTACAGCACCAGTTGAAGTGCTAGTAGAATTATAATTAAAGTAAACTGTGTTGCCCAATCCTCTCGGAACTGTTAAAAATGTAAGTGTATTCTTTGGAAGTATCATATCGTTAGACGCATTTACATCTGTACCGCTAGTTGCAAAGTTGAAGTAAATCTCTACTGCACTATGCACGCCAAGAGTTGATGTCATCGTTGCTAACTCTAAGTGAGTTGAATTTGCTACATCTGCACTAGACCCTGCTGTGCCTGCTGAATTGACACTCCATTCGCCTCCTACCGTTGCATTAATTCCTTCCTGGACTGACCTTTTATGTAATTTAGCCATTAACTTGACCTCCTGTAAACTATTGCAAAATCGCCACTAGCTACTTGAACTGATGACCATTCTCCATATATTGTTTGCCCTGCTTTTATTGTAACGGATGTGAGTGTATCCCAAATGTCTGTATCGACAGATGTTGCCGTAATAACGCAATCAACAGACAAAGCTTGAATTGCTACATAAGTGTGGGAATTTACGGTAGCGTTTGTGACGTAATCATAGCCACCGCCACCAAGGCGATTTGCTGCTTCCTGATCAGTATATCTGTGTAGATTTGAATTTGCCATTTCTTCTCCTATCTCTCTAAGGTGTTGGCAGCCCGTGAACGAGCCCAATTAAAAAGATTTACTTCTTTTTCTTGACCTTTACTTTCTTTGCCTCTTGTTTAACAATCTTCGGGCCACCTGATTTATCTTTTAAAATTTCAAAACCATCATTCACTAATTCCTGAGCTCTTTCTCTTGAGCTAGTATGTTCGTAATGGTTTTCTTTTTTCAATATTATCATATTTTACTCCTACTATATAGTACCGCAAGCGATGACATGAATCACCGCCTGCGGTTCTTACATCAGTAATTAAGTATTTAAGAACTCAATTCCTTTGACATGGTTGCTAGTTGTAATACAAGCACCATAGAGAACGTCAGCCACAACTTTAGTCCCTAAGTAGTCCACCGAATATTCGCTTTGTATGCGAATATCTTGCTGTACTGCTACAGCGATTGCACTCTTATGAACTAAGTATGCTGCTTCAATTCCTGATGAGGATGTTGTTGGTATCAAGCTAGATACGAACACAGGAATACCAAAAAGCATTCCAAGCTCACCAGTCTGCATTACAGAATTATCTGCAAAACCAGTTGGAACTATGTTACCTAAAGAGCCAGAAGTAGCATAATTAGCAGGACTGTTAGGTGCTGCGATAAATGCTTTACTGTTTAATAGGTCAGCATAGATTAACGGATTTACAAAGAACGCACATTCTTCTTTAGGAATGTCATTAGCCATCAACGTACCAAGAGCAGTTTCAATATCTGCGTTTGACATGCTATTATTAGCTGAAAGGTTCTGAGTTGTACCCAATGTCTGCAACAGAGCTTCGATTTTAGTGTCAACAGCTTTAGCAAGACCGTATGCCATAGATTGTGCATACTTATCAAAAAGCTGTTCGTTACTTTGAACCATTGCGATGTCTTCAAAAAGCTTTGCAGCATATTTGTGTTGGTCGATGTTTAGTTCAATATCGGTTTCTGTATTTACGCTATAAGCAACTCCAGTGTTTGCAGCTTTGGTGCTCACAGCGACTTCTTGTACGGTAGGGATATGCAACTTGTCACCTTTACCTTGCACCAAACTTGAGTAATCATCAAAGAAAGGTTTAAGGACTAGGCTTTTTTCAAAGTAGCGATAGATTCCATCAGCCCACAGCTCAGGGATGAATACATCCACATGACCTGCACCCGAAAGGTCTCCACCTGCCGAACCTTGAGTTGCGTCACCACTAAAAGCGGTATATGCCATTTAAGGCCTCCTTGTTTTATTTTCGCCTGTAGCTTGCTATAATCTTATCCCAGTTCTTTGCTCTTTGATTCCGATTCATGGTCGTCCAATCTTGAGGAACTTCGTTAGCAGGAACTGATGCGTTATTCGCAATAGGCGTTCTAGTATTGTTGTTATTGTTTAATTTATCATTTAAGGCTCGCAATTTTGACAATGGTAAGTCACCAAAAGTTTCACGATCCTCTTCGCTAAAGTTAGAGAGTATTTGTTCTCTCATTTGAGTTTCATCATTCATAGCTCTTTCAACAATAGGCTCAAGCTCTGCAATACGCAATGCTCGCTCCTCTGCTAATTTCTGCCACTCCTGTTGTTCCTCCATCTGCTTCTCACGGTCTGATGCAATTTGTTTTTGCAATTTCGCAAGTTCAGCTTCAGCACTCTGACTTCTTTTTCTGTACTTTTTGCTTTCAGCAATTAACTGACTAATCTCAGAGTTTGATTCTTCAGTTGTTTCTTGACTATTAGGTGTCACCTCTACCGATACTGGTTTTTCAACAGGCGATCGGGTACCTTCCGCTATCTGCGGTGCTTCCTGTACGGTTGCTTCTTCGGACATGCTGTCCTCCTTTATAGGGTTTCTGTTGTTTTTCCAGGACGCAAAGCATCCCTTATATTCTTATTGATTTGGTTTACAAGCATTTCAATCACCTTATCTCTGGCTACATCGGGAAGTGTCTTTTCCCCTGCAATATCTCTAGCAGGCATATTAGGCGTTCCGTTTTGATGGAGAATCATTAATTCACCAGTAGATATCTGACCTTTATTTCTTGGATGCATATCACTTGAGCCTGTTCCATAGGTTAATATTATATTAGAACGACCAGAGCCACCACCACCTATCTTTTCAGGTTTCTTAGGTCTGAATTGGCTAAACATTAACCCAGAGGCAGTTAAGTTTGCTTTTGTACTATTGTATTGTGCTGCTTTTTCCACAGCATACTTTCTACTTAACTTTTTAAACTTCTTACCATCTGGACTTCTAGCGGTTTTAAATATGTACTCGACATGTAAGTCTCTTGCTACCTTCGTGACTGCTTTTAGAAAAGAATTTCTGAATTGAATTATTTTTTCTAGCTTAGGTATTCTCACGAGCATACTCCAAAAGCGTTTTAGCTTTTCTATACTTTTTAGGATTGTCTTTGACCTGTTGGCTAGCATTTTCAGATACACCGCTATCAGACTGCCTAGGAAGCCATTGATGACGACAATTGATTCCTCCTCCATCATTTAAAGCCCCAGGATATCTTCTTTCAACCTCCAATTGGGTCAATCCACTATCTCCTAACATAACTCTGCATATAGGTCTAGTTTTTTCATCTAAAGGCCCATGATAATACCATTTAGTTTCGGCAGGCAAATCTTCTGCCATGACATTCGTTATGCTCCTGTTGTAAGTTGCGAGAGTAGTTGCAACCACTCCTTCAACCCTTCCTGGGCTTAGTGTCAGCCTAGAGGATATTCTTTCTCTTAAGGCATCTCCTTTCAATCCCTGAGACAATCCCTCGGAAAGACCAAGGCGAACTTCCTCCCCTAGCCTAGTGCTGTAGTTAATAATAGCAGACTCCTGCATTCTTGTAAGTGCTAATAATTGAGTCTCTGTTATTCTTCCAAACTTGAACATGTCGTCTAGCAAGAATCCTGTAGCACTTAAATAGGCATCTATTGCCTGTTGCATTTTTAAGTCGGATAGCCAATAGTCACCAATAGCTAATCCTGCTAATATAGCTAGTGTTTCTTCTGAGGTTAGTCCTTGGTCTTGGAGGTCGCTAGTATCTTTGTAAAATTCATCAATAGATTGATTGAGTTGGGATTGAAAGTCAGCAACCGCTTGGTCGATGATTTGTTCCATTTACTAGCTCTCTAGTCTAGCTAATAAACGATTCTGAGGCTCTTCTTCTACCTGATTCTGTTCTTGTTGCTGTTGAAATTCTTCCCTCTGTTCAGGCGAGGCATCGGGGTTCATGTAATCGAAATAATCTTGCTTCGTTGCTAACCCCTGTGAGAATCTCCATGACCACAAAGCAATCTCTGTATCTGGTGTTAATGCGTAATTAGGTTCTAAGAAATCAACTGAATAATCTTCAGGTAGCCTTGTATTGGCTTCAACCTCAAGAATTCTTCTATCGATAGCATACCTTTTCTTCTCCCAAGGTCTCCAGGTATCTTCTTTCTCTCCTGTGGATATATCTCTCATCTCCATTTCGAGAATTGAAAGACTTGCAGCACTCGGTGCATTCCCTGCATCGTCCCTTGCGTACTTTGCACGGATGTGATTATTGTTTAGAGTTGATTCAACTAAAAATCTTGTGGCATCTACGATGTCCTGTAAACTACCCCCACTATTGGTTACGTCAAAATTAGCCCCTTCTGGCAGGTACAAGACTTGATCGGTGCCTATAGTAATTCGACTTGCATCATCGACCCCAGAGATATACTTTATCCCCATGGCCGAATAGCGGATAGCTAATTGCAATTCCACATTAGCTACATTCAACGCCAAATCACATTGAGCAACATCCATCGCATTTGCAACCGAATGATAATCACGAATCGGTTGGTATCTATTGCAGAATGTGACTGGCAATACATCATAAGGATTTATATCTTGCTCGTTCACAGAAACCTTATGTCCTTGCTCGTCTATAAGATAATGCTCACCCTGATAGCCTGGTCTGCTTTCTGTCCATACGGCATGCACAGGAGTATTTATTCTAGCGTTGCCCTGATATTCAATCGGATAGCAAATACCGATTGGCTTGTCTCTACTATCTCCTGCAAGAAATATTGGGGTAAAATGACTCAGGGTTTCATATTCAATTTTACCAGTAACCTCATTCCATTTTGACCTGATTGCCATTGTTCCTAAGAGGAAGGTCAATCTCTCCAAAAGCCTTCTGTTGGAATTAAGGCTTTCAAGGTCTAATAAGTTTAAATAAGAATCACTAACTCGCATTCTTGGTGGACGTTTGTAGGTCATCGACCTCACCGCACATACTCTGCGAGTAATGTTTTGATTCAGAATAGGTACCTGACGTAATGTTTCAGGACGAAAATAGTCCGCAACATATTGGTCAATGTTTGTACCCTCATACCAATCCATGAGATAGTCTCTCTCACGAACTCGCTGATCTTCTATATATTTTAATGAATCTTTCAGAGCCTCATTTACTGTGCTCTGTGCTAAATCAGGAATAGTTACCAATCTATAACTCCAGCCGTTCTTCTCTTTATAGGGAAACGGTTTACGATAAAGTATCTTAGTGCATCACATTGATGATCGTGTCTACCGTCTTTCATAGGTTCTTCTTTAAGTCTTTGGTCTACTCTATGCTCTGGATACCTATATCCTTCATAACTTTCAATAGACCCCTTGCATCTGTCGCTAACATAGAAATGGCTACCACCATTAGCATCCTCAATAAACTACCTTACATGCGATACGCCATTCGCTATATTTCTGGATACTTTATCTGTCTTATATCTAACCCTGATGCCTTTTCTTCTAAACTGTTCTATGTCACCCATACCTGATTGACTTTGTACTCCCCCACCAGCAGGGTCTCCATAATATGCCTCAACAGGATAATCTTTTCTGAGTATCATATCTGCAAGCTCATCTGTTTTTAGATTCTCATCAAAGCAAATATCATCTATCTGGAATATCTTAGCTCAAGACTCCCCTTCTTCCCCCTGGAACCATCCAACGGAGGGCATCCTGAAACCGAAATCGATTGAGCAGTATGTGGGTAGATTGGGGTTGAATCTGAGGTCTTTGATAACATTCGTATACCTCGAAAACGGATATACACGTCCTGTGAACGAGACAAACGACGCTCCGTATTCCTGTTCCCATGTTTCTTTGGTAAGCGTTTTTTTGATATCATCTATATCCTCCTTAAAGTATGGTGATTCCCATGATGGATGTTGCCAAGATTGCCAATCTGGAAAATCTTTTGATTGGCCCCTGACATAACAATCATATATCCAATTATGAGACTCAGGCGTTGTTGTCATTAGTGCCCATCCTTTTCTATCTGATAACGTTGGGCGAAGATACTGCTCCCATATAACCTTTTTTATCTTGGCAGCCTCATCAATTACCAACCAATCCAGACCCTCCCCCACGAGAGAATCTGGGTTATCTGCTGACTTGACCCAGACCTCTGAGCCTAACCCTGCAATCTTAAAGTAATAAATCTGACCGCTTATCTCTTTCTTTGCCTCAACAGGAAGTCTCAACTTCAGAAGTAAATCGTCCTTTACAATCCTAGCGATTTTATCACACAGCTCGTAATTAGGTGCTACAATCCAACCTCTTGTCTTTGGAGACAATATCCAGGGCTCAACCTCCCTTGCAGCACCAAATGACTTGCCAGATCTTCTCCCCTGTACATTAATGCGAAATCTCGCATTTGAATCATGTACTACGGTCTGATTAGGCGTTGGCTGATATTGTATTATGTTCCAGAATTTCTTCTTGTTGAGGATTCGTTTCGCCAATATTACTATCTTCGTAACCGCACTCTTTCAGTACAGTTTCTAAGTTTCCTGTTAGGTCAATGGATTGCCTGTCTGTTTGTGCTAGATAGTTCTTTCCTAGAAAGATACTCATGGCAGCATTCGTTTCTGCCAATTTAAACTGTATCTGACGAAGTTTTATCTTCATCTTTTCTCTTCCAGCAAGAAGTTCTTCTTTATAATTCTTCCTTACTGTGGATTCATCGCACTTAAAAAACTTTGCAATTTCTAAAGTAGTACAGCCGAACTCAGCTAAATGCTCAACCTGTTCAGCGTCCATTTTAATTCTTGGTCTACCTCTTTTTGCCATTATTCCTCCTCATCTTCTAATAATACAGGATTGGATGACTCCCAAAGGTCTGCACACTTCATCAATGCCCTTCTCCAATACGTTTTTGCAGAAGAGGTTGAGATGGCAAGTTGCTCTCCAATCAGGGGGAACGTTATCATTTTGCACCTCAGCTTAAATACCTGAAGTTCTCTCTCGGAGAGATTGTCGTATGCCTTGTGTGCTGCCCTTTGGAGCCATCGTTGGTCAGGGGGGATGAGACCACTATTGAATATGTTTAACTTAAATCTGAAAGAAGTCGATAAAGTGATGGCATTTTCTAGCCTTTCCTGGTCTGCGTCAGTTAGTAATGGGAACTCATCCATATCGGGAATGAATTTAGTAAATAAAATGGTCAATTTAGATGATGACATTTTGTATCCAAAATAGTAGAATTTTCTAAGAGACACATACCCCCACCCCCAGGCGGCACTCCTTGTGGTATCGGTCTCGGATTAAATGAGTAGTGTTTTTGGGGGTCAAATGTTTTCTAAGCATTTGGTTTGTGCTCGGGTTGCCCATCAAATCTGGGTTGATTAGGGTTCATGAGTTGCATGAAATTAAATCCGTTCTGCTCCTTTGTTCGTTTGCACACCTGATTTTTTTGAGAGAAACCATTCCTCATTATGTACTAGGATACAAAATGTAGACATATTAGATTTAAATAACATATATAAGGAGCGAAGATGTCAAACGCTGTAGAAAATACCCAAAGCTGTGTTACCTGTGATGAGCAGATAACAGGCGAGATTATGACATTTGAAGATGAGTCATACTGTCAAACTTGTCATGAAGATGAGATTCGTGAGTGTGATTCGTGCCAATGTCAAAACCATGTAGAACATACAATCTATGTTGAAAGTAGTGATGAATTGGTGTGTGAACCATGCTCAGAAAGATATTACGAACCGTGCAATGATTGCGATGAATTACACTCATTAAGGGAAAATAACCTCATCACTATTCATCAACAGTCAGGTTCAAACTATTATGTTTGTCATTCTTGTTTTGAAAGTCGAGAGTATATGCATTGCGAAGGATGTTCGGACATTTACTATTATGACGAGATGTACTTAACAGGGGATAACTATTATTGCTATTCTTGTTATCAATCCGCAAGGGGTCGAATTCATTCATACAATTATGAACCGTATGAATTGAATTTCCATCACATAAAAAACGGTGAATCATGTTTCACAAGTGGCAAACCACTCACAAAAAATACCTTATATATGGGAGTGGAATTGGAGATTGATTCCTATGATTCTATTGATTCTAGGAATGAATGTTCTGTTGAAACTGCGAATGATGAGACATTGTTTTTTAATAAGGAAGATGGGTCTCTCGATTATGGGTTTGAAATTGTTTCTCATCCCTTTACAATGGATTATTTTAATGAGAATAAGGATAGATTTCACAAGCGAATAAAGACAGCATTAAAACACGGTTTTCGCTCTCATGATGTTGGGACATGTGGAATGCATATTCATGTTAGCAAGGATGCACTATCCAACCTAGACATATTTAAAATTGTCCATTTCATGTATTCAAATGTTGATTTTATTAAAATCATTTCAAATAGGACATGGAGTCAAATCAATGAATGGTGTTCATTAGATATCAACTCATTAATTCATGGATTAAATGACCCCTCAAAAAAGGTTGAGAGAATATGTAGAGTGGCAAAACGAAAAGGCGGAACCCCAAAATATGTTGGTTTGAATCTTGCGAAGGATAAGACAATAGAATTTAGAATCTTTAGAGGAACCCTAAATTGGAGCACTTATCAAAAAAATGTGCACTTTGTTCATAGTCTTATTCAATGGATTAAATCCACAAGCTTAGAACAAATTACAAGTGAATATGCGGTGTTGAGTTTCTTGGATTTCTTATGCAGAAATCAAACGGAATACAATCATTTAATTCTATTCATTTTCAATAGGTTTTATTCTTTTGATATTCATGAGAAAAAACAACCACCATTGCGAAAAATCTTTAAACATTTCGATTTGATGAGCAGAATGAACAACAAACAACTACTTAAAAAAAGGAGCATTTAATTATGTGCATTGCAATTTATAAACCTAAAGGCAAGGAGATTTCAAAAGATATCTTGCGAACTTGTCATGAATCAAATCCCGATGGGGGCGGTTTCATGTTTAATCATGAAAGCACTTTACACATTGAAAAAGGGTTCATGCGGTTCAATGATTTCTGGAACTCATTCAAGAAAATAAATTCTGTTAAATATGATATGTTAATCCATTTCAGAATCAAAACACATGGAGCGATAAGCAAAGCGAATTGTCATCCCTTTCTAGTATCTGAAGAAATCGGATTCATACATAATGGAATTATCGATATAAAAACAAAAGGCACAGAGTCCGATACAATGGCGTTCAATGAACGTATTCTAAAGAATGTTTTCGACTTGCGGAGTGTGATTCAGTCTAAAGGGATTCAAGAGTTAATTGCGGATTATATCGGACATTCCAAATTAGTATTTTTGGACAATCAAAATAAACATACCATTATTAACGAACATCTTGGAACATGGGACAATGGGTCATGGTTTTCAAATGATAGTTATGAAGAATGTAAATATGAACCCTTTACATTCAATAAAAATTATCAGTATGAAATTGAACAGGGGTTTGCAACCTGTTATGATTGCGATGCGGAGTTAATTACAGATAATGAAATCATGAATGAGATTTGCGGAGATTGTGCCAAGGAGGATTCATATTATAAAAAATGGTTCAAGGAAGAAAACAAAAGGAGGTGGTTCTAGTGAGTGTTATTCAATGTGATGTTAATCAATGTAAAAACAAACAGTCAGTGAATAAAATGTTTTATTCATGCGGTTGGATGTATTGTAAATCTTGTTATGAAATAATCAAAAAAAGAACAAGACAAGCAATGAATAATATTAGAAAAAAGGAGCGAAGTATATGAGTGTTATCTTTGGTATTGCCTTGCTGTTTGTTCTAATCCTAGTTATTAGGGATTTTTTAGAAGAATAGACAGTATCTGAGCACGCTACAAAAAGCCTCTGAATTTTCAGGGGCTTTTTTATTTCTAGTATATACCCAAAAGCCCCAAAAACCCCCCCAAAACCTTTGAACATATATTCGCCTCATTATGAGTTCGCCTCATATAAGCGAAATATGAGAGCCGTTTTTTTGGGATTTCTCAAAAAATGGCAATGTTGGTATTGGAACAACATATTCAAAAACATTTGAGGATGTTGTATAGGTTCACTCTCATGAACGTTTATCCTGGAGAATGATCCTGGATCGCTGCGCAGCCTGGAAAAAAAATGTCCATTCAACGCATCTATATCATACTCAGATTAAACACTTTCTTAGTTTATTGACGAGAAAACAAACTTTCTCTCAAAATATTGATGAATTCCACAGGGATTTTTTATTATACATAATGCATTTTTTTAGACATTATGTATAATAGGAATTTTTAAAATTGTTATACATAATCTGAATTTTAGATATTATGTATAATAGAAATTGTAAAATTTGTTATACATAATCTGAATTTTAGATATTATGTATAATAGAATTGAAAGTTAATTGCGTCAAAATCTTGAGTATAAATAAGCACAAAGTGAGTAGTGTTTTCATTTTCTCGAGGAGAAAACCCTATTTTGGTCTAATATTTTCGAATCTAGGGGTTTTGTATCTAATAAATTTGATCCCAGGGGTTTTGGTTTGCCCATACAGGATTTTCACCATCTGCAGCACCAGGCTCCTGGAGGAATGTTCCTGGTAACGGCTGTTACTGTTTGTCCAGCTTCCTAGCCCATGAATGTTTTTCTCTTGGAGACATCTCATTAAAACATTTTGGCAATATTTTTACATCTGAGTTTTTTGACCAAAGTGGGTAAATAAGTTTACACTTCGTAATATTCTCATCAATATTTTTAGCAAAAACGCAGTAGCCATCTTCATCCTTAGAAAGCCTACATTTATCTAAAGTAGAAAAACACATAACATACCCTGCGGTGTGCGTATAAGTGTCACTTTGGTCACTTTTAGACCCTCAAAGTGTCAATAGTGACAATAGTGACAGCTTCCTGCACACAGCCCCTTACTATCTATGCCAACAGATTCCATAGATCATTTTTCATGATTTTATAGGTTCCATGACTCTTTTTAACGATTGTTCCAAGTTCAGATTGTCTCTTTATCCACCTAAATACAGACCTTCTTGTCATCCGATGGTCGCCCAAAACTCCTTCAATTTGAATAGTAGAAACCTCAACATCATTATTGGAGATACTGACCAATTCTTCTAATATTTCGAAGTTCTTGTTTTTCTTAGGCTCTTGATAATAAATCTCCTCACGATGCGGAAGAGGCCCCAACCAATCAAACTTCAATTCTCCTTCATCTCCTTCTAGCTTCATTCCACACGCAACATGAGTAAACTCAGATGCCATTCTTGATTTAGTGATTTTAAATATTCTTAGCTTTTCATCTGGGTCAATCTCTGCTCTGGCAATCTGGATGCAAAATTCGAGGTTATCTGTTAATAATTTTCCACCTCTGATATGCTCCTTCCTAAGCGTGAACACATCACCTCGTGGTTTATTATTATGATTAATAACCATGAATGAAACTCCAAAGGTATCAATCAAACCTCTAATAATACTAACCACATCCTTCACCTCATGATTCTTACTAATATCCTTTCCTGTAGACGTGTAGAGATTATCCACCACAACCAAGTCATATTGGTCGTTCCTATTTGCCTGGAGATTCCCTCGGAGGCTATCCCATTTGTCATTGAACAACTTCCCAAGGTCTCTCTTCAAAACTGTCTTTAGATTGCTAATATTTGCTCTTAGCTCATCAGGGTAGTTATTTTGATAATATTTTAATATCTTTGGGACTCTTTGCTGTACCATACCATCATCCATCTCAAACTGTATCAATAATACCTTTCTTGGTCTAGGTATTTCGAAATGCATGAACGGAACTCCAATAGCTACAGAAATTGCAAGTTGCATGGCAAGTATTGACTTACCTGTGTTATCTGTGCCTGCTATCATAGACAAACCTTTTGTACAGACAATATCCTTGCATATCCACTCAACAGGGTCAATATCTAACTGCATATAGTCTGCTAACGATATCTCGCCCCAACCACCAAAGTCACTCGGGTCTTTTCCAAATGAGTAGCCATCTTTATCTAGCGACAAGAATAGTTGATCTACCGTACCTCCATCTCTAAAATAATCTGTCAGGTCGTATGCTTCAGCCTTATCTACCCATTTAAATATCTTTATACTAATATTTGGGAACTGTAGGTTTAGCTCTCTCGCAACCTTCATCGCACCTTCTTCGCCAGGGGAGTCGTTATCATAGCAGATGACAATATTTTTGAATCTCTCCAATTTGCTGACATCCTTCGGCACTGCTCCTGCACCTGATGTGAATGTGACCGCCTGCAATCCATGACAAAGTGCCGTCACCGCATCTTTTTCGCCCTCAGTTATTAATAAATAAGCATCAGCGTTACCCTTATCCAATACTGCTTCAGGGTAAATCTTATTACTTGCCTTACCAAACTGCCGACCCTTGTGATTTTTTATGTGCTGCAGGTCTCCATTATGATAGATACCGAACTGCAATTTACCTGTGCTTGTATATCCCACAGCCATCTCTTCATTCAAAGCAATATCTGTCCATACCCCTATAAGGTTCTCACGCTCTAATACTTTGTCGAAGTTATCTTTTAATCTTTCTTGTGCGGATTGATGATTAGCCTCCATTACCGCAACTGTTTTTTTGATTTGTCCGTTTGCCAATCTCCCTGAATATCGACAACTCTGTTTCTTACAGTGGTACGACCCACTTTCCCCCGAAATTGCAAGCGAACCTGGCGTAGCACACTCAGGACATACTGCTTTATACCATCCTTGGTTTCCGCTTACTTTTGCATCAGGGAATGTCTCAAGTACATTTATCCCCATCTTCCCTTCAATTGTTTATATCTCTGGTGAGCCATGCCACCATCTTTTATTTTATTATTTTTCAATAGTTTTCTATACAAAGACATTATTTCTGCTCTATGTATCTCATCCTCGGTTAACTTCTTTCTGCCTGGTCTACCCACTTACCCTACTCCTTATTCTGTCATACAGCCATACTGTAAGGTGTGCGACCACTAACCACAATAACGCATTTACTGCTACCTCTGATATTTGAAATATTATCATGATACCACCTCATCATAAATCTTATACAACAATTCTTTTAATTCTTTTATCTGGTTTCCAAAATACCACCTCATTAAATAATGGTATGCTATAATGGACACAATAACTATGGTTACAATGAACACATCAAATGCATTCTCTTGTAATGATTCTAGCCAATATTTACTCATGTTAACTCCTTTTTAAATAAAGATTCTTGATTGTTGTTTATTTCTAATTCTATTTCTTTTGGGAATTCAAAGCCTTCATATTCTGACAAAAAATCCTTACTCCATTGTATCTTTTCCTCTGTTTTACAATCAACATTTCTACCTGGTCTACTATCCCATCCTAATCCAGTACTAGATTCTTTTGGTATCCAGCCAACTGCTTTAAGACTTGATCCTGATTCCCTGTTTAGTGTAGTTGTTTTCACTCTTGCGTATCCCATGTTTTTTGCTATCCTAGCAACTGCTCCTAAAAGAAAACTACAGGCATTTTTTGTGCCATCCGTTGCCACTCTTCATATTTCTAATTCCAT
>ERZ869936.1844-NODE-1844-length-13816-cov-4.527287_pt1 | contig 13816 bp, 17 predicted proteins | sample MGYA00520876_ERZ869936 | MGnify/ENA primary metagenome ERZ869936 (study PRJEB32218, sample SAMN09650985) | biofilter metagenome | isolation source: enrty point of leading RO module | place: Saudi Arabia: Thuwal, RO plant located on Red Sea | collected 2016-02-17 ...
ACCTGCAGGATTACCTTATCGTGCATGAGCTCTGTCACCTCAAAGAGCTCAATCATTCACCACGCTTCTGGGCGTTGGTAGCTGAAACCTTGCCCGAGTACAAATTCCTCCGGAAAGAACTGCAGCAAGTCGAAAAGAGTTTTCAACAACCGGGGTGGCATTTACGCTACACGCTTGAGCGAGGAGTATAATAAGGATGATGAAGTATATCGCGAACCTATTCGGGATAGTCGGTCTGCTGATTACTATCGGTGCGATTTTCTATTTTGTGTCGTTGCAGTTCGAACAGTTTGGGCTTGGTGGTGGGGAGAGTGTGCCCGATGATGTCCGCGCCGGCCGCATTGGAGATCCGGCCGACATGATTGACTCCATCGACCGCGCCGAGGATGCGGCCCGAGCGATTGAGGTGCGTAATCGGGTTGAGACGCAGTTTGGTGTTGAGTAAACACCTGATAGATTTGCAAAACAATCCATGTAAAGTATACTTTACATATGAAACAAACACGTATGATTTACATAATTCTTGCACTGGTCGTCATTGGTTTTCTCGCGTTTGCGTGGAAGTATCCAGTAACCGTGCAAAACATTTTTAGTGGCACCGGTGGGGGAGAATTATCAACGACTGAGCGACCAGTATTGGAAATGGCAGACAAACAAGTTGAGAACGCCGATGAGGAAGCGCTTGAGCTTGAACAGGCTGATGAGTCGACAACTGATACTGAGGCGTCAGATGCCATGACAGATACTGCTGCTTCTGATTCAGTCGGTGCAGAAACCGATACGACCGTTGATACGACTGGCTCAATGCAGGCCGCTGATATCGAGCTTAACCAAAATGTGACCACGCGCACGATGCTGGTCGCTGGCGGCTGTTTCTGGTGCGTGGAGGCTGATTTAGAGAAGCTCCCAGGCGTGATTAGTGCTGTTTCTGGCTATGCAGGCGGTACGAGCGAGAATCCAACCTATAGTGACTACAACAAGAACGGACATCGTGAAGTGGTGGAAGTAACCTACAACCCGCAGGTAGTGAGCTTCGAGGAGATTCTTATCTACGCCATGAAGCACATGGACCCAACCGATGACGATGGTTCGTTCGGTGACCGCGGCGACTACTATTCACCAGCCTTTTACTTTGAGAATGAAACAGAGCTGCGCATCATCAATGACCTGATTAATGAGGTGAATGAGTTTGGTCCGTATGACAAACCGCTGGCGATTGATATTGAGGAACGACCAACTTTCTGGCCGGCTGAAGACTTCCATCAGGATTACTACAAAGGCGTGTTATCGCAAATCAAGTACAAGACGTACCGCAAGGCGTCTGGTCGGGATGCCTTCATCGAGAAGTACTGGGGGAGTGACACCGATGCGAGTTTAGAATGGCGCAACAATACAACGAGCGGAGCAGCTACTAATCAAGCCTGGGCGAGTTTTGTGAAGCCGAGTGATGCGGAGTTGCAGTCCCAGCTGACTGACATTCAGTACAAGGTGACGCAGAAGAACGGTACTGAACCATCGTTTAGTAACGAGTATTGGGACAATAAAGAAGAGGGGATTTACATCGATATCGTTTCCGGGGAACCGCTCTTTTCTTCAACGCACAAGTTTGATTCCGGTACCGGTTGGCCAAGCTTCACCCGACCAATTGACTATAACTTTGTGACGGAGCACGACGATTTTCTTCTCCTGCGACCGCGCACAGAAATCCGCTCCGCTATCGCTGACTCACATCTCGGGCACGTCTTTAATGACGCCCCGGCAGAGCTGGGTGGTATTCGGTACTGTATGAACTCAGCGTCGCTACGCTTTGTCGCCAAGGCTGATATGGAGGCGGAGGGGTATGGTGATTTCTTGTATCTCTTCAATTAAAATCCAATACCTTAACTTTGGAGTGTCTAGAAGATACAGCCGCCCGCGCTTCGCGCGGGCGGCTTTTTCGTTTTTCTGCTAGGATATTCTGCATGACAAAACTTTGGACAGCCTGGCTTGGGCTCGGTGTGATGCTATTCGCTCTTACGCTGACATCGCTCCCGCAGCAGACAGCAGCTGAAGACCTTGTTTCTTATCGCAAGTTGGTGGAAGACTCGGGCATGACCATCGTTATGTTTGGTCGGGATGATTGCGGGTTCTGCAAGTAACAAAAAGCCTGGTTCAATGCCGAAAAAATTCCGTTTGTCTATTTAATTATTGTTAAGGACGAGCCAGCTAACGAGCAGTGGTTGGCGGTGGCTGAAAAGCACGCCACTAGCAAAGTCACTCCGATTACTGTGGTGGGCGAGCGAGTGTTTGTGGGCTTTAACGGCCCCGAAACAACCGGAAAAGAGATTTTAATTGCCGCTTCGCAGCGCTCAGAGATTAACTCAATTGAATCTCACTTGGCTAACGCACCGGTCATGGATGTCGCGGCCGGCAGTGGCTGCACCAACGAAGAGTGTGATGCGGCAGCTGGCGAAGCCTACGTGTTTGATTTGCCGTTTGTCGGCATTGTCGACCTCAAAACCTTCTCACTCTTTACGCTCTCAGCCTTGCTCGGCACGATTGATGGCTTCAATCCGTGCGCGATGTGGGTCTTGGTGACCTTCTTGGTCTTGCTTTCACAAGCCGGTAGTAAAAAGAAAATGATTTTCCTGGCCGGACTTTTCATCTTGGCTGAAGCGCTCATGTACAACTTGATTCTCAATGTCTGGTATCAAGTGTGGGACTTTGTGGCGCTGGATCAAATCGTGACACCATTGGTCGGCCTGTTGGCGCTCGGGGGCGGTTCATTCTTCCTCTTTCGCTGGTACCGTAATCGAGAAGTGGCCTTGGTGTGTGATATCAGTGACATCGAGACGCAAAGCAAGACCATCAACAAGTTCCAAGCTATCGTTAACCAACCACTTACACTGGCAACCATCGGGGCCATTATCGTGGTTGCGTTCTCGGTCAATGTGATTGAGTTCGCGTGTTCAATCGGGATTCCTCAGGCCTATACGAAAATCCTCGACCTCAACGCGCTTAGTTTCATTGAACGCCAGTTCTATATCCTCATCTACACCCTTGGGTATATGCTCGATGATGTGGTGGTGTTCGCACTCGCTATCTGGGGATTTGCTAAGCTCGAAGCGCATGGGCACCGCTATGCGCAGCTCTCGCTTCTCATTGGGGGCGCACTGATGCTGCTTCTCGGACTCATTCTTGTGCTTAACCCGCAGCTTCTGGTGCTGTAATACGGTACAATTGCTCTATTATGCTTGAATACGCTATTTGGGTTGTTGTGTTGGCGGCGGCACTGTTTGCGTTAGTTCGCGGGGCGGACATGTTCGTCGTCGGGGCTAAACAAATGGGCGCATCGCTCGGCATGAGTACGTTTGCTATCGGTGTACTGATTGTTGGGTTTGGTACGTCGTTGCCGGAACTGGCTTCATCAATTGCTGCGGCGCTTAACGGTACAACTGAGATTGTTATTGCCAACGCAGTCGGCTCAAATATCACTAATATCCTTTTGATTGTGGGTGTCCTGGCAACGTTTGGGGGTCGTATCATCATCAAACGCGATCTCATCAAAACGGAACTACCGATTTTTTTCATTGCCACGGTACATTTCATTGCGGTTGCATATGACGGTGTGATTGACCGACTCGAGGCCATACTCCTCTTGGGTACATTCTGTGCATATATTTATTACCTGATGTATGAGGCTGAAGGCGACGATAATGTCGATTTGTATAAGGAGGGCGGTCGCCGGCCACGTTTGCAGGCGAGTTCTGTGGCGTACATTGTTTTCGGTCTCGTATTTGTGCTGGTTGGGGCCAATTACACCGTTGAGATGGTGGTCAACATAGCCACGGCCGCCAGTGTGCCATTAGGACTCGTGTCTATTGCGGCGATTGCGCTCGGGACATCATTGCCAGAATTGTTTGTGACTATCCAAGCACTCAAGAGTGGGGAGGCAGAACTGGCAATTGGTAACATTTTTGGCTCGAATGCCTTTAACATTTTGGTGGTGATTGGTGTGCCGGGTATTATCACGCCGCTCGTGGCTGATGAAGTCGTTATGAAACTGGGACTCGGTATCTTGCTGGCGGCTTCAGCGATTTTCTTCGTCAACGGTTTGGCGCGACAGATTATGCGCTGGGAGGGAATGATGATGTTGCTCTTCTTTGCGTTTTTCATCGTAAAACTCGCAGACTTTATTTAGGAAACAGTCGCTTTATTAATGACGCGCTTCGCGCTATGGTTTGGGTACGTCATTAATAAAGCGACTGTTTTTATATGTCTAACACTGACTGGCCAGAATTACTTTTAATAGACAAACCACAGGGGATCACCTCGTTTGATGTGATTCGTCGACTACGTCGAAGGTGGCACGAATCACGGACGCGAGATGTGGATGAGGTTCAAGGAGCGACTGAGATGTCAGAGAGAGGCGTATGTGGTGATACGATGAACGAGGACTCGAGGGAGGCGACACAGAAAATCGCCACATCTCGTGTTCGTGCACCTAAGATGGGGCATGCCGGTACGCTAGACCCACTGGCAACCGGGTTGATGTTAATCGGGGTTGGGCAGGGGACTAAGAAACTACAAGAGTATTTGAAACTCGATAAGGAATATGTTGCTGAGGTACTGATTGGTGAGCGGCGAACGACTGGTGATATGGAAGGGGAAGTGACGGAAAAGAAGGAGGTGACTGATAGTGTGGCGATTTTGCAAAGCAAAATCGCCACTGAACTGGCCGAGATGGTTGGTACTCTCACACTTCCGGTCTCAGCCTACAGTGCGATTAAAAAAGACGGCGTACCGATGTACAAACGAGCGCGTAAGGCAGCTGAGAGAGGGGAAGTAGTGACCAAAGTGCCGATGCGTGAGATGGTCGTTCATGAAGCGGAGCTTACCGAGTTCAACGGTGGCGACGGCAGAGCCGTCGCCACCGTCCGCTTCCATGTCGGCTCAGGTACGTACATCCGTTCGCTTGGGGAAGAGCTTGGTCGGCGACTTGGTTATCCAGCTACGCTCGCCGCCTTACGACGTACCAAGATTGGTGATTTTGATATCAAAGACGCGCAAACGATAGATACATTGTAAACGGCCCAGATATCTCTGGGCCGTTGCTTAGGCGCCTTCAGGATGCACCTGAAATGCTTGCAGATCGATCACCCCATGTACCACCGTTGTTGGGGCGGACATGGGCTTGGTAGTCAGGGACTTCATTGAGTGCATCGATAACTTTGTGAACAGTTGCTTCGGGAGTTTGCGGGGGTAGCTTGATGGTCGGCCATCGCACCCATTCTTTGCTCGGTTTGTCTGACATCGAGGACCCCTTTCTCCATGTACGAGTGTATCGTGCGTGTAGCAAAAAGCAATAAAAAAATCCGACACTGCTCGACAGCCTCGGATTTAAGTTTTTATTCTGGTGGTAATTCTAGCCAAAGGAAGAACCCGCCGGTTTCATTATTGGTATGTATTGATACTTGCAAGCCAAGGGCGGTAAAGAACCGCCACATCCGGTCTGCCTGGCGATACGCCTCAGCGATATCGAGCTGAATGACGATAGGAAAACTCTTGATGTCCTCCTCGCTTAAAAGCAGCGTGCAGTGCTCAACGAAGTTTAGATCGCGCATAAGTCGCTCCTCCTGTTAGAAACTCTGCTCGTGGCTCAGCACCGTGTTTCTTGAGGTACTTCCGTCGATACGTGGCCACCACCTTGATGGCCATAGCTTTGGCGCGTCGAAATTCGGGACTGTCGTCTGTAAACGGCAGAAGACAGGTCCCGCGCTTATACGTCCATTGTTCAACACACGATATACAGGATTGAAGCGATTCACTTGCACGTGTTGGTTGGCGAAAATTAAACAGCAGCTTCGTAGGTGGGTTGTATGGATTCCACTTGGGGGTTACCCACACAACCGCAAAATCCCACTCGACGTACTCTCTGCCACATCTAATGTATGCCACGAGATGTTCCTCCGTTGTTGTTAAAGTCATCTGAATCATCGATGACGATATCTTCTGGGGGTGAGACCTCTACCTCGAGGGATTCTGTCTCAACGAGCTTCTGAGCGGCCTGTTCCCACGGGTGATTACCCGGACTCCCATAAGGGAAGTCAGCATGTTGACGGTGTCCTTCGGTGATGAACACGTGAGACGGTGTCTCATCGACAAAATCAACAAAGACGTTCAAGTAATAGGTACGCCCACGTTCGGTGTAGCTTAGATAACCAGCAAATTGTTGCATTGGCTACTCCTGTTCTGCTATGAATCTAGTATGATTATACAATTAAATCAAATTTTTTCAAGTTCTCGATCAAGCACTCCTTCGGCGATGATTTTCTCTAAAGCATTTTTGTACTGGGCTTGTGTGCTAGGTTCGTCGACTGGTTTTTCATTGATATCAAAGATTGAGAGGGCGGTGATGGTACCGTCGGCGGTTACTTCAGCTCGGGCATAGTGTTCATCGCCAGCTTTGCGCAAGGTGATGTTTAGTGTTCCGCGTTCAATTGTCGTGCGTCCTTCGAAATCAAAATATGAAAAGGCAGAACGCTTATCTGCTGCGTCCTCGATGTTTTTTCCTAGTTGCCCCAAGGCTTTATCGAGTTCGTCACTCATAGGGTCTTATGCAAGTAGTTCTTCTACGACCGCTTTCACATCACCACCATCAGCCTTACCAGCTGTTTCTTTCATGACCGCACCGATGAGTACACCCATTTTGCTTTTGTCATCAACGCCAAGCTCGGCTTTTTTCGCTTCGGCAATCGGACGAATCTCGTCCTGATTCATCATTTGCGGCAGGTAGCCTTCGAGCACAGCGAGCTCAGCCTTTTCTTGTTCAGCGAGCTCAGTACGACCAGCGGCCTCGAACTGTTCGATGGAATCTTTGCGCTGTTTAGCGAGTCGTTTTATAACCGCCATGACAGCATCATCCTCGAGCCTGTCTTGTGGAGTTTTGCCGGTCGATACGAGCTCATTCGTGAATGCAGTCAACATACCGCGAATTACAGTCAGCCGCGTCGCTTCCTTGGCTTTCATTGCCTCTTTGAGTTCTGCCTTGATGTCCTCGTGTAATGCCATATAAACGGTTTAAGTAAATAGTATGACTGTTATAATAGCACCATATGAGTTCACTACAAGCTGGCATTCACCCTGCTGACATCCCATCTGATTGGCATGCGAAACCTGCTGCTGAAGTGCTGTTACAGCTTGGTACCAGCGAGGCGGGATTGAGCGAGGCTGAGGTGATGAAACGGATGGGTGAGTATGGCGCCAACCAGTTCACCGAATCTAAGCGTGGCAATATTTTTACGAGCGTATTTGCTCAGCTGCGCAGCCCACTGGCTATTGTGCTCGTGCTGGCTTTTTTAGTCACCTTAGCGCTTCAGGAGTTTATCGATGCTGGGGTGATTGCGTTTGCGCTTTTGATTGCGGTGGTGGTGGGTGTCTTGCAGGAAGAGAAGGCATCGCGAGCGTTTGACTTGTTAGCCAAATCACAAGTCAAATTGGCAACGGTGATTCGGGGAGGGAAGAAGCATCAAATCGAGGCCAGCAAACTCGTGCCTGGTGATATTGTTGAGCTCATTGATGGCGGTCATGTGCCGGCTGATGTGCGCCTTTTACATACTAAGAAATTCTCAGTTAATGAAGCCGCCATGACCGGTGAGTGGTTGGCGGTGAAGAAACACATAGAACCAGTAGCCGTCGGCGCACCGTTTGCCGAGCGGGATTCGATGGCCTGGATGGGGACGTACGTGAGCGAGGGGACAGCCACTGGGGTGGTGGTGGCAACCGGCGACGCGACAGTGGTTGGGCGCTTAGCAGAAGATGTTCAGTCGGTTACCGATGCTGACACACCGCTCCAGCTCGAGATGGCTCGGGTGTCACGACTGATGCTGATTATCATCACCATTTTGGTCTTTTTGATTTTCGTCATCGGCATCCTTCAGGGGCAGACCTTCACTGACATGTTGCTGACAGCCATTGCGGTGGCGGTCGCCTCAGTGCCGGAGGGATTGCCAGCAGCGGTGACAATTATCCTGGCGGTCGGTATGGAGGCACTCCTAAAGCGCGGTGGCTTGGTGCGTAATCTGTTGGCGGCTGAGACGCTTGGCTCAACCACCTTCGTGCTGACCGATAAAACCGGTACGCTGACGCAAGCCAAGATGGCAGTGGCTGGCCTGATTCATGCCGAAGAAACCTACACCAAAGCCGGCAAAGTATTCCATGACGATATTGTCAGTCGTGATCTTTTTGATACGGCACTTTGCGCCACGGCAGCCTATGTTGATGAGATTCCTGGCGAAAACAAATCAGAAGTACGAGGTGACCCAGTCGAACGCGCGATGCTCGAAACCGCGGGTACGATTGGTATCAGTCCAACGGGCGACACGTCACGCGGTCGTCGTATCGACTATCTTGGCTTTACTTCAGAAAATCGCTTTGCCGCTGGGCTGACACCGTACGGTAATGAATTTCGACTGTGTATTAACGGCGTACCGGAGCCGCTGCTTGATTCAGCGAGTCACGTGCGCACCTCAGCCGGTGTGCAACCAATGACTGATGAGTATCGCGCTCAGTTTTATAAAGAGATTACGGCTGCCACCAAAGAAGGAAAGCGACTCGTTGCAGTGGCGTACCGCATGGTCAGTTTTAATGATATTCCTGAATCGACCAACGGACTCCTTGATGAGTTGGTGTTTCTCGGGGTGGTGGTGTTTGCCGACCCGATTCGCGAAGGTGTGTCTGAAGCGATTGCTGGGGTCCGTAGTGCTGGCGCGCAGGTGGTACTGATTACGGGTGACAATCCTGAGACGGCACTTTCGATTGCGCGCAAGGTCGGTATTGCAACCAGTAGTTCGATTGCAATTGAGGGAGTGGAGCTCGAGCGGATGAGTGACGGGGAAGTGCTTGATGTGCTTCATAACGTGAATGTGTTTGCGCGGGTGCTCCCACGCCAGAAAATGCGCTTGGCAGAGATACTACAGCAAGCTGGCGAAGTCGTGGCGATGACCGGTGATGGTATCAACGATGCGCCTGCGCTGCGTAAAGCCAATATCGGTGTGGCGATTGGTTCTGGTACTGAAGTGGCTAAAGAGGCGTCTGATTTGGTGTTGGTGAATGACACCTTTGCCACCATCGAAGCCGCCATCGAAGAGGGGCGTCGTATCATTAGTAACTTACGGAAGATTGTTGGGTATCTACTCTCGACCAGCCTTTCCGAGGTAGTGCTGATTGGTACGGCACTCTTGGTTGGCGCACCACCGCCGATTCTGCCCGCTCAAATTCTCTGGGCGAACATCATTGAAGAAGGACTCATGAGTGTCGCCTTTGCCTTTGAGAAAGGCGAACCAGGAGCCATGCAGCGCCGACCACAGGACATTCGCACGGAAGGGATTCTCTCCAAGCAGATGATGGGCTTCATTGGCTTTGTGATTGTCATTTTAAGTTCATTGACGGTCTTGCTCTACTTCATTGTTCGCGCGCAAGAACTGCCGCTTGAAGAACTGCGCAGTGTGATGTTCCTGGCGATTGCGATGGACTCACTATTTATTGCCTTTGCGTTTCGTTCATTGGCGGTGCCGCTATGGAAAGTGCCGATTAAAAGCAATCTTTTCTTCTTTGGGTCATTCTTCACTAGCGTGTTGTTGCTCGGCATTGCACTTACGTTGCCGTTTATGCAGACGCTGCTCTCATACGAGCCGGTCCATTGGAGTTACTTTGTGTTGGCAGTCAGCTTCAGTGCGCTAGCACTGTTGGTGGTCGAAGTGGCTAAATGGATATTCTTTTGGCACACCACTGAGCGGGCCAAAAACCCTAAAATAGTCAATCAGTAAGCCAGCTCTCTAGGTGGTACAATACGGTCTATGACTGGACCAGAAATTCTATTATTGCTGTTACTTGGCGGTATTCTCGCGGTATTGATATACGTGCATTTTGTGCGTAAAGAAGAATCCAAAGAAGATTCAGGGAGTATGTTGATGCTCCAGCAGCAGCTCGAACAATTGCGAGCCTCAATGGACCAACAGCGCGAGACCATCGACGAACGCTTGGGCGAGAGTGGTAAGCAAATGTACGATTCACTCAAAGAGCAGAGTTCTCGTAGTCAGCAGCTTATCCAAGATATTAATAAACAAGTGGGCGAGCAGCTCCAGAATGTCGTCCGCGGGGTGACCACGCTTGGCGAGACCAACAAGCAGGTAGTGGGATTTGCCGAACAACTCAAGCAACTCCAAGACGTGCTGAAGAACCCCAAGCAACGCGGGATTCTTGGTGAGTACTACTTGGAGACGGTGTTGCAGAACGTGTTGCCGCCGGGAAGTTACCAAATGCAGTACGGTTTTGCTAACGGTGAGATTGTCGACGCGGCGGTGTTCGTGAAAGACAAAGTCATCCCAGTGGATTCCAAGTTCTCGCTTGAGAATTACAATCGCATTCTCGACGCATCTGATGAAACCGAGCGGGCCAGTTACGAAAAGGCCTTCGTCAATGACCTCAAGCTGCGTATCACTGAAACCGCCAAGTACATTCGTCCAACCGATGGCACAACCGACTTTGCCTTTATGTTCATTCCGTCCGAGGGTGTGTACTATGACCTCTTGTCGAACAAGGTGGGTGGGGGAGAGGAAAACCTCATTCAACGGTCAGCTGGTAAGTATAAGGTGATTATTGTATCGCCGACCTCATTCCTGGCATATTTGCAGACGGTACTCCAAGGACTTAAAGCGATGGAAATTGAGGACAAGGCCAAAGACATTATTAAGAATGTCGAGAAACTCCATACGCATATCAATAAGTACGAAGACTATTACCAAAAGCTTGGAAATACACTCGCGACGACCGTCAATCACTACAATGCTGGCTATAAGGAACTCAATAAAATGGAAAAGGACGTGGTGCGGATTACTGACGGCACTCAGTCGGTTGAGGTGATGGAACTTGAAAAACCAACCAAGGAGGAATAAAAAGTGCGCCGACTTCGTCGGCGCACTTTATGTTAAAAACGATTCTCAGAGGCTACTTTGCAGGTTCTCAACGCCTCACACACCACATCAGAGTACAAATGGGTACGTTGATGGTCAGTGAGTGATATATTCAACTTACATCCTGTGCGCCTCGGAATCATGTTCCACACTCGACCAAACCAAAGATTTTTATTACCCCAGTTGATGTCGTAGCCACGTTGCATAGCAAAGGCACGGAAAGTATCCAGAACATGTCGATATTCTCTTGGTGACTCATTAAGTATGGATTGAGTACGTTGCACAAAAACAGGTTCAACGAATACTCCGAGCCCACCATGGTGGTGGTCAAACTTTAGATCTCTGGAACGTTGCAAAAGGGTGTACAGACCACAATCAAGTGGCATGGTCTCTGGGTCTCGAACCAAAACATCTACCATCTCTAACTCCTCTTGGTTTCTACGCTCAAACCTACCGAAAAACCTTGCAAAAAGCAAGAAACCGCGCGCCTTTGGCGCGCGGCTACAAATGTGGAGGTCCGACCTCCACATTTCAGATGAAGATATTTTTGTCGGTCACCGGGCAGTGCCTGATGGCGGCCACGATGATGTCGATGAAATGGTAGGTTGTCAATTCCAGTTTCCGTGGATGGTAAGCACGAGCGCGAGCGATGCTGGCATACAATTTTGAGAGCGTCGCGTAAGTATCTCCGTGAAACCTAATCTCGTAACCACGTTCTTTCGTGGCGACCATGACGCGATTGATGAGGTTACGGTAATCGCGTGTTCTGTGTCCAACTGCCAAGTTGAACTCGGTGACAAAGAGATCATTGTGTCGTTCTGGGACCACATTGCGACTCATTTCCCGTACCCGGTAGAAGTCGCTCGAGACGGGTATCTGTTCAATCTCGTCTCCAATGATGTATGTTCGAGCCGGCTCTCCTGATGGTACATTAACACCAACACGCTGGTCGCCAAGCACTTTCGTGGCTTTGTCGTGTTCTTCTTCGGACATTCCAGGCATGTCAGCCTCCTAAATTGTTGTCTGTCGGATACTGTAGGCGAGGCTATTGCAAATTGCAAGCTTTTCTTGTACTATGGCGCGCACTAAAGATTTATATGGCCGAAACTACCACCAAAACCGCTGCGAAGAAAACTGCCACCAAGGCGGCCGCAAAAGCAGCGCCAAAGAAGGTAACGACTAAGAAAACCGCTGCAAAAAGCGATGATTTTTCAGTCATCGAGACAGGCGGCAAGCAGTATGTTGTTTCAGTTGGAGACGTCATTGAGGTGGAGTTGATTGGCGAGCACAAAGAAGGGGACAAGATCACTTTTGAGAACGTCCTCCTCTCAGACGATGGCACAAGCGCTACCGTTGGTACTCCATACATCAAGGGGGCGAAGGTAGAGGGAACTTTCCTCGGTGAGGTGAAGGGTAAGAAAATCACTATTCTTCGCTACAAGGCCAAAAGTAACCGACACCGCAAGCAAGGACATCGACAGCAATACGCAAAGGTAGAAGTCACCAAAATCTAAAGCCCATATTTCACCACCATAACTTTGTTGAACTACAAAAAATGGCACGTCACTGAACAATCCAGTTCACCTCGGGCCATTTTTCTTGTTCGCCTCGTTCTGGCAGCAAAATCTGGGCTTTAGGTACAATAATGAAAAGAAAATGGCGCGCCCCATACTGGGGCGCGCCATTGCGTCATTGGCTGACGCGGGCACCGAATCGGTTCTGTCCGCTTTGCACACTTTGTCGCAGCTCAACAAGCCATCGCGGTGCTTCCTCCCTGTGGACTGGTTCCGTCTTCGGTGCTGAAGAACTTGGTTCGGTTTTTTTGTCAGTCATAGCTTCCTCCCGAATTGCGACTGACGATTGTATAGTTTTTGTATAAAAAGTCAAGAACGGTTATCAAAGGCGCTCTTGATGGTCTCCGGGTCGGCGTACTCAAGTTCAGACCCAGTCGATAACCCTCGACCGAGGTGAGTGAAGCTAATTGGCGTATCAGCCACTTCGTCCTTCAGGAGCGATTCGACGTAACGGCCAGTGTTTTCTCCGTCAGGATTGAGATAGAAGGCCAAAATATTTTCTTCAAGGCCCTTTTCTTTGCGCTCGTTCACAATCATTTTGAGGCCATTGCCACGCAAGGTTTTCTTTTCCTTGGTCTCCAGAAGCGGCATGGTGCCTCCAAGGACGAAGTAGAGACCAGTGTAAGTACCAGAGCGCTCAATCGCTTGGATGTCACTATCTCGCTCAACCACCATCAGTTTGCTGATGTCACGGTTTGGGTCGTCACAAATAGCACACTCAGTGCCATGGCCATTCTGAGCAAAGAACCGTCGACAACTGGTGCAGCCGATGACTTGGTCTTGAATCCCAGCGACCAATTCAGAGAGTTCCTGCAAATCAGTCTTGGGGAGCATCAAAAGATGAAAGGCAAAGCGCCGCGCTTGGCGACCACCAATCCCGGGGAACTTTTCAAAATGCGCGATAAGTTTATCGAGTGAATTCATGGACGTACATTATAGGCTACCATTCTTCGTCTCCACCCGCTGGGGCTGTGTGGTGGGTATCAATACTCAGGTAGCGAACGTGCTTGGCATCAAAGTAGAGCTCAGCCACGCCCACCGGACCATTACGGTGTTTTTCAACCAGAATTTCGGCAATGCCTGGGCGTTCTGATTCTTTATTAATTTTATCTTCACGGTGAATGAACATCACGACGTCGGCGTCCTGTTCAATCGAACCTGAGTCACGCAGGTCAGACAGCCGCGGTTTACCACCACGTTGTTCGACAGCACGCGAGAGCTGACTGAGCGCCATCACTGGCACATCAAGCTCACGAGCCAGAATCTTGAGCGAGCGAGAAATCTCCGTCA
>ERZ869936.1845-NODE-1845-length-13811-cov-5.949767_pt1 | contig 13811 bp, 11 predicted proteins | sample MGYA00520876_ERZ869936 | MGnify/ENA primary metagenome ERZ869936 (study PRJEB32218, sample SAMN09650985) | biofilter metagenome | isolation source: enrty point of leading RO module | place: Saudi Arabia: Thuwal, RO plant located on Red Sea | collected 2016-02-17 ...
TGCACCAGCGAGGGCGTGTGCGGTCCATGCACCTGGGCCACCCGTTGCGCCATGGTGTGCAGCCGCGGCAGCTCTTCGCGCAGATAGCCATGGTGCCTCGACACGATGTGATCGATCAGCTCCACCGGCGACAGCTCCGCCGGATTCTCCTCCTCCACCGCCTGGCGCGATTCCGCCTCCAGTTCGCCGACCACCACCGAGGGGTCCACGACCTTGCGCTGGCAGGCTTCCCCGAGGGTCCGGCCACCCTGACAACAGAAATCGATCCCGTGCTTCTGGAAGACCTTCGATCGCGACGGCCGCTCGGCGACCAACTCGCCCACCGTCCGCTCGAGAACCGGCGTGCCCGCCGGGGAAAACACCACTGCTGAATGACTCATAACGGCGCCACACTCAACCCCGTCCGACGGCTTTTCAAGATTAAAAGAAAGTTATTTCCTTTTCTGTGGAGGATCGCTAGGAATGGTCCGTCGGCCGGAGGAATCGGCGTGTCTTCGTCGACAGTCCCGGCCCTCACCGACTGATCGATTTCCCCATTGTTCACCAGTGCCGCCAAGTGTTAGCCTCCGACTTTTATGCGGAAGACTTCGTGGAAAGCGCTGATCCTGGGCGCGGCGGGCTGTTTCGGCGCCGCCGCGGGGCTCGGGTTCTTCGCCTTCGACTATGGCGAAGGCAGCAGCTACTTCTCCACGGACCCGCGGGCATGCGCCAACTGCCATGTGATGCAGGACCAGTACGATTCGTGGCAAAAAGCCGGCCACCATCAGGCGGCAACCTGCAACGACTGCCACCTGCCCCACGATTTCGTGCCGAAGTATGTCGCCAAGGCGGACAACGGGTTCTGGCACTCGAAGGGCTTCACCATGATGGACTTCCACGAGCCGATCCAGATCAAGCCGCGCAACGCGAAAATCCTCCAGGAAGCCTGCCTGCGCTGCCACGGCGACTTCGTGCATGAACTCGTCCCGGGCAGCCGGTCCGCCTCGGCCGAGTCCATGCAATGCGTCCATTGCCACCGCAACGTCGGCCACGGCGCCCGGCACTAGCCACCAACCCACAAGACCTGAAAGCGATGAACAAAGCCAAACCCGATGGGGAAATCCCCCGCAAGCGTCTCGCCAGACTGTTTCTCCTGACCGCCATCGTTTCCGCCGCGGCGACTGCCGGCATCGCCTGGCTTCTCACCACCATGTTCGAGCGCAAGGCCGAGGCGATGAACCCCTACGTGCGTCTCGTCGAGGTCACCGAAAACACCACCGACCCGGTGCAGTGGAGCAAGAACTGGCCCCGGCAGTACGACGCCTACCAGCGCACCGTGGACGAGACCCACACCCGCTACGGCGGCTCGGAGGGCGAGATTCCGGAATCGCGCATCGAGCGCGATCCGTGGCTGCAGCGGATGTTCCTCGGCTACGCCTTCGCCATCGATTTCCGGGACCGGCGGGGGCACGCCTACATGCTCTACGACCAGCAGCAGTCGAAGCGCATCACCGAACGCCCGCAACCCGGTGCCTGCCTGCACTGCCACGCCTCCGTGGTCCCCACCTGGCGCCGCCTCGGCCTCGAAGCGGAGGGGCGGTCGCTCGCCGATGCCAGCGGCTTCGAGTGGCAGGCGGTCATGTCCGGCTTCGAGAAGATGAGCACCATCCCCTACCACGACGCCCATGCGATGATGCTCGCCACGCCCGACGGCACCCCCGCCGACCGCCCACCGGAGGAGCAGACCGGCACCGCCCACCCGGTCTCATGCGTGGACTGCCATGATCCGGACACGATGGCGCTGCGCGTCACCCGCCCGGGATTCGTTCGCGGCATCCAGGCATTTGCCGACAGCGGCAAGCCCGCCCCGCACCTGCCGAGCATCGAACGCTGGCGGGAAGGCGACCGCTCCCGGCCCTACGATCCGAACGTCGACGCGACCCGCCAGGAGATGCGCAGCTTCTCCTGCGCGCAGTGCCATGTGGAATACTACTGCGGGCCGAGAACCACGCTCTTCTTCCCCTGGGCCAAGGGCCTGCGCATGGAGGAAATCGAGGCGCACTACGAGGAGACAACCTTTCCCGACGGCAGTGCGTTCGTCGATTTCGTCCACGCCGAGACCGGGGCCCCGATCTACAAGGCGCAGCATCCGGAGTTCGAGATGTGGAGCCAGGGGGTGCACGCCCGCAGCGGGGTTTCCTGCGCCGACTGCCACATGCCCTACAAGCGGGAAGGCGCCACGAAAGTCTCCGACCACTGGGTGCGAAGCCCCTTGCTCAATGTCTCGCGTGCCTGCCAGACCTGCCACGCCTACCCCGAGGATGAACTGCTCGCGCGCGTCCATGCGATTCAGGACCGCAGCCATGCCCTGATGGGCAAGGCCGGCGAGGCGCTCGACGAAGCCCTGACAGCGATCGTCAACGCCAGGGAAGGAGGAATCAGCGAGGAGGCGCTTGCGGAGATCCACCAACTCCAACGCAAGGCCCAATGGCGCCTCGACTTCGTCAACGCCGAGAACTCGATGGGCTTCCACGCCCCCCAGGAGGCCGCCCGGATCCTCGGCGAGTCGATCGACTACTCGCGCCAGGCCCAGGTCACGGCGCTGAGCCATTGGCTGACCCGCGATCCCGCCGCCGGAGGATCCGCGGAAGAATGAATCACATCCGCCATGTCATCGGCGCAGGCCTTGAGGTGAGTGGCGTTCCCTCCCTTGACCGATGCATCCACCACGCGGCGCACGAAGCCTTCCATCCCCTCATTCAAGAAAAACCTTTCCTTTTTTCCCGATTCATCAATGATCCCCCACATCACGGATCGGCCTGACGGGCGGTCGGATTCTTCTCCACCGGATTTCATCCTCCTCACTCCATGTTCGGCTACGGAAAAATGAGCGGCTGCGCGGTCGCCGCGATGAGCGCCCTGGCGGAAGTCTTCCCGCAGGACTCGACGCTCAGCTCCCATCAGATCGCCGAAAGCAGGAACCTTTCGCAACCGCTGGTGGGCAAGATCATGACCATCCTTTCCCAGCACGGCCTCGTGAAGGGAAGCCGCGGCCCGGGCGGCGGCTACCGTCTGGCACGGGACCCGGCCACCATCACCGTCCTCGATGTCGTCGAGCTCTTCGAAGGCCACCGCGACCCGAGCGCCTGCCCTTTCGGCCCGGGATGGTGCGGCGTCGGCGAGCCCTGCCCGCTCCACGACACCCTCGTGGCGATGAGCGAATCGGCGGCCGATGCCCTGCGCGGCATGACGTTCGCGCCATTTGTCGATCATCCGAAGATTCCCCAACCGCATTCCTGATCCAACACGCGCCCGCCCCCGCGCACTCGTTCCCACATTCCCATCGCCGATGACCGAACCATGAACGGGAAACGCATCCTCCGGCTCATGCTTCTCCTGTCCGGCCCGCTCCATGCCGGCCCTGCGGAGTCGCCTGCCCCGCAGGACACCACCTCCGACCCGTGGCTCCGGCCGACCCTGGATCTCCGCGTCCGCCTTGAATACGGCGACATCGACTCGCCCGCGCTGCGGTCATCGACCGCGTTCACCTTCCGCGAGCGGATCGGGCTCGTGACCCGCGACTGGAACGGGTTCAGCGCCCTGGTCGAAGGCGAGTTCACCCAGGCCGCGATCGACCACTACGACGCCGGACCCGGGGCGGCGGTCTCACCCGACGACCCGACGCGCACGCCGATCCTCGACCCCGAAAACAACGAACTCAACCAGGCCTATCTGCAGTACGAGGGCTTCGACACAACCGTCCGCGCCGGCCGCCAGCGCATCATCCTCGACAACGCCGCCTTCGTCGGAAACGTCGGCTGGCGCCAGAACGAACAGACCTTCGATGCGCTCAGCATCAGCAACTCCTCGATCGAGGACCTCGCGCTCTTCTACGCCTACGCCAACCGCGCCAACCGCATCTTCGGCTCCGACGCCACCGGCGCGCTCCGCAGCTTCGCCGGCGACATCCATCTCCTCCACGCCGCCTGCAAGCGGTTCGGAGAGGCGACGCTCACCGGCTACGCCTACTTCATGGACTTCGATGAAACCGCCGCCAACGCGGGTTACATCAGCAACAACACCTACGGTCTCTCCGCCACCGCGCCCGCCGGACCGGTCGATCTCTACGGCGAGGTCGCCTGCCAGACCGACACCGGCAGTTCGCCGGCCATGAAACCCGACGAGGCCTGGTATGCCCATTTCAACGCGGTCCACAAGTCCGGCGGCCACACCTTCACCCTCGGCTACGAATACCTCGATGCCGACTTCGTGACCCCGCTGGCCACCGTTCACGCCTTCAACGGCTACGCGGACGCCTTCATAAGCAACCGCATCGGCCTCGTCCGCAACCCCGGCATCGCCGACCTCTACCTCGCGCACTCGACACCCCTCCCCTTCTGGGAAATCCAGTTCACCCAGGTCTTCCATCTGCTCGGTGACAACAACTCCGATTTCGACTGCGGCTGGGAATACGACGCGGTGCTCGTGAAGGCCTTCAACGAGAACTTCAAGGCGATTGCGAAGTTCGCCTGCTACGACTCCGACGGTCCGTCGGGAAATTCCCTGGCGCCGAACATCGCTCCCTTCGACACGACCCGCATCAGTGTCGAACTGGACTACGTCTTTTGACCCCGGCGGTTCGGAGCGGGAAAAGCCAATCCCGCATCCCTCCTTCCGCTCAGGCCAGCGCCTCCAGCGTCCTGACCACCTGCCAGGCTCCGGCGACTTCGTGGACACGGACCATCGCCGCTCCTCGCCGCACCGCGGCGGCGATGCAGGCCATGGTGCCGGCGTCGCGGTCCACGGGCTCGGGCAGGTCGAGGACCTCGCCGATGACCGTCTTGCGGCTGACGGGCACCAGCAGCGGTCGCCCGAAACGGTTCAGCCGGTCCAGCTCGCGATAGACCCTCAGGTTGTCGTCGCGCTGCTTGGCGAAGTCGATGCCGGGATCGAGGATGATCCGTTCCCGATCCAGACCCGCTTCTTCGGCCACCCGGATCCTCTCCTCGAAGAACCCGTCCATCGCCGCCATCACGTCCACCCACCGCCGTTCGAGTTGCGGCACCTTCGGCGGGCCGGCGGTATGCATGATCAGCAGCGACGCACCGGCCCCGGCACAAAGGCGGGCGTTGCGGTCGTCGGGCAGGCCACCCATGTCGTTGACCAGCTCGACGCCGAGGGGCAGCACCGCCTCCACCACCTCCGGGCGCCAGGTGTTCGCGGAAACCACCGGCGGCCAGAGCTGGGCATCGTCCCGCGGCACCGCTTCGGCCACCACCTCCGGCCAGGACTCGAGGAACTCCGAGAAACGTCGTACTTCCTCACCGACCGCCACCGCCCCGCGGTTGGTGCGCGCGCTTTCCGCTCCGATGTCGATCACGTCGGCGCCGGCCTCCGCCTGCCGCCTCGCGATCGCCAGCGCCTCGTCGAGATCCAGCGTGCCGTCGCCGGAAAACGAGTCGTCGTTGACGTTGACGATCCCCACGACCAGCGGGCGCCGGGGAAAGCGCACCTCGCGCGACGGCAGCTTCCAGATCATAGGTGCTCGTCGAGCCAGCGCGCGACCTCCTCCACCACCTGCGGGTAGCTGTCTTCGCTGAAGGAATGTCCCTCGCCTTCGATGCGCACGATCCGCTTCGGCTCCTGCGCGGCTTCATACGCGTCGTCACTGTCTTCGGGCAGGACCACGTCGTCGTCGGTGCCGTGAATCAGCAGCAGCGGCCGGCCCAGACCCGCCACCTCGTCGAAAAGGTCGCCGATCGATTCCATGTCATCGACGTAACTCTGCGACAGCGGACAATCCGGCTCGTCCCACATGCAACCCTCGTCGGGCGTGACTTCCCCGAACTCGCGCCCGCAGAATTCCTCGGTGCGGATCATTCCCGCCAGGTTCACCAGGACTTTCAGCCGCTCGTCGGTGTCGGCGGTGAGCAGGCCGACCGCCGCGCCCATGCTATGACCGCAGTAGGCGATGTGCAGACCATCGGGGAGGCGGGCGAGGATGTCCCTCAGATCCTCGCGCTCCTTGGTCACGGTCGATTCCCGGAAGTCGCCCTCCGAATCGCCGTTGCCGGAAAAGGAGATCCTCAGGCACGGCCAGCCCCTCGCCGACAATCCCGCGGCCAGCGCGACCAGCAGCGGCCGGTCCTTGTTTCCCGTGACGCCGTGACCCAGCAGCACCAGCCGGTCGCTCCTCTCACCCGGATGAAACGAGACATCCAGCCGCTCGCCGCGACGGTTCCTGAACTCGATGTCCTCAAGCATCGTCCAACCTCCCCGGAAATGTCAGCTCCGCCACCGCCGACTTGTCGAGCTGGCCGCGGCCGAGATCCATCAGACGACGATACTGCGCCTCGGTCGCCTTCGAGAGCGGCACGTCCACGCCGGCATCGACCGCCAGCATGTTGGCGATGCCGCTGTCCTTCGCCGCATGCTCGGCGGAGAAAAAGCAGTCGTGATCGCGCGCCAGCATGTCCGCCGCGTCGGTCTCGAGCACCCGCGAGTTCGCGCCGGTCTGCGAGAACACCTCGCACAGCATCTCCAGGTCGAGACCGAGCGCCTTGCCCAGGCCGAGTCCCTCGGCCAGCGCGGCGGTGTTGATGTTCATCACCATGTTCACCAGCGCCTTGACCTGCGCGGCGCGGCCGGTTTCTCCGATGTAGCGCAGGGACTTCGAAAGATCGCGGAACAGCTCCTCCAGTTCCAGATAGGTCGCCTGGTCGCCACCGATCATCAGGTAGAGCGTGCCATCGCGCGCCTGCGGAATGCTCGACGCCATGCAGGCCTCCAGCGCCTTCGCACCGGCCGCGTCGCAAAGCTCCGCGACCTCCTGGTGGACCGCCGGGCTGATCGTCGCGCAGTTGACGAAAGTCGTGCCCGCTGCCTCCTTGAGCAGGGCGTCGCCGGCGAAGATCGCCCGCATCGCCTCGTCGTCGGTCACCACCGTGAAGACGACGTCCGCCGCGGCGGTGACCGCCGAGAGATCCGGCGCCGCCTCACAGCCGAGTTCGGCGGCGAGTTCCTCCGCCGCTTCCTTCCGGAGATCGTGGACGACCACGACCTCGTGTCCGCAATCCTTCAGCCGTCGCGCCATGTTGGCGCCCATCCGGCCGAGCCCGACCATGCCGATCTTTCGTGCCATGCGCCGACCATGGGCCGGACTTCGCCAGCTGTCCACCCGGCATCACCAGCTTCCGCCGGTCAGCCGATGCGCATGGCGGCCGATCTCCTCCTGGTAGTCCTCCGGCAGATACCAGACGCCACGGGTCGGGGCCGGCTCAAGCCCGCGTTTCGCGGCAGGCGCGCCCGTGCGCAGCGCGAGGATGAGGTCGCTGTTCACCCACGGATGCTGGAACCAGTAGCGGTGGCCGGTAATGTCGAAGCCTCGCTTTTGCTTCTTGTAGGAAGTATCGACGACCTCCAACCGCGGCGCCGCCCGCAGGGCCTTGATCTCCTCGGGGCCCAGCTTCTCGGGCTCGAACCCGAGCCGACGCCCCCCACCCATGAGTCGGGCCGACCATCTCAACGCGCCGTCGCCATCGGACATGTAGACCAGCACGTGGTCGCTGAGACCGTGGATCGCCGGCAGCCGGTCGATGAAATCCCTCACCGGCACGTCGCTCGCGGTGAAGGCCATGACGCCGAGCCGGTAGCGCGCGCGGGCCTTTTGGAGGTCCCCCTGCCCAAGTTCCGCGAGTGCCCGTGAGTGGACCCGCGCACCGGCGCTCCACGAAACGATGTGGATCCGGTCGACCGAGGTCCGGTCTGCCAACACCCGGATCGTTTCCGCCAGGCGCGACGACGAGTTCCGCGCGTGATCGACATCGACGCCATCGACGTAGGAGAGGATCTCCTGATGGGTCGGCCAGTCGAAGGCGACCGGCGTAAAGTCGCGGCCGGCGAAGTGATCGAGTTCGGCGGCAAAGGCGCAGGAATGGAAGAAGCCGACTTTGGCTCCGTGGACGTAGATCACGACATCCCGCGTCGCCGTGCGCCGCACCGCGCGATCGACCTGCGCCGCCCACTTTCCGATGACGCCTGAATCCCCATCGGTGCCGAGTTCCTCCGACTCGACGAGGCGGACCGGCATCGGTCGAGGGCGCGGATGCTCGGTGGAAGCGTCGGCCAGCGTCTCCCAGGTGTCGGTCTCCTCGCCCAGCTCGATGCGAGCGGTGCCGAAACGCAGCACCGAACCGACATCGTTGCCGTAGTGGTCGCCCTCGGGGTTGCGGTTGGTGGTGTAGAAGACCTCGACGTCCGTCCGCTTCTCCGACCGCGGGAGGTGGGCGAAGGGATGCACCTTGCCATCGAGGTACATCACCGGTGTCGGCATCAGCCACTGCGGCTTCGGCGGCGACGCGCAGGAGGCCAGGAGAACCGCACCGACAAACCCGGACGCGAGCCGCAAGATACGAGACATGGACGCAAACTGGGCAAGACCCGCTTCCGGGCAACTCAAAATCCAGTAACGTCGTTTGCGAAAGCGGGCGGATGGGCCGACGTATTGGTTTTCCGTGATCCTCGACCGCAGCGCCGCGATCCTGCTCGCGACCGGCCCGGCCTTCGCCGCGTCGCCGGCCGCGGAGTGGGAGTCCGTGGTGCAGCCGTGGCTGGAAAACTACTGCTACGACTGCCACGGCGACGGCGTCAGCAAGGGCGAACTGGACTTCGACGACTACGGCGACATCGGGTCGATGATCGCCGACCGCGAGCGCTGGAAGCGCATCCGCGGGCACATCGAGCACCGCCTGATGCCCCCGCCCGACGAGTTCCAGCCGCCGGTCGCGGACCGCGCGAAGATCGTCGCGTGGATCGACGCCGCGGTGTTCCCGACCGACCCGGACCATCCGGACCCCGGCCGGGTGACGCTGCGCCGCCTGAACCGGACCGAATACGAGAACACCCTCCGCGACCTGCTCGGCGTGCAGGTCGATGTCCGCGAGCTGCTGCCGCCCGACGACTCCGGCTACGGCTTCGACAACATCGGCGACGTGCTCACGCTTTCCCCCGCGCACCTCGACCGCTTTCTCGACGCCGCCCGTGTCGGCCTCGACCGCGCGATCCACACCGCCCCGATGCCCTACCCGTCGACCCGCTTCCGCGGCAAGCAGCTCACGGGCCCCGGACAGGGCGGTGAGGACGGACACCTGCTCTACAGCAACGGTTCAATCACGGTGAATCCCCGCGCGCCGAAGCCAGGGCAGTACCGGATCGTCGTCGATGCCGGTGCCAGCCGCGCGGGCGACGAAGCGGCCCGCCTGGAACTCGTCATCAACGAGCGGACGGTCGCAGGTTGGGACATCCGGCACCCGCTTGAAAAGGTCGGCTCCTACGAGTTCAACTTCACGCTGGGCAAGGCCCGCGAGTTTCCCGTCACGGTTTCCTTCACCAACGACCTCTACGACCCGGAAGCCGCCGATCCGACCCGCCGCGACCGCAACGTGCTGATCACGGCGATCCGTCTCGATGGTCCGCTGGACGGCCCCCGCCTGCCGAAGCCGGAATCCCATCGCCGGATCTTCGGCGACCGTCCCGACGGCGCGGCGGACGAAGCCTGGGCGACCGACATTTTCCGCCGCTTCGCCCGCTGCGCCTTCCGGCGGCCGCCGCGTGAAGGGGAAGCCGAGCGCTACCTCCACTTCGTCCGTCTGGCGAAGGAAGACGGCCGGAGCTTCGAGGAAGGCGTGCGTCACGGCCTCGAGGCGATGCTGGTTTCTCCGTCGTTCCTTTTCCGCGAAGAGCCGCAGCCCGAGCCGGACAATGCCGAACGCATCCACCGGATCGACGAGCACGCGCTTGCCTCGAGGCTGTCGTATTTCCTCTGGTCCACCATGCCCGACGAGCGGCTGCTCAAGCTCGCCGACGAAGGTCGGCTGCGCGACGGGCTCGATGCCGAAATCGACCGCATGCTCGAATCCGACCGGGCCCGTGAGTTCGTCCGGAATTTCGCCGGTCAATGGCTCCAGCTCCGCGACCTCGCCAGCACCTATCCTTCCCGCCGGGCCTTTCCGCGATTCGACAACAAGCTTCGCGACTTCATGCGGACCGAGACCGAGATGCTCTTCGGGCACCTCATCCGCGCCGACCGGCCGCTCACCGAACTGCTCGACGCCGACTACACCTTCGTCAACGAACCGCTCGCCCGCCACTACGGGATCGACGGCGTCAGCGGTCGGGATTTCCGCCGGGTCTCGCTGGAGAACACCGGGCGGCGGGGACTGCTCGGGCACGGGTCGTTCCTGCTGGTCACCTCGCACCCACTGCGCACCTCGCCGGTGCTGCGCGGAAAATACGTGCTCGAGAACCTGCTCGACACCGCGCCGCCCCCACCGCCGCCGAACGTTCCGCAGCTCACCCCGCCCGAGAAGCACGGCGAGGGGCTGAGCCTGCGCGAGCAGATGGAGAAGCACCGCGAGGATCCCGCCTGCTCGTCCTGCCACGCGCTGATGGACCCGATCGGCTTCGGCCTGCAGAACTTCGACGCCGACGGTTCGTTCCGCACCGAGGAACACGGCCGGCCGATCGACGCCTCGGGTCAACTCGTCGGCAGACAGAAGTTCGAGGGCGCCGACGAACTGCGCGAGGTCCTCCTGCGCGACCATCGCCACGACTTTCACCGCTCGGTGGCGTCCAAACTGCTCACCTACGCCCTCGGCCGCGGCACCGACTGGTATGACAAGCCGGCCATCGACGGGATCATCCGTGAGACCGAAAAGGCCGGTGGCGGAACCCGCGCCATGATCAAGGCGGTCATCCGCTCGGCCCCGTTCCAGTATCGCCGAGGCGAAGGTTGAAGGATTTCGAAAACCAGCGACGTTACCATTCAGATGCATTCACGCCGCAGCTTTCTCAAAGGGGTCGCCGCCACGCTGGCGCTGCCGTCGCTCGACTCGTTCGGCGCCGTGACCCGCACCGCCGCGGGGCATCCGACCCGCCTCGGATTCGTCTACATCCCGAACGGCGTGAACGTCGCGAAATGGCTGCCGACCGGAACGGAGCGCGATTTCCAGCTCTCGGATACGCTCAAGCCGCTGGCAGGCCTACGCGATCATTTCTCGGTCCTTCGGCACCTCGACCACGACAAGGCCTTCGCCAACGGGGACGGGGCCGGTGACCACGCCCGCGCCAACGCGACCTTCCTGACCGGCTGCCAGGCGCGCAAGACCGCCGGGGCCGACATCGAGATCGGCGTCTCCGTCGATCAGCTTGCCGCCCGCCAGATCGGCCACCGGACCCGGCTTTCCTCGCTCGAACTCTCGACCGATCCCCCGCGGCGCTCCGGTCACTGCGATTCCGGCTACTCCTGCGCCTACCAGTTCAATCTCTCGTGGATCGACGAGAACACGCCGGCCCCCGCCGAGCGGGATCCGCGACTGGTCTTCGAGAAGCTGTTCGGCTCCGGCAACCCGGAGCAGGACGCCCGCCGCCGCGGCTACCGCAAGAGCATCCTCGATTTCGTGCACGAGGACGCCAAGCGCATGCAAGGCCGGCTCGGCTCGACCGACCGCGGCAAGATGGACGAGTATCTCACCGCTGTCCGCGACATCGAGTCCCGCATCGAACGCGCCGAGAAGTTCCGTGTCGAAGTTCCGGAGGAACACCGCCCCACCGGCGTCCCGGAGTCCTACAAGGAACACATCCGCATCCAGTTCGAGCTGATGGCGCTGGCTTTCCAGACCGACTCGACGCGCATCGCGAGCTTCATGCTGGCCCACGACGGTTCCAACCGCCCCTTCCCCGAACTCGGCGTCCACAGCGGCCACCACGAACTTTCGCATCATCGTGGCAACGAGGAGCATCTGGAAAAGATCGCGAAGATCGACGCCTTCTACATCGAGCAGTTCGCCCTTTTCATCGAGCGACTGAAGAACACCCGTGAAGGCGACGGCAACCTGCTCGATCATTCGATGATCGTATACGGCGGCGGGATCGCCGACGGCAACCGCCACAACCACAACGACCTCCCCGTCCTTCTCGCAGGCGGCGGCAACGGACAACTCCGCCCCGGCCGCCTGATCGAGGCGGCCGAAGGCACTCCGATGACCAACCTCTATCTGTCGCTCCTCGACAAGATGGAAGTCAAAGCCGAGCGCATCGGCGACTCCACCGGCGTCCTCGAATCCATCTGACGGCGCGCCGGTGACGTATGGAGTCCATCAGGGGGGCTTCCGCATCGGTCCGGGTAGGACGCATGATGGATGAAACGAAGCCATCTTGCAGCTTACCAAGACCCCCTGAAGGGGGAACTACATACGCCACTCACGCTCTTGAAGACCGGGTCGATCCTCACTCCAGCAGCTTCTTCAACGTCGGCTCCATCGCCTCGGCCCACATGCGGTAGCCCTCGGCTTTCGGATGCAGGAAGTCCGGCATCACCTCCCCGGGCAGCGTCCCGTCCTCGGCGAGGAAGGTGTCGCTCAGATCAAGCCAGTGGATGTGCTCGCCATCGGCGTAGCCCTTGATGATTTCGTTCACGCCATCATTGATCCGGCGCATCCTGCCGTCGGGTTTCTGGTCCCGCGGAAAGACGGAAAGCAGCAGGATCTGCGAGTCGGGTGAGCGGTCGCGGAGCATCTCGAGGATCAACTTGATCCCGCTGGCGGTCTCCTCCGGCGGTGCCTGCCGGTGCCCGGTGTTGTTCGTTCCGATCATCAGCACATAGGCCTTTGGATCGACATTCTCCAACTCGCCGTTGAGCAACCTCCACAGCACGTGCTCGGTGCGGTCGCCGGAGTAGCCGAGGTTCAGCGCCTTGCGGTCGCCGTAGAACTTCTGCCACGTCTCCTTGCCCGCGCCCTCCCAGCCCTGGGTGATCGAGTCGCCGATGAAGACCAGTTCATGGCCTCCCTCCGCAATCTCCCGGAGCTTCTGCTGATGACGCTGCTTCCACCAACCCTGTCCCAGACGATGGGCCGGAAGGGTGGCCTCGTTCATCCGGTACTGGTCCCGCAACCCGGCGTAGAGCTTCTTCATCCGCTCCAGCACCTCCGCGTAGGCCGGATCATCGTGGACCGATTTCATCTCCATCGGATCCTTCTCGAGATCGAAGAGGTTCCAGGAGTCGTCTCCGGGGAAGAACATGAGCTTGTAGCGCTCGTCGCAGACCCCGTCGTGCGCCGCGACGCGGTGGGTGGCTTCTCCACTATAGAAATAGTAGAGGCCCTCGCGCCAGTCGGCCGGAGCCTTGCCCGAGCCCTTGAGCAGCGGCAGGAGGCTGCGGCCCTGCACCGTTTCCGGGACGTCCGCCCCCGCGATCTCGAGGAAGGTCGGGGCGTAGTCGATGTTCTGGATCAGGGCGTCGCTGCGGGTGCCGGGCTTCACGACCCCCGGCCAGCGGATCAGAAAGGGCATGGCGAAGCTTTCCTCGAACATCCAGCGCTTGTCGTACCAGCCATGCTCGCCGAGGTAGAAGCCCTGGTCGGACGAGTAGATCACGATCGTATTCTCCGCGAGGCCGCTCTCGTCGAGATAGTCGAGCATCCTGCCCACGCCCTCGTCCACGGCCCGGATGCAGCGCAGGTAGTCCTTGATGTAGCGCTGGTACTTCCAGCGGGTCACGTCGTCGCCCTTCAGTTCACCGGCTTCCACGGCGGCGAGCATCTTCTGGTTCTCCTCCTCGTAGCTCGCGTCCCACGCCTTCTTCTGCTCGTCGTTCATCCGCTTGTACTCGCCGTTCGGGATGCCGGCCTCGAAGTATTCGGGAAAGCGCGGCTCGCCGTGCAGCTTCATGTCGTGACCCCAGTAGAAGTCGTCGGCGATCTCCATCCGCTGCTCCTTCTGCGAGGGGTGGCGGTTCGCGTAGTCGTCGAAAAGCGTCTCCGGCTCGGGAAGTT
>ERZ869936.1846-NODE-1846-length-13805-cov-4.837745_pt1 | contig 13805 bp, 14 predicted proteins | sample MGYA00520876_ERZ869936 | MGnify/ENA primary metagenome ERZ869936 (study PRJEB32218, sample SAMN09650985) | biofilter metagenome | isolation source: enrty point of leading RO module | place: Saudi Arabia: Thuwal, RO plant located on Red Sea | collected 2016-02-17 ...
GTCGATGCTGCCGGCGTACGTCGATGCCTGGATGAGGAAGCGTTCCATCTCGTTAGCCCATCCGGGTCCGGAGGATGATGAAGAGGGCGGCGGCGCAGAAGAGCACAGCCCCGACGACGGTGATCAGGAAGGTCTTCGAGGCATCCATGATCGCCTCGTTCTCGCTGTCAGCGATCTCGGGGACGGCTCCTGCGGCGTGTTCGTCGAGAGTCTTCTTCTCAAGCATGCGTCCGCCTATCGAAGCGTCTGGACGTAGGCGATGACGTCTTGCATCGCCTGGTCCGAGAGAGCGAGGGAGTTTGCCCGCATGGTGGCGCCCCAAGTGTCGCCGGGGGCCGCCCCGCGGGCGCCGGAGCGGAAGTTCTGAAGCTCCTGGTAGAGGTCCCAGGCGTCGCCCTTGGCTCTGTGCGGGCCGTTGAGCTCGGGAATCCCGACGCCGGCGGCACCGGGGCAGGCCACGCACACCTGGGTATACAGGGTTGCACCGGCACCGGCGTTGCCGTGGAGGGTGCTCTCCGGGAAGACCGGATCGAGGTTGGCTACGTACTCGGCCACCGACTCGATGTCGCCGTCCCGGGTGAGAGACAGAGCCATGGGCCGCATCCGAAGGCCCGCGAGACCCGTGTAGTGGTCACCCCGGTACCCGGCCTGGAAGCCACGAAGCTGCTCGTCGATGTACCACTGGGGGAGACCGGCGATGGCCGGCGCGTCGATGTCGGGATCTCCTGCCGCGTTTGCGCCGTGGCAGGGGGCACACGTCTCGTAAAGCTCGGTGCCCCGCTCCATCCCCACCGGCAGCGGGGTGGCGTCACACGCGGCCAACCCGGCGGTCAGCAGAGCGAGCGCTGCGATCCTAGGAGTGCGAAGTCGTGGCATCTTGTTTCGTTGGGAGTGGAATCGACTCGGCGATCAGCATGATCGGGATGTCGTCCCTGACTGGATAGAGGGCGGCGCCGTCTTCCCGGACAAGCGCCTCGGTCAAGGGAGTCCTCACGTCCTCCCCGCCTCGATTGGTGACCGCGCCGGCCTCGATGGAGGCGTTGAGGTCGGACAGCAAACCTTCATCCGCGACACGAAGCGTCTGCTTCGTCTCCGGGCAAACCAGGATGTCGAGGAGATTCTGTTCGATCATGTAGGCGCGCTCTTTCGAGACTGGAACAAGTCGCCGAAGCTACTCTACCAGTCTCCTACGGTTCGTGCGATTCGGGTGGGTGGTGGGAACCGTAGTCCGGCCGCGTAAGTTACATACGTCTGTGGTCTAATGGGAGCCTTGCGATGGCAGTTCGTACATTTTTTCACAAATCGGTTCGTGCCCGCCAGTGCGGCATCGCCGGACTCCTCGGCACCCTCCTATTCGCCTTCGGTTGCGCCGACGGCGGGAACGCGACGGCTGAAGCGCGGAGCGTGTCTCCTGGAGGCTCCTCCGAGGCCGAGACCCCGACCGCGCGTCGGGCGCCCATGCCTCCTCCCGGCCACGCCTGGGTCATCTTCGACGCCGACACCGTAGTTGCCGAGGTGGCGGCCACCCCGGACGAGCGAGCCGAGGGGCTCATGTACCGCGACGAGGTTCCCGACGGCACCGGCATGCTCTTCGTGTTCGAGGACAGCCAGCCCCGAGCGTTCTGGATGGCCAACACCTACGTCGCCCTCGACGTAGCCTACATGGATCCGTCGTACCGGATCGTCGACATCATCGCCATGGAGCCGTTGGTGACCGAGTCGTACCCCAGCGACGCACCCGCCATGTTCGCGCTGGAAGTGCGCCAGGGATGGTTCGAGGAGCAGGGGATCGAGATCGGAGCGCGCGCGGAGATCGTGTTCGGCGTGCAGGGTCGGTAGTGCGCTAGCGGACCGCGTCCTTCAGGACGTCCAAGAGCACCCCCATGTCGGTCTCGTCGTTGTAGACGTTGGGGCTGAGACGCAGTGCGGAGCCCCTGAGAGAGACGGAGACGTTTCGGGCGGCGAGGGCGTCGCGGAGGGCGGCGAGGTCGACGGTGGCGGGCATGCGTAGGCCGAAGAGGTGAGCGCCCCTCCACGCTTCGTCCTCCACGGTGTAACCGAGCTTCCCGACCTCCTCGAGAAAGTCGCGCGTGAGACCCCGGCAGTACTCCTGGATCCGCTCCGGGCCCCACCCGTTGAGGAGCTCGAGACTGGCGGCAGCGATCGGTGCGAGGAAGAAGTTCGATCGCTCGGCCACGTCGTATCGGATGGCCCCACCCACGTACTGGTCCTGGTACTCCACGAGGTTCTGGAAGTCGCTGCTCTTCTCCCGGGCGATCCACGTCTCCTCGAGTGGAGTGCCCTCGTCGAAGCGGGGGCCGAAGTACGCCAGCGAGAGGGAGTACGGCCCGAGGAGCCACTTGTAGGCCGCCACGATGAGGACGTCCGGTCGCACCTTCGAGACGTCGAAGTCCAGCGCTCCCACCGACTGGGTGGCATCGACGACGAGAACGGCACCCACATCGCGACACCGCTCACCCAGCGCTTCCAGGTCGAACCACGTGCCGTCGGTCCAATGCACGACCGGGACGGATACGATGGCGCTCCGGGCATCCACGGACTCGAGGAGCCGATCGTTCCAGCGCTGCCCCCTGCCACGAGCATCGCCTGCGTCGCCGCCGGGACCCACCGCCCGGAGTTCGGCGCCGGCCTCGGCGGCCATACGGCGCCAGGAGTAGACGTTGCCGGGGAACTGCTCGTGGGTGATGACGACGTTCTGCCCTGCCGTCACCGAGAGATTCCGGGCCGCGGTGGCGACACCGTAGGAGACGCCCGGCTGGATGGCGATGCGATTCGGTTCGTCCACGTGCACCAGCCGTGCGAACAGCTCACGCAGCCGGTCCGTCTCCCAGAAGGCGTCAGGGGGGACGATTCGGGTGGGCACCGCCTTTCGCCGAATGGCCTCGACGCCCGCCTGCTCCGATGCCCGAGGCAGCGGCCCCATGTAGGCGCAGTTCAGGTAGTGCTCGTCCCGGGGGAGAGAGAAGTCCTCTCGCCGGCACGTCAGCGCGGAATCGACCGGTACCTCGACGGAAGCCCGTGGAGTCACGTCGACTTACCCCTCGTCCTTGGACCGGGCGTAGTTGGCCGCGTACATGATGAGCCAGAAGAAGCCGACGAGAATCGCCGCCAGAATGAGGATCTCCCACAACTCCATGATGGTCCTCGGTGTGTTCGAATGGGTCAGCGCTCGGGGCACGGTGGATACACGCCGAGGCTCTCGATCTCGTCCACCAACTCCTCATAGATGCTTTGGTTCCTCACCGAGTCGGCGTTCTCGGTCCATGGACCGCACCGCGAGCCCTCGTGGAAGCTCCCCATGTATCGGATCGCGCCGTTGGGATGGTAGACCAGCATCTCGCCGTCCCACGTTCCGTCGGCGAGCCGTCCCTCCAGCTGGACCTGGCCGGGAGCGCCGTCGAAGTCCCGGTACACGGGTCCCGTGTAGAGCTCGTCGGTTTCGGGGAGGACGTAGAGGCTGTCCCGCACCACCAGGGTGGAGAGATCGCGGGGCGGCGGCTCGCCACTGCACGCCACGAAGAGCGCTACGAACGAGACGAGCGCGGCGCGCCTCAACACGTTCCTCACGGGAGCATCAACCACCGACGCGGAGCACGGCCCTGGCGGCACCGAGAGGATGGGCTCGCGTGTATACCTCGAGGCGGACCGCACCCCGTCTCAGGGCATACACCAGGTCCGCCTCGGCCGTGAACGCGCCGGCGGCCACGGCCAACCCCGGCCCCGACAGCCGGGCCGCCACGAGCCAGGCCTCGGACTCCGCGTCCCGACGGCGTAGGACCACGGCAACGACGTCCTCCGCCGCCACCCCCTCCACCCTCACGTCGTAGCTGAGGCGTCTCGACGCCGGGTCGAATCGGAGGGTACCCACGGCCTCCACCCCCGACGACACCGACGGATCGAAATCCGCCCCGGTGGCATGGACGCGGATGACGTCGGCGGTAGGCGCCCGGCCGTCCACCAGAGGCGGCGTGCTCCACGGCTCCCTCCGATGGTCCGTGGCCGACTCGAACGCGTAGCCGAGGGCCACCAGCCGCCAATCGTCCAGCGTTCGCCCGATCATCTCCATGCCGATGGGAAGACGGTCGTCGACGAAGCCGACGGGAATGCTGAGGGAGGGTAGCCCGGTGTTGGCACTCAGGCTGCAACTCGATCCGCGCTGGGGATCTCCGATGACCGCCGGCACCGTCCGGACCGTCGGGAAGACGAGGGCATCGACTCGGGCACGGTCCATGGCGGCTTCGACGGCCGCGCGAAGGGGATCCCGCTTCGCGTAGGCGGCCCGGTACTCGTCCGAGTCGCGGCTCTCCGTGCGCATCCGGGCGCGCACGCGCGGCACCAGGGCCTCGTGGATGAGCCCGAGATCCAGCATCTCGCCCAGCGAGGAGACCGGCGCCCGGGGGTTGGCCGCCAGGTAGTCCATGAGGTCCCATCGGAACTCATGCCCGATGAGCCCCGAGCCTTCGAGCAACTCGTCGAGGCCCACGATCTCCACGCTCACGGTGTCGGCACCGAGCTCCACCATCCTGGCGATGGCGTCTCTCACCAGGCGAGCGGCGGACTGTTCCTCCGGAGCGTCCCCGAAGTACTCCTCCAGGATTCCAATCCTGGCACCAACCAGCGCTTCGGCGTCCAGCGCGTCGACGAACGACGGAAGGTCGCGCCCCGCCACGATGGACGTGGCCGGGTCCGCGGGGTCGGGTCCCACCGTGGCATCGAGAGCGATGGCCAGGTCGGCGAGGTTCCTGGCCAGCGGTCCACCCACGTCCTGCGTGTGGGACAGGGGAATGATCCCGTCGATGCTCGACAGCCCCTTCGTCGGCCGGAGCCCGACGAGGTCGTTCTGGGCGGCGGGAATCCGGATCGACCCACACGTGTCGCTTCCCCACCCCACGGCGGCGAAGCTCGCCGCCACCGCCGCGCCCGTACCGCCACTGGATCCACCGGGATTCCGCGCCAGGTCGTAGGGGTTCCGCGTCTGACCCCCGAGGGAGCCGATGGTGGTGATGCCGCTGGCCAGCTCGTGCATGTTCGACTTGCCCAGGATGACCGCGCCGGCCTCCCGGAGTCGCGCCACCTGGAAGGCGTCGTCGGGCGCGATGTTGGCGGCGAGAGCCAGAGACCCCGCGCTCGTCGGCAGATCGACGGTGTCGTAGTTGTCCTTGAGAATGACCGGAATGCCGTGCAGCGGACCACGGGGTCCCCCGGACGCACGCTCGAGGTCCAGCGCTTCGGCCTCCGCGACGGCGTTCGGGTTGAGCCAGATCATGGCGTTCAACTCCGGGCCTCTCTGATCGTACGCCTCGATGCGCGCCAGGTAGGCTCGGGTGATGTCCACCGACGATGCCGCCCCCGACACCATCGCCTCCTGCAGTTGGCGGATGGTGGCGCCGGTGACCTCCACCTGGGCGACGGCCGGGCTCGCGCACGACAGCGCGGTCAGCAGCAGGACGCACGCGGGCCCGGCGTCGTGGCGTCCCACACGACGGAAGACCGTGGCATGCCGCCGAATCGATGAGACGAGCATGCCCGCGAAGGTGGGGGCGGCCCCGCCCCAGGTCCAGCGGGCCGCCGGGGAACTCGGTGCTCCTAGAGTCCCAGCCAGTAGTTCATCTTCACAATGAAGCGATTCTCGGCCGGGGCACCCCACAGGGCACCGAGGTCGCGGCCGAAGTCGAAATCGCCGTAGCTGGTCCGACCCACCTGCTGTCGCTGCCAGACGAAGAAGATGGTGGACCCGGGTCGGTACTCCCACCGCAGCACGGCATTGCCCACGAGCGAACGGACATTGAAGTCGCGGTCGCGGAAGGACGAGTCGGCCGTTCCGTCTCCGTCGAAGTCGACGTACTGATTGCCGTCGACCTCGCAGATGTCGCTGGTGCACTGCACGTCACCGCCCACCTGGGTACCGGTGCCGGGCTGGAAGGCGTCGAAGTCGAACGTCTCCGACGAAGCCAGCTGCTTGTACTGGAGATACTGGCCGGACGACAGCAGGGGCTGGGCGAAGAGCTGGAGGGAAAGCTTGGGCGAGAACGTCCAGTCCAGCCGCGTCTCCATGGAGAACGTGGTCCGGTCCAGGTCTGCGAAGAGGTAGCGCGTGCCGTACGTCGGCGAATACGGCAGAACGCTCGTCGCCGTCACGTACTGGTCCCCCGACTGTCGGGTTTCCCACCCCGGGTTCACCGAGACGGAGACGTTGTCGGACGGGCGCACGCTGAGGCGTCCTCCGACCCTGAAGCTCCCGCCGCGTCCGAGGCGGTCGTCGGAGACGCTCACGTCGAAGGCACCGCTGAATCGCTTCCGCCAGTCGCTGTTGACGTTGAAGTCGTAGTTCACGTTGGCGGGCCCCACCATCATCGGTCCGCCCCGGGTGTTTCGGCGGTCCATCTTCTGGGGGCTGTATCGGAGGCTGGTCCGGAAGCCCCAGTTGTTCAGGAACGTCCCGTTGAAGCGCAGGTTGTAGTTCCCGTTGGTCCGGGCGTCGTGCCACGACCCCACGGACCACATGTCGTCCAGGGCCTCGTGGCTCCAGTTGTGGAAGGAGCTCAGGTTGATGTTGTAGTCGCGGAAGACGCTCCCCGGCTGGATCTCCCGATACCCGATCCGGAAGCCGCCATCGAGGCGCTCGGCGTTGTTGGAGAAGCCGACATCGTTCACCTCGAAGAGCTTGGAGACTTCGGCCGCCCACAGCGCCGCGGTCCAGTGCTCGCCTCCCCGCTTCTCCACCTGCAACCGCCAGTCCCGCCCGGCAAGACCGGTCTTCGTGGGATCGACGGAGAAGCGGGTCGCGTCGGGGCGCTGCAGGTAGTGGGTGGAGGAGCGCTGAATCCGCTCCATGGCCTCGGCGCTTCCGGTGACGTAGCTCCCCGAGAAGAAGCCCCAGACCGCGTAGTCGCGATCGTTCCACTGATGCTCGAACCGGACGCCGCCGTTGAACGCGTTGGACGGAAGCCAGTCGAAGGCGCCGTCGCCCGGTAGATCCCGGTTCATGGCGGTCATCATCCCCCGAACCTGCGTCTGGCCGTCGTTGACGTCCTGTCCGACGCTCAGAATGCCGAAGTGGGTCCGCGGCTCGACGAGGAACTCCTCCCGGGTGTCGCCGGCGAAGGCACCCTCACCGAACTCGTTGCCCGTCACCGCGGCCATGGCGCCCAGCGAGAGGCCACTCTGGGTCCGACCCGCGAGCTTCGCTGCACCGAGAATGGTGGCGTTGCTGGGGACGTCGGCGAAGAGTGCGTCCCCCGGAGCGCCTCCGTGGGGCGCGCGTCCGATGCGGCGGCTATAGAACAGGGTGTTCTGCCGACCCGAGAGACTGAAGTCGAAGACGCGGGCATCTTCGACGAAGAAGGGCCGCTGCTCCGGGAAGAACGTCTCGAAGGCAGTGAGGTTGATGACGGCCGGATCCGCCTCGACCTGACCGAAGTCGGGGTTGATGGTGGCGTCGAGGGTGAAAGACGATCCAAGCCCGTAGCTCAGGTCCATCCCCACCCGGGCGCCCTGAGCCGAGCCGTCGAAGAAGGGGTCCCCCGGCTCGGCAGGCCCATTGTCGTAGGAGGTGACGATGTAGGGCAGAATCTCTAGTCGGCGAGACGGACGGCTCACACGGACGTCCTCCAGCCGACCCATCTGGCTCACGATCCCCTTCCTCAACCGGGATACGAGGCTGTAGTAGCTGCGCTCGTTGCTGGCGACCCGGAAGCGATGGAAGTTGATGCCCCACGTCTGCAGGTCCTCCGACGCCTCGTAGCGGATCTGCGAGAGCGGGATGCGGATCTCGGCACTCCACCCCTGGTCGTCCACGGTTACGGCGGAGGTCCACACCGCGTCCCACGCCGAGTCCATCTGGTCGTCGCCGTGGAAATAGGTGTCGCCCTGCACGTTGGCCGCACTCACCCTGAAGCTGTACCCCGTCAGGCCGTCGAGATTGGGGTCGAGGTGAATGCTGAACTGATCGTACGTGCCCCGGTCGTCCCGGCGCGTCAGCCGACGATCGATGGTGCCGGGCTCGCTGTCCCACATGCGCGCCGCGACCCAGATGGCCTCATCTCCGAAGAGGACCCTGACCTCCGTGTCGTGCTCCGCGGGCACGCCCTCCACAGGCTCGCGCTGGGTGAAGCCGGTGAAGACCCGGGCATCCTCCCAGTCCGGTTCGTCGGCGATGCCGTCGATCTGGATCTCGGCGAGATCGGTGAACGGGTCGAGTGCCTTGACCCTGGGGGTCCGCGCCCGCTCCGCGACAGCGGGAACGACCGTGGCGCCATTGGCGGGTGCAGCAGCTTCGTCGTCCGGCTCGACCTGTGCGGACAGCGGACCCGCCAGGGCGAGGGAAGCGACTATGGAGAGGGCCCCGAGGGCCGAAGATCGTCGTCTCATTACGGATAAAACATCTGTTTACCCGAGAGACGACACCTACCTCATCTCTCGGTAAGCCATTGTTCTGCTGCGGAATGGAGCGGGATCGGCGCACTGGAGAGACGGCCGAGATCGATCTGTTTGGCCATGTCGTGCACCTGCTCTAACGAGACACGATCGTTCTCGAAAATGTTGAGTACCGTCCGGACCACGTCGGCATCGAGGCTTTCCAGGGCGAACACCCAGTTCATGACGGCCAGCGTCTGCACCGCCTCCTCGACCCCCGGGTAGGCGCCGGCGGGAATCAATCCGTCGTTGTAGTACGGATGGTCTTCGAGCATCCCTTGAAGCACCTCGCCCTCCACCGGAAGAAGCCGGATGTCGCCGGTGGTCGAGGCCTCGAGGACCGCTGCCGCCGGATACCCCACCGAAATGATGGCTCCGTCGATGGCACCGTCACGCAGGGCCGCCGACGATTCGGCGAAGGAGAGGTACTGAGGCTCGATGTCGTCGTACGTGAGGCCGTACGCCTCCAACACGTGGCGAGCGAGCTGCTCCGTGCCGCTCCCGGCCGCCCCGACCGAAACCCTTCGTCCCGTGAAGTCTCCGACGCTGAAGATGTCGGACGACGCCGGCACCAGAATGTGCGTGACGTTGGGGTACAGAGGAGCGATGGCCCGAAGCTCGGTCACCGGTTGCTGGAAGTCACCCTCGCCGTTGTACGCCTGGTACATGGTGACGGCGATGGCCATGGCCAGGTCCATCTGACCCGACGCGATGCGGTTCACGTTCTCCACCGATCCACCGCTGACCTCGGCGGTGTACTGTCGGCTCGAATCCGCCACCGAAAGCCGGCTGGCGATGGCTCCGCCCAGGGGATAGTAGATCCCCCCGGTGCCCGCCGTGCCCAGGGAGAGGAACTCGGTGCGCCCTTCGCTTCCGCACGCGCTCAGCGCCACGAGTGCCGCAACGGTGAATACCCGTTTGATCTGCGTCGTCATCTGCTTCTTCCTGTGACCTTCCGTAGGGACTACTCCGCCCTGGAAAAAACAATCATCACGGCCACCAGCCCAGCCCCGTCGGTCAGAATCCCCGGATAGACCAGCAGGACGGCACCGAGAAACGCCAGGGCGCGCTCCCATCCGACCAGCTTCTTCCGGGCGAATCCCACACCGGCCGCCGCCAGGGAAATGACGCCGATGAGCGCCGTCGTCGTCGCCAGCGCAATGGCCGACGCGGAACCCACCATGAGGAGTTCGGGGCCGTAGACGAACATGAACGGCACGATGAAGCCGGCGCCCGCCAGAACCGCCGCCGTGGTGGCCGTGCGTATGGGGGGTGAACCGGAGATGCCGGCCGCGGCGAAAGCAGCGAGAGAGACCGGCGGCGTCACGTTGGAGATGCAGCCGAAGTAGAAGATGAAGAGATGGGCGGCCAGGAGGGGCACCCCCAGCTGAACCAGCGCCGGCGCCCCGAGGGCCGCCAGAACCACATACGCGGCCGTTGTGGGCAGGCCCATGCCCAGGACCACCGAGCCCAGGGCGGTGAGGAGGAGGGCGGGGAGGAGCTGGCCGCCGGAGAGGGTGATGATGAGCTCCGACATCCGGAGCCCGATTCCGGTGAGCGAGGCCACCCCGACGACGATGCCTGCGGCGGCACACGCCGCGGCCACCTGGACCGCACCCCGACCGGCACGCTCCATGATGTCGCCCATCTCCGAGGCCGAGGGGCGGGTCGCCGGACGGAGGAGGGCCATGATGAAGGCCGTGGCCACGCCCCAGAAGGCCGCCCGCATGGGTGAGCGACCCATGCCCAGGAGCACCACGATGATGGCCAGCGGAAGGAGCAGGTGGAGGCGCTCGACGATGGGCTCGGTCTGGTCGATGCCCTCGGGCTCGATCCCCATGCGGGCCGCCCGGAAGTGGATGGCGGCCAGGAGAGCGGCGTAGTACAGAACCGCCGGGATGATGGCCGCCACCGCCACATCCAGGTACGGGATGTTCGTCCACGTCGCCAGGATGAAGGCTCCGGCGCCCATGACCGGAGGCATGAGCTGGCCGCCCGTGCTCGCAGCCGCCTCGATGGCCCCGGCGAAGAAGGGCTTGAACCCCGCACGCTTCATGAGGGGAATCGTGAACGTGCCCGTCGTCACCACGTTGGCCACGGCGCTCCCGGAGAGGGAGCCCATGAAGGCGCTGGCCACGGCGGCCGTCTTGGCGGGCCCGCCCCGCGTGTTGCCCGCGACGCGATTGGCCATGGCGATGAGGAGCGCGCCCCCACCCGCGACCTCGAGGACGGCGCCGAAGAGGACGAACAGATAGACGAAGTCCGCCGAGACGCCCAAGGGGATGCCCCAGATCCCCTCCGTGGAGAGGTACAGATGCTCGATGAGTCGAGTCGCACCGTACCCGCGATGGGCGAGGATCCCGGGGAGGTACGGCCCGGCGAATGCATACCCGAGGGCCAGAACGCATACCGCGATGAGTCCGTACCCCGTGGCGCGCCTCGCCAGTTCGATGACGAGGAGCACGGCGATGGCGCCCATGACCAGATCCATGGAGGTCGGGCTGCCGGAGCGGGCGACGAGCTCCTGGTTCTCCATGGCCAGGTAGACGCACACCATGACCGAAAGCCCGGCGAGGGTCCAACCCAGCACCCCGGAGACCCGCTCCTTCCAGGCGGCGCGCTCTCCTCCCCGAAGGGTCTTCTGCACTCCGACGCCGAGGAACCCGAGGATCCCCATGAGCGCCAGGTGCACGGGTCGCTGTACCAGCGCCGTGAAGGGCTGGACACCGGCCGCGTACATATGGAAGAGGGCAGCCAGCGCCGAGACCGACAGGATCACCGTGGCCGTGATGGGCCCACGCTTGGGTCGCCCTTCCTCCTGCTCCTCGTCGTCCCGTACCTCGGGCTTCGGCGAGGCCGGCCCCGGATCGTTTCCGGGGCTCACCGCAGCCCCGCTACATGAAGCGCGCCGCCACCAGAGCGAACGCGACGAGAATGAACAGGAGCACGACCGCCGCGCTCTTGAAGCTGCGGCGCGTGTCGATGGCGTGTACACCCTGTGCGATGACCAGCGTCGACCATATCTGCGTCAAATCCAGCGCTCGGAACACGTTGTAGAGGTAGCCGTCCGGCAGGAAGAAAAAGAAGCTGGCGAGATTCAGTGTGTACTGCGGATCCCCCGTGGCGATGCGCAGGGGTGTCACCAGCAGCCCGAACAGAGCGGCAATGAACCACGCGTGCGTGACTGCCGCAAGGTACTGGGTGAACCGCCCCTCGTCTCCCAGGAGGAAGGTGAAGATGACGGTGTAGACGCCCGCGAAAACGAAGGAGAAGACGATGGTCGACAAGGCGGACGCCACCGGGATGACCACCCGCATGGCGTTCACGGCGCTGTCCGTCATCTCCGGAAACTCGGTACCGCGTTCGATGGCTGCCTGCCGCTGCACCTCGAGCATGAGCTCGGGCGGGGTGAGGGCCAGAGACACCCCCACGACCAAGGCGGTGACCAGCATGGCGCCGACCCATCGAGGTGTATCCTTGAGCCGGTCCATGAGTCTGCCCGGACTCACGAAGACCCACAGTAGCCTTACGGGCAGGGAGGGGAGGGGAGCCGGCGCACCCTCCATCGCCTCGTAGTCGGGCTCGGTCCCTTCGAAGGCGGCGTCCTGCGGCTCGCTGGCCTCGCCGTGGTACTCGTGCTCGCCTTCCATGGCTACCTCCCTTGTAGTCGGACGGTCTGGGTCGAGTTCACCCGGATGGGGATGGGTGCCGGCGCGATGGGCACCGTGGCAGTACCGGACCCGGACGCCGTCGATCGACGCTCCACCATCAACCCGGCGGCCGGATCCCAGAGGACCCAGCCCTCCACGTCCACCTCGGACCTCTGGCTCACGGACATGCCCTCCACGCTCAACGTGGCGGAGGACTCGCTCTCTCCCTGCATGCCGATGTGGAGGAGCGCACGGCCGTCGACGACGGTGTCGGCGAGGACCGCATAGTGATAGACCGCCGTCTCGGAGCGCGCACCGGCTCCTTCGTCCCCCTGATACGAAACGGTGTCGACCCAGGCATCTCCCACATTCACCGGATGCCCCGGAAGCCCCGGAAAGAAGGAGTGGGCGAGGGTGAGCGCCGACACCAATTGGCTCGCTTCGGCGGATACGGTGGGCTGCTCCGCGACCACGGCATTCCCCTCCCGATCCAGCGCGAACACCAGCACCCCTTGGACGTCGTCGGTGTCTATGCGGATGGAGCCCCCGGTAGGCTGGCTCAGCGTGCCCTGCAGCTCGGAAACAGCCATGGTCACGTTGACACCCTCCGGCGCCGGGGTGAACGACACGGCGTAGTCCACGACACCCCGCTGGGCCATCTCCAGACTCTGCCCCATGATGTTCACGGAGATGGTGGTGGTGTCGCCGAGGACGTAGCGCACGTCTCCCGGGGAGGGAACCCCGTACTCCAGGGCGGGTGCGCCCCCGGCGCAAGCGGAAACGACGGCGGCGAAAACGGGAAGCGCGAGGGATCGTCTGGACATGTCCGCTCCTGGCGGCATCGGGAATGATCTGCGGCCCCCAGGGCCGCGACCGAAACGCTGCTGGGCCAGGGGAACATCCTCCCTACGACTGCCGAGGGACGCTTCTTCACCCTTGGCCGCCCCTGGGCGACCTGATATGCTGTTGGTCTGCCCTCGAAGCGGCTCGAGCCCCGCGAGTGCAGCACACGGAAAGTCTAACGCCTCGCGATCAGTCGCCATGAGCTACCGCACCAATCCAGACCGGATCCTCGACAACATCGACCGCGCCCGAAACCGGGCCGCGGAGAGTGCGGGTCTGTACGTCGAGCGCCAGGCCATGGGCAGGGAGCTCGAGACCGAGATGCCCGACGTCGATGCGACCACCACCGAGCGGGTGAAGCGGGTCTTCGCGACTCTGGAGCGGGCGTACACGAAGGCGGCGCAGCGCTCGGAGCTGGGTCGGTTGGCCGCTCGTTTCCAGGCCGTCGGTGACATCCATCACCACCACGCCCGAGGCGACGTCAGCATCTCCATCCAGTACCTCGATCACGAGCGCTACGACGACGTCGGTGTCTCGCCCTTCGAGATCAAGCCGTACCAGATCGCCGACGCCAAGAAGGAGACCAAGACGAGCCGGGCCGACGTGAACGCCCTCAAGGTCCTCCGGAAAGAGCTGCGCGAGGGAATCCTGTCGGCCTATCAGAAGCTCGAGCCGCGCGTGAAGGACGCTCTTCGTGACCGAGCGGACATGGGCCACGTCCAGGTCCAGGTCACGGTGGATCTCCGGCCTGCGGAGTAAGCCGGCGCGCGTCCTCTTCGTCTTTCTCGACGGGGTCGGGGTCGGAGTCGACGACCCCGAGATCAACCCTCTGGTCGCCACGCCTCTCGAGGCATTCCACACGCTGGCGGGAGGGGA
>ERZ869936.1847-NODE-1847-length-13799-cov-34.814246_pt1 | contig 13799 bp, 7 predicted proteins | sample MGYA00520876_ERZ869936 | MGnify/ENA primary metagenome ERZ869936 (study PRJEB32218, sample SAMN09650985) | biofilter metagenome | isolation source: enrty point of leading RO module | place: Saudi Arabia: Thuwal, RO plant located on Red Sea | collected 2016-02-17 ...
ACGGCGCCGGTGCGATCGGACGGCGTGCCGACGGCGATCATCGCCATGTCGGTCTCGGCGATGGCGGCGCGGAAGTCTTCGGTCGCCCGCAGCCGGCCCGAGGCGACCTGCTCTTGGACCATTTCGCCCAGACCTGGCTCAGCCACGGGGGCCTGGCCGGCGTTGAGCGCCGCGACCTTGTCGGCGTCGATGTCGACGCCGATCACCTGATGGCCGTCGCGGGCCATGCAGGCACCCGTCACACAGCCGACATATCCGGTCCCGAACAAGGCAACTCGCTTCATCTTCGCCGTCTCGTTTCTTGCTTCCTAAAGATCGGGTTTCCGCCTCCGCGCTTTGGCGGCTCACGCCCCGTCACGCCGACACGGGCGGACCTTGCTCGATCACGTGTCGGGAGGGAGGGCCCGCCGGAGGGAGCCCGCCCGCCGGACACGTTCTTGGAGCGACCTAGGCGATCGTTTTCTGACAGACGGCTTCGAACTGTCGGGCAACTTGTTCGGCCGTGAAATTTTCACGCACCAACTGGCCGGCGGCCTTGCCGATGCGGTGTCGCTCCTCGGGATTCTCGAGCAGACGGCGGACCGCCTCCGCACACGCCTCGACCGTGTCAGCTAATAGTATGTCCGTATCGTGGGTAACTTTCAAACCTTCGGCCCCGATGGTGCTGCTCACCACCGGCTTATTCATGGCCATCGCCTCGTAAATCTTGATGCGGGTCCCCCCACCTACCAGAAGCGGCACCACGACCACCGCCGCCTCGGCCAAATAGGGTCGCACGTCGGGCACCGTGCCGAGCACCTCGACCCCGTCTGCCTGGGCCAGGTTGCGGACCATCGGCGAGGGATTGCGGCCGACAATTTGAAAATTCAGATCGGGAAAGTCCTGCCGCAGCAGCGGCCAGACCCGCTCGACGAACCAGGCCGCGCCGTCCTGATTGGGAAGCCAGTCCATCGAAGCCACGAAGGCGACGCGGTTGGCGACCTCGGCCTCCGGACGCGGATCGAAATAGTCGACGTCCACGGCCGTGTCGATCACGTCGACGTGGTTCCAGCCGTACTCGCGTTCGAAGAACTCGCGGTCCTGATCGCTTACGGCGATGGCCCGATGAAACTTGTCGCCGGCGGCTGCTTCGTACTTGAGCATCTTCTGCCACTGGCGGTACATGATCTGGCGACGCAGCCAGGTGCGATCGGTCTTGGCGTGCCGCTCGAAGATCTGGGCCTCGACGTTGTGCTGAAACAACAGGTGACGGCGACACGGCAGATCGAACGCGGCCGGTCCCATCAACACGAAGTCGCAGATGACCAGGTCGAACGAGCCGTCGGCCAGCAACTCTTCGGCCCGCTGACGCAAGGCCGGATTGAAGTCCTTCGTCACGTTGAAGGGCGTCTTCTGGAAGCAGGTGTTGATGGCCAGATCCCAATAGAACTTCAGGTTGTCGTGAGTCGTGCCGCGAAACGGAATCGGTTCGAGCTTCATGCCCACCGCACGCATCTCGTCGAAGTGAGGCTCGTCCTTCGGCTCGACGCTGCAGATGTACGTCACGTCGTGCCACCGGCAAAGATGGCGCAGGATGTTCAGCGTGCGGATGCGCCCGCCCGTGTTCGTGGGGAAGAGGATGCGATTTTGAATGAAGAGGATCTTCACGCGGGCGGCTGGCGATCGTGTGACTTGGAGACGGGCGTTTTGTCGTGTGTCGGGGAAGCGGACGTGGTGAGGGAGTGTGGTCGGGCGTGGCGATGCCGCGGGTGCGATTACTGCGAGCCGGAAGATTCTAACGGAACCGACTCGACGTCGGCACTCCCGCGGGCGGCGTCGGGTTGGTCGTCTTCGGTGTGGTTGTCGGCGTTGTCGGCGCGGCAACGGGCGGCGGCCGGTTCGCCCAGCGAGGCGGCGATCAGCACGTCCGCCTCGTCGGCCACGGTGTCGCGGACCGGCGGTTTGACGATCGCCTGGCAGACCGCCTCGTGATTCTCCAGCACCTGGCAGACCTTTGCACAGAGATCGTCAGGATCGTCGTGCGTGTAGGTCACGACGCTCTCGGGTCGCGTGCCGTTCTCGGCGGCCACGACCGGCACGCCCATCGTAAGGGCCTCGAGCACCGACGAGCATTCGCCGTCGGAAGTCGGCGTGCGGAGGTAGAGCTTCGATCGCCGGGCAAGCGTGAGAAACTCGTCGTGCGACAGATCGCCGGCGAAGCAGATGTGGTCGCCGACGTTCAGCTCATCGATGAGCCCCATGATCTTTTCTCGCATCGGACCTTCGTAGTCGTCGGTCGAACCGGCGGTGGCCACGCCGAACTTTGGATAGCGGTCGGCGAGCCGCCGCACGCCTGCCACGAACGTCTCCAGATGGAAGCCCTCGCGGAGAAAGATGTAGGAGTAGACGACCGGCTCGCGGGCGGCGAAGAATTCCTCGACGTGCGCGGGTAGCGGCACGTGGTCGCCCTCGACATAGGCGGCGCTGAAGGCCTTGATCGGCACGATCTTGTCGGCCGACACACCGTATTCGACGATCTTCTCCTTCACCGCGTTGTTGTTGCAGATGATCTTCTTGGAGAGTTTAAACATCAGCTTGAGCAGCAGCAGATACTTGCCGCGGCTCCGCTCGCGGGGAAAGTTCTGCTGATCGACGCCGGCATGAAAGCTGAGCACGATTCGGCGTCCAAAGAGACAACCCCACACCGCGGCGATTACGGCCAGGGCCATGCCAACCGCGCCGTCGCCGTTGGCGTGGGCATGCATTGTGTAGCCGCGCATCGCGAAGCGAAACGTCTTCCAGATGTAGTCTCGCCCGCTGAGCACCGTGACGTAGTCGTCGCTCGGCACGGCCCGATTCTTGCCGATGTTGAGTGCCTGGCAATCGTGGCCCTGGCGAAGCAGGAATTCGCGCACGACCTGAATTCGCATCGACCAACCGGCCAACGGCGGTGGATAGGGTCCGACTTCGACAATCTTGGCGACGGGCGACTTCATCGAAGGGCGTCTTCCGCGAAGGGGGACTTTATCAACAGACGGCCGGAGCGGCGACGGGAAGCAGCGAATGGTCCGGCTCGGTCGGCGCCACGGCCGGATCGACGAACGTGCGGTGCCACAGCTCCAGGCAGAGTAGTGTCCAGAGCCGGTGGCTATGATCCCAGGCTCCGCTCTGATGCTCGGAAATCAACGTGCGCACGGCCGCTGGCGAAAAGTAGCCGCGATCGAGGCTCAAGGGGTCGAGCAGATGATCGAGGAGAAAGTCGTGCTGGCCATCGCGAAACCACTCGTCGATCGGCACGCAAAAACCCATCTTGTGACGCCGGGCGATCCGCGGCGGAATCAGTTCGGAGAAGGTCTCCTTCACGATGTGCTTGGTGTCCGTGCCGACGACCTTTTGCGCAAAGGGAATGCCGATCGCCAGCTCGACCACGCGGTGATCGAGAAACGGACTGCGGCACTCCAGCCCATGGGCCATGCTGGCGATGTCGACCTTGGCCAGCATGTCGCAGGGTAGCCGCGTCTGCACGTCGGTCAGCATGGCGCGCGAGCCGCCGCCACGGCGGGCGCAATTGGCCATTGCGGCGGCAAACACCCCTTCGGCATCGGCGTCGCCCAGCTCCGCGCGAAAGGCATCGGAGTAGGTGGCCTGGCGCCGGGCACGATCGAACATGGTCACAAAGTTGGCAAAGCGCCGGTCGGACGGCTCGCGAAGCAGCATCATGCGGCGGCGAATGCGTCGCAGCACCGAGTCCTGGCGATTGGCCGTCGGCATCCAGTCCCAAAGGCGATTGCCGAGCAACGCCCGCGCCAGCGGCGGCAAACGATCGAACTTGCTGAACTTGTCGACGGTTTGATAACGCTCGTAGCCCCCGAAGAGTTCGTCGCCGCCGTCGCCGGTGAGCGCGACTTTCACGTGTTCGCGGGTGGCCTGCGAAACGTAGTAGGTCGGAATCGCGGAGCTGTCGGCGAACGGTTCGTCGTAGTGGTAAACGAGCGTCGGCAAGATGCCCAGCGAGTCGGGCTCGACGAACAGCTCGTGATGATCGGTCTTCAGGTGGGCGGCAATTTCCCGGGCGTCGGCCGATTCGTCGTAGTCGTCGGCCTGAAAGCCGATCGTGTAGGTCTTGGTCGGCTGACTGGCATGTCGCTGCATCAGACCTACGATGACTGTCGAGTCGATGCCGCCGGAGAGAAACGCCCCGAGCGGGACGTCGCTGCGAAGCCGCAGTCGCACCGCTTCCATCAGCTCCGCTTCGAGCGCCTCGCGCATCTCGGCGGGCGAGAGCGAAGTGCACTTGTTCAAATCGGGCGACCAGTAGCGATCGACCCGCAGCTCGCCGTTCTCGTAAACGGCGTAGGAGCCCGGTTCCAGCTTGCGGATGCCGCGAAACATGGTGCGGGGGTGCGGCACATAGAGATAGGCCAGGTACTCGTCGAGCGCCACGGGATCGAGTTCCCGCGGCACGCTGGGAACCTGCAGGATCGATTTGATTTCGCTGGCGAAGAGGAACTGGCCCGGCACGTGGCGATAGACGATCGGCTTTTGGCCGAGCCGGTCGCGGGCCACGACGAGCCGCCGTCGCGGACCGTCCCAAATGGCCAGGCCGAACATGCCCCGCAGGTCCTGCAGAAAATCGATGCCCTTCTCTTCGTAGAGATGGACGATCGTTTCCGTGTCGGAGTTGGTGCGAAACTGGTGACCGGCCGCTTCCAGAGCGGGCCGCAGCTCGCGATAGTTGTAGATTTCGCCGTTGAAGGTGACCCAGACCGTGCCGTCTTCGTTCGACATCGGCTGAGTGCCGCCGGCCAGGTCGATGATGCTCAGACGGCGATGGCCCAGGGCGACGCCCGATCCGTCCGACTGCTGGTCCCAATGTTCACCCTGGCCATCCGGTCCACGGTGGGCCATGACGCGGGTCATGCGCACCAGCGTTTCCAGCGAGACAGGCTCGCCGTCGGCGGTCCAGACAGCGCCGGTGATTCCACACATACGAAGTCCCTAGGGTCCGGCCTGCATCTGCTCGGTGGCAGCTTGGGCCGTCTCGCGAGGAGCCGATGGGGCGGCTTCGTTGCGCGTGCAGCTCAAGCAGAAGGACATCGAGGCCGGCAATTTCAGCTGCCCAAAAAAACGCACGACCGCCGCCCGTTGGCGGTGGCCGTAAGCCGTTCCGACCCAGCCTCCCGCGGGTCCTTCACGATTTTCGACAACTTCCCACTGCAGATCTTTGTTGTCGAGCAACTCGAGCGTTGCCGTGTGACCCGACTTGGTACTCATTGTAATCCGTTGCGGCGAATCTGTCGCCACGGTGGCGCCCGGCGCGACGTGGAAGAACACCTCGACCAGGTGACTCCCCTGCCCCGTGAGTCGATCGAGTATGAGAAAGTTGTCGGCCCGGTCCCAATAGACGGCCCGACGATGGCGCACCGGCGGCGCGAGGCCGTAATAACCGTCATGACCTGACTGAACGTACTCGAACAGCGGTGTCGATTCCGAGTTGAGCGGCTCGGCCTGGGCCACGCACGACCAGGCGTTCGAGGCGTAGAACTTGGCGTGCGAGGCCCCGTCGACGAGCACCGTGTTGTGCGCCGAGGCCTCGCGAAAGTAGCGGTGCCAAAGTGGATCCTCGTCGTAGGTGTAGAAGCCGCCGTCGACCAGCAGCGGCTCGCCGAACACGGACAGCACCACCGACATCAGGTCGCTATGGCCATGGCACGACGACGGCACGTCGGCGGTGAACAGGCCCGCGGCGATCGGCCCCGCGTCGAAGACCAGGTGATGCGCGTCGCGGTCCCAGCCGCTGCGCATCACGTAGTAACCGCTTTGCGGAAAGGCCCGCGCGGTCTGCTCTGGCGGCTGCGCGGAGAGCTTTTCGTAGGCCGCGAGCCCCTCGGCGCCGTAGAGCCAAAGCGCGTCTTCGCTGAGCTCGCCGGCGACTGCCTTCATGTCGCCGCGGGAAAAGAGAATCGCCCCGATGCTGAGCAGATTGCGAAAGTCCCACAGCGGCAACTCGGCGAAGCGAATCGAGCGGGCGTTGTCGACGTCGCCGATCCGCGGCACGCGGCCGTCGCCACGGGTCATCCACATCGTGAATTCGAGCGCCCGTTCGATGCGTTCGAGCATCCGTCGCGGCACTGGTTCGCCGCGTCGTTGTCGGGTAAGGACCGCGAGCAGCAAGAATCCGAGACAGTAGTTGTGGTAGAAGGTCGCCTGTTCGGTGCTGCCGCCGTCTTCGTAGTACTGGTCGCGGTAATACTCGGTCAGGGCTCGCCAACCGTGTTCGCGCCAGGCGGCAGCCTCGTCGAACTCGGGCAGGAAGCAGCCGATCAGATAGAGGGCCGCGGCCTCGCCGATCAGGTGATTGTTCGGGCTGAAGTAATACGACAAGTGCCGATGCAGATAGTGCCCGTTGTGGTAGAGGGCCTTGATCCAGTCGAGGTGCGCGGTCGCGGACAGCGATTCGAGTGGCCGGCAGAACTGGTAGCACCACAGCCAGACGAAGGAGCGGATGGCGACTTCCAGGGCGCTCGACCAGTTGATGCCGTCGAGATACGGATTCGCCGCGACCCACGAGGCGAAGACCTCGGTGACGCGCTCGCGATAGCGCTCGTCGCCGGTGATCCGCGCCGCCTTGGCGCAGTCGAGCAGGGCCTCCTGGCGGCTCAGTTCCCAGACATACTTCACGTCGCCGCCCCCTTCGCGGCAGAACGAGAAATCGAGATCGGCGTGAAAGGCCCGCTGCCAGACGTAGCCCGACTTGGGATCGGTGTGCCAGTCGATCGTCGGATGTTGTGTCGACTCGATGCCGAGAAAGGCGAAGTGCCCTGCCACGGCGCGGTCGGCCTGGTGGCGCAACGTGTCGAGCCGGTCGGCGAAGCGTTCGCAGTAGATCGGTACCGAGGCGTCGAGTGAATCGGCGGCGAGCAGAAAGGGTGGCTCGGTGCGCTCGCGCATGTGCCGCTGCCACCAGTCGGCCAACTCGGCGGCGGTGGGGGGCGCGCCGACGGTGCCGCAAAGCCGCGGGACCCAGTCGGCGTCGCTCCACGCGAATCGCCCGGCGAGAAAGTCACGTCGCTCGCGGCGCAGCGCAAGGGCGTGCCGCGCGCGGAAGAGCATCTCCCGCGGTGACATGGCGAACAGTTTTCGCAGCTTGCCACCCATCCGTTACCGTGTGCTGCCGGTTGGTGCCGCAGGCCGCCCAACGCTCGGGCTAATGTGCCGAACGCGCTAAGACGGACTGCTCTGCATCACGACACCCGCCGCCGCGGGCGCGGCGACGTGAGCCATCAACTCGTCGGAAGTGTTTTGGTGCGATTCGCCGTCGACGTAAACCCGAGCCCATAGCTCGAAATTCAGAATCGTCCACAGCGCGTCGGTGTGATTGCGCGCCCGGCGGACGTTCTCGTCCAACAGCCGCTCGACGAACTGCGGATTGAAGACGTTTCGCTCTTTCGTCCGCTCGCTGAGCAGGATGCTTCGCAGGGCTCCGCTGAATCCCTCGCGGATCCACTCCTTCAGCGGCACGGGGAAACCCATCTTCTCCCGGGTCAGAATCGACTCGGGCACGAGCCGGGCGATCGATTTCTTGACCAGGTACTTTTCGCTTTCTTTGTTGAGCTTGAACCGCGGCGGTACCCGCGTGGCGAACTCGACCATGTGATGATCGAGAAAGGGGACGCGGCTTTCGATCGAGGTGGCCATGCTCATCGTGTCCTGCTTCATCAGCAGCTCGACCAGATAGGTCTTCTGGTCGGTGTAAAGCAGACGATCGAGCTCCTCGCGGCTTTGCCGGTTGCGATAGAGCCGCACCGACTCGGCATAGGGATCGACGTCGCGGACCTCCGCGTAGAAGTCGGGTGAGAAGGCCGCCTCGTGAACCCGTTGCGGCAGAATGGCGTGAAAGTTGTCGAAGATGATTTCCTCGGGCCGCTGAGCGTGGTAGAGGAACGTGTGCGAGAGCTTCTGCCGCACCGCGGCCGGCAGCGGCCATTTCCAAAGCGTGTCGCGAATCCAGCGCTCGCGAACCATGCGCGGCAGGACTCTTTCATAGAGCGACCCCCAACGCTGATTGAACATGGTGGCCCAGTAGCGCGAATAGCCGGCGAACAACTCGTCGCTTCCCTCGCCGGTGAGCACGACTTTGACGTGCTCGCGCGAAAGCTTAGCCACGTTGTAAAGGGCGATGCTCGACGGATTGCGAATCGGCTCGTCTTCGTGCCAGACCAGCTCGGGGAGCGAACCGAACAGCCCTTCCGGCTTGAGAATGATCTCCTGATGGTCCGCCCCGATCCGCTCGGCGACCTGGCGGGCGTACTTGAACTCGCTGTAATACTGCGCGTCGAAGCCGACCGAGAAGGTCATCAGCGGGTCGGACATCTGCTTGGCCATGGTGGCCGCGATGGCGCTCGAGTCGAGCCCGCCGCTGAGAAAGATGCCCAGGGGGACGTCGCTCATCAGCCGCAGCGACACTGATTCTTCGAAGATCGAAGTGAACTCGTCGATGTAGTCCGCTTCGGTCTTGCTCTCGTCGAACGTCGGCTCGGCGGGGATTTCCCAATACTGCTTTGTGCGAACCTGGCCGTCCTTCCAATGCAGGTAGTGCCCGGGCAGCAGCTTCTTGACGCCGTCGAAGAGCGTCTCCTCGCCGGCGATGTAGCCGAAGGTGACAAACTCCGGCACGGCCCGGCGATTGATGGCGGCGGCGTGCCGCCCTGAGGAGACAATGCCTTTAATCTCCGAGGCACAGAGCAACGTCTCGTCATTGACGACGTAGTAGAAGGGCTTGATGCCCATGCGATCGCGGACCGCAAACAGCTCGCGGCGGTTGCCGTCCCAAATCGCGAAGGCGAACATGCCCCGCAGTCGCTGCACGCAGTCGGAGCCCCACTCCTCGTAGGCATGAATGATCGTTTCCGTATCGCTGCGGGTCTTGTAGCGGTGGCCCTTGGCCTCCAGCTCTTTGCGCAGCTCGGCGTGGTTGTAGATCTCGCCGTTGTAAGTGATCCAAACCGTGTCGTCTTCGTTCGACATCGGCTGGGTGCCGCCGGCCAGGTCGATGATGCTCAGCCGCCGGTGGCCGAGCGCCACGCTGACACCGCCCGCCTGACACACCTCGATGCCTTCGCCGTCGGGACCGCGATGCCACTGGGCGCGGTTCATCCGTTCGACCTCATCGCGCGCGGCGGGTCGTTCGGCCGAGGTGCTCAGAAGTAGGGAAATGCCACACATAAGGGACGCCGATTTACGATCTCAATTCAGTCTAGTCGCGATTCTCGCCACGGCGGCGGGCGTCGACACAGCGTTTGCCTGGAACCGACGCTACGTGGCAACGTTCTCCATGGCCTGCGGCTCACGGCCACTCGGTTCCGCCGCTGCGAGGACCTTCCGCGGACAGAGCCGTTCGTAGAGCGCGGCGTACCGCTCGACCATGCGGTCGATGCTGAATTCCTCTTCAATACGTCGTCGGGCGGCGGTCGCGAAGCGTGCGCGCAGTTCGTCGTCCACCAGCCGGGCCAACCTTTCGGCTAGTGTAGCGGAATCGTCCGGAGGCACTAGCAGACCGCTCTCTTCGTCGACCAGACACTCGGGATTCGCACCCACACGGGTGGCCACCACCGGCAGACCACACGACATCGCCTCGATTACCGTGTTCGACATCCCTTCGCGGTGCGAGTTGAGCAGGAACACGTCGAGCGCCTGGTAGACGCAATTGACGTCGGCCCGATAGCCGAGGAAATGGACGCGGTCGGCGACCTGTTCTTCGCGGGCGACCTCTGCGAGCAACGATTGCCGCTCGCCGGTTCCGGCAAAGGCGAGGTGGACGTCGAGACCCCGCTGGCGGAGCCGGGCCAGAGCGCGGATGGCGCCCGAGTGATTCTTCACGGGGTCGAACCGGGCGACCATGCCGATCATCAGACCATCGGTCGGTAACCCAAGTTCGGCACGCAGCGCGGCCCGCTGCTCGGGTGCGGGCCGAAAGCGCTCGGTATCGACGCCGTTGGGAATCACTTCGAAACGATCTTCCGCCAGGTCGGTCAGGTCGGCAAGCGTGCCGGCCAATTCCTGCGAGACAGAGAGCAGCTGCGTGACGGCCTTATTCCAGACGAAGCGTTGCACGCGGACGTTGCGCGGTCGGTCCTCGACCGGATAGCCATGCTCGCCGTGAACGAGCACGGGCGTCCGTGCGAGCAGGCGGGCGGCCGCACCTTCGACCAGCGTGACCCAGTTGTGCGAGTGGACGATGTCGGTGCCGCGACGTCGCAGGTGTCGGGCGATTCGCAGCGGTACCGAAGGGTCGTTGCCGAAGTGCCGTTTGACGGTGAACAGTTCGACCCGGTCGCGATCGAGTCGCTCTTCGAGTTCACCGCCGGCGCTGAACACGCAGATCGAGGACTCGAACCGCGCGGGGTCGAGGCGGTTGCAGATGTTGACGACGCCGTTTTCCAGACCGCCCGCCTGCAGGTTGTAGACGATGTGCGTGATCTTGATCGGCTTCATGGGGCAGACGGTCGGGTGAGGCAGAGTCGTGGGAGGTGGATGGCTCAGGCGGTGGCCACCGGGCGGCGGCTGTGCTGCTGCAGCCAGCGGGTGAAAAACAGGTAATTCCAAAGTTGCGAGGTGCGGTCGCGGACGCCGGCAAAGTGCTCCTCGGCCAGGGCCCGCGCCTCGGCCATGTTGAAGATGCCGGAGTCGACCACGGTCGAGTCGGCCAGCGCATCTTCCAGCACCCCGCGCAGCTCGCCGCGGAGCCAATGCTCGATCGGCAGGGCGAACCCCCATTTCCGCTGGGCGGTCACCTTTTCGGGAAGCGAGTCGGCAAACAGGTCCTTCAAGATCCATTTCGTCGTGCCGCCGCGAATCTTCCAACTCGCCGGCATCTTGGCGGCCAGCTCGACGACCCGATAGTCGAGCAGCGGCGCCCGCAGTTCCAGCGAGTGGGCCATGCTCATGCGGTCGACTTTGGTGAGGATGTCGTCGGGCAGGTAGTAGTGCAGATCGAAGGCGCTATAGGGGGTCAGGGCGTCGCCGCAGTCGGCGGCTTCCATCGGACGACGGAGCGCGGCAAACGTCGAGAAGTTACCAAGCGGTTCGAGAAACTCGCGGCTGAGCAGGTCGCGGGCCTCGGCCTCGGCGGTGGCGACCATGAAGAACGCGTGCTGCGGCATGCCGAGACTACGGAAGTAGCGGCGACCTGGGGCCGAGCGGGGCAACACGCGATGGATCAGCCCGCCGACCCCGCCCAGGGTCGACCGCAGCGGACCGGCCAGCTGGCGTCGATCGAGAATGCGCTGGTACCGCTCGTAGCCGCCAAAGCTCTCGTCGCCTCCGTCGCCGGCCAGGGCCACGGTGACGTGTTGGCGGGTCAGCTTCGAGACGTAATAGGTGGGAATCGCCGACGAGTCGCCGAACGGTTCGTCGAAAAAGCCGACCAGCTCGTCGAGCACCTCGATGGCCGACGGCTCGACGACCAGCTCGTGATGATCGGTGCCGAACTTTTCGGCCACCGCGCGGGCATAGACGCGCTCGCTATATTCTTCGTGGGCAAAGTCGATGTGGAAGGTCTTGACCGGTTGCGAGCTGACCTGGGCCATCAGCGAGACGATGATGCTCGAGTCGACGCCGCCGCTGAGGAAAGCCCCCAGCGGCACGTCGCTGATCATCCGCAGGCGGACCGCGTCGAGCAGCAGGTCACGCAGCCGCTCGGCGGTTTCTTCGTAGACGAGCGTCGCGTCGACGTGCGTATCGAGTGTCCAGTAGCGATCCAGACGCACGCCGCTGCGGTCGACGATCAATCGCCCGCCCGGGTCGAGCTGGCGAACCCGTTCGTAGATAGTCCAGGGATGCGGTATGTAGCCGAGGCTGAAGTAGTGGAAGACCGCCTGGCGATCGATGTCCGTGCCCACCTCGTCGACCTGCAGCAGGCACTTCAGCTCCGAGCCGAAGACCAGTCCGTCGGCCGTTTCGGCGTAGTAGAGGGGCTTCTGCCCCAGCCGGTCGCGCACCAGCACGAGCCGCTCCTCGCGGGCGTCCCAGACGGCGATGGCGAACATGCCATTGAGCTGGGTGACGAAGTCGACGCCGTATTCTTCATAGAGGTGGACGATCACCTCGGTGTCGCCCTGGGTGGCGAAGGTGTGGCCGCGAGCGAGCAGATCGGCTCGTAGCTCCTGAAAGTTGTAGAGTTCGCCGTTGAAGACCGTCACGACCGTGCGGTCTTCGTTGAAAATCGGCTGCGAACCGGTGTCGAGATCGATGATGCTCAGCCGTCGCATGCCGATGCCGAGCGAATCGGCGACGTGCGTGCCCTGGTCGTCAGGACCGCGATGGACGATCTGAGCGCACATGCGATCGATCGTCGCCGCGTCGACGGACCGTCCGCTGAGGTGATGATAGATGCCGGTGATGCCGCACATGGTGTGGTGCTAGACTCCTACGGGAACCGGTCGCGAAGGTGGAGCGCTGGTGTCGCTCTTCTTTTCCTCGGGCACGAAGATCGCGTCGGGGATCTTGCCGTAGTTGGCCTTGCCGAAGATCTTCGCGTAGCCGACGGCCACGATGCAGATCCAGATGGCCCATTCCATTTGGAGAAAGTCGCCGAACAGCGACGTCACGAGGACGGTCGCGAAGGATCCGCAGATGCAGGCTCCCGCGAAGGCCGTGTTGTAGTCTCCCAGCTCCATGCGAAATCGCGACGTCTTTAAGGCCGCCAGGCCCGCACAGATCACCAGTCCCATGCGCAAGATGAGCCCCTGCACACCCCACGACATAGCCTCGACGATGAAGCCTTGATGGCATGATCGGTTTTCGTCGTTGAGTCCTTGCTTGGCGATGTAGGGGTTTCCTTTGCCCGATTTGAAGGCCGCGCCACCGCTGCCCAGCGGATTGTCGGCCAGCATGTTCAGTCCTGCCTTCCAGAATACTTTGCGGGTTTCCTTGTTGGCTTCATCGAGGGCACTCTGCCCCCGTGCCGACGAGTCGCTGTAGAAAGTCGAAAGGAATCGCGTCAGAATCTCCGGGTTCCCGGCCAGCAGGAAAGCGCCGAGGGCCCCCAACGCCATGCCCTTGAGAGCCAGTTCCCGCACGCGTCCGGTCGACACGACTGGGATCGTTACGGCGCCGACGAGCAGACCGACGAAACCACCGCGACTGTTGGCCAGCATGAGGATGTTCAGCGCCAGCGCGGTGCCAAAAGCCACGATGACCCGGCGGATGCCACGGACCATGATGATGAGCGCTCCCATGAGCGGGAGCAGGGTGGCCGTAATGGAAGCCAACTCGTTCGAGTTCGAACAGCCCGGCCCACCGAACTTCTCCAGGCGACCGCTGATCAGGGTCACGCCGACGAACTTTCCTTCGAAGCCCCAATAGGCCAACCCCAGGGCGAAGAAGCCGAGAAACCAGGTGAAGTCGCGGGCCGAGCGGATCGTGGCCAGGGCCAGGAAGTAGAACACCGCGTACTTGCCCATCAGGGTCCACATTTCCCAACTCTTCTCCGGCACATAAGCAAAGGCAATGTGCACGAACAGCGCGTTGATCAACATCGCCACGAAGAAGCCACTCGCGCGTTTCGAGTCGGGGTCCGACTTGAAACGCGTCGCCGACGGCTGCAGGAGCGTGACGAAGAGCAGATACAACGAAGAGTAGAGGCTCCACCGCAACACGCCCGGATTCGTCAGCGGAGCCCCCCAGGCCCAATAGTCGGGCTGGGCGAAGAAGTTGAGCATGTAATAGCCCGTGCCCCAGATCGGCCGCTGCGTGGCCTTGAGGATCAAAATCCCCGAGAGCAGCACGTACAGCGTTATTTCGATGAAATGGAGCATTCG
>ERZ869936.1848-NODE-1848-length-13797-cov-5.486247_pt1 | contig 13797 bp, 9 predicted proteins | sample MGYA00520876_ERZ869936 | MGnify/ENA primary metagenome ERZ869936 (study PRJEB32218, sample SAMN09650985) | biofilter metagenome | isolation source: enrty point of leading RO module | place: Saudi Arabia: Thuwal, RO plant located on Red Sea | collected 2016-02-17 ...
CACTGGAAGGGCCGCGGCTACGAGATCGCCGGCTTCGGCTGGTGGCAGGGCCACAAGGATACCGGCAGCGAGGTCTACGCGGAACGCTACGAGCAGAACCTCGTCCACCTCATCAAGACCCTGCGCGACGAATTCAAGGCCCCCGACGCCCCCTTCGTCGTCGCCACGATCGGCTTCGAAGGCCATGCCATGGAAGGCCCCACCCTCACCGTCGCCAAGGCCCAGCTCGCGGTCGATGGCGACACCGGCAAGTATCCCGAATTCAAGGGCAACGTGAAAAGCGTCGATACCCGCGACTTCTGGCCCGACCCCGAACAGTCGCCCAAGAACCAGGGCTTCCACTACCACCAGAACGCCGGCACCTACATGCAGGTCGGCGAGGCCATGGGCAAGGGGATGCTCGAGCTGCTGAAGGGCGAGTAGGGAGCGGAGCGTCGAAGTCCCGACAACCGTCACCGGGAGCACCCCTCCGAATCTGGTTGAGGTTTGTCACCACCCTCTGAATCCGACTCGGAGCGGGCAGCGGGTCATTTGCGTCAAGCTAACGCCATAAGCTGTTGAGGATCAATTCGATAAAGCGCATGGAAATGTCAAAAAGGGCTTGACTTCCCCACCAGCCCGGCAGGCTGGTCATGCTTGAAGATCATCTTCTGCCGAAGGCCGATCAACTCGATCGGATCGCCCGCGAGTCGAAGCTCATCCAACGCTCCTCGCACAAGTTCAGCGCCGCAGGATTCCTCATCGCCCTGCTCAAGGCCGTCATCAAGGGCGACGCCTCGCTCAACCATCTGGTGATGCATCTAGCCGGGTTCGTCCCCAAGACCATGACCCGTCAGGGGATCTTCCAGCGCTTCGGCCCCGCAAGTTCCCGCTTCCTTCTGGGCGTGATCCGCGAGGTTCTCACGCAGCGCTTTCCCGCCGCCGCAGACATCCTGCGCGGTGGTCGGTTCCGGCGGGTCATCGTCGAGGACTCGATGGTCGTCTCGATGGCCAAATCCAACGCCGCAAACTTCCCCAACAACGGCAACCGGCATGAGATGACCGCCGGCTGCAAGTGCCTCCTCATCGCCGACCTGCTCACCGGGAAACCTCTCGACTTCCAGCTCCATGCCGCCCGCGAAGCCGATCAGTCCCTGGTCTTCGAGAGCGTGGATCTCTGCCGCAGCAATGACCTCCTCATTCGCGACATGGGCTTCTTCAGTCTCGAGGCCCTCGCGGAGATCCACCGCCGCAAAGCATTCTGGATCAGCCGCTTGCCCGCCAGTGTCTCGGCCGCCGATCTCGATGGCAAGAAACTCGACAAGATCCTCAAGGGGGCGTCCGGCGACCGTCTCGATCTTCCGGTGATGATCGGTCGCGGCACCCTGCCTTGCCGCCTTGTCGCCATCCGCCTGGATCGCAAACGCGCCGCCGCCAACCGCCGCCACATCCGTTCCGAAGCCAGGCGCCGCGGCCGCGGCCAACCAAAAAAGGAAACCCTCGTGCGAGCGGGCTGGAGGATCGTCGTCACCAACCTTCAACCCGACCAGGTTTCCGCGGAGCAGGTCTCCGATCTCTACGCGTTGCGCTGGAGCATCGAGATCAAGTTCCTGGCCTTCAAGCAGTCCTGCAAGATCAGCCACGGACTCAGGCACCGCAGCGGCTTCCATCACATTGAAGCGATGGTCCTCGCCGCCATGCTCTATCAACTCATCACCATGCGCACCCATGCCGTGCTGGCGAAACGCAAGGCCTTCGCAGGATGGATCAGCATCGAGAAGATTAGTGACTATCTCTCCATTCATCTCCTCGGCTTCTCCCGCCACTCATCCACCGCATTTCCGCCTCCCGATCCGAGACATCTCCGATACGAGCGGCGCGGGCGTGCAGACCATTGGTAGGCAATCACTGACTCCTTGGCTTGGCGCGATTGGGTAGCTGCTTGTCCAGCGCCGCCTTGTTGTGCTTGGTTATTCCGGAAGTAGAGGAGGTCATCAACGCCGGCCAAACTCCACAGCAACATACAGAACTCAGAAAGCTTGGCCTCCCTGAGAAGGCGTGTCTTCGGGATGTCATCCAGTAACAAAAAGTCAGGATCGTCAGGGAGGTTGGACCTCTTGAGCAAACGATAGTCACCGGGACTACTGTATTCTATGATCCAGCCGCTACCATCCGGCACCGGCGGCTTCCAGTCGTCTGCCGGGGCTTCATCGACCTTCGCGTGGTGCATAGCGTGATGAAGTGCCAACGTGTGCCCCTTCGACAGTATTGCGCGCTTATCCACTTCGAGCCCCTTGTAGACTGCCGCGCCATCTTCGGATACTTCCAGCTTTGGGCGTCGAATGATCACCTCAGACTGCTTCCCCGGTTCTTGAATCAGCCATTTGATCAGTATCGGCGCTTCGAGGCTCGGAAGCACTGTGATCCGAATGATTGATTTGTCAGGCTTCGCGTTGTCGAGTCGCTTCTCACCTAACGCCTCAAGCTGGCGATCGCTAAGGAATCGAGCAGAGCCCTCATCGCCTCGAAGTTGGCAGACCAGGCTTGCCCCCAGCGCAATCATGGTGAGGAGTCGCATAGAGTTTCTTATTCTTGCACAACAGTGTGTTGTATCGACTCGTGTTTTCCAGTGGAAACCACGACTCGTGATATTGTGGAAGGTGCGAAGTCCGGGATTCGTCGTCAAGGTAGGGGCTCGGCACCGTAGCTGCTCCTGCGGCATACCTACGATCAGTCGCCTGTGCAGCTCCGACTGACCGGGGCCGCGCACCACCCGGTTCCCGCGTGGAAGACCTCCTGAAGGAGGGACTACGTACGCCACGGGCGGGCTCTTTCCCGGGATCGCGGGGCCGGAGGTTGAAGCCACGTGCTCCCGTAAAAGGTTGCGCCTCACGCGATTCCCGCGTGACGGGGCTGACGCCGGGTACCACGCACGCCTTCCGCGTCCGCGGGGAAGCAGGAAGAGGGCCATGGATCGCGGCTTTGCAAGCCGCCTTGTGGAGGCTGGGGAGACCTGAACTGTTCAAGCGGCTTGCAAAGCCGCGCTCCCCCTCCCCCATCCGATTGAATAACGGCCGGCGCCGCGGCGTCCGAGAGGGCGGATCATGAAGGTGGCTTGTCTTTTCTGGATCACCGTCGCCGGAATGGCGACGGCGGACACGGTTTCGGAACTCCGGCGGCAGGTGGCCGAGCAGGAACGGCAGATCCGGCAGCTCGAGATCGAGAACGACCGGCTGCGCTACATGCTGACCGAGGCGGAGGTCCACAGCGACGATCCCTTGTACGGGGCGAGGGTTTCGGGGAAACTCGAAGGGAAACCCGAGGCGGCGGACGGGAAGGTCCACGTCGTCGCCAGGGGCGAGACGCTCTCCACGATCGCGGCGGCGAACGGGGTGGATGTGGGAGCCCTCGCCGAGATGAACCGGATCGACGACCCTTCGCTGATCCGTCCGGGCCAGCGGATCCGGTTGCCGGAAAGCCTGCCCGCCGGCAAGACGACCACCGCCCCGCCAACGATGGTGCTGCCACCGAAACCACTCCAGCATGTCGTGCTTGCCGGGGAGAACCTGTACCGGATCTCGCTCCGCTACGAGGTGGCGCTGGACGAACTCCTGGCGGCGAATCCGGCGATCGATCCGCGGCGTCTGCGGGTTGGCCAGAAGGTCCGGATCCCCCAAGGCAGCCCGATGCTGGCCGGGGGCGATTGAGCTTCGGACAGAGCGGATGGGATCCCAGGGACGGCGATCGCCAGAGTCAGAGGATGGAACCGCCAAGACGCCAAGAACGCAAGGAAGAGGGAATCGAAAGTTGATTGATTGGGGCTTTGCGTCCTTGGCGTCTTTGCGGTTCAACCAATCCAAAGCTCAATCCAGGTGCCGCAGCTCGACCTCGCCTTCGGCGGACTTGAGCTTTTGCGCCAGCTTCTCCGCGCGCTCGGCGAGCGGTTTCAGGCCGCGGGCCTCCTGATGGGTGGTCAGGTCCTTGGCCAGTTGCTCGAGCCTGGGAACCATGGGCTTGGCGGCGGCGCCGTACATTTCGAGGGCATCGAGGCACTGCTCGATCCTCGACCGCTTGTTCCACCGCTGGAGGTCGAGGAAGGAGAAGCAAAGGGGGATGCCCTCGGCCACGCGGTGCTTCGCGAGCAGTTTCAGACCTTCGATGCGGATGCCGTCGGCGAACATGATGCCGCTCGGTGCCGGTTTGACGATGGCTTCGCGGATGGCCGGAAGGAGCGGCTTGAGTTCCTCATAGGTGAGCCGGTCGTAGATGCCCCCGATGCTCCCCCGCGCGCGGCCGTCCTGGTTGTGGAGACCGGCGACCACCGCCTCGTTCAGCAGCTCGCGATCGACGCCGTCGAGCGAGCGCTTGAGCATCTTGCCGAAGACGATGAAGCACAGGTAGCGCTGCTCCATGGCGCGCGGATCCTCACGGGTCGGCCCGATCGTCAGACGCTTGAGCAGATCGGGAAGGGCGACCTGCCCGGCATCGCCGATCGCCGCGAGCGCCTCGGCGGCCTGGACCCGCAGCCAGAGGTGGTCGTGCTGCAGGAGCTTGCGCAGCCCGGGCACCGCCGAAGCGGCCTTGTCCTTCTGACGGGCGAGGGCGGCGCAGGCGCCGAGGCGGGCCTCGATGGATTCCGCGCCGAGCATCTCGATGAGCGCCGGCACCGGATCACCATCGCGCCGGGCGAGGGCCTCGGCGGCGCGGTCGCGGACGATGGGCGACCAGCTTCCGAGGCAGTCGAAAAGCGTCTCAGCCCCCAGGGCGTCGTAGGATTTCGTGCGGTTCAGGTTGTCCCAGCCGCGGCCGTCGGCGACGACCTCCAGGGCGGCCTCTTCGTCGAGCGCCGGAATGGCGGAAGGCTTGCTGCCGGTGAGCCGGATCTTCTTGAGCGGCATGGCGTAGGCGATGAGATACATGCCGCTCGCGTCCCACCCGCCATACTTGTCGTTGCCGCCCTGCGGCGGACCCTGGTGCGGAAAATCCCAGTCCCAGGTACGGGCGAGGTCGTAGTACCAGCTTCCGAACTCCTCCATCCACGCCCCGGTCGCGTGCGGACCGCTGCGCGCCACGCCGGGCATCGCCCAGGTGATGTTGAAGAAGTTCCCGGTATGCCCGGTATCCCGCTCGTTGCCGTGCGAGGCGGTGCTCATTTTCGAAAAGAACCCGGCCCCTTCCTCCTCGCCGAGTTGGTCGAAGAGCACCGCCGCCATGCCGCACTTGCCGTTGTCCTCGTGGGTCTGCATCCACGGCGCGTGGTCGCCATACGGCACCGCGCCCTTTCCGATGTAGAAGCGCAGCAGCTTGGCGCTGCGCTCGATCGCCTCGGCCACCTCGGGGTCGTCGACTCCCGCCTCACGCGCCAACACCAGGCCGATGGTCAACACCGCGCCCGGCGAGTTCATCATGCCGTAGCCGACGAGCCGTCCGTCCGGGCCGGCGAACTTGTGGCCCCACGAGCCGACGATGCTCTGGCCCTTCGCCGCCTCCATCGCGATCCGCCGGAGGCCGGGCAGCACCGAGTCGTCGCCGGTGGCCATGATGTATTCGGAAAGCATCACGGTGACGTAGCCGTACCACCAGGTCGCCATCGACTCGGTCGAGTAGCCGGCCGCCCACTCGGCCTCCTTCTTGACGATGGGATGGTATTTCGGATCTCCGCTGGCGAGCAGGCCCAGCGCGTTGAGCGAGCGGGTGATCGGATTTCCCCGGTAGGACGGCTGCGACATCCGCGCGGCGAGCGCCTCGCAACCCTCTTCGAGGATCTTCCTCGACTTCGGGCAGTCGTAGGGGGCGGTGGCGCTGTAGGTGCCGAGCACCGGCACTTCGAGCGTGACCTCCTCGGTCCTGCCATCCCGCCAGCGGGTCAGAAGCAGCCTTCCCCCGCCCTGCTCGGACTCGGCCAGCGTCAGCGCCTTGCCGATCTCGGTCCGCGGATCGTGGGAAAACGGCTTCCCGGCCACGCCGAGGAGGACGTCGCCGACCTGGAGTTTGCCGTCGGCGGGCGAGCCCTTGTCGACCTTGGTGATCGAGACCTGGCGGGCCTTGAGCGTCGTCATCCGCTCGAAATAGATCCATCCGCGCGCCCCGGTGGCACCCAGGTTCCAGTCGTGGCTGGCACCCTCGGGGATCGGATCGCCCTTGGTGAAGTCCGGGTTCTCGACCGACCCGCGCGGGGCGGCGGAAAGCGACGGCAAAACGGCCAGCAGGGCGACAAGGGCGGACGGACGGGGAAGGATGGATTTCATGAGCAGATGGAACCGCGGGGCGGTTCGACGACACCGAACTCATACACGCGCCCGGGGACTGATGTTTCGGCCAACCCGGCAGGGATTACACCCGCAGCGAACCACGAAAGCCCCGGGCGCCATAGTAGGACTGGGCGCCGTTGTGGTAGATGAAGACCCGCCCGAAACGCCGGTCGCCGAAGATCGCGCCGCCGAGCGTGCGGATGGCATCCGGCGTCCTCAACCAGCTCGAAGTCTTGAGGTCGAACTCACCGAGCTTCTGCATTTCGCGGTACTCGTCCTCTGTGAGCAACTCGATGCCGATGGCGGCCGCCATGTCGACCGCGGTGTCGGCGGGCGGATGCGACCTGCGCGATTCCAGGCCCTCGCGGTCGTAGCACACGCTCCGGCGTCCCTCGGGGCTCTCCGGGGAACAGTCGATGAAGAGAAACTCGTCGGTCTCGGGATCCCGGCCCACCACATCCGGCTCGCCGCCGGAGCTTTCCATCTTCTCCAGAACCGCGAGCTTCTCCGGCATCTCCTCGAGGCGGGCCCGGACCCCTTCCCATGCCAGGCCGGCATGCCGATGCATGTTCGAGCAAAATCGCTGCTCCAGCAGGCCCAGCAGCGCCTCGTGATTACCGGCTTTCCGATTCGACCCGCGTGATTTCATGGTGGTGGACCCTTCCATGACAGGCCGGCGAAGCGCTGGCAAGGAGGTGAACGAGCCCCCTTCCTCCGGGCTTGATCGGCACCCGACCTTCGGCGAGCCTCCGCCATGACAACTCGCCATGGAGTTCTTTTCGCGGGCAGCCTGCTTCTGCTCGGTGCCGCATTTGCCGAACCCGAAGTCCGGAAGGAGATCCGGATCGAGGACGGCAAGGAGGTCGAGTACATGTTCATCGACGGGATCAAGGTCCACGAGACCGACCCCGAGAAACAGCCGCCGCCGAAGGTCGTCACGCCGCCCCCCTACGATGCGGACAAGGCCAAGCCGCCGGAATCGGCCACCGTGCTCTTCGACGGCACCGCCGAGTCGATGGAGGAGAACTGGGAGCAGGTGAAGAAGGACGGCAAGCCGTGGAAACTGGTCGACGGCGCGATGGAGTCGGTGAAGCGCGCGGGCTACCTGCAGACCAAGCGGGAATTCGGTTCATGCCGGCTGCACGTCGAGTTCGCCACCCCGTCCAACGTTCAGGGCGAGGGCCAGGGCCGCGGCAACAGCGGCGTGTTCCTGATGGGCCGCTACGAGGTCCAGATCCTCGATTCCTACGAGAACGCCACCTACCCCGACGGCCAGTGCGGGGCGATCTACGGCCGCGCCATTCCCAAGGTGAACGCCTGCCGCCCGCCCGGCGAGTGGCAGACCTACGACATCACCTTCACCCGCCCGAAGTTCGACGAGGATGGAAACGTGACCCGCCGGGCGCGTTTCACCGTGGTGCACAACGGCGTGCTGATCCACGACGACGTCGAACTCTAGGGCGGCACCGGCTGGCGCGGACCGCAATCGATATCCGAGGACGAACAGCACGGCGACAAGGGCCCGATCCAGCTCCAGGACCACGGCAATCCGGTCCGCTTCCGCAACATCTGGATCGAGGAGATCGAGGACTGACGCCTACTCCGCCCGGGTCGGCGCGCTGCGCCCGGACTCGCGACTGGCGTCGAGTAGCTTCTTCAATTCGGCGGCTTTCCCGGGGTGGCGTTCGACCAGGTTGACCGTCTCGCCCGGATCGACCGCGAGGTCGTAGAGCTGGCCCGGCGTGTCCGGAGCGTTGTCGGGAATGATCCACTCCCCGGGAATCGTCCACTCCTTCGAACCACGGCGTTCGTAGTCGTTGCCGCCCGATCCCTTGTGATCGAGGAATTTCCAGGGTCCCCGGCGGATGGCGAGATCGAGGTTCGGTCCCTGGTGCAGGGTGAACTCCCGCACCGGAACGTCCCGACCCCGGAACAGCGGAAGGAGACTCACGCTGTCCTCGCCGGCGTCCCCGGGCACCGCGTGGCCGACGATCTCCGCGCAGGTCGCGAACAGGTCCGTGAGGCAGACGGTGCTGCGGATCGTCCGGCCGGCGGGCGCCACGCCGGGCCAACGCACCAGCATCGGAACGCGGTGTCCGCCCTCCCAGATGTCACGCTTCACGCCGCGCCACGGACGGGCGCCGTTGTGGTCGTAACGCTCGCGCATGTGGATCACCGTGCCGACCTCGGGACCGTTGTCGCTGGTCACGATGACCAGCGTGTTGTCCGCCATGCCGAGTTCCTCCAGGGTCGCCAGCAGGGTGCCCACGTGGCCGTCGAACTGCGCGATGAAATCCCCATGCGGACCGGCATCGGTGGTGCCGGCGTATTTCTTCGAGGGAAACGACGGCAGATGTACCGCCTGCGTCGAGTGCATCAAGAAAAACGGCTGATCCGGCCTCTCCTCGGCGTGCTTTTCGAGGAACGCCACGCTCTTGCCGAGGAAGATCTCGTCGATTTCCTCGATGTCGAAGTCCGGCGCGATCAGCCCCGCACGACAATCGAAGGACCACGGGTGCTTCGGCAGCGTGTCGCGGTCGAGCAGACCCTTGGGCGGCACCGGGATGCGGTCGTTCTCGATGAAGGCGTAAAGCCAGTCGGTGGTCGGACACGAGGCGGTGCCGAAGAACTCGTCGAAGCCGCGATCGACCGGCCCGTCGGTGATCCGGCGCGAATAGTCGATGCGCTTCACCGGTTCCAGGCCGTCCTTGCAGATCGGCTTTCCGTCGGCGTCGTAGAACGTGAGCCCGATGTGCCACTTGCCGAAGAGCGCCGTGCGGTAGCCGTGCTGCTTGAGCATGCCCGGCAGGGTCAGCCGGTCCTCCTCGATCAGGCACGGTCCCCCGGCCCCGGTGAAGACCCAGCGGAAGGGAATGCGGAAGGCCATGCGCCCGGTGAGCAGGCTGTAGCGCGACGGCGTGCAGACCGTCGACGGGCTGTGCGCGTCGGTGAAACGCAGGCCCTCGTTGGCGAGGCGGTCGAGGTGCGGCGTGGCGACCTTCGACTCCGGGTTGTAGCAGGCCACATCGCCGAAGCCGAGGTCATCGGCGAAGATGAGGAGGACATTGGGCGGTGCCGCGGCGAGACACGGAGCCACGACAAGACCCGACAGGATGCGTGCGAACGGCTTCATGCCGTGGAGGCTGGGGGAAGGCGTGGCGCTTTCCAAGCGCCACTTCCATGCTGAAAGCCCGCTCGCCCGGCCACGGTAGGTCTCCGGGTCATGCGATCTCTCCTCATCCGGCTGGGTGCCCTCGCCCTGCTGCTCGTGCCGACCGCGCCGGGCGCTGCCACCTACCACGTGAATCCCGATGGCGGGGGCGATGCCCACGACGGCCGCTCGCCCGGCCAGGCATGGAAGAGCTTCGCGCCGCTCCGGCAAGTCGATCTCGCCCCCGGCGACCGCGTCGAGGTCATCGCCCCCGGCCCCCTCCACCACAGCCTTGAGCTCACCGGCGCCGGCACCGCCGAAAAGCCGATCGTGGTCCGCTTCGCCCCCGGACGCTACGATGTCCACCCCGCCCGCCTTTTCCGCGACACCTTCGCGATCTCCAACACCAACGCCGACCCGGACGGGCGCAAGGCGGTGGCACTGCTGCTGCAGAACGCGAACCACGTCCGCATCACCGGCCCGGGCGCCCGGCTCGTCTGCCGCGGGAAGATGATCGAGGTCGGCATCGACCATTGCGAGAACGTCGCCATCGAGGGCCTCGCCTTCGACTACCACCGGCCGACGGTGTCCGAGTTCAGGGTGATCGAGACCGGACCGGACCACGCCATTCTCGCGATCCACAACGACTCCACCTACACGATCGCCGACGGAAAGCTGACGTGGACCGGCGAAGGCTGGAGCCACGACGGCGGCCTCGGCCAGGAACTCGACCCGGAAACCGGACGCGTCCACCGGATGCGCGACCCGCTGGGCGGCCTCGTCGCCGAGGAGCTTGAGCCCTTCACCGTGAAGGTCCACGGCAAGCACCGACTCAAGCGTGACCGCATCTATCAGATCCGCGATCCGTTCCGCGACTGCGCCGGCGTCTTCACCCGCCGCAGCCGCGACATCGCGTGGAAGGATGTGAAATTCCACTTCATCCACGGCATGGGTGTGGTCAGCCAGTTCACCGAGAACCTCAGCTTCGAGCGCGTCTCGGTCGCCCCCGATCCGGAAAGCGGCCGCACCACCGCCGCCTGGGCCGATTGCTTCCATTTCTCGGGTTGCCGCGGCCGGATCCTGGTGGAGGACTGCGTCTTCTCCGGCGCCCATGACGACGCGATCAACATCCACGGCACCTACCTGCGGGTGGTGGAAACGCTCGGCCCGAGGAAGGTGAAGCTGCGCTTCATGCACGACCAGACGCATGGCTTCCCCGCCTACAACGCCGGCGACGAGATCGACTTCGTCCACGCCGACACGCTCCAGCCGTACTCGACCAACCGTGTCGTCGCTTCCCGCCTGCTCGATCCCCGCGATATCGAGCTCACCCTCGAGGCGCCCGTTCCCACCGACCTGCGCGACCACGACGTGATCGAGAACGTCACCTGGACGCCCGAGGTCGAGATCCGTGGCTGCACGGTCCGCCACATCCCGACCCGGGGTTTCCTACTCACCACGCGGCGCAAGGTGGTGGTGGAGGACAACGACTTCCACGCCACGCACATGCCGGCGATCCTGATCGCGCAGGATGCCGGGAGCTGGTTCGAGTCCGGGGCCGTGCGCGACGTGACGATCCGCCGCAATCGTTTCGACCGTTGCGGCGAGCCGGTGGTGCAGATCGACCCGAGCAACCGGAAACCGAACCCCGCCGTCCACCGCAACATCCGCATCGAGGACAATCGCTTCGAACTCCGCGGCGCCGTCGCCGTCGGCGCCCACAGCACCGCCGGCCTGCGCGTCACCGGAAACACGATCTCCGGCGACCCGGTGCCAACGGCGGAAACCGCGATCCGCACCGAACGCTGCGGGGATGTCATGATCGACGGCAACCAATATCTCCCCTCCGGAAAGTGACCTCTCCCGCCCGGTCCATGCTCCGCTTCCTCCCGGCACTCGCGGTTTTCCTCTGCCCGGCGCTCCCCGTGCGGGCGGCCCCGAACATCATCATCGTCCTCGTCGATGACATGGGCTTCAGCGACGTCGGCTGCTACGGGTCGGAGACCGCGACGCCGAACCTCGACAAGCTCGCCGCTGAGGGCCTGCGCTTCACGCAATTCTACAACACCAGCCGCTGCTGCCCGACCCGCGCCGCGTTGCTGACCGGACTCCATCAGCACCAGGCCGGCATCGGGCTGATGGACGCCGACATGGGCACCCCCGCCTATCAGGGCCATCTCAACGACCGCTGCGTGACCCTCGCAGAGGCCCTCGGACCGTCCGGCTATTACACCGCGATCTGCGGCAAGTGGCACGTCGGATCCGAGCGTGGACACTGGCCGCTCGACCGTGGATTCGACCGCTTCTACGGCACGCCCCAGGGCGGCGGGCACCACTACCGCAACCTGCCGGACCGGCAGCTCGTGCTCGATGACCAGGTCATCCCGATCCCGGACGGCTGGTATTCCACCACCGCCTTCACCGATCACGCCCTGGAATTCCTCGACGAGGGATTCGGCACCGGAAAGCCGGTCTTCCTCTACCTCGCCTACACCGCGCCCCACTGGCCGCTGCAGGCGCCGGCCGGGGAGATCGGAGAATTCCGCGGCCGCTATCTCGACGGCTGGCAACCGGTCCGCGAGGCCCGCTTCGCGCGGCAGATGAAAATGGGATTCTTCCCCAAGGGCACCCGGCTCGCCCCGCGCGATCCGGCCGTCCCGGCGTGGGACGAGGTCGGGGATCACGACGAGATGGACCTGCGCATGGCGACCCACGCCGCGATGGTCCACCTCATCGACCGCAACATCGGCCGCGTCGTCGCGAAGCTGCACGAGCACGGTCAGCTCGACGACACGCTGCTCCTCTTTCTCTCCGACAATGGAGCCAGCGCCGAAAGCGGTCCGCTCGGCTTCACCGGTGCCCGCGGCGGTGACCCGAAGGCGCGCACCGGCACGCCGGACTCCTACAACAGCTTCGGCATCGCCGGCGCCAACATGTGCGACACCCCGTTCCGGCGCTACAAGATGGATGTCCACGAAGGCGGCATCGCAACGCCGCTCATCGCCCACTGGCCGGAGGGCATCCCGGCACGTCTCAACGGCTCTCTGACGAACGCGACCGGACACGTCATCGACCTCATGCCGACCTGCCTCGACCTCGCCGGCGCCGATTATCCCGGCACACGGAGTGGAAAACCCATCCAGCCGCCCGAAGGCCTCAGCCTGAGGCCCGCGCTTGAAGGTGGCGATTGGCCGGAGCGCGAACTGTATTTCGAACACATGGGCAATGCCGCGGTGCGTGTCGGCCCCTGGAAGCTCGTCCGCGCGCACCGCAAGCCATGGGCGCTCTTCAATCTCGACGAGGACCGCACCGAGATGAACGACCTGTCATCCCAGCAACCCGAGCGGGCGCAGGCCCTCGAGACAAAGTGGAAGGCGTGGGCCGAACGGGTGGGCGTCGAGCCATGGCCGCTGCGGAAGCGGTGAGCGTTTGAGGCATGGCGCGACGCCCGAACAATGGCGGCTCTTTGTGACTGATTGAAGGGATTGAATCACCGGAAACGGAATTCAACAAGGCCGCGGTTAGGCGTCGCCATCGCCGGCTTGTTGAGGCTGTCGTCCAAGGCCTCCTACACCTGCCCTTGGGCGCGGCCTCGACTACGGATTGAAGGTGGAATGGGCATAGGAAATTCGACTCGCGGCGGGGCAGGTGTTAGGAGCGCCGACTTGTTCTGCTCATTGAGTTACTTTCGATACGGACACGTGGGCCTCTCGTTCAGAGTCCCGGGAAGGGTCGTGCTTCACAATGTAGTTGTAGCCGCTCTCGATCTTCATTCTCAAATTGGCTGGCTTAAGGGTAGTTCCCCATGAATATGCCGATTCGACCATGAACGAAACATCGTATTCGCCAGGCGCAACCCATGCGGAATCACGCAAACGGTATCTTGCCCCAAAGTTCAGATCTCCTCCTCCAACTTGCCTCACCATCACAGATGAGCTTCCGCTTCTCTCTCCTTTGATCAATGACTTGCCGTCAGCTTTCGGATAGGCTTCCTGGAATGTTGCGCAGCTTGCAAGAAGCGCAGAAACTATGATCGGGACGAGTGTCTTCATGTTTTGCAGAACGTCGAAGGCCTCCTACACCTGCCCTTGGGCGCGGCCTTGACTGCGGGTTGAGGGTGGAATGATCATGTGGGATTGAACTCGCGGCGGGGCAGGTGTTAGGAGCGCCGCCTTGTTAGCTCTTCTTATTTTTGGTTGGGTTCGTCAGCAGGGTGGATCGTAAATCGCTTTGACTTGTCGTGCGCAACGAACTTCTCCTTAAGCTGCTGCGCCGCGCCATCGAGTTCGGCAGTCGCAATCATCTTCAGGGAATAGCTCTGGATGCGATTCAGATTGGCGGTCATTCGGATACACTCCAAAGCGAATACAATCAGTGACTCCTCCGTGCCATCATACAAACTCTTCGGAATGGCCA
>ERZ869936.1849-NODE-1849-length-13794-cov-4.388092_pt1 | contig 13794 bp, 11 predicted proteins | sample MGYA00520876_ERZ869936 | MGnify/ENA primary metagenome ERZ869936 (study PRJEB32218, sample SAMN09650985) | biofilter metagenome | isolation source: enrty point of leading RO module | place: Saudi Arabia: Thuwal, RO plant located on Red Sea | collected 2016-02-17 ...
TGGTGCGGGTGACCAATCTCGAAAACGGCCGCACGATCAAGGTCCGGATCAACGATCGCGGGCCCTTCGCGCGCGGCCGCATCATCGATGTCTCTCGCCGGGCCGCCGAGCTGCTGGGCTTCGAGCAGCAGGGTACCGCGAAGGTGATGGTCGAAATCATCGAAGACGAGAGCCGGCAGTTGGCGAATGCCGCCTTGAACGGAACAGCAGTGGCTTCCGCGCCGCGTGCGGTGCCGCTGGTCGCGGTGACCGCCGAACCCTTGGCCGGCACGGTGCCGGCCAGCCCTTCGGTGCAGCCAGGCTCGGGCCAAACCGCTCTGGCGGTCACCAATTCCAGCGATATCCGACCCAGCGAGCTGACCAATGGGTCGGACGTGGTTGTGGTCGGGCGGCCGGCAACCAGCAGCGATATCTATGTCCAAGCCGGCGCCTTCACCAATTTCGACAACGCCAATCGCCTGCGGGCTCGGCTGGCGGCGCTAGGCAATGTGCGGATCGCGAGCGCGCTGGTTGAAGACACGCAGTACTTCCGCGTTCAGCTTGGCCCGCTCGGCACAGTCGATATGGCGGATCGTCTGCTCGACATGCTTCTGGCGAATGGTCACAACGAAGCCCGCGTTGTGATCGACTGACTCAATATCGCCAAGTTTTGCGGCCAGTGTCGATGCCGCGTGGCCATCAAGACTCGCACACTCACCGAAATCGAAAACTAAGCGGCGGAACTATGACTGAGTCGAAACTACTGAAATTGGGCACCGCCGTTTTCCTCGGCGGCGCCATGCTGCTGTTGGGCGCGCTGCCATCTGTGGCCCTGGAAACCAAGGCCCGCGAGGCCTTGCTGATCGATCTGCAGACCGGCACGGTCCTGCTCGAAAAAGACGCCGACAAACCGATGCCGCCGGCCTCCATGAGCAAGATCATGACCGTGTTCATGGTCTTCGAGCGCCTCCACGACGGCCGCCTCACGCTCGACAGCGAACTTCCGGTCAGCGAGAAGGCCTGGAAGATGGGCGGCTCCAAGATGTTCGTGAAGGTCGGCAACAAAGTGCGCGTCGAAGACCTGCTGCGCGGCGTGATCGTGCAGTCGGGCAACGATGCCTGCATCGTGCTGGCCGAAGCGATCTCCGGCACCGAAGAAGCTTTTGCCGCGGCCATGACCCAGCGCGCCAAGGAACTCGGCCTGACCAACAGCCATTTCGCGAACGCGACCGGCTGGCCGAACCCCAATCACTGGATGACCGCGCACGACCTGGTGACCTTGGCACAGCACCTGATCGTCGACTTTCCGGAGCACTATAAGTACTTCGCCGAGACGGAGTTCGTCTGGAACGGTATTCGGCAATCCAACCGCAATGCCCTGCTGTTCAAGACCGTCGGCGCGGACGGCCTGCAGACCGGCCACACCGAAGAGGCCGGCTATGGCCTCACGGCGTCGGCGACCCAAGGCGACCGCCGGCTGGTCCTGGTTCTGAACGGCCTAAGCAGCGAGCGCGAGCGCAGCGAGGAGTCCGCCCGCATCATTGGCTGGGGCTTCCGCGAATTCGAGAACTACGCCCTAATCAAGGAAGGCGAGACCGTGGACGAGGCGAAGGTCTGGCTGGGCCAAGAGGAGACGGTGCCTCTGGTCGCCCCGCAAGACCTGATCGTGACCCTGTCGCGGGCTTCGCGCAGCGACATGAAGGTCAAGGTGGTTTACGACGCACCGGTCTCGGCGCCGATCATGGCCGGCCAGGAAATCGCCAAACTGGTCGTGACTGCGCCCGACACCAAGCCGGTCGAGATCCCCCTGCAAGCGGGTGCGGACGTCGAGCGGCTGGGCGTTTTCGGGCGTCTCACCGCGGCGCTCAAATATCTGATCTTCGGCGCTTCGTAAGCACGATCGCGGCCTTTGACGCAGCCCGGCCCGGCCCGGCACACTAGGCCATGGCGCGCGGCAAGTTCATCACCTTGGAAGGCGGGGAAGGGGCCGGGAAGTCGACCCAGGTGCCCTTGTTGGCCGAGGCCTTGCGCCGCGCCGGCCTGACCGTCCACACGACGCGCGAGCCGGGCGGCAGTCCGGGCGCCGAGGAGATCCGCAAGCTGCTGGTCACCGGCGAGACCCGGCGATGGGACGCCATGAGCGAGGCCTTGCTGCATTTCGCCGCACGCCACGATCATGTTGAAAAAGTCATCCGTCCCAAACTTGAGGCCGGTACCTGGGTCCTGTGCGACCGCTTCGCGGATTCGACCATGGCCTATCAAGGCTATGCCCAAGGCTTGGGACGCGCGGCGGTCGAATCGCTTTATGCGCTGACCCTTGGCGACTTCGCGCCCGACCTGACCTTGATCCTGGACCTTCCGGTCGAGTTGGGCCTGAAGCGCGCCGCCGCGCGTAACGCGGGCGAAGACCGATACGAACGCCTGGGCACCGATTTCCACCAGACGCTGCGCGATGCCTTCCAAGAGATCGCCGCCAGAGAACCTGTCCGCTGCCTGGTGATCGATGCCGCTGGCAGCGCTGACACCGTCCAGGCCGCGATCCGCGCCGCGCTGGCCGCGCGCCTGGGCATCACGCTATCATGAGTGCGGCCGAACTGGACGAGGCGGGCCCGACGGCGCCGCGCGAGAACCCCGAGCTTTTCGGCCACGAGGGCGCCGAGCAAACCCTGCTGCGCGCCTACCGTTCGGGCCGGCTGCCGCATGCCTGGCTGTTCAGCGGCCCGCGCGGCATCGGCAAGGCGACGCTGGCCTATCGTTTCGCGCGCTTCGTGCTGAGCGATCAGGCCGCCGCAGAGGCGGGGCCCAGCTTGTTCGGCGACCTGCCGGTTGCAGCGGACTCCCTCGCGCTCGATCCCGCCAGCGATGTGTTCCGGCGGGTCGCCGCCGGATCCCATCCCGACTTGCGCAGCCTGGAGATCGGCGCCGACCCGAAGACCGGGCGCGTGCGCCGCGAAATCGTCGTCGACGACGTGCGCCAGATCGGCCACTTCTTCCGCATGACCTCGGCCGAAGGCGGCTGGCGGGTCGTCGTGGTCGATGCCATCGACAGCCTCAACCGCAACGCGGCCAATGCCTTGCTGAAGGTGCTGGAGGAACCACCGGCGCGCGCGCTCTTGCTTCTGGTGAGTCACACGCCCGGCGGCCTGCTCGCGACCATCCGGTCGCGATGCTGTCAGATCCATCTGGCGCCCCTGCCGGACGCCACGCTGCTCGATCTGATGGCGCGGCATGCGCCGCAGGTGCCGGAATCGGAGCGTCAATCGATCGCACGCCTGGCCGAGGGCACCATCGGCCGCGCGTTGGCTTTGGCCGAGGCCGAGGGCTTGGCGCTCTACGGCGAGCTCCTAACCTTGCTCCAGGACCTGCCGCGTCTGGACGTGCCCAGGCTTCATGCCTTCGGCGACCGCCTGGCGCGCCATGGCGACGAGACCGCCTTCCGGACCGGGAGCGAGCTTCTGATCCTGTGGCTGGCGCGCTTGATCCGCAGCGGCGCGGAGCGGCGCACGCCGCCGGAGATTCTGGACGGCGAGGGGGCCTTGCTGGCCCGCCTGACCCAGGCCCCGGGCAGCCTTGCGCGATGGTTGCCGCTATGGGACAAAATCACCGCTCTGTTCGCCCAGGCGGACGCCGTCAACCTCGACCGCAAGCAAGTCGTCCTCTCGGCCTTCTTGGAGCTTCAGGCGGCGGCGCCTAGGGGCTGAGACCCTGAGCCTGAGCGCCACTCAAACGCATGCACGGATGACGCCGATGGCGGGCCAGAAAACCGCGTACTACCTCACGACGCCGATCTATTACGTCAACGATCGGCCGCACATCGGGCATGCTTACACGACGCTCGCGTGCGACGCCCTGGCGCGCTTCATGCGTTTGGACGGTCATCAGGTCAAGTTCCTGACCGGCACCGACGAGCATGGCCAGAAGGTCGAGAAGGCGGCCGCCGACGCCAGCCTGGACCCGCAGCATTTCACCGACCGGGTGTCGCAGAACTTCCGCGACCTGTCCGCCGCCCTCAACTTCTCCAACGACGACTTCATCCGCACGACGGAAGAGCGTCACACCCGCGCCTGCCAAGCGCTGTGGAACAAGCTGCTGGAAGCGGGGGAGATCTACCTCGGCAGCTATGCCGGCTGGTACGCGGTCCGCGACGAGGCCTTCTATACCGAGACCGAACTGACCAAGCGCCCCGACGGCAAGCGGATCGCGCCGAGCGGCGCCGAGGTCGATTGGGTCGAGGAGCCGTCCTATTTCTTCCGCCTCTCGGCCTGGCAGGACCGTCTGCTCGAGTTCTACGACAAGAACCCCGATTTCATTTTGCCGGAGGCCCGGCGCAACGAGGTCGTGAGCTTCGTCAAGGGCGGCCTGAAAGACCTGTCGGTCAGCCGCACGACTTTCAAGTGGGGCATTCCGGTGCCCGGCGACCCCGACCACATCATGTACGTATGGTTGGATGCCCTGACCAACTATATAACGGCCGCGGGCTATCCCGACACCGGCAGCGACGAGTTCACCACCTATTGGCCGGCGGACCTGCACATGGTCGGCAAGGACATCCTGCGTTTCCATGCGGTCTACTGGCCGGCCTTCCTGATGGGCGCCGGTATTGCGCCGCCGAAGCGGGTCTTCGCCCATGGCTGGTGGACCAACGAGGGGCAGAAGATCTCCAAGTCCCTCGGCAACGTCATCGACCCGCACGCCCTGGTCGCGCAGTACGGCTTGGACCAGGTCCGCTATTTCCTGCTGCGCGAGGTGCCGTTCGGTAACGACGGCGACTTTTCGCACCGGGCCATGGTCGGCCGCAAGAACAACGACCTGGCCAACGACTTCGGCAACCTGGCGCAGCGCAGCCTGTCGATGATCGCCAAGAACTGCGGCGGACAGGTGCCGGCGCCGGGCGCCTTCACCGGCGCCGACGAGGCGCTTCTCGGCGCCGCCCGCGGCCTGCATGCGCGCCTGCGCGAGGACTACCGCGGCCAAGCCTTCAACCGGGCCTTGGAAGCGACCTGGGCCGTCGTAGCCCAGGCCAACCGCTACATCGACGAACAGGCGCCTTGGGCGTTGCGCAAGACCGATCCGGCGCGCATGGGCACGGTGCTCTACACCGTGGCGGAGACCCTGCGCCACCTCGCGATTCTAAGCCAGCCCGTGATGCCGGGGTCGATGGCGCGTATGCTCGACCAGCTCGGCGTGCCGGAAGAGGCGCGGAGTTTCGCGTCTTTGGGCGACGCCTTGGCACCCGGCACCGCCTTGCCGAAGCCCGAGGGCGTGTTCCCGCGCCATGTCGAGCCCGAGGCCGGCGAAGCCTAGCGCGCGCCATGCTGATCGACTCGCACTGCCACCTGGACTACCTGGCACGCGACGGCGACCTGGCAGCCGTGATCGCGCGCGCGCGCGCGGCCGGCGTCGGACCCATGATCACGATCTGCACCAAGCTGTCGGAATTCGAGCTGGTGCGCGGCATCGCGGCAGCGCACGAGGACGTCTGGTGCTCGCTGGGCGTGCATCCGCACGAAGCGGAGGAGGAGGGGCAGCGCACGGCCGGCCGCCTGATCGAACTCGCCGCCGATCCGAAGGTGGTCGGGATCGGGGAAACCGGGCTCGATTATTTCTACGAGCACAGCCCGCGCCAGGCTCAGCAGCATAGTTTCCGCGCGCACATCGCGGCGTCGCGGGAGACTGAACTGCCGCTCATCGTGCACACCCGCGATGCCGACGAGGACACTGTCGCGATCCTGCAAGACGAATACGGAAAGGGCGCGTTTCCCGGCGTGATTCATTGCTTCACGGCGGGGCCTGAGCTTGCGCGCGCCGCCCTCGATCTCGGCTTTTATATTTCCATCGCCGGCATTCTGACCTTCAAGAAGGCCGACGAGCTGCGCGCGACGATTGCAGAGGTGCCGCTCGACCGCTTGCTGATCGAAACCGATGCGCCGTATCTCGCGCCGGTGCCGATGCGCGGCAAGCGCAACGAGCCGGCCTTCGTCGCCCACACGGCCAGCGCCCTCGCCAAGCTGAAGGGCGTGCCGGTGGAAGAGGTGGCCCGGGTCACCAGCGAGAACGCGCTGCGCCTCTTCAAGCGGATGCAGCCCGTATGAGGGTCACGATCCTGGGATGCGGCGGCTCCGGCGGCGTGCCGATCGCCGACGGAACGCCGGGCGGCAACTGGGGCCGCTGCGACCCCAAGAACCCGCGTAACCGCCGCCGACGGGTTTCGATCCTGGTCGAAGACGGCGGCACGGCCGCCTTGGTCGATACCTCGCCGGATCTGCGCGACCAGCTTCTGGACGCGAAAGTTCGCGACCTCGACGCCGTGATCTTTACCCATGCCCATGCCGATCATGCCCACGGCATCGACGAACTGCGCGCCATGGCGCGGAGCCACGGCGGACCCATCGACGCCTTCATGGATGCCCCGACGCGACAGGACCTAAGCACGCGCTTTCCCTACATCTTCGCCTCAACCTGCGATCCGGACAGCCTCTATCCGCCGCAGTTGCGCGACCGATTGATCGAAACGCTTGGCCAGCCATTCCGCGCTGGGTCCCTGGATGTCGTGGCCTTCAATCAGGTGCATGGGCCCGAATTCACTCTAGGCCTGCGTTTCGGGCCGGTCGCGTACTCGACCGATGTCACGGCATTGGACGAGGCCGCGTTCGAGGCACTGGCCGGTGTCGAGGTCTGGATCGTCGATTGCCTGCGCGAGGAACCGCACCCGACCCACGCCAACCTGGCCCAGGCGCTCGAATGGATCGCACGGGTCAAGCCTAAGCGGGCCATCCTGACGCACCTGAACCACCAGGCCGACTATGACACCATCCGCGCGAAGTGCCCGCCGGGCGTGGAACCCGGCTATGACGGCATGGTGATCGAGGCGGGGGCGGTTTAAACTCGCCGCCATGGCCAAGAGACAAGCCTTTCTGGCCGTCGCGGCGGTCTTGATCCTGGGGCAGCTCGGCGCCTGCGAGACCATGGGCCCGCCGGCGCGCGCGCCTGGCGAGGTTCCGGCCGTCATGGCACCGCTGCCGCCGGCGGAGATCGCGCCGGCGCACAGCGGCAAGACCTTTTATGCCCAATATGCGACCGGCGGCTATTACCAGGAATTTCACGCGCCCGACGGCCGGACGATCCTGATCGAGCCCGACGGCCAAATCTACCGCGGCACCTGGACCGCTGACGGCAATCGGATTTGCTACGCGTATCCGAAGCTCAACGACGGCGTGCCGTACTGTTTCGAGGTGCGTCGCGGCGACGGCGTGCTGGCGCATTATTTCGTGACCGGAGGCAAGGCGGGACAACCCGCCGCTGTGGTCATCGGCGCAATAGAGGGCAACGACCTCGGCGTGCCCTTGGAATAGCGGCGCGTGGGCACGCCCTCTCCCGGGTCATTCTATATTTTCCATAATATAAATTATGCGCGTTTCTGATGTCGATTTCCAAAGCGTTGCGAGCTGCCCCCTGCCAGCCGGCAGTAGCCAAAATCCTCAAATTATCTGAGTGATAAAAGGCGCGGTTAATGCGCCGAACGAGAGCTGTGACGCGGGCGGCGCCTAGTTCTTGATGCCGAGTTCTTCGAGGCGCTTGGCGGCCCATTCGTGGCCGCGCGCGGCCGAGCGGCGGAACCAGCGGACCGCCTCGTCCATGTCCTTCTCGACGCCCCAGCCGTTTTCGAACATCTGGCCCATGTTGTATTCGGCATAGCTATCGTACTTGGAGGCGGCCTGTTCGAACCACAGTAAGGCTTCTTCGTGGCTTTGCGGCACGCCCCAGCCTTGGCGGTACATGTAGCCCAGGTCGTTCATGGCGTTGACGTGGCCTTGCTCGGCCGCCTTGCGGTACCACTTGACCGCCGCCTTGTGATCGGCCGGTACGCCCTCGCCCTTCTCGTACATCCATCCGACCCGGTTCTGGGCCCCGGCATGGCCGGATTCCGCGGCCTTGAGATAGGTCTTGAAGGCTTGCTCCAGGTTCTTGCGCACGCCTTGGCCGTGGTAATAGCGGTCGGCCTTCTTGAACAGATCCTCGGCCTGGTCGCCGCCGCTAGAAATCCAGCGGAAGCAGCCGCTGGATTTCTTCGGCTTACTGTCGTGAAGGCCGGTCGCCACCGCCGCATCGCCAAGTCCTTGGCTGTCGCCTTGCGGTGCGAACTTGGCTGCCGGACTGGAGGTCAAATCCGATGTGTCTTCCTCGGAAGCGCGGCCGAACATTTCCTCGATTTCAGGATCGGGCTCCGTGCTTTCTGTATTTCTCAAGCTGGCGATGCCGTCCTCCTGGGCCTCGCTACGCAGGTCCTGCGCAACTTCCTCTTTTGCGGTCTCGGCGGCCGCGGGCTCCTCGTCTTCCACGAGGGACAGATCGGCCTGTTCCGCCACGGCATCCTGGGCCGGGCGCTCCGCGCCGCGCGCCGTGCCGCTATACTCCGCAGGGCGCTTGTCGCGCTGGCGCGGGAAACACGGGCGCGGAGGGCCGCCGCTTGTGCTCATTTTCCTGAGCGGCTTCGCGGTCGCCATCTCCCTCCACGTCCTCGGTCGCGCTGGCTGACCCGGCGCCGGCTTCGTCGGCGCTGGCGGCTTCCGGCGCGGTCTTTTCCACGATCTCCCGAGCGGCGCCTTCCACGCGTTCGGAATACAAGCTGACGATCGGCCGGTTGGAACGGCCGGACGCGGCCCTGCTCTCTTCATCCACGTCGATGCCGGCAGCGACCAGCGAGACCCGCATGCGTCCCGACAAAGTCTCGTCGAAGGTCGATCCGAAGATGATATTCGCGTCGGCATCGACTTCTTCGCGGATCCGGTTCGCGGCCTGGTCGATTTCGAACAGCGTCAGGTCCATGCCGCCGGTGATATTGATCAGGACGCCGCGCGCGCCCTTCATCGACACCTCGTCGAGCAAGGGATTGGCGATCGCGGCCTCGGCGGCGACCAGCGCCCGGTTGTCGCCCTCGGCCTCGCCGCTACCCATGATCGCCTTGCCCATTTCCGTCATCACGGTGCGCACATCGGCGACATCGAGGTTGATAAGACCGGGCGTAACCATCAGATCGGTGACGCCGCGCACGCCGGCATGCAGGACGTCGTCGGCCATTTTGAAGGCATCGGCGAAGGTCGTCTTCTCGTTCGCGATCCTGAAAAGATTCTGGTTCGGGATCACGATCAGGGTGTCGACGTGTTCGGCCATCTCTTCGATGCCCTCGTCGGCGACCCGCATGCGGCGCGTGCCCTCGAACTCGAAGGGCTTGGTAACCACGCCGATGGTCAGGATGCCGGCATCGCGTGCGGCCTTGGCGACCACGGGCGCGCTGCCCGTGCCGGTGCCGCCGCCCATGCCGGCGGTGATGAAGACCATGTTGGCGCCTTCGATCGCCTTGATGATATCGCCGAACGCCTCTTCCGCCGCCGCCCGCCCGATGTCCGGCCGCGATCCGGCGCCAAGGCCTTGGGTCAACTGCCGGCCCATCTGAACCCGGTTCTCGCACAGCGACATGCCGAGCGCCTGGGAATCCGTGTTGGCGACCACGAATTCGACACCGGCCAGCTTGGCGTTGATCATGTTGTTGACGGCATTGCCGCCGGCCCCGCCGACACCGACCACGACGATGCGCGGGCCAAGGTGGAAGTCCCGCGTGGGCTGCTTGGGATTATCCGGCATGTCGGCCATTTGTATCGTCCTGCGCCGGGTCAGAGCTGGCGGAAGCGGGATTCGCGCGTTTCATCGGGCTCACCGCCGAACTACAAGCGCAGACATGGCGCTAAGCCGATTTCGGCGAAATCCCGGAAAACGTGACGCATGGGCGCGGGCAAATATGACTGTCGCATGGCAATGCGGGGCGAAGCCTAAAGCGTCTGAATCGGGCGTGCAACACCTTCCGGGACCAGGCCAATCGGCCCGTCATGCGCGATCTAGGCGGCCTTTGCGAGGCCCAGCTCGTCCTATATGCTCGCGCGCCATGTCGAGCAGCCAATCCACGACGCAAGACCGCGCGCGCGATGCCATGGCGAAATTGCTGGCGATCATGGCCAGACTGCGCGATCCCGAGAACGGCTGCCCCTGGGATATCGAGCAGAGTTTTGCGACCATCGCGCCCTATACGATCGAGGAAGCCTACGAAGTCGCGGACGCAATCGCTCATAACGATCTGGCCGCGCTCAAGGACGAGCTTGGCGATCTTCTACTGCAGGTCGTGTTTCACGCGCGCATGGCAGAAGAGACTGGCGCCTTCGACTTCGCCGCGGTCGCCGACGCCATCGCCGACAAGATGCTGCGCCGGCACCCGCATGTCTTCGGCAGTGCCGAGGTCGAGGGCGCGTCCGCCCAGACCAAGGCCTGGGAAGACCACAAGGCCGAGGAACGCAAGGCGCGGGCCCAAGCACAAGGCCGGCAGCCGAGTTTGCTCGATGGCGTGGCGCTCGGGCTCCCTGCCCTGACCCGCGCCGTCAAGCTCCAACGGCGCGCCGCCCGGGTCGGGTTCGATTGGCCCGAGGTGGCGCAAGTCCTCGCGAAGATCGAAGAGGAAATCACGGAGCTGCGCACGGAGATTTCAAATGGCGGCGATTCGGACCAGCTCGAAGACGAACTCGGCGACGTGCTGTTCGCGGTCGCCAATCTGGCGCGCCACGTCGAAGTCGATCCGGAAGCCGCTCTGCGCCGCACCAATGGCAAGTTCGAGCGCCGCTTCCGTTCGGTCGAGGCGCGTTGGGGGGCCGACCCCGAGGCCTTGTCCAAAGCTTCGCTGGACGAGATGGAGCAAGCCTGGCGGCAGGCCAAATTGGACGAGCGCTAAAGCCGCCGCCCGGCCGCAATGATGCGCCGCCCCAGACTCTGGTTTGGCGCCGGCATCTTAATAATCCTGATGCTGGCCCTTGGCCTGGTTTTCAGGGCTCCGCTTCTGGAGATGGGGCTGCGTGCCGCCTTGGACGCGCGCGGCCTCTCCGGCATCGCCATGCGGGTCGAGCGGCTCGACTGGACGCAGCTTGGGATCCGCGATGGCGCATATAGCGGCGTAGTCGAGTTTCAGGCGCGAAGCATTCTGATCGGTTATCGGCCGCTCGAACTTCTGTCCGGCCGCCTGAGCGCGATCGATATCGCGGGGGCACGGCTGCGGCTCGATCTGACCGAAGTTATGCCAAGTTTGGGCGGCACCGGCGATGGCGGCGCACCGCCGCTGACCGCGCTGCCCGCCGTGCAATTGACGGATGCCCACGTCGAGCTGCTGACGGCCGCGGGCGAGATCGCCGGGCCGGTTCACGGCAGCCTGGAGTCCGATCCGGACGGGACCTTGCACGGCGCCCTCGCCTTCCAACTCGAAGGCGCCGGCGGGCGGATTGCCGGCAAGGCAGAGAGCCGTTTCACCGCCGACCGCCGCCTGGTCGGAACGATCGACATCGAAGATGGCGACCTGAGTCTGCCCGGTCCCGCCGGCGGTTTCGTTCTGCGCGGCCTGAGCGGCCATGGCGATGCCGACTGGTCCGGCGATGGCAAACAAGACCTGTCCATCGCCCTCTCGACGGCCGAGGCCAGCCTTGCCGGCGCCGACCTCAGCGGAGCCAAAGCGGACCTGCGCCTGCGCGGCACGCCAGCAAATATGAACGGAGCTTTGTCCTTTTCGGCCAATCGCGTCGCGCATGGCGACCTGTCGTTCAAGGACTTGCGGTTCGAGCAAGAACTCGAAATTGAGATAAGCGATCAGACTACTTCTCTAAACGCCCGGGAAAATGGCGTTATATCTGCCACGGACCTGCAATACGGCAATACTTTGGCCGTCGATGAGCCGCTGGTGCTGCATATCCAGGCCAAGGCGTCGCCGCTTGCCGTGATAATGGGAGCTCTCGGTGGCGAGATGACCGCGACATTCGATGTCTTGGCCCAGGTAGATCCAAACCGCATGATCCTCATGCTCGACGGCACCGGAAAGAAGAACCTCGATATCGACCTCAATGACATCAGCGTTGCAGGCTCTTATGCGTCAGATAAGGGGCTTAGCTTTGAAACCTCCCTCGATGGATCAAGCGTTGCTTTACCCCAAGATCAATTCAGCGCACAGGGCATTCGCGCCAAGGCGACGTTTGCGCCGGATCAGACTCCTGCGCTCCGCTATACGATAGGCACCCTGACACACGATGCGGCGCCGCCCCTGTTCGCGCCACTGAGCGTTTCCGGCGATGCGGTCCTTGCCGGGGACAGCGTTGATTTCTCAACCGAGATCGCCAGTGCCGATGGCAGCGTCCGCGTCACGGCAAAGGGTAAGCACAGCCTGGACGCGGGCCGGGGTCAGGCCGATCTGCGTTTGGTGCCGTTGGATTACCGTCCAGACGGTCCTCAACCCGGAACCCTGCTGCCCAGTCTCGCCGATCTGGAAGACGTCTCCGGCCATGTCGAGGCCCACTCGGCGCTGACCTGGACCGCAAAGGGTCTGGACGGCACGGCAAAACTTCAAGTCAGCGATCTGAATTTCCAAGCCTCTCTGGCGCGGGTCCAGGGCTTGTCGCTCAACCTCGATCTCGATGGAGTCCACCCTCCCGCGAGCCTGCCGGGCCAGAGTCTCCGGATCGCCCGTATCGACCCCGGTGTGCCGATAGAGGACTTGGCGCTCGGCTTTCAAGTGCTGCCGGGCGATACCCCATCCCTCATGCTGGACCAGGGGTCTTTTCGTTTGGCCGGCGGCGGCTTTCGCTTGTCGCAGGTCGTCCTCGATCCGGCGCGGGATCGGCAAGACCTGCCGTTTCAGGTTCAGGGTTTGGACTTGTCCGAGATTTTCGCGTTGCTGGGTGTCGAGGGCTTGTCCGGGACGGGCCGCTTGGACGGCACCCTGCCCGTCCGGATCGCGGATGGCCGGCCAAGCTTCACAACCGGCCGCTTGGCGGCGCGGGCGCCGGGCCGCCTTAAGGTTCGTTCGGAGCGGGTGCGCCAAGCCCTGGGCGCGGCGGGCGAATCCGCGGACCTTTTGCTGCGCGCGCTGGAAGATTTCCACTACCAGGAACTGTCCCTGAGCGTCGATCAGCCGTCCGACGAGGCCGCCATCCTCGGCCTCAGCATGCTCGGCCACAATCCGGCCGTCTTGGAAAGTTATCCGTTCCGGATCAACATCAACCTGGAAACCAATCCGGAAAAACTGCTGGGGACGCTGCAGGAGGCCTACAGCATTTCGGGCCGGGCCATGCGGCAGCTGTGGATGTTCGGGCGTTGAGCGCCGTATCGTGCTAGGTACCTGAACCGGACCCGGGTCCGGCCATGATTGGGGGCGGCGAGCACATGAAGCGAGGACAAGGATGGCCATATCCATAGCTCATCCCAGCGGCCTTAGCCGTTGCGGCAGCGCGTTGCCCGCCAACCGTCCGGGTCTAGGCACCGACAGAGCCCATCACCATCAATCTGAATATCAAGCTCGACGCCGACGTTCGGGTGAAGCTCGAGGAACAGGCGGAACAGGATATCCAGGCCAACCCGAACATCTTCTGATCCGGATTGGTTCATAGAAGGCCTTTTCAAGGAGACGCCCTATGCCGCAGCGAATTCGGCACGCTTTCACCCTCGTCGCGCTGGGATTGATCCTGGGCCTGGCCTTGAGCCTGCCTGCGAGCGCACAGTCGCTCGACGACATGAGAAGTTCCGGCGCGGTCGGCGAGCGTTTCGACGGCTATCTGGTCGCCCGCGACGCGAGCGCCGCCGGCTTCGTCAGCCAAGTCAACGCCCAGCGGAAGAAGATCTATCAGGAGCGCGCCGCCGCGCAGGGCGTGCCTGCCGACCAGGTCGGCCGCGTCTACGCCGAGAAACTCTTCAAAGACGAACCGGCCGGGACCTGGATACAGAAGCCCCACGGCCGTA
>ERZ869936.1850-NODE-1850-length-13785-cov-5.965623_pt1 | contig 13785 bp, 14 predicted proteins | sample MGYA00520876_ERZ869936 | MGnify/ENA primary metagenome ERZ869936 (study PRJEB32218, sample SAMN09650985) | biofilter metagenome | isolation source: enrty point of leading RO module | place: Saudi Arabia: Thuwal, RO plant located on Red Sea | collected 2016-02-17 ...
AACCGTCGGATTGTCGACTTTGCCGGCCCAGCGCATCTGATAAAGCCCGCCGTCGAACACGACGTTTTCACAATGGAAATTTGAGACGTCGTGCAGGTCCACGAATATTCCGATATTCCCCTCGAAACTGGAATTCGAAATTTCGAAGTTGGTGGCATCGCGTGCCTCGAGAAGTCGGACATTCTGATGTATGTCATTCGGGCCTTCAGCGATGAATTCCATGTTCGTGATCTCGGAATTGGACCCGAACGAGAATTGCACCCCCGAACTGCCGCCCACGTTGGCCAGACTGATGCTCGAATCCTCTGTGCCTTCGAGCGTAAAGCCGTCCGGAAGGTCAATCCTGGACCCAGAGATCGTGTATCTTTCGTCTATGACAAGATGCGTGTCGCCTGTTGCGGCGCTCACAAAGCTCGACAGTGCGTCGTGGATGTTTCCGCCGGCACTCCATCCCAACTGGGAAGAAAAAATTCGTCCGGCTCCGTCGGGAAGCGCACGAAGGCTCAGCCCCCCTTCGGTGGTAAGATGTGCGCCGCCATCCGCGGGTTCGACTACCTTGTATTCCCAACCGTCCGCTTCGAGGATGTCGCCGATGCCGACGACTGCATCGCCTGCGGATGTGTCTTTCAGCATGTCTTGGATCGTCTGATATTGCATTTTTCCTGCCTCGGCATTGACCAAAGTCGCGAAGGTTCCTCCAGAACAAAATACAAGGATAACAACTAGTTCGCGCGGCGACATTCGTACGATCCGTCGGTTTCTCAACTGGGAACCGATTTCACTTTCGCCGAGCGCGAACAGTGGCGCAGATACGCCTCGCGCCTGTTCGGATAGAGAACTGGCAGCACGCCGGTAACTCCGATCTGATCTTTTGCAGCATTATGGCAGAAAGGTGTTCGCAACGAGACGATATTTGGTTTTCGGCGATATGCCGCCGTCGGGATTTCGCGTTAAAGTTGAATGCGTCTGACAGCTTTCCAAGTTGATTCTAAGACCCTCTGCCACATGGCATTGAGATGAATTGCAATTTGAGAACGCTCAGGCTTGGGCGGAGACCTCCTTGTATACTCCTGACACTTGGCGGGCACATGCCGACCATTCGAATTGCCGGGCTCGTTGGCGTCCCTTTTGGCTCAGTGACAACGCGAGATCCGCATCCGTGGCAAGTAGCAGAATGGCATCGGACAGCTCGTCCGTGCTCTCCGGATCGACCAGAAGGGCGGCATCCCCGGCGATTTCGGGCAGGGAAGTCCGGTCGGACGTAACGACCGGCGTTCCCGCCGCCATCGCCTCCAGCACCGTCAGGCCGAACCCCTCATAGAAAGACGGATGGACGTAAATCGCGGCACGCGAATACAAGGCCCGAAGCTGCTCGTCGCTCACATATCCAATCAAATGCGTTCTTGCGCTCATACCGGAGCGCGCGAGTTCGCGCGTGACGTCTGCGGCATCCCATCCGACGCCGCCAACGTGCACCAGGTGATGCGGAATTTGATCGAGCAGTCCAGCCATCGCCGTAATGACGCCGTGGACATTTTTGCGCGGGCTGATCTTTCCGGCTGTGAGGATTATCGGCACATCTTCCGGAGGCAGCGCCAGGCCGTTCAGGCATTTGCCGTCAACAGCCTCGAAGAAGCGCCGATCGACGCCTTCATGTATCACACGGATACGCGACTCGATATGCGGCCCTACTCGGTCGACGACTTCGCCGGCCGTGAAATGCGAGACACAGATGACCGCGTCCGCCTGCCGTTCAGCCTGCCGAAGGCTGCGCTCCATGATCCACGGTCGATCAGCATTGAAGTATTCTGGATGCGACAAGTGCCCGAGGTCGTGCACCGTCACGACATAAGGCTTCCGCGTGGAGATCGGATAACCCAACGATACTGCGTGTATCAAATCAGGTGTTTGGCGCATCAGGCGTTCCAGAGGGGGCCAATCGAGGTAGGTCCAAGCCAGCGGCGTCGCCCGCCTTCCAAGTCCTGTGAACTGAAGACCGGTTCGGTTCACAAGTTGCGAACGGGCGACTCCCTTCAGTGAGGACCATGCCGCAACCGGTATGATCTCATGCGATGCATGAGAGCACAGTGCGTCGAACAACTCGTGCGCATACCGCGCGACGCCGTGACCGCTCGCGGTCGCGAATTGATTTGAGAAATACGCGACCCGCAACTGCGTCTAGTTCGCACCCGGCGGCGTCGATTCCCGACGCCAGCGCTTGATCCACGCACTACTCACTCGCGTATTCCAGCGGGCCTTCGGACTGGTCTTCAGAACTCTTCACGATCTTTGCCGGAATGCCGGCGATGACCACGTTGCTCGGGAACGATTGGTTCACTACCGAATTCGCCCCGACCTTGACGTTATCGCCGATCGTTATGTCCCCAAATATCTTGGCGCCAGGGCCAATGTAGACATTGTCCCCGATTATCGGTGCGCCGTCGTCCGTCGCCCCAATATTCACGCCGGAATGCATACGGCAATTCCTGCCGATCCGTGCCTTGCCGCTGACGACCAGACTGCCCCAATGAACGATGAACAGTCCCGGTCCGCACGTTCCGGTTGGAACTGTCAGGCCAAGCCGCTGTCCGAAACGCCGAGCCCGGAACGCGTAGTATCTTGAGAGCGCCCTGCTAAGTGTGTCGTTCGATTTGCCGTAATGTTCGGCGCAACGGAGCAGATACATGAAATGCACTAGAGGCCGCCTGACGGCGCACAGCATCGGTCGTCGGGAAATGCCCCTGACTTCGAGATCTGCTGCGAACGAGTCTGAGAAAAGACCGGTCATGGGATGAAAGAGAAAGGCGGGCGGCCAACTCGACTGCCGATAGGTCGGCCGTTCAGTGATTTCGTATCCCCAGCGCGCTTTCGCCGAATAGTTTGTTCCAGCGAATTCGAAGTTCGGACCGGAGCGAACCGGGAAGGAACAACCCCATCAATGCCGCGTAGTTGTCCCAAGCCAATGGCCAGTAGGCGACCGCGCCAAGATAGTGCGCCATAGCCAGGAGAGGCTTCCGCCGGTGATGGGCGGCAACGCGACCGGCTCTACGGTGGAAGGCAGATAGAGCAGCAAGACGCACCTTTACGCCACATTTCTTTCGATCTTCTGCATACTTCTGCAAGATTCTCCTGTGGCTCCGGATTTCGCGATCAATGTTTGAATTCGTACGCTCGCCCTCGTGATGCCTGAGTTCTGCCAGAGGCGCTTTGATCGCGCCGATCTCGGTTTCCTTTGCAATACGGATCCACAAGTCCCAATCCTGGCGCGCCTCCAGCGTCTCGTCAAATCCGCCCGCTCTGTCCAGGACCTTGCGCCGTACAAGCCATGCAGAGGTCGGTGCTGTCACATCGCGCACCAGAAGGCTCTTCAATATGCGTCCCTCCGGCCATGGGCGGTTGTCGAATGGCATTGTCTCACCGGTTTCGACCACGCTCTCCAAAACGCCGCAGTACACCGCGCCGAGCGCGGGATTTCCGGACAGGCGGGCGACTTGCCGTTTGATCTTGTCCGGTGCCCACCGATCGTCGCTGTCGAGAAAAGCGACAAAGTCGCCGCAGGCCTCGGCTATGCCTCGATTCCGCGCGACATTTCCGCCGGAATTCTCCTGACGGATGTATCTGACTGGCACTTCGGCGTGCGCGCGCGACCAAAGCGCGACAACGGATGCCGTATCATCGACGGAGCCGTCATCGACGACAATGATCTCAAGAGGCCGATGGTCTTGCGCATTCACGCTATCCAATGCGTCGCGCAGAAGGTGCGCGCGATTGAAGGTCGGCACAACGACCGAAACAAGGCTATTGCTCATCTGCCGGACTTTTTCGAGAAAGGAAGTCGGCCCAGCGAGAACGCATGTCGTCCTCGATGCGCGCTCTGTCAATCCGGTTTTGCCTGTCCCAAACGATGGCATAGGCACGGAAGGTCGCCGACGCCGAATGGCTGGCGGCAATGAAGCCCGGTACTCCGTCAAGAAAGCCTCTTTGCAGCAGGTACCTCTTGAGGAACTCGCGAACCGGCCGGGCAAGCAGCTTCAACCCGGTGATCGGTCGTCCGGCGGCCTCGATCCGTTTGGCCTCCATTTCGACGTATTGAGCGCTCTTTGCAATGCGTTTCAGGTAGCTCTTGTCATTCAGATGCAACATCGGATTCACGAGCTGGCCGATTGCATCCTCTCCGCCATCGATCACGCATCGTTCGTGCAGATTGCCTTCGAAACGATGCGCGCCGCGACGCGCGATCTGAGGTCGGTTCCACCGGTCCCAGCCTCCGTGACGCATCGGGCGATGCAGAAACAGATTCGCCCGCCGATAGCGAAATCCGTTCAACTCCGTATCCCTGATACCCTCGCGTATCTCCTGCGCCAGTTCCGGGCTGACGCGCTCGTCGCAGTCCATGTGGAGGATCCAACTGCCTGTCGCGACGTCTAGCCCCGAATTCCGCAGACCGGCGAACCCCTCTCGGTCATCTTTCCGCCGATGCACGACCCTCACCCACTCTCCGGCGCCTCTCGCGATCTCGGTGCTGTCGTCATCCGAACCATCGTCGACGAGCACCAGTTCATCGACCCAGCCACGTAGGTTCGCTATCAGACCGGGTAAATTCAGGCTTTCGTTGCGCATGATCGCTACGACGCTCAGGCCTACCGAGGGTTCTGGATCGTGGGGCGCGGACACTGAACCTTACCGCCAATTCCCAAGGACGGCGTTGACCCGAAGGTGCAATGGTTTGAAGAACCGATCTCGGCTTCTGTTCATCCACCGTCGCAAGACGCGGCGCGGCGGCGAAGCAACGCCGTGCGCGACGGACGTGTTGGGGTTATGCAGATCTTCCTTGGTATAGCCAAATGCCATCGCCAGTCGGGTAACGGCCGGATCCAACTGCAATGTGTAATTGGAGTCCTTGCGCCATTTCTCGACGGAATTCGCATGTATGCCGGAACCGATCGCGGAGTCATCATTGACCCCGATGAATTCGCAGAGCCTGGACAGAGACGCTTCGGGGTCGTGGATCATGTCCTCGTACCTCAGCATGTGAAACTGCGATCTGGGTAGCATGGAGCTGAAGGAGAGCAGGTTCTTCTGGATTTCCAGCCAGCCGAACTGGCGTGCTTCCGGTTCGGTCATGAACAATTCCTGCGCCGAGTACTGGACCGCCAGCGGATTGCGTACCAGCCCGATGATCTTCACGGAGAGTTCGGTACGCGCCATCCATTCGTGAAGCAGATCCAACGCGGCCCAATGGGCAAGGATCTGCGGCGATTTTTCGAAGAAGACCGGGGTAGCGAAGTGACGGCAAAGTCTTTCCCACCCCTCGAAGACCATCGCTTCGTCGTTGTCTGGGCAGACATATCCGGGGATGTTGGTCTCCAGCGTCGTGCGCATGTAGGCTCTGGCGTTCGCAGCGCTGCCGTAACCCGAATAGATGCCTCCGCCGGAGAACAGGGCGGGGGGGCGGGCAAGGATCACCGCAGCCTTGAGCCAGTGGTGCGTCTCGAAATACGTGTGTGGCGAAGTGTCGACGTGGCGGATGTCGCCGTGCCTGCAGATCTCTTCCTGAAGGATCGTGGAGCCCGAACGCTTATCGGAAAGCAAGATTACGACGGTCGCCACCGAAATACTCCATTTGTTTGTGCGCGCGTTTTTCGATTGGGAAGTGCCTCAGGGTCGTCAGCAGCCCGGCGATCAGGAAGAACATCATGGTCCCGCGCGGCATCGAGACAATCGCATGTCCGAATGCCGCCCACGGCAGCATGGCGACGACACTTGCGAACAACACGATGCTGTAGTGTCTCGCCAGTCCGTTCGGTCTTTGGACGATGTGCCAAAGCCCGTAGTAGAGCATGCTGACAATGAGAAAAAGGTACGTGAGAGCTGCTAGCATACCATAGGAGTAGTAGGCCTTCGCGAATAACGCATGTGTCGCCTTGCCGCTCTGCATCGCATCGACGCCTGACCTCTGCGGCGACACGCCTTCTCCGATGATCGCGAAGCTGGGTTGTTCGGCTAGGTGCGCGAAAGGCTCGATATACGCCAGGATCCTTTCCCACTCGCGCTCGTCCTCGTACGGGTTCTCGAATATCGCCTGTGTGCGGTTCGCGATACGTTCGAAATAGAAATATTGAGAGTTCACGCCGACCGCAGTTACGAGCAGGCCGGCTACCACCACCGGGACGACGAACAATGTCCTGAACCGGTGTCTTTGCAAGACGACGAACAGAAGAAGCACAAGCAGGGATCCGAGCATCGGTCCGCGTGAATAGCTCATCAGCACCGCCATCGGCGCGATCAGACACCCCAGAATGGCCGCCAATCGCCAATAGCCGATCCTGTAGGGCCATATCGCGAGAAGGGCGGCCAAAGGCCAACTGACGTTCACGAAGGTCGCGCCCAGAATCGACACACCAATTAGGCTTCGCCCACGCATCGCCGCGTCCGTAGAAAGCAGAATGTCGTCCAGGATCCTCCCGCTCGCAGGCTCTAGGAACTTGCGCGTGAAGAAAACGTCGGAGACGATCGGACGTGTGATCGGCAAAGACGTCAGTATCATCAGGCTGGCAGACAGCAGCATCCCGGCGACCACTGCCTTCAGGACGCGCTCCAGATCCCACGGTGTTCTCACAAGCATTCCGACCGAGAAGAAGACCGAAATGGCGAGTGTCGTGCGTCCCATGATGTAGGCAGATTCACCCGAGCCTCCCGATAGCAGCATTGTCGCCGCTTCACTCATCAGCGCCAGCACAAGAATGATAAGAACGGGGTTTGCGAACGGGCGCCGCTCGGACGGGAACGGTGATGACCTCAACGCAAAATACAGCATTGCGAGAATCAGGGCGTCTATTGCGTACAACGGCATCGCCCCGATCTTGACGTTCGCCCTTGGGGCCGACAGCAGCAGCAGCGTGAACATCGCTACGATGCCGCTTCCGGGCGTGTGTATTCGCGAGGTGCTAGGCATAGGTGCGCTCCCTCGCAAGCAACCCCTCGTAACAACTGGAATAAGCCTGGATCATCCGTTCGATCCCGAATTGCCGCGAGCGCTCGAAACCGGCGGCACCCATTCTCCACCTTTCGGACGGAGAACACGCCAGATGCCTTATCGCATTTGAGAGGCCAAGGAGATCGTCTGGCGCAACCAGACAAGCGCATTCGCCGTCGGCTCCTGCAACCTCGCGAAGGCCAGGAACATCACTGACGACCATCGGCAAGGAGGCATTCATGGCTTCAACAGCCGCCAGCCCGAACCCCTCCCAGAGTGACGGCATGAGGAAGATATCCGCTGCCGCTAGATATGGATGGATATCGGATACGTGGCCCGGCATATCCACGCGATCGGAAATTCCGAGCCGCCCTGCCAGTTTCTCGATAGCGCCACGCTCGGGTCCTTCCCCAAGGATGACATAGCGAACGGGCAAGTCGTCCAACTGCGCGATCGCCTTCAAGGCCGCTGTGTAATTCTTCTGTGCCACCATCCGCCCGGCCGAAACGACCGTAACATTCCTTCGCGATGGGCGCATGGTAGCTGCGTGATATCGTAGAGCGACCCCGTTCGGCACGACATGACAGCGATCCAGAAGCCACGGATACTCCTTTCCAAGCGCCTCGCGCACGCCCTCGCTGATCGCGGCGATCAGATCGAAACGCAGGTAGACCGCGCGATCAATCAGACGTCCGAATTGCCTGCTCCGTCGACCGTTCGAGGTGTTGTGCTCGGTGAACACGCAAGGAGCGTTCACGAGGCCGAGCGCCGAAAGCATCGCTACGTGAGCGCTCGCCGGAAATAGATGCGCGTGCACAATATCGACGGGTTGTTCCAACCGACGAATGGTGCGTGCAAGCGACCACAAAAGTCTTGGATCGTAGGCGCTTTTGAAGCCCAGGCTCATTGCACACTCCAGATCGTCAGTAGGGCACGCCTCGAGCGATATGAGTGTAGCGCAAGACCCGTCTGCGCGCAGGCGCCCGTGCAACGCGCGCGCCAGGCGCTCGGCGCCCCCGCGGTTCATCGCGAAGCTGTTGATGATCTGCAATACTCGCACGAGGTCGTCGTGTCTCCGTTTTCGTCCAGCGCGACTGGTCAGGCCGACATGTCACGCTTGATCCGAATATCGCGCCACGTTCGCTTTACCTTGTCGCGCAAACGTTGCGCGTAGCTGGGATCGAAAGGTTCGAACACCCTGAATTCGGACCAGGGTTTGGGCTGTACGGACAGCGGCGGCGCCCTCATGACCGCTTCGAACAGATCGCAATAGGCCTGCGCCGTGATTCGGTTGTCCAGCGCGGCTCTGGCGAAAGTCGCGGCGGATGTGCTCATGTGCGATAGAAGCGGCCGGTCGCGATGAAGCCGCGCAATCCGGTCGGCGAATTCGGCATGGTTTTCGACATCGCAGACGAAACCGGTTCTGCCATCTTCGATAAGAAAATCCGTCGTTCCGCAGATACGGGACGCCACCGGCACACAGCCTGACATCATGGCTTCTATCAGAGCGTTGGGGCAGCCTTCGAAGTGTGACGTGAAGAGAAACACATCAAGACCGCCTAGAAAGCCTGCGATCTCGTCCGGACCCAGTGCGCCTTCGAACGATACAATGCCCTCGGCACTTTCTTCCGACAGGTAAGAGCGCAGCTGCGATTCATGCTTTCCCTTTCCCGCGATACGCAGGCGAAAGGGCACACCTGATCGCGTGAGATGCCTGACGATCTTAGGTATGTGCAAGACACCTTTCTGCATGTGTTCAAGACGGCCGAGATACCCGATTTCGAGCTTGTCACCCAAACCGCGCGGTCTGTCCGCGGCATCGGCAAACCTGGTCGGTGACGTCCCGTTGGGAATGAGGTCCACGGTGTCCGCATCGACACCGAATTCGAAAATCAGATCATCTCGAAGCTTCGGTGTGAGGGCCACGACACCATAAAGACGTTCTCGGCCTGCCAATGTGATGGCATATCCGTGCTCGAAACCGTTTGCGCACCTGGCGACAACGCGTACGTTCGCCGGCAGGTGCGGGATCGCCGACAGAATTGCCACGGAATTCAGGCCAATGACGATGTCGACGCTCTCTCTGGCGCACCATTCTGCGAACGCGACGGCCTGATCCTGTATTCGCCCGCTATCCGGCGCGATCAAGACGCAGCCTTCATCTGCGAATTCTGGTTCGATCAGCGAGGCCTCGCGGCTTCCGACGGTGACGCAGCTCAAATCGACTCCGTTTTCCAACAACGGTGCCCGCATGTTCCTGTAGAATGTGAACGTACCACCATCTTTTGGGACCGAGCCGAGAGCCACACGGATCGCATTCCGATCGTTTCTGCCGAACGTGGGGTTACTATCCTGCATCCGCTCGCTTCATCAAAGCCCGGGATTCCCCGGTCGTATGGGTGTCGATGATGTCGTCTACCATTTCCGCTACGCGCTTGGTGGTGAACCGTGTCTCGACGATCTGTCGTCCTGCAAGCCCAAACGCCCTACGGACGTCTGGATCACTGATCAGAATCTCGATCGCATGCTCCCAGTCCTCGGTTGATCGAGCCAGATATCCGGTGATGCCATCTGTGACGATCCGGCTGTTTGCGCCGACAGGACTGGCGACGACAGGGATCCCGCAGGCCATGTACTCAAGCGCCTTGAACGCGCATTTGTATTCGTTGAATCCCCCCGGCGATAGCGGATAGACGCCGATATCGAACGAACATATGGCCGCGTTCACTTCCTTCGGATCGCTCCAGTCGATTGCGTCCACAAGCTCGACTTTCAAATCCGAAAGTGCCGAGAAGGCCTCATGAAACCGGCGATCGCCGCACGCACCCACGATCTTCAACCGAACCGGGAATCGTTCCGCGAGCGAGGCAAGCGGCTCATGCAGTATGTCGATAAGGTCGTCGGCATACTGTGCACCGTTTCCGATCCACCCGATGCACGTCTCTCCTTGGACTGCCGGCGCAGGCCGCACGGAATAATTCCCCAGGCAAATCGCCGTCGGCACATGGTGGGCGAGGCCGGAACCCGCGCCGGCAATTTCGTCTACCAGTTCGACCAGCGCCTCGCTGCCCGCCATGACGGCGTGGGATGACCGGAATAGCGCCGCGGCGCGACGATAGACGGCCGCGCCCCGGTCGCGCGACGGTGCGTCGTCGATATCCGTCAGCACGAGCTTCCCCATCCGAAGTGCCAAGGCCGCCGTCCAGACATCGTAGCGGCTGAAAGTCTTCTGGAAGATCACGCAGTCGACGTTCCGCAATATGGTCAGCACACGAAGATAGTCCGCCTTGCCATCGCAAACCGCGACGGACGTGGCATGTCCGAGTTTTCCGAGCTCCGAAGCAATCCAGTAGCCTCGCACTCGTGAGCTGGCCTTCGTTTCGTCGCCGGACATCCGGTATAGAATTCTCATTGATCGAAGGGGTGCTTTTTCACTGCGACTGTCGACATCTCGTGCGGCGAATGCTGCGAGGTGTCCATCAATTGAGCGCCAAGGGCGCAGGCGTCGGATTGAGCATCGTCTTGAAACGGGCACTACCGGCCTTCAGGTCGTCCCATTTGCCAAAGCCCACCATGCGTCCGCCCTCAAGAACGGCGATGTTCTCGCAGAACTCGACGGTACTCAGACGGTGAGCAATAATAATGATCGTCTTGTCGCCCGGCAGCCGCTTGATGGCATTCATGACTTCCAACTCGGTCAAATTGTCCAACGCACTTGTTGCCTCGTCGAAGACAATGAGGTCCGCATTGTTGTAGATCGCACGGGCGATACCAAGCCGTTGACGCTGGCCTCCAGACAGTCGAACGCCGCGTTCGCCGATCACTGTTTCGTAGCCATCAGGCAAGTGATCGAGGATGAACCTGTCGAGTTGTGCCACTTCGCCGGCGTGAATGATACGATCGTAGTCGATTTCATCTTTGGGAACACCCAATGCGATGTTTTCGGCAATCGTGGTATCCGATAAGAAAATGCTCTGCGGAACGTAGCCTACGGTTTTCTGCCATGCGCCCAGCGTCTTGGCGTTCAGCTCCGTACCATCAATGAGGATTCTGCCGGAGTTCGCTGCAAGCAATCCCAGTATCAGATCGACAAGCGTTGTCTTACCCGATCCTGTTTCGCCCCCGATTCCGATCCTGTCGCCCGCCTTTATCGAGAAAGCCACGTCCTCAATGCTCGCACGTCGGGCGTTCGGATAGGAAAAGCTCACGTTTTCCAGAACCAGCTCCGACGTCAGGCCAAGGCGTTTTGGCCGGTGGCGACCGTATCGCCCCTTGGCAAAAGCAGCAGGTCGTTATGAATTGCTTCGATCACCGGGCGTGCCGTCGAAAGCCGAACAAGTGATTGATAGATCTTCGACAATTCCGGTGACAGGCGCTGACCCGCGAATGCAAAGACGCCGAGCAACGGCAAAAGGCCGGCAACAGCGTTTCCGTTCTCCAGCGCTTCAGGTTCCAGAAGAAAGAGACACAAGACGATGATCCCGCCCGCGCCCACCGCTTGCACGACATGCTTCGGCAGCCCGCCATACATCTGAATCGTGACCCAGGCCCGCGCCATCGTTTTCGACGATTTCCTGAAATCCGAAAGGTATGAACCTTCACGTCCCACGACCTTGATATCCTTCGTTCCCTCGAACACCTCACCGGCCACGCGAAAGCGCTGCGTATTGGCTGCCAGACGAATGCTCCCCAGCTTCCGTAGTCTCGGTCGGCTAAGAAGAAAGGTGATCGCATAAGCCGCGCCGAAGATCGAAAAGGCCAGAAGCGTCAAAAGTGGGTTCACCCACATCAGGAAAAGGACGATCAAGGTAACGGTTTGTAATGCCGCGACAAGTTCGGCTGCCGGGTGAAGAAACAGCGTCACGAACTGCTGGGTTTCGGCAAGTATGCGCGTTCCCATGGAATCGGAATGACGGTTCAGAAAGTATTCGTAAGGCTGGCCAAGATAGCGCGACATCAGCCGGCAACTCAGGCTGTGCATGCGCATGGTCGAAAACCGCGCGATCGCATACAGCTTCAGAATCTGTACAAACATGGCGACCACGATGACCAAGAGCGACGCAAGACCTAGAAACAGGAGGAAGTCAAACGAGTTGTCGAACCCAAGTGAATCATAGGTCCAAGAGAGAACACCTATTTCGTCTATACGGGCCGGTTCGGACAGAACTGCGAGAAACGGCATGACCGAACCGATCATAACCACCGAAAACACTGCCGAAAACGATGTGATCGCAAGAACCAGAAGAGAATACCGTCTTTCGCGTTTCGTCAGTAATTCCCATGCCATCCTCCAAAGGCCTATATCCAGACGGTCGTAGTTTGGGCTTTCACGCATCTGAGTTGCTTCACGGTTCATCGAGCATCAGCTTTCGCGTGGGTGTCGCGCATTCCCGATCCGCAAGCCCACGGCGGCACCTGCGGACGGATTCTCGCATGCCTTGCCCGTCCGAGGGTGCAAAATTTCGCAATGGGACTGAGGTTAGGTAGCAAATCGGGGGTCCGTGCGCCGGCGAATTGCGCGACCATAGCTACCGCACTTCGCGTGACAGCGAATTGTACTCTCGAAACCATTATTCGATCGAACTCTGAGTTCGACACCTTGTCCACGACACCGCCGTGACCCATAGAAACAAGTCCAGTGGCTGCTTAGTCTAAGCGTGCACAGTCGCCCACGGAAATCAACCTGATTCATCATGCGACCGGCAGAACTCATCAGAATAAATCACGCCTGAACAGTATAGTAGAGATGCACTCGCCGAATTCCCATTATATTGTTGTTATCCGTCGGCGTGGCGATCCCGGCTCCGCGCAACGGCATATCTGAACATAGTCTTCAATGCCGGGCACGGCCGGCAGCGGACGGCGGAAGGGTCTCACGTCGCGTTTCGGGGAAGCGTGGTCGACGCCTATCCATCCGACAAGGCGCACCTCGCCGCAGGACGCGACGCAGCAGCCGAACTCTCGGCATCACGAACCCAACAATTTTTTTGCCAATTGATGGATTTTCACGCTCCCGACGTATAAATTTGCAACAACGCTCCATTTTCAAGAAGCGACCCATGAACTGGTTGGGATAAAGTTGACGTAGGGTAAGACAGGTCTTCATGTCGGCAGATCAGGAGCGGCGCTCCGGGAAATTGGCACGTGGCGCGCGGCACTCGAAGCAGGATGCCACGCGGCCTGAGCTTGACGAAAATATCGGAGACGGGCCGTTTCCCTGGTGGAGCGGACTGGTTTGGTATCCTGTCTTGATACTGGCGATAGTGGTGTACGCCGGCCTTTTTTACGCGCTGTGGCAGGTCCTTTGATAACCAACTGCGATTGTTCGCATCGGTTCGTGCTGGCGTTTTGCGCCTTCGGTACGCCGATGGCGAACCGACCAACTGTGCGCCAAATCCCGCGCATGTGGTTGAATTAAGTCAAATCCATGCTGCAAATGTGCTAGAGAAGCCTCTGAACAGCAGAAGAGGGGTCGCGCCATCGGCGGCGATCAGCGGACCACCATGGGAACGACACGTCTTTCTCGCCGGCCGTCGGCAGCCGTTCGGAACGACGAGGCAACAGAGGTCGAAAGGCTCGGCCTAGATCCGGTCGAGATTGTCGAGCGTGATGCCCAGGACGGTCCCAGGCCCTGGTGGAGCGCGCTGATCTGGCTCACCCTGCTCTTGGTGGGGCTGGCATTTTATGCGGCGCTGATCTACGCGGTAGTCGCTTACCTCTTCTGACCCGAATGTCCGGCACGGCTCATCCGCTTGCGAAACTGATCGCCTTCAGGAGCGCGGCCAGCAGCGAATGGGGCAGGGTGGGGC
>ERZ869936.1851-NODE-1851-length-13783-cov-8.395688_pt1 | contig 13783 bp, 18 predicted proteins | sample MGYA00520876_ERZ869936 | MGnify/ENA primary metagenome ERZ869936 (study PRJEB32218, sample SAMN09650985) | biofilter metagenome | isolation source: enrty point of leading RO module | place: Saudi Arabia: Thuwal, RO plant located on Red Sea | collected 2016-02-17 ...
AAACGGAGCTGACCATGTACGGAGACCTGAAAGGCGGCTTCGAGTTCATCTCAGATACCGCTGAGCACACTGGCCGGTTTTGCTTGATTTACTTCAAGGAAGACACTGTGATCAGTGCCATCACTGTGCAGAACGCAACTGGCAACAGTTTGGCTGGTGAAACTTTCGTGGCTGACACCAAGCTTTCGGGCATTGTTACCAGCATCACGCTGACCAGTGGCGCTTGCCTTGCTTATCGCGTCTGATGGCACTTGCTGACTCGCTGGGCAAAGTTGCAACCAACGTTCTGAAGGCGTTGGGTGCTGACGTGACGATCAGTTATGTCACCAGCGGCAGCTACAACACAACGACCGGCCTAAGCGGTGAAACGGTCAGCGACACCAACGTAAAGGGTGTGGTCCAGGCGGTTTCAAAGTCTGAGGTCAACAGCTTGATCGAAGCGCAGGACAAGCTGTTAATCGTTTCAGCAGAAGAGCTAGCAACGGCCCCAGGGACTAAAGACCGGGTTGTGATTAGCTCTGTTGTGTATCAGATCATCTCTGTCAACACGGTTGAGCAGGACAACACGGCGATCACTTATGAGATGGTTCTGAGGGGCTGATGGCTAAGAAAGAAATCACGATTCTGCAGATTGGTGATTATTGCGAAGATAAGGTGCAAGAGCTTGTCCGTGAAGCGGGCGTCAAGCTGCGCGACCGGCTTGTTGAGTTAAGCCCTGTTGGAGAAGTTAACGGCGGAACGTTTAAGTCAAATTGGCAGCCGCCTGTCTATGTAGACAACGGATTAACTGCCAGGGTCGTCAACAATACGCAAAATTACGGCGAAGCCATTACATATGGCGAGAACACCCCGCCGTCTTGGGGTCCTCCAGGCTCGTTCAAGTCACGATATGGCTTGCCGAAAGGTTGGCCTACTTTGCTTGCGGGAAAAGACGTGCGAAACGCGATCCCTAGCATGTGGAGCAGGATTGTTAGCAAGCCATGAGCAGCACATATAACGACATCAGGTCTGCCATTGAAGCCCGTATTGCCACAGAAATGGCGGAATCACCGTCATATCAGGTCAGCTATGAGAACGTGCCGTTCACGCCGCCCAACAACTCAACTTGGATCAAGGTTCAAATACGGTTTGGTGAAAACGCTTATGCAACGTTGCTTGGCCCCACAACCGGCAGCAACCGCCAAGCCGGGATCGTTGTAATCGGGATTTTTACCCCTATTGGCGTAGGCACTGGCGACAACTTCACGCTGGCCGAACGCCTTAAAGACTTGTTTGATCGCAAGATCGTCAGTCAGATAATTTTTGATGCTGCAGACGGCCCGGCAATCGTTGAGGCTGCCGCACCTGAATCCTTTTTTCAAACAGAGCTAGCCATAACATTCAATGCGTTCGTACAATGAGCTGAGCCAACTACCGTACAAACGTTATGGCAACCACTCTGTCCGGTACGTCCGGCGCCCTCTATTACAAGCCTGCTGGCACCGACAGCACGTTCACCGCTTCGAACGTGACTAATGCTGGCAATCAAATCGCCATTGGCGCTTACCGAAACTTTAAGGTCAACGACAAGGTTTCGTTTGGCACTGGCACTGGCGGAACTTTGCCTGGTGGACTTAGTGCCAGCACTGACGTCTTCATCAGAACTTATGACGCAGCAAGCGGTAACGCTACTTTCTCCGCCACTTCTGGCGGTACTGAGCTGGCCTTGTCAAACGACGGCACTGATGGCACAACGCCATTCACCATCAAGTTTGCTGAGTTTCAAGCCGTTGGCGCTGTTCGTGAATGGTCCTTTGAGATCACCCGCGATGAAATTGATGTAACAACGATCGGCCAGACCCTTGGTCAGACCGCACCGTTTAAGACCTACATCACCGGCTTTGCTGATGGTGAAGGCTCTGCCACCATCTACACCACTGACGACGACACCACCATTGCATCCCGCTTGGTGGAAGACGTAATCCAGCGGATTCAAACCGGTGTGCAGTTCAAGCTGTATATCGACCGCGTGATCTCTTCGGGGACTGTGGATGACACGGCTAGCCGTTCAATTTCAATGGAAGCTGTGTTGACTTCCGCCAGCTATTCGGTGAACCCTGACGACGCCCAATCCATTGAGATTGCTTTCCGTCCGTCTGCCGCACCTACTTTCGATCTTGCCAAGACTTGATTGTTTGTTGCTGGTTTATTTGCCCCTGGCTTGCGCTGGGGGTTTTTTCATGAGTAGTATCTGTTTACTGTTCCACAGTTTTTATGTCTTCCAGTGCAAGCGGACGCGCACTTGATCGCCTTAAAAAGGCTGCGAATCTGACGCCGGTTAAGCGCATCGTGATCCTGAGTAATGGGGAAGAGTTTGTATTTTGGTCAACGCCACTGACCATGGCAGAGCGAGAGCGTGCTCAAAAGCAGGCCGGTTCTGATGACGCCACCCAATATGCTTTGCAGCTTCTGGTCAACAAAGCAACTGATGAGAATGGTCAACGCATGTTCAAGGCTGGCGAAGTTGCTGAGTTAAAAAACGAAGTAAGGGATGAGGATCTGCAGGGTTTGATGCTTGCTCTAATCACCGGAGAGGGCAACGTGACGGAGGATGAGGCAAAAAACTAAGCAAGCTCTTCAAAGATGACTGGCCCCTGAGGGTGCAGATGCGTGTGGCCCGCGAGTTGGGCTACACGCTTTCTGAGCTTTCAAGCAAGATGACGCGTGAAGAGCTGCAGTTGTGGTGCTTGTTATTTGAGGTTGAAGCGCAGGAACAGGAAGAAATGCGCCGCAAAGCAAAGCGGCGGTAGACTTTACGCAACTTGGCGAGAGTGTTGTGGCGGGAACCGTTGTCATTGACGTCACCGCCAAAGACGGTGCCAGCGTAACGCTGACCAAGATCAACAAAAGCGCCAAAGACCTAAACAAGACATTTGTAGACAGCCAAGGGAAGCTACGAAATGCTAATGGGCAATTCGTCAAAATGTCCAAAACAGCTGGCACGGCCCGAGCAAGTTTTAAGGCATTAGGCGCAACGTTTTCGACATACCTTGCCCCGCTTGTCGCGTTTGGGGCGGCCATCAAAGGCTTAGGTGATTCACTGACTGTATTTTCTGACCGTCAGAAAGATACGCAAGCCCTTGCGAATGGCATTAAGGGGATGACCACTGACGGAAAGGCTGCTTTAGCCTCGCTGAAGCAAAGTGCTGACGAGCTTGGGAAGGCTACTCTGTTTGATGAAGAAGATTTTACAAAAGGCTTTAAACTTCTCACCAGCTTTAAGACGATTGGCGTCAGCAGTTATGACGAGGTTGCAGGAACTGCGGCAAATATGGCGCAGGTTTTAGATCAAGACGTGAACAGCGTGCTTTTGCAGGTTGCAAAGGCTTTGGAGGCTCCTGAGGTTGGCTTGACGGCGTTGCAGCGATCAGGCACGCGATTCACGGAGCAACAAAAACAGCAAGTAAAAGCACTCGTAGAAGCCAATAAAACCCTTGAAGCTCAAGAGTTTATTTTAAAAGAACTCGATCGTCAGTATGGAGGTGCTGCTGCATCTGCAGCATCCGGCTTTGCTGGCGCAATGGATACTTTGGGAGAAGAGACCCGTGATGCGATGGAGGCGCTAGGAGGGTTGATTGCGCCTGGGGTTACGCAGGGTGTCAATTTAATCACTAAAGGCATTAAGGGTTTGTCGTCCTTTTTTCAAAAGCTTTATACAGCGGTCCTGCCTAAAGCGCAAAAGGCATTAGAGCCTATATTTACAGTCATGCAAAATATCTTTGAAAAAATACCTTTTGAAAAAGTTGCAAACATCATTGGCAATCTTCTCGTTGTAGGTGCGCAGACTTTCTTTGACGCCTTAAGCTTAATAACACCAGTAATAGCAAAAATTGCTGAGATGTTATTCAATTTACAAGAAAACAGTCCGTTTGGCTTTATGGTCAAAGGGCTCATGAAAGTAGCTGAGCACCTTGGCTTGACCAAGCCTTTAATCACAGAGTTTAAGGACGAAGCAGGCGCTGCGGCAAACAGTTTTGCTGATATTCCAGGCAAGATCGACCAAGCCGCTGAAGCTCAAAAACGCAAGATTGCAGCGCTTACAGAAGCTGTTGGTCTTGTTGAAAAAGAAAAGCAACATATTCAAGCGCAAGAGCAAGCGTATCAAAACTCTGTGAAGATTGCAGATTCAAAACTTAACGCGGAAAAGGAAATAAACAATTTACATATTCAGCAGCTTCAAAACGCGTATGAACAAGAGGGAAGCGCTAAAAAGCGTCTTACAATTGCAGGTGAAATCTTTAAGGCGGAGCTTAACGCTGCAAAAATTGAGTATCAGCAGACGTTAAACAGGATTGAGGCAGAAAAGCAAGCGCTTCAGTTCCGCAGGGAAGCGGCGGAGATCGAGACAAGGATCATTCAAGCAAAAGGCGAGTTGGCTGCAGCTCAAGAAAAAGACGCTCAGAAGGCTCAGTTAATTCTTGATAAAACTCAGAACCTTGTTAGTGCTCAACAAGAAAATGTAAGGATATTGGACGGTCAAATAAAAGCGCAAGGTCAGATAGCAGCAAACCAAAAATTAGCAGCACAAGCTGTTTTGACTCAAAAAGAAAATGCGGCAAAGGTCAATTTTGAACAAAAACTTGTGAACGATAAGCTTGTTGATGGCAAAACCAAAGCCAAGCAAATGGCAGATAGATACTTAAACGCCCATGGTCATGCAGACAGATTAAAAACATCTACGCATCAGGTATCAGTAAACGCTAGTAATGCGGCAGGTAATTTTATCCGAGTCGCAACTGCCGCAGACAAAGCCGCTAGTTCTATCAATCGTGCAGCCGCAGCGCAAAGGGCGCTAAATGCAGCGAAAGCTAGAAGGAGCAGTAGTAGCGGCGGTGGCGGTCAAGTTGTGGAACAAGCCCAAGGCGGCTACAACCTTGGATCGTTCCAAGCCTTTGCCAGGGGCGGTGTTGTCAAAGGCCCGACTCTTGGCCTGATTGGTGAAGGGGGAGAGCCTGAGTACATTATTCCGCAGAGCAAGGCGGCTGGTTTTGCTGCTAACTTCCTGTCCGGCAAACGTGGTGCTGGCGCTATCCCTGGGTTTGCAGATGGAGGAATGGCTGTTCCATCAACTGCTAACGTCAACATCAAAACCGGCCCTGTTACACAGATGGATGGGCAAAATTTTGTCACCACTTCAGATCTAGGCGCGGCTGTCGAGGCTGGTGTCCTGCAGACTTTGGACATGCTGCGCCGCGACTTGGCAACACGTTCTGGATTAGGGCTGAACTAATGGCAAATTACGATGTTCTATGTTTTTTAGAGTATTACGCCGACCGCGCTAATGTTTTAAGTGGCGGCAAAAGAAATGCGACGTATCAATGGCAAAACTTTTATCAGAATACGCAGCAGCTTGGCTCAGCAGATACTGCAGCGCAAGGTGATTACAGGTATCTGGCTTTTGACATAGACGGCTTCGGTTCTGTTGAAGCTTCGTCAATTGCTGATTTGTCTTTTGAGGCTGCCGCAACAGCTGAGCTGGTTGATATTACAGATACAGCTTTGGGCGCTGATAATTTAATCATCGCAAGCTTGTACGTGCAGAACGTTGGTAGCGATGCTTTTGATGCTTCAAGCGCTCAGCTAATAAGTCGCTATATCGGCAGCATTGAGGGTGCATCTGTCACGGAGACAAGCGTTGAATGGACTATCAACCCGGCCATCAATAAGTTGAATCCGCAGGTGCCAACCCGTAAAATTACGGTGAACATGGTTGACAAGCAAAATAAACTCTATGAATGATCTTGCACTTAGGCGCTCCGTAAGGCTTAGCATGTTTTCAGGCAGGCATGAACCGCTTTTGAGCTGATGGCACGTGGACACAGAGCACGCAAGAGGCTGATACGTCAGAACAAGCTACGTTTGCGTGCCATGCGCAATGCGACAATTGCAAGGAGAAAAGGCCAGCAGCTTAAAGCCGAACTGTGCAGTTTTCAAAGGCGTCTTGAGGATGACGTCAATAACAGCAAGAAAACAACCACAACTAACTCAACAGCTCAGGAGCAAAAAACCTCAACACCTGGGGATCTTGTGCCTATCGTTTTTTGTAGGCGCGACACCAGCGGCCCGCAGTCAGGTGAAGTCGGCGGAGTATGGATGCAGCCCACTAAGTTAAAACAGGGTTCTTACAACTTTCAGGGTATTTTTATTTATCCAATAAGCCAGGGTGAAATCGATTCAAATTTTACTGCTCATTTGACATATGTTGGAGATCAAAACTTAAAAGCCCGTGGAGGTACTACGCCGACGTTAAACAAATACTATCGTTCAGTCGCAACGATGGACTCTGCGCCAAACGTTTGCCCGATCACAAGCGGCAAGATTTTTTGTCACCCGGACGCTGTGAGCTTCATCAGTCATGTTGCGAAGCCAACCGGATACACTTTACCCTTTTCTGACAGACATAAGTTTTATTATAACGAATTTGAGTTGACGATTGGCGGCACAGCTGACACGTCAAATACTACGTTCTTTTACTCTGGTCCAAATAAGCACAAAATCATTGAAGTCAAGACAGGGACAGATAGAAATAGCGCGTTATTAGCTAGTGGCTACTCATTTGGTCTTAGTCACAATGATACGTTTGTTTCCGGCAGTACATTTACAGGCCGCGCTGTCGGCACAATTTTCAACTTTTTTGGCGATAGCGTCGGGGATCTTCGGAACCCTATTTCACCAAATTACACCGTTTTAGGCGCCTCTGCTGAAGATCAGCCCGTTAATTGGGTTTTTATTGGCGATGCAACTTTTAATCCACGCACAGATTTATCACAGGGAATAACCTCGACAGCAATAGGCGGGATAGTCCATGAATTGCATTTGTCGCCAGTAGCTGATCCTACGAGCTTTGATTCGTCCTATGATTTTACAGATTACGCCGATATTACATATTTAGAGATTCAAGGTGATATTTACGACGAAAGCAATCATCTTGAAGGCGAATATAAAACAACAACCCGTCAAATCACAATGCTAGTCGAAAAAGGCGTAAGGGTTCCTTTGTACAGTGCAGGAACTCCTAACACGAATGAGTCAAGCCAGCATTTTGTTGATTTAGCTATGCACCTGTTTGCGCTTAATAAGCGCTTGATCGCAGGAACAACCGCTGACATTGCTTCACCTATTGACACTTCAAACCTGCAGGCGCTGGCGTCATTCCATACAAACCAAGGGCTTTTCTTTAATGGAATAATTGAGCAAAGCGTAAACATCATTGATTTTATTTCAACGATGTCACCCTTTTACTTTCTGTATTTTGTCTCCGAAAACGGCAGGTATGCCTTTAAACCTATGCTGCCCTTAACAAGTGGGAATCAGATCGACACAACCGCGCTAACTCCCGCTGCAACTTTTACTGACTCCAACATTATTTTCGGAACGTTCAGCAAGGAATACGTAGAGGGAGAAGAGCGCAGGGACGTTCAAATCGCAGTGGTGTACCGTGAGTCAAGAAAAGATCGAATAGGTTTCCAAAAAAGCGCCCGTGTCAGATATGCAAACGTTGCAAATGACGCTAGGGTCGTTCAGTATGACATGACTGATTGCTGTGTAACTGACAGCCATGCTCAAAACTTTGCAAAACTGCAGCTCGCAACGCGCAGGCACTCAACACACTCAATTTCTTTTGATACTCCTTTGTTGACTACGAGCCTGTCTGTTGGCGACCTGATTAAAGTGCAACGTGTGAGGCTAAACAGCGTTGGAGACAATAGAACAGAAACAAATCACTATCAAGTAACGTCAATTACTCATGCAACTGACGGAATCACAACTATCGGTGCAATGCTTTTCCCTCTCCACTCTTCGCTAAATATTGCATTAATAAGCAATGATGTCGTCAATGCGAGTTTCACAATAACCTAATGGCTACTTTTCCCGCACTCACGCCTAGCTCACGCTCAGTTTCTTTGGGCAATTTCCCTGGAGAGCGCTTTGAGGGCGTGTCCGGCGTCGGCGTTAATTTTCTTTTTAGTAACACTGATCTTGTTAATCAGTCTTTAGTTCTTGAATACGTTTCGATAACGGAAGCACAGCAAAAGCTAATCACTGACCACTTTGTTGGGCAAGAAAGTGGTGTTATCCCTTTCGATCTGCCTAGTGCGGTTTGGTCTGGATACTCGACTGTGCCAGTCAGCTCTTCTGACTATCAGTGGCGATATGCAGAAGCCTTAGAAATAAATGCAGGCGGCGTAACAGGTCGTTTTAATGTAACAGTTGCGTTGGTCGCCGTACCTATCTAGACATGGCATCTTTTTTCCCTGAGTTATCTCCATCTGTTCGGGTCTATACGACCGGCGGATTTGCATCAACAGCCCGTTTTGGTGCTGATGGTTCTTACACTGGTTTTCGTAGAGGCAGCAGGCAAGTCGGGCAAACGTTGCAGCTGCGCTTTTCGCATTTATCTCAGGCAAACATGAATGTGATTAAAGCGCATTATTTGGAAAGAAAAGGCACTTTTGACTTTTTCTTTGCCTCTGCTTCCTTGTGGGGAGATTATAGCGATGCACCGCCTGTTCCTCTCCTTGGAAATACAGCTTGGAGATTTGCTTCTCCACCTGAGGTGACTGACGTTTCTTTTGACCGTTTTGACGTATCGGTCGAACTTGTCAGCCATGCAATTCTGCAGGGTGATTTTAGCAACGACGCCTCAGCGTCTACAGATGCAGCGGCTGCAGCTGCAGATTACATTTATGATGCAGGAGACTCCACAACTGTGGCGCGAGACTACCTGCTGAATCCCGGAGCATCATGAGCATCACTTTAACTTCACTGATGCAGCAGCGGCGTGATACCGCTGCGAACTGGACAAGCAACAACCCAACGCTGCTGAACGGAGAGATTGGCTATGAGACAGATACGGGTTATCTGAAGATAGGTGATGGCTCAACGGCCTGGACTTCGCTGGGATATGTAGACGGAACAAAGGTCAGCGCATATCCGTTGGCGACTGTTGATATTGCTAACGATGCGATTACGGCAGATCAGCTCGCTAACACCAGCGTCACAGCAGGAACTTACACCGCAGCAGACATTACCGTTGACGCGCAAGGCCGAATAACAGCGGCGGCTTCTGGAACGATTAGTACAAGTGAAATTGCCGATAACGCCGTCAACGGTGACAAACTTGCCGATGACATTACGATTGCAAATGACCTGACGGTTACAAATAATCTCACAGTCAACGGCACGACAACAACGATCAACAGCACAACGCTGCAGGTTGATGACAAAAACATTGAGCTTGGTACGGTCGCAACTCCGTCTGATGCAACTGCAAATGGTGGTGGAATTACATTAAAGGGTTCTTCAGATCACACTATTACTTGGACGAATAGCACCGACAGTTGGGACTTTTCTGAACACGTTGATATCGCTAGCGCCAAAGAGTTCCGCATTGGTGGGACGAAAGTCCTTGATGCGACCAGTCTTGGTAGCTCTGTTGTCAGCTCAAGCTTGACAAGCGTTGGCACTATCGGAACTGGCGTTTGGAACGGCACACCCATTGCGGCGGCTTATCTTGCAAATACTGCTGTTACCGCTGGGACTTATACCGCAGCCAGTATCACTGTTGATGCACAAGGCAGGCTTACTTCTGCTAGCTCCAACACTATTCCTACTAACAACAACCAGCTAACTAATGGGGCGGGCTATACAACGTTTGACGGGGACTACAACAGTCTTACTAATACTCCAACAATCCCTACTAACAATAACCAGCTAACTAATGGCGCTGGTTATATCACATCCGCAGACGGTGGTAATGCCGACACTGTTGACAGCCTTCACGCATCTTCGTTCTTAAGAGCTGACGCTGCTGATACATTCAGTGGTGACTTGACATCTTCAGGATCTGCAAGACTTATTCTGAAAACGGACAGCAACGTCTCTGATCATATCCAGTTTTTTAACGGAACTACGAGGGTGGGTGAAATTGGTTGCGAAAATAATAATTTTTTGGAGATTAATAAGGAAACCGCCAATAATATTTTCACTCCGCGCTACATACGCGCTGACGGTGGTTTTTTTGTAGATGGTACAACTAAAGGTATTAATGGCAGCGGCAACTTTATTGGCGGCACGATTGCTGGTGCGTCTGATTATGGAACTTTATTGAGGTCTGACGCTGCTGATTCATTCTCGGGAGCCTTAACTGGCTCTGGCACGATTAGCGTTACTGGCACGAAGATCGAGTGCGGCAGAACGTCTGGCTCAGTTGCCATGACCACAAACGATGGTCATGGAAACGCAAACCTCTGCTTTAACCACACATCTGGCGTTCCTGATGTTAACGGCTCGTCTTGCAGAATCGAGACTGGGGTTGACAATACCAGTGGCGTTATGGTCTTCGAGATCGCGGACAATGTCACGGCTGGGGTTACCCCAACGGTGACCCAAACTCTGAGGCTCACAACCTCAGATATTCAATACAAAGGCAACACCGTCTGGCACGCTGGGAATTTTGACCCAGGTAGTATCCCTCAAAATGCTAAAACTGCCGCATATACGCTTGTAGCTACTGACGCCGGTAAACACATCAGCATTACGACTGGCGGAGTAACCGTGCCAAGCGGTGTATTTTCTATTGGCGATGCAGTGACTATTTACAACGACAGCACAAGCAACCAAACAATTACCGCATCAGGTGTTACTTTGCGAATTGCTGGATATGCGACGTCAGGGAACAAAACGCTAGCTCAATACGGGCTTGCAACATTGCTTTGCGTTGGGTCTAATATATTTGTTATCGGTGGTGCGGGGGTGAGCTGATGTCAATTCAACAAATGCTTTTTGCTGTTAAAGTGTTTCTTCCTGTTTTAACTTTCGAATCAGCAGTCGAACAGGAGGTAGGTCCAAGTACAAATGCAACTATAGGCGCACCAACTGGAACAGTTTCTGGTGATTTTCAGCTTCTTTTTGCTTGGCAAGACACAACCCAAGAGCCAACATTTACAGCTTCATCTGGATGGACAAAGATTGGCCAACAAGACTTAAGACCGGCACTTGGTGTTTGGTATTCAACAACTGACAACACTAACGTAACAGTTACTGGTGCTACCGCTGGTGCTTCTGGTGACGACTGGAACTTAATCCGAATGCGTTTCTCTTCTAACAAACCTATTAACACTATAACAGCTTCCGTTTCTGACTTCGAGAGAAGGGTAAATTCTTATAGTCATCAAATTACGCCACCTACAGACGGCGCTAATTACACATATCTTCACGTGTTTGGACTTTCGGGAAGACCTAGGAATAATCTTTCGGAACCGGCCTCAATTTCCAGGCAGCCTGGCAACATTGATGAGCCAAACAAAGTTATTAATAGCGATAGCGATGCCGTTGCTTATTATGAAATTTATAGCCCAGGTGAGACCACACTAGGTACGTATACATACAACAATATTAACGATAGTGGACAGATGTCATCCGTTGGACTTTGGATTGGTTTCACTTAAACTGGGCAGTCAAGCGACACCAAAATGAAGCGTCCGGATCCTATGATCGCCTCTAAGCCTGGGGCTGAAGACTGCGAGGCAATGTCAAACCGGGTCAAATGGCTTGATGAGCTTTATTTCTACGACGGGCGCGATAAGCCTGACCATCCGATGCATGGTATTTACACCGGCTTGGCACGAAAGTATCAGCAATTTGCAAGTTAAAAATTAGACGAGAAGGTCTTTTGGACTAAACGTCTGAGCAGCCAAAATGTCGTCTTGGTCAAAGCTCATGGGACGGTTGCCGTCATCTGTTGCGACAGTGACGGTGAACTGATCAAAGCTTTGCAGCTTGCTAAACACAGATCCCCCGGCAAAGATGGCTTGACTACTCAAGCCCTCCCAATATTGACCATTTGCCAGTGTGGTTCGTTCTGTCATTGTTTGAGTGCCGCCATTGCTTTTGGCTCTGGTCGCCTGAATTTGCATGATCAGCGGATCGCCACCAGTGAAGGTGTCATCAGAGGTTGAATCGTGGATATTAAATTCCACTCCATCGCCTGTGAGAGAAATCTCAAACGTGTCTTGCGGGAGTTCTGCTGCCGATAATTGTGCAGACAATTCAAACGAGTCAACACGGTCCTCAAGACGCGAAACACGGTTTCTGAGCCGCGTCAGTCGTTTTTCTCTGCGTCTATTTAATGGCTTGTTCTCTAGCCATTCAATCCGGTCTTGAAGTGTTTCAATTTTGCCAGTCAACTCATCAATGGTGGTCATAGCATTGCGTTGAGTGCACACTCAAGCTAGCCAATGCCCCTTTGACGGGTCCACCCCAAGAAACCATGAAGCAATTCCTCACGCAAAAATCAATTTTTGAGCAGGAGAAAAAGAGGAAAGACGCTCAGCAGCTTAGGACTGGCAAGACATCGCGACAGCTAAGGCGCGAGGCTGCAAAGCGTAAAAACGATGTCAATCGCTGATTATGGCTAGATCGCTGACTGGGCAAAACTTCGTCCCTAGCAAGCCAAAAAAGACCACAATCGGCAATGGCAAACACTCACGTCCAAAAAAAGGTCGCAAAAGGTATCGTGGACAGGGAAAACGTTGATTCTTCCAACCATGCTCAAAGCTCTCATTGCGAGTGGTGCCGCCGTTTCAGCAGCTGCGCTGGCATCTCCTGCGCTCGCAGACATCTACGTGAACCCTGAGTTCAATGGCGGCTCCTATGGTGACGATTACCTAGGTGGCACACTCAATCTGGATGTGGGTTATGAGATGTCCGATGGCGTTTACTCCTTCTATGTCCAAGGCGGTCCTGCTCTGGTGATGCCTAACGGCGCTGACAACGAAGTTGAGTTTGCTGGCAAGTTTGGCGGCTCTGTTGCCGTTAGCGAAAAAGCTTCTGTTTACGGAGAACTCAGCGGCATGACAGGCGATGAGCTGTCTATCGGTTCAAAAGTTGGCATAAAGTACAGCTTCTGAGCTATAACTCAGACGACTCTTCACACAGGTCAGCAAAGGCCCCTTTATGGGGCCTTTTGTTTATCTATTCATCATGAGCGTCAAACTGAACGGCAGCAAATTTTCTCCTCCGGGATCTCGTGTGCCGACAGAGCTGTTGCCTACAGCTATTCGCTACGAAAACGCGCGAACAAAATTGTTTGATCTTTTTGGCCAACACGGCAAGGCTAGAGAGTGCGAAAAGCTGAAACGTTACTATGAGCGACGTAGCATGGAAGAGTGCATTTGAAGCCATGCAAAAGCTCTTTAACGCAATGTCCGTCGCAGCATTCACCATGAGTGCTGGCATGGTGATTGGAACGGTGATGCTTTACACGCGCATCCCATCGCTGACGAAGTATTACATGAGCGAGTTGACGCTAGAGATGACCAAGATCGTCACCAGCATGATCCCTGGCAAGATTGATGAGGCTATGCCAGAACTGCCTTCAGAGACTGGTCTGCCGATCAAGTCACCATTTTAGTGTTGGCGGTTGGGTCATCATCATGAGCCTCAGGCCCGAAGCCTTCCGCCTTGATTTTTTTCATGTCTAGTTCTGGTGCGGGTGTTTGCGGTTGCTCGTCAAACGATGCGAGCCACTCACGTAAAGCATCACCAGTTGGTGTGGACTTTGGCCATTTGACCCATTTGAGGATTGCTTTTGGATCGGTAAATGGTCTAGCTGTCTTGCCACACATCACTGTATAAACGACAGGCGGGCCCTCTCTTCTGCGGTTACGTTCAATCCAGAGCTGACCTGCTGTAAAGCGTTCTGATTTCATGCCAGAGGTTCAAAAGATTGATGTTGGAACGG
>ERZ869936.1852-NODE-1852-length-13775-cov-3.899271_pt1 | contig 13775 bp, 14 predicted proteins | sample MGYA00520876_ERZ869936 | MGnify/ENA primary metagenome ERZ869936 (study PRJEB32218, sample SAMN09650985) | biofilter metagenome | isolation source: enrty point of leading RO module | place: Saudi Arabia: Thuwal, RO plant located on Red Sea | collected 2016-02-17 ...
TTTTTTTTTTTTTTCGTCGCGTGGATTGGTGGGATCTCCTCGATGCTTGCGTCGCTGGCGGGGGGGCTCACCTATCTGTCGCGCAATCTTAAGCGCGCCGACTCGCGCCAGCGCCAGGACTTCTCCGAATGACGAGGCGCGCGCCGCTCGTCCTGACTGCGCTTTGTCTTGCCGAACTCGGACTGGTCGTCAGCGGCGGCGCCGACCCATGGGATGTCGACATTCGCCCGCTAGGCCTGCCGGAGTCCGGCGAAGCGGACGCACCGATCCGGCCTCGCCCGCCGCGCGTCACGGCGCAACAGCGTTTCGCCGCCGCCATCGCTGTCGGGGACCTCGCCCGCGCAGGCGACATCGCCGCGCGCGTCGACGACGCCGCGCTCGCGCGTGACTTGGGCTGGAGCTTCTTTAACGCACGCCAGCCGGCGCCGGCGCGAGACTGGTTCGAACGCTCCCTCGCCATCGCCCATTCCCCGGAGGCGGCCTACGGCGCAGCGCTCGCCGCCTTCACCCTCGATGATCTCGACGGCGCCGAAGCTGCGCTCGCCGCCGTGCGGGATGACGCTGAGTTTGGGTGGGACAGCGATGCGCTCGCAGCGCGCGTTGCGCTGCGGCGCGGCTGGAGGGCGCTTGACGCGGGCGATGTTGCTCATGCGCGCAGATATGCTTCCATCGCTGCGGACATGGATTCGAGCATGGCCGCAGAACAAGGACGGCTCTCCGCCGCGGCCGATCTCAACGAAGCACAGCGCGCATACGCAGACAACGCGTTCGCCCGCGCCCGCCAGCTCGCGCGCGCCGCAGCGCGCGATCCGGCTCTGACCCAACCCGCACGCCGGATCGAGGCCTGGGCGGCGCTGCGCAGCGGGGACGGCGCCGCGCGCGACCTGTTCGCCGCCCTCTACCGAGAGACGCTTGATGAGGAGAGCGCGCAGGGATTGATGCTAGCCTACGAGGACGAGCCGGCAGCGCCCGCACTGCGCGCGCACGCCGGGACCGCCGGACCGCTGCGCGATCTGGTGTGGCGGCGTGACGCCGACCGCGCTTTCGCACGCAACGACTTCCTCACTGCGGCCGCGCACGTCGACTATCAGGCGCCTCTCACGGGCGTCGCATCGCCCTGGCTGCAAGGGAGCGCCCGCTATGCGCGCCGCGACGGCGAGCCGGGTCAAGATCACCTAGCGCTGACGCAATCGGTACTCTCAAGTGGCGGCGCGCGCGGGCGTCACTTGCGGGCGGTGGATATTGGCTTTACGCGCGCCGACGCCGGCGGCGCGCCGGCGCCGGGCGCCGTGGGCACGCTAGGCATTGCCCCGGTATTCGCGCCAACCACCAACGCAGAGCTGTGGACGCCGCTGATCAGCTGGCGTCGCGAGGGCGCGCTAAGCCCCTCTGCAACACTCGGAGCGTCGCCCATCGGTGGCGAAGTCTCCCCGCGCGCCATTGGCGCCCTTTCAATGCGTTTGGCTGGAAACAAGGGCGAAGAGCACGCAGGCCTGTTTGACCGTGGCCGCTGCGGGCTTGAGGGCTCCCGCCACCGGCCGTGTCTGGGGCGGCATCGTCGAGTATGGCGGTGAAACATCCCTCCGGCGCCAGTTGCCAGGGCGCCTCAGCTTCTCGGCCTCGGCGTCCGCCTCCGCACTCGATGGCGCGCGCACCAGAGACAACACCCGTTGGCGGATGAGCGCCGGACTGTCGCGGGACTTGGGCCTCGCCGGTTTCGAGTACGTGGCGCTAGGGCCATTCTACGGGTTCGAAGCTAATGACCACAATCTCAATGGCTACACGTTCGGCAATGGCGGCTACTTTAGCCCGCAGCGTTTCCATCGCGCAGGTGTGAGCCTCAACCTGCAAACTGAGGAGGCGCGCCAGCTTGTCATTCGCGCCGACGCCGCCATTGCCTACGAAGACATCTACCAGGACGGTCTCGACGTGCTGCCGCTGGACAGCGCCGACCCATTTGGCGTCGGATCGCCGTCAAGAGAACGGGGACTAAGCGGGGCGCTTAACGTTTCGGCGGCCTATCGGCTCGACCGGCGGGTCTCACTGGTCGGACACATCGGAGCGATCCGGTCGGCCGAGTTTGAGAGCTTTGAGGCAGGCCTTGCCCTGAGCTACAGCTTCGCGGATCGCGCCACCGTTACCAGCCAAGATCTCGCGCAAGCGCCGTTCGGACGCATGCCATGAGCACGGAGGCCGATCAGCTGGCGCGGAGGTTGGCGCTTACGGCGCTGGCGGGTTTCGTTGTCGCGACAGCGCTCTTGGCGAGCTTCGAACATCGACGTCTTGTCACCGCGCGAGAAACCGCCCTTGCCGAACGCGCACAACTGGTTTCCACGCGGCTCGACGCACTCATCGATCAGACGGCGGCAATCGCCGCGCGCGCTGCGTCCGCGCACGACGCCATGATCACCGCCGAGGCGCGCCGGCGCCTTGTTCAAGAGCTTGGCCAGACGCCGCTGACCAGCGTCATCGCCTACACGCGCGAAGGCGCACTCATCTTCGATATCGGCGCGCCGCGGACGACAGCGGTGCGGCTGCAATCGTTCGCCGGCGGCGACGCCGAAGGGTCACACGCACGATTGCTCGCGCTTGAGCAATCCGGCGGCATTCTTTACGTCAACCTCGCTGGCGCCGGTGGCGTGCGGGCGTCTGCGGCGTTGCCGGCGACCGTCGTGGAGGCTTGGCTTGCGCCAAGTCCCGCCCTAACCCACCCCCTCGTCCTTCGCATCAACGGGCACGAGGCCGACGGACCTTGGCTCACCCTCGGCGCCGGCAACGGCGCCCCGGCGGGCACGCTTTTGGCGGCGGCGCCAAGTGCTGATCGACCGTTTGTGGTCGAACTCGCAACAGCGCGCCCGGGCTTGAGTGACGCCATCGTTTCGGCGTTGCCGCTTTGGGCGCTGATGGCAGGGCCCGCGCTCGCTTTGATGGGCGCCGTCATTGTGCGCCGGCGCCTGGCTTGGGCGGCGCTGGAACGCCAGCGTCGGTCGACCGCCCAGACCGCCGCATTGCAAGCGCACGCACTCGCCCAGGCAGCGATTGGAACCGTGGTTTTGAACGTCGGCGACGCAAGCGTCCACTTCTCGGAAACTTGGCGCAATTTGCTCGGTTTTTCGGGACCAGAACTCGCCGATGAGATCAACGAATGGCTCGACCGCATCCACCCCGAGGACAAGGGTCGCTGCACCCGTACTTATCAGGAGCTATTGGACGGAGCGACGCGCTCGTTCGAACACGAACTTCGGCTGCTTCACCGCGATGGGCGTTACCGCACTTACCTGGAACGCGGCGAACGTTTACCCGAGCATGGCGCCATTCTGGTGACGCTGGCGAAAAGGTCGCGCGCGCGCTCCGGCAACGCAGACCCGCTCGACTATGCTCCGCGCGCCCGCCAAACCGGATAGCCCGTTGTGCGCTTCCGCACCTGCGCCCAGCAGACAAGTGCAGTCCCTTGGAGAATCGGCGCATCGAACGCGCATCGCCTCGGATTGGCGGCGCCATCGAGTTTGCTGGTCTCATGCCAGTCAGCAACGATTGAAGCCACGCAAACCCGCCGTTCTGACGATTGAGTCAGACGGCGTCCTCGACACGCAAGCTCCGCCGCGCAGGTTGATGTTGCCAAAAGAAGCAGGCGGGCAATTCAAGCCGCCGGCTCAGCTCCCACAGGGACAGTTACCAGGGCGCGGAGCGCCGATGACGGACAATCGGCGATCGCATCTACTTGGGCGGGATCGCCCTCTGGCCACGCGCCGCCCGTCTCGTGCTTCACGGCAACAATGCGCATGCCAGGATAGGCGCGCCGCACAGACGGCAAAAAACTGCGTCCAGCAATGTACGCGCACTGGGCGTCGATAATCATCGCGTCGAACGGCACGTGGCCGAAGCGCAAGAGCGCAGAGTGCGCGTTGTAAGCGGGCCAAGGATTGTGCCCCACTGCACGCAATGTGCAGGCGTAGGCGTCGTTCAAGGCCTCATCGCTAAGAGCGAGGCAAACCTGTAAAATCCGGCACACGTGCAGTCCCCAGAGAGGGCCACCCAATACCGCAAAAACATAAAGCAACTCTTGCGGAGACGAACTCACAGCGGGTGACAAGCCCTTTGCAACGCCTTCGCTGTAATGGATTGACAGCGACTACTTGGCGGCCTCGCCGATGTCCTTGCCCTGCGCCGCAGCCGCTACGGGAACGCGCAGCGTGAACGTCGAGCCTGCGCCCAACTCGCTGCTGACGCTGACGCTCCCGCCTATCGCACGCGCGAGCTGGTGAGTCAGGGCCAGTCCAAGTCCAAGGCCGCCGCTTGAGCGAGTTAGCGCGGACTCGCCTAAGCCAAACGGCTTGAACAAGGCGTTGAGGCGGTCGGGGGCAATGCCGACTCCGTCATCTGCGACACGGATTTCGAGCCAGATGCGATTATCCATCTCCTCAGCGCACGCGGACATGTGCACCGTTCCGCCCGCGGTCGCTTTGACAGCGTTATCGACGAGACGGCGCACACACTCTTCCAGCTTTTGCGCATCGCACTGCCACGCGCCGCGCGCGGCGCTGGTCTCGACGACGATGCGTGTGCCCCGCGACTCCGCGTCCGGCATCATCGCCGCGCAGGTATCGGTGAGCAGGCGCTCGACATCGCAAGCATCGAAAGTCACTCCCTCACGTCCGTCGTCGATGGATGCGAGTCTTAGCATGCCATTGACCATGGCGAGCAGGCGGGCCGCCGCATCAATGACGCGGTCATGATCTTGAAGCTCGCCGGCGCGCCCGTCATCCTCGGCGGCGTCGCGTAAGAGTTCGCTATAGCCGATCACCGCGTTGAGCGGCGTGCGCAACTCATGGCTCACGTGGGCCATGAATTCCGACTTCGCCCGGCTGAGCTCTTCAGCCGCCGCACACGCCTCTTCCGCCTCTCGCGCTTCCATCCGGGCGCGCAACACCAGCGCACTCGATTGGCGTACGGCCAGACGAAAATTGGCGACAGAAAGACAACCGGCCAAACTCAGCAGGCCCACCATCATGCCGTTCCAGAACGACACCTCCCCGGCCCGTATCCAATCTGCCTCTGCAGCAACATGAACCGCGTACGTGGACGCCGGCAACAGCGGTCGCGCAACATGCAGCGCGACGAGGGTCGCAGCGATGACAAACGCCCACGCAAGGCCGGCGCGCACGCCAAGCAGCAGAGTCGCCAGCATCGGCATCAGCAGCAGAAAGAACGACGTCGTCGACACTAAACCGCCCAACGAAGCGGCGGTGAGCGTCACCACAATGTAAAGCACGCTGAGATAGGCGTGCGCCAATAGGTCGAAGTTCTTCACGCGCCTCGTCAGAAAGAGGAATGGAATGAACACAACAGGCGCCAGCGCGCACAAGGCGGCGACGAACGGGCGTCCACTCGCCACCGTTGCTCCGGTTAGCGTCACCCAAACAACGGCGATCGCGATTGTGACGACAGCCAGCAACTGCAGCAGGCGCTGTCGCGCGGCGATGAGAACATCGTCGTTCGCGCGGCCAAACACATCCGCGAGCGTTCGAGCGAGGATCGTGGTGCGGCCAATCATGCATAGCGCCAAGGACGAGTTGAAGGGTTGTCGGCAATCGCGCGCCAACGCCCGCCGAATACCACAACGACCCTAACAACAGGTTGGACGGCAACTTGTTGTTCAAAGCTCTCGCCAGAACATTACCCAAAATGGGCGCCCGACTTGCAGCGCGGAGCGAAACCGGCGAGTAAGACCGAGCTGGTAAAGTGAGTACAGCGCAAGCATGTCGCTTGAGACCGGTGAGCGATCGCACCCATCCTCATTGATCTCGTAGCGGCGCTTGCGCGCAGAACTCACGCGTGCATCGGCAACGGCTTCAAGCGGCTCGTTCAGTGTCGCGCGTCCCGCGTCTTGGACGTGGAGGCGCCCATTTTGGGCGCCAAGAAACGCTAACATTTCTTTACCGGTTTCCGATCAATTCGCAGTGCACGTGCGAAGAATCGGAACTCGTTATGGAAAGATCAGCGCCAACGAAATTCGAAGGACCGAGAGGTCTTGAGCTTGGCCACCAAGCGGTCGATGCGTTGGGACAGCATGCGCTTCCGACAACGCCGGCCAACTACGAAATCTGGGTTACGCACCAGCTCGGGCTCTTGCCCGACCTGACCCGAGAACTCGAAGCCCGCCGCGAGCGCGGCGAAGCGATCACGCCGGAATTCTGCGAAGAATTGTTCGAGCGCTTCTTCGCCAACACGCGCCTGTCGTTGCAGATGATCGAGGCCGGCGAAAGCATCGCCCGCGAACTCACCGACGTTGCGGCGAGCCTGCGAAGCGCCGGCGATGACGCTGGCGCCTATTCGAACAGCCTGGAGACAGCGGCGGCGCAATTCGACCGTCCCGCCGATCCAGAACGCTTGCGCAAGCTGGTCGCCGAACTCGCCGCCGCCAGCCGCGACATGGCCGAGCGCAACAAGACGCTGTCGGAACAAATGGCGGCGTCTTCGCGCCAAGTGGAAACACTGCAGGCTGCACTGCAAAGCGTGAAGGTCGAAGCCCTCACCGACAGCCTTACGGGTTTGGCCAACCGCAAGCATTTCGACGTCACTTTGCGCCGCCGGCTTGAAGATGCTCTGACAAACGGCGGCGAGCTGTGTCTTATGCTTTGCGATATTGATCACTTCAAACGCGTGAACGACACTTGGGGCCATCTGGTCGGCGACCAGGTCATTCGATTCATCGCCAAACAGATCCAGGACCTTGCACGCGGCGACGATCTCGCCGCGCGCTACGGCGGCGAGGAATTCGCCATCATCATGCCGCGCGCCGATCTAAGTAAAGCACGCGCACTTGCCGAGACGCTCAATCGCACCGTCAAGACCAAACAATTGGCGCGGCGCTCCACTGGCGAGAGCCTTGGTAAGATCACCTTGTCTGTCGGCGTTGCGCAGTATCGCGTGGGCGAACCCGCCCACGACCTCATCGCCCGCGCCGATGCCTGTCTTTACGCCGCCAAGCGCGGCGGCCGCGACCGGGTGACGAGTGAGACCGACCAAACGCTGGCGCGCTAGGCGCCGCCTGCAAAGCACGGCACTGCCGACAAAACGTGCCGACTGTCGATGTGCGTGCGCCGATAGGCGCCGCCACGCTGACACCGGGCGCACTGCGCGGCGCGCTGGCGCATCCATGACCCTCGTCGTTAGGATCATCAGCGCAGACACGAGAAAGGACCGCCCTGATGGACCGTGTCCCGCCTGAAACTATCCCGGCCCACATCAGGCCGATGAATTTCGCGGGCATCGAGCTGATCCTTGAACTGCTCCAATGCCTGCGCGGCTTTTATACCGGCGTCGATATGGACTCACTCCTGGTGCTCATGTGCGTGTCCGACGCGACCATGCGCCCGTTCGTCCTTGATCCCAATACACCTCCCGAGATCATTTGCGCGGCGCGGCCGCCAGACGAACTGCGCGGTTCAATTTCCCGGCTGTTGATTGCAGAGAGAACCGGCCTGCCGCGCGAAACCGTCCGGCGCAAAGTCAACGAGCTTTGCAGCAGCGGGCACTTGCTGATTGATGGTGACGACCGCGTCCGCGTCGCGCAGGCGCTCTATGATCCGCGCGCCTGGGCCGCCATTGAGCGCGGCCACGGCGCGGTGCTGCGCTACTTGGATCGGCTGGAGGCGTTTGCCATTGAGCCTCGCGCGGTCGCGCGCGCCTTGCCGCCGGACTAGGTAGGGTTCGCGCTACGCTCAGGCTGCGGCATCGCGCGTCGCCTGCGGCGCGTCTTCGTCCATCAGATGCACTATCTCATGCAACAGTGCGCGATCCGCCGCAGACAGTTCGCCCTTAAGAAAGCGCCGCAAACGCTCGGGCGTGTGACGCCTGGACCATTCTTCGCGCCGGGCCTGCAGCAATAGCTTTGTCATCACGACCCATCTGACACGCCAAGCGCGATTCGCGAGCCCCGCCCTCAAGCGCTAGTGCGATCGGCATAGTCCGTGCGGCCCGACTCCCCATCGACAGCGGCGCTGTCCCGTTCCGCCATATCGAAATCGACGACCAGAGGCACATGATCGCTGATCCCGTTGGCGACCCAGTCTTCATAGCCGCCGACTTCAACGTTGCGGACCTGACAGCGCAAACGTGCGGAAGCGAACACATAGTCGATGTGAAACTGCTGGCGCGGATTCAATCGCCAAAAGAAGGTCGGCGTCCGTTCCGTCCCGTGCGCCTCGCCGCTATGGGCGTGCCAAACGCTGCGCAGATCACGCGCCGCCAGCTCATCGATCAGCGTTGCGAACTGTCGCGCCGGGGCTTTGCCGTGATCCCAACGCGGATTGGCGTTGAAGTCGCCGGCGACGATGACGTCTCCCCCAAGCCCACTGGCGACTTCTGTTAGGCCGCGCGACAGCGCCGACACATAGTCTCCCCGTAGCGGCAAAGGCCAAACGCCGACGATCGTGACGCTCGCGTCGTACCGATGCGCCTCTGCCGCGAGGAAATGGCTCAATGCGGCGAATCTGGGAGAGCCGATCCGCCATCCGTTCCATGCCAGGATAGCCAACCCGCGCTGATGCTGCTGCCCTGTCCACGCCACGGCTCCGGCGCCAATACCTTCGGCGGCGGCGCGCGTCGTTTCACTCACAACGGCGATGTCCGGCGCCAACGCCGCAAGCGCCTCCGCCTTGCGCTCAAGTCCATCCATGCAATTCCACGCGACTAATCGCATCCATCACGCTCCCGCTCCGCACGACGATGCCCGCGAGAAAGTTCGGATGCAATTGACCTCCCCCGCACAGGTCGGCCAAGGCCGCCGCTCGGCGAGATCTGTCGCCCGTGAACCTAACGGTCCGGCGTTCTCCGATCCTTTGCGGCAATCGCGGTCGTTCCAGCGAATACCTGGCTTTCCCCGAACTCCATGGCGTCCGTCAGACGGCACAAACCTCGCCGCTCAATGGGTTCTGCTTCGCATGCGCGCGGTCACGCGCAAGGGGCAAGCCTGACGGGCGCGTGACCCGCGCCCCCTTGCGCGCGCCCTCGATCCGCGCATGCGCGGCCTGACCCATCGCGGACGAGGTTCGCGCCGCCCGCCGGAGCATGTCCGGCATCGGAGACAAGCACATGTTTCGCTTCACCGCCCAAGGCCGCATCGGCCGCATCGACGAACTCAAGAACAACACACTGCGCATCTCGCTCGCCGCCGACCGATTGGTCGAAGGCAATGACGGACAATGGACCAAGACCGAATGGCTCTCGTTCGTGTCGTTCGACGCCGAACTCAACAAGCAGATGCTGAGCGACCTTGAGAAGGGCCAATCGGTCACGCTCGAGGGCCGCATCGTGCCGCGCACCCGCGAAGTCGAAGGCCGCCGCCTTTACGACCAGAGCTTCGAGATCACCCGCGTCCAGCGCGGGGCCAAGGCCAAGCCCAAGGCCGCCAAGCCGACCGAACCGGCGGAAGCGGCCGCCTAAGCGGTCCGCGCTGCGCCGCCGATAATCGGCGGCGCAGCGCACTTTCCCCAATCACGATCAGCCAACACGCGCCCATCGGCGCGAGGAGCCCACTCATGTCATCGACAAACCAACATCCGCGCCGTTCAGCGCACGAAATCGCGCAGCACGTCACCGCCGAAATCGCGCACCTGCTCGAACGCGGCGTCATGCCCTGGCGCGCACCCTGGGACGCCGCGCGCGCGGCTGCCACCACGCCTGGCCTGCCCCTGCGCGTCACCGGGGAGCCCTACAGAGGCGCGAACATTGTCCTGCTGTGGGCCTCGCAAATTGCCCGCGGCTACACGCGCCGCACCTGGCTCACCTATCGCAATGCCGAAGCGCTCGGCGCGCAGGTCCGCAAGGGCGAGAAAGCCACGCCCGTGATCTTCTACGGTCAGGCCAAAGCCAAAAACGACACTGCTGCAAACGACACCGATGCGGCCAAAGCCAGCTATCGCTTCCTCAAGCTTTTTCACGTCTTCAACATTGAACAGCTCGACGACATCCCAGAATCCCTGCCCGCCGAACCAATGCTCATCCCGACCGCGCCCTGCCACGTCGAGGCCTGGGCCGAGCGCGCCGAAGCGCGCATTCGGATCGGCGGCGCCTCGGCCTATTACGCGCCGGCGACCGACACCATTCATCTGCCCCATGCTTCGGCCTTCCGCAGCGAAGAACACCGCATCGCGACGCTCTGTCACGAACTCGCGCATCACACCGGCGCCACGCACCGGCTCGACCGATTGAAGGACTATTTCACCGACCGTCAGGCGCGCGCCCGCGAAGAACTGATCGCCGAACTGGCCAGCGCCACTTTAGGCGCGATGATTGGTTTGAGCCCCGATCATCTGGAAGATCGCGCGGCTTATGTCGGCGATTGGCTGCGCCTGCTCAAACAGGACCCGCGCGCCTTCCTCTCGGCCGCTGCCAAGGCGCAGACGGCCGTCGATTGGCTGATCGACAGGGCCGGCGATCCCGTTCAGCGCGCATCGGCGAACCCGGGTCCAGATTACTCGGGAGGCCGCCGACACGGCGCAATGAGGGGCGGTGGTTTCCCGTGCGTCCAGCCGCAGCACCCCGGAGCCGCTCTCTCTGTCTAGTCAGGCGGAGCACAGCGGCGTAGCTTTAACCCGCCTTGCACCGGGCATGCCCTCCCCCGCGGTCAAACGGTGCGAAAACGGCCCGCTGCACGCGGGCCGTTTGTTCTTGCCGGCACGCACCCATCCTGGACCCGACTACGCCGAGCCGCGTTGGCAAAAGCCTCAACAAGTGTGTCTTAACGCTCCGCGGATTCCTCGCTAGCGATGGCGCGCACCAGATCAACCACGCGCCGGCGCACAGCGCGGTTCTTGATGCTCGCAAACAGCGAAACGAGCTGAGCCCCTTCCGCTGTCGAAAGCATGTCTTCGATAGCTGGCGCGCCCGCCGAAGAACCTTGGCCACCACCGCGCGCCGCGTCGATGCCCTCAAACATCCGCCCGATCGGCAGGCCCAGGGCGTTACACACGTCCCAGAGCCGGCTGGCGGCGATCCGGTTTACGCCCCTCTCGTATTTTTGGACCTGTTGAAACGTGACCCCCAGCAGTGCGGCAAGCTGCTCTTGGCTCATGCCGATTTCCAAACGCCGGGCTCGGACACGTTGGCCTAAGCGCTGATCCACATCGTTGGTGGAACGCCGGTTGTTCGTCGCAGCGTTCTTCTTCGGCCGCTTAGGCGTCCTCAACGCCAGGCGCTTATCTCGGAGCGACATTCGTTCTCTCGCGTTTAGGCGCGGGACGGCCTCAAGTTTTCCGACTCAAGGCGCTGCGCAACCCTCACGCTAGCATATGTGTGCGCCGAGAGGGCGGAGAGCGCACCCCGCCGCAGGGTCCGCATCTGGCGTCGCTTTTGCAGCGTGCCCACCATGACGCGCAGACCTGCTCTCATCGCCGGCATGATCGGCATCGCCCTGACCTTGGTCAGCGCGCGCGACATCGTGCTCTACAATCCGAGCCAATCGCTGCCGTGTGGTTTCTATCTGCGCCTCGCCCAAGAACCGCGCCAAGGCGATATCGTCACCATCCGGGCTCGCGACGCCGCACCGGCCTACGCCCAGCTTCGAGACTTCACTGATGCAGGCGACCGTTTCCTAAAACGCATCGCCGCGACACAGGGCGATTTGGTTTGCGCCAACGGCGACCAGATAGTTGCAGCGGGCCGCACGCTCACGCGGCTCTCACGCGATCGCTATGGAAGCGCCCTGCCACATTGGGACGGATGCCGGCGTCTAGGTCCGGGAGAAGTGCTCCTGCTCGGCGATACGCCCGACAGTTTCGACGGGCGCTATTGGGGGCCGACGCCGATCGATCAGATCGAAGGCGTGTGGCGGCGTCTCTAAGCACGACCCATCCCCCAACCCCGCGACGAGGTTAGGCGCGCACGCGGCTCGCCGCGCGCTTCTTACCAAGCAGTATTTCGGCGACGCCACTCTGAGTTTGAAAGCTCAGCACCAAGAGATAGATCGCCAAAATCATCATGCCGCCGAAGAAGGCGACAATCGCCAAGCCGAGGCCGGCGGGCGAGAAGTGATGCCGCCACGCGGTCCAGAGCGCCGACAGCATGAGATAGCCCATGAAGTCGAGATTGAACTGGCCCGGCCACGCCATTGCGGCCATGTCGCCGAAGAACACGGAGAGCAGATCCCAGCCATGATTTGAGCTCACCGCGGCGGTGTAGCCACCGAGAACGACCAGATAGCTCACCAGCACCAGTCGAAGCAGGATCATCTCATTTTTCCTAGCTGACAATGCACAGTACGAAGACGGAAAACAACGCGCACCCTACAACACGGCGTAAGGCAAGATAAAGCGCACCCCACTCCGCTCGCCAATCGCTTGCAAATGCTGGCCAATCGACGAGGTACGCGCGATCATGGCGGGGTGCGCACAAGGTGCGCGCATTGTCGTGTTTAGCACCGCCACGTTTATGGATTCCACCAGCATCAATCGCCTCTTCCGCGCCGGCAAACTGAAGCGCGATGCGTTCGGTCCAAACGTGCTTCGGCCAGGCAAACCGCTGCACATTGCACGCCCTCTCGATGCCGAGATTCTCGAAGGCCGTCACGAAGGACGTGCGCGCAAAGGCTCCGGCGGCGGATCACAAGCATTGTCGGCTGGACTGCAGAAGCGCCTCGGTAAGTCGCGTCATATCGGCACGAACACCTCGCGGCGAGGTGCGGGTAAGTTCGCGTTCGACACACGTCAACGCGCGATTGTGAAGATCCACTATTTCAGCCACGCCGGCGCTGGCGGCGCGGGACTGCGCGCGCATGCGCGTTACGTCGCCCGCGATGCGGCGACGCGCGAGACGACAGCTGGGGCGCGCGCGATCGAGGAAACCGCCGATCACGCGGAGCGCGGGGACGGCGCCAAGGCCCGCGCCCACGCCCGCTATCTGTCACGGGAGCTGTCAGGCGCGGCCGAGCGCGCGGTGTTCTATGACGCCGATCGCGCGGGCCTCGATGGCGGCGCCAAGGCGGCCGAGTGGGCCCGGGAGGACCGGCGCCATTTCCGCATCATCCTGGCGGCCGAGAACGGCTCGGGGCTCGATGACTTGAAGGGCTTCACCCGGGCCGTCATGGCGAAAGCGGAAGCCGCCCTGGGCACGCGGCTCGAATGGGTGGCGGTCGACCATTGGGACACCGACAACCCGCACACGCACATCATCCTCAGAGGCAAGCGCCAGGACGGGCGCGACCTCATCATCCCACCAGATTACGTCAAACACGGCTTTCGATCCGCAGCCCGCGACGTGGCTACCGCGCGGCTGGGCGCCCGCACCCGAGCGGATGAACGCCTAGCGCTCGCCCGGGACGTACGGGCGCACCGCCCCACCCGGCTCGACCAGCTGATCGCCGCCCAGCTGCCGGAGGGCGGCACGATCCGGATTACGCAGCTACGCGCTTCCTCACCGGAGCTGGCGGACGCGCTCAAGGGGCGCGCTCACGAACTGCGCCGGCTCGGTCTGGCAACCGAGGTGCGGCGCAACGTGCTGCGTTTCCAACCCGGCTGGCGCGACGCGCTCAAGGCGATGGAGATGCATCTAGACATTCGCAAGTCGCTCATGCGGGAGCGCACCCAAGACGTTACGCGTCGTCTTGCCGAACCCGCGCACCGGCTGTTGAAGGGGCTGCAGCCTCCGATGGGCGATCGTTGACAGCGCCGCGCCGCAAGTCGCGCAGCCGCGTCGAGGGAATGTCGGCCTCCCGCTTTCCCTAACGCGCGAGCACTATGGTTCCGCTGGGCTCCGCCCGGCGCCGCATTCCATCT
>ERZ869936.1853-NODE-1853-length-13770-cov-19.447175_pt1 | contig 13770 bp, 10 predicted proteins | sample MGYA00520876_ERZ869936 | MGnify/ENA primary metagenome ERZ869936 (study PRJEB32218, sample SAMN09650985) | biofilter metagenome | isolation source: enrty point of leading RO module | place: Saudi Arabia: Thuwal, RO plant located on Red Sea | collected 2016-02-17...
GCGCCGCGGTCATGGAAACGACGCTGCATCGACAGTTGAAGGAGCGCTACGCCGCCGAGGAAGAACGGCGGGAGGTGACCGTCGATGGATTCCGGATCGACGCCGTGGTCGATGACCGGCTGGTCGAAGTCCAGTCGGCTTCACTCTCGGCGATCCGAGACAAAATCCGGGATCTGGTGCAGCGACACGACGTGTTGGTCGTGAAGCCGCTGGCCGCGCGGAAGCTGCTGGTGAAGTACAAGCGCCGCGGCGGGAAGGTCGCGTCCCGCCGGTACAGTCCCAAGTCCGAGTCGGTTTACGACCTGTTCCTGGAACTGGTGCATTTCGTGCCGCTCTTTCCCCACCCCCGCCTCACGCTGCAGGTTCTGCTGACCGAACAGGAGGAACACCGCATTCCGCGCAGACGCCGGCGATGGAACGGTCCTGACTTTCGCGTTCAGGACCGCGCGTTGCTCGATGTGGTCGAGGAGTTCGAATTCCGCACCGCGGCCGACCTCTGCGAACTCCTTCCGCCCGGCCTCCCCGCAGAGTTCACGACCGCGGACGTCGCCAGGCAGACGAAAATCCCCCGCTGGCTCGCCCAGAAAATGGCATACTGCCTCCGCAAGACCGGAGCCGCCGAAGTCGTCGGCAAGCAGGGCAACTCGATTGTCTATGCGCTCAGCCAGCGCCGCGCAAACGCCGCGTGAGGATCGTCGACAAGGCAGGGCGAGACTCCCGCCGAGCGAGACATCCTCGTTCGCAAACTTCCGTTTGAGAACGACTGGCTCATCCAGGCTGAATTGACGGGTGCCACTGGCTCCGCCAGTGCGAACCAAAAAAAACGTCTACTCCGCGATGCACTGGCAAAGCCAGTGGCACCCAACGCGTCAATTCAGGATCGAACAACCACTACTCCCGCGTCCCGCCCGTTTGAAGAATGCTGCGGCCCGGCTTCTGTTCCGAGACGTCCTTCAGGCCGCTGCTGCCGCGCAGCGCGCCGCTCACGCCCAATAGCTCCGGATGCCGCGCGACCTTGTCGGTAAACACCCGCACGTCGCGCAGAATCGGATCCAGACTCTGCACGAGACTCGACAGCGCAGCCGCGGAGAGATTCAGGTTCTCGTACAACTCCGGATCGCTCGCAAAGCGCCGCATCGAACCGTCTTCCGAGTTCATCATCGTGGCGAATGCGTTGAGTTCCGTCAGCAACGACTCAAGCTGGCCCAGGCTCCCGTCGAGTTTGACGACCATCGATCGGCTGTGATCGGCCAGCGGATCGGTCGCCTGGCTCAGGTTGTCGAGGTTGTCGCTGATCTTCTGCACAGACGTTCTCGCGGCCGTAATCGTCGCCCGCGTCTCATTCACCATCTGGGGCAGCGCAGCGACGGTCTCCTTGAGATTCGCCTGCACTTCCGGATCGGAGAGGAGCTGGTTCGCCTCCGTGAGCGTGGTGTCGGCCGTCTGCATCGTCAGCGTGAACTGGTGCAGCGCCAGCGCGGCCCGCTCGACCACCTGATCCAGATCGCCCTGTTGCGTCTCAACCAGCGAGTTCACGTTCCGTGCCAGATGCTGCCACTCGCGACTCGTCTCTTCGAACGCGACCAGCGTCGTCGATACGTTCTGCTCCAGCCGCTGCACAATCTCCATCGGGTCAGCCGGAGCGATGCCGTCAACCTTGGTATTCGGCGGCAGACTCTCTCGGCTCACGCCGGCGGTGAACTCGATGCTCGCGTCGCCGAGCAGTGTCCGCACCAGTGCCGGGCGCGAGTCCCGCCGCAGCGTGCGATCGGCCTGAATCTCCACCACCACCAGCACTCCCCCGTCCTGCTCATCCAGCAACACGTCCGTGACCGATCCGATGTTGATGCCGTTCTGCCGGACCGGCGTCCCCTTCGTCAGACCCGGAGTCGAGTCAAAGTGGATGCCGATCTGATACGTCTTCCGCCAGTATTTCTGCACGTCTCCGAATTGGATGACGAGCACCGTGCAGATCGCCAGGGAGAACAGCACAAACAGGCCGACGCGGAACTGAATCTGTCGCTCGGTCATAGGAGAGCTGAGGGGTAAGAGTTGAGAGCTGAGAGTAGAAATCTACGCGGCGGCGATCTCGGTGAGGCGTTCGCCCGCTTCGCCGCGGACGAACTGGTAGACGCGGGGATCGTCGCAATCGAATGTTTCCTCGGCCGTCCCCTGAAAAATGATCTGCGGCTCGTCCGGTTCGAGGCGCGGCAGCGGGTAGAGCATCACCACGCGGTCGGCCACCTTCCGCACAGTGTGCATGTCGTGCGTCACAACGATGCTGGTCACGTTCCGCGTCCGGCTAGTCTGCAGGATCAGTTCGTTGATCACGTCGCTCATGATCGGGTCAAGCCCCGTGGTCGGTTCGTCATACAGGACGACCTCCGGGTCCATCGCCAGCGCGCGGGCCAAACCCACGCGCTTTCTCATGCCGCCGGAAAGTTGAGCCGGCTTTTTCTCGCACACGTTCGCGTTCAGCCCGACGTCGCGCAGCCTGTCGACCGCAACCTGCCGCACGCGCTCCTCCGGCCACTTGCGGTTCTGCCTGATCCCGAACACCACGTTCTCATACACGGTCATGCTGTCGAACAGCGCTGCCATCTGGAACACGTATCCGAACCGCAGCCTTTCCTGCGTGATTTCCTTTTCCGAGCGGTCGCGCACGCTGCGTCCGTCCCACAGCACGTCCCCCCGATCGGGCTGAAGCAGGTCCATCATCAGTTTCATCGTGACGCTCTTCCCGCAGCCGCTCTCGCCGATCAGCACCAGCGTCTCTCCCCGCTCAACGGGAATCGAAATCTCCCGCAAGATATCGTGCCGCCCGAATCCCTTCGAAGCGCGGCGAAGTTCAATCAACGGAGACATGCGACTGGCCTATGGCTGATCGCCAATAGCGGATGGCGGACTGACTCACGAACATTCAGTAACGATCGAACGCAAATAACCGACAACCGAAAACTCCCCTCACATCAACGTGATCGGGGCCGGCCAGAGGACGTAGTACAGCCGCAACAGAATCGTCCCCAGCAGAAAATCCAGGAACAGGATCGCAACAAACGAGTAAACGAACGCTCCGGTCGCCGCCTTCCCGACGCCCTCAGCGCCGGCTCCGGAATGAAACCCGCGATGACACGCCACCAGCGCGATCGCCGCTCCGAAGAACACGCTCTTCACCACGCCGCTCATCACGTCCCAGGGCATGACGAAATTCCGCGAGTGATACCAGTAGTGAAAACTGTTGATGCCGAGCACCTTCGTGCTGAACAGCCAGCCCGACAGGATTCCGACGCCGTCCGCGAACAGGGTGAGCATCGGAATCAGCAGAAAGCAGGCCAGGAAGCGGGGCACCACCAGATGGTGGATCGGATTGGCCCCGAGCGCCGCCAGCGCGTCGATCTGCTCCGTCACCCGCATCGTCCCCAGTTCGGCCGCCATCGCGCTCCCTACGCGACCCGCCAGCATCACGGCCGCGAGCACCGGACCCAGTTCCTTTACGAGCGTGACGTTGATCACGGCCCCCAGTTGCGATTCCATGTGCATCATCGCGAACTGATCGTACGCCTGAACGGCCAGCACCATCCCGATGAATCCGCCCGTCACCAGAATCACCGGCAGACTCTTGATGCCCACTTCGTACATGATCGGCCACAACACCCGGCCGCGCGGCAACCGGGTCAGCATCCACCGCAACATGCTCAGCGCAAACAGCGCCAGATCACCCAGCAGGCTGACGAACTGAATCGTCATCCGGCCGATCACATGGACGATCGTTTCGCGCGGTGGGCGGATCGTTGCAGCCGACATGGGACAAGCAATCAAAGGACGCGGAGTCCCCCATCAATGAGGTCGACCCCGCAGGCAGGAGGGGGGCGGAACTTTATCGCATCAGGCGATCTGGATCGAGGCCAGTTTTGCCGGCACAACACGTTGAGGCAAAATGATTTGCGATGGCCGCACGACATCCGCCGGACGTGAATTCCCCGCCAATTCGCGTTACGATCCCGGAGTTCTTGAAACTCAGACGCTCGCGATGCTTATGTCACCGGGAAAACTGCCGGTTGTCTGCACGTTCGCCGTCGCCGCGGCGTGCATGTCGTCCGCTGCGCGCGGTGATGCGACACTGACCTGCCGCGTACTCGACGCCGACACCGGCCGGCCGCTGGAATGTCGGGTCTCGATCGAATCCACCGACGGCGAGTTCCACTTCGTCGAGTCAGCCGAACCGGACGGCAGCGCCGTTCGCTACGACGTGTCCCGGTCCCCGCAGAGCGTCGAAAGACACACAACCGTCTCCCCCCACCCGTTTACCGTCGAACTGCCTGCAGGCGAGTACACGCTGCGAGTCGAACGCGGCAAGGAATATCACCCCGCCACCCTGAATTTCGAGATCGGCGAGACTCCTGTTGAGCGGACGGTCCAACTGCGACGATGGATCAACCTCGCCGAGCGAGGCTGGTACTCGGGAGACACCCACGTGCACCGCACAATCGAAGAACTCCCGAACGTGATGCTGGCGGAAGACCTCAACGTGGCGCTGCCGCTCTCGTACTGGGTGCGGACCGCCTACACGCCTCCTGCCCAGGGAGACGAGACAACGGCCGTGAGCGGCGCACTGATCCAGATCGACGACACGCACGTCATCTGGCCGATGAACACCGAGTACGAAATCTTCACCGTCAACGGAAAACCGCACACGCTGGGAGCCGTCTTCGTATTGAACCACCAGCAGCCGCTGAAGCCGGCTGCTCCACCGGTCGGGCCGATTGCCGCCGTCGCGCGGGAACAGGGTGCGATTCTCGACCTCGATAAGCATTCGTGGCCCTGGTCGATGATGCTGGTTCCCGTCATGGACGTCGATCTGTTTGAACTCTCGAACAACCACGTCTGGCAAACCGAATTCTTCTTCAAGCAGTGGACGATCGAGCAGTTGCCGCCGCAATGGCGGATTCAGACCGACGAAGATGGCTTCACCGAATGGGGCTGGATCGACTTCGGTTTCAAGACCTACTACGCGCTGCTCAATTGCGGGTTCCGCATGCGGCCGACGGCAGGCACCGCTTCCGGCGTCCATCCCGTCCCGCTCGGATTCGGCCGTGTTTACGTCCAGCTCCCCGACGGATTCAGTTACGACGCATGGATGGACGGCCTCGACGCCGGACGCAGCTTTGTCACGACCGGGCCGATGCTGTTTGCCGAATTCGGCGGCGAACCGCCCGGTGCGGCCATCGAGGCGCAACCCGGCGATGAGGTGAGGGTTGCCGGAACGGTGGAGAGCGCCCAGCCGTTAAGCCGGATCGAGATCGTCCGCAACGGCCAGGTCGTCGAGATTCTGCATCCCGCGCTCGTGCCGGGAGAAGACGGACGACACGTCAGCCGCTTCGACAGGCAGATCCCCGTAGCGAGATCCTCATGGATCGCGGTGCGAGCCTTCGCAGGGGAACCGGGCCGGGAGAGAATTCGCTTTGCACACTCGGCGCCGGTCTTCGTGGAGGTGGCAGACAAACCGCTCCGTCCGAAACAACACGAGGTGCAGTTCCTCGTAAACCGGATGGAACGGGAACTTGAGCGAAATCAGGGCGTGCTGAGTGAGGATGAACTGGCCGAGTACGAACAGGCGCTACGAATCTACCGTGAGATCGCAGAACAGGCCGAGTGACATGACGCAACTGCCGGTCGTCACCGAACCCGCCTCCTGCGACGACTGCGGTCTGTGCTGCCAGGGAATCGGTTCGCCGGTGTTGATCTATCAGTCGCGGCCGCGCTCGGCGGGACGGCATCCCGCGCGTCCGGCGGACCTTCCGCAAAACCTGATCGACGAGATCGACGAGCACTTTCTCGGACTGGCCCGCGGCGAGGAACCTCAGGAGCAATGTCTGTGGTACGATGCCGCGCGAAAACAATGCCGGCACTACGAATTTCGGCCGCCGATCTGCCGGGATTACGAACGCGGCGGCCGGGACTGCCTGAATCTGAGAACCGTGTTACACCTCCACACGAGCGACCGACAGACTGCACAGACGCAAGCGACGCCTTGCGACGACTGAAGACCGCAACCTCGGCGACCCGTACGGCCTCAGCCCGCGGTTTCTCCGGATTCCGGGCGCCGCGACAGGCACGACGGTCCTGTCGCCGGGGACGATTCTCCAAGCGTGACTGACGCCAACCATCACTCCATGAGCTGAGACACCATGACCACCGAACTGGAAGAACAGTTCTACGAAACCGATCGCGCGCGGCTGGTGCGCTGGCTTCCGTGGTTGCACATGTTTCGCGCCTTCCGAATCGCGCTCGACGCACGCAAGCTGCTGCTTGCGGCAGCGGCCCTCCTCTTGATCTCCGGCGGAGGACGCCTGATCGACAGCGCTCCGTTCTCTCCGATGTCCAGAGGCGAAGAGAGCGCCGCCGGCGCCAACTGGCCCTGGCAGAAGCCTCTCATCGTGACCGACTCCGAAGCGCCGCTGCTCGCCGGCGCGGCGACCGATCCGGCCCTATTGCTGAAGGATGCCGTGTCTCACACCTCCCTCGTTGTCAGCCCGTTCCGGGACATTCTCGATCCGGGCTCGGAGTTGTTCCGAATCGGCAATCGCTGGTCGGACGTCGCCTATGCCTGGACCCGTCTGTTATGGGCGCTGGCGATCTGGGCGCTCTTCGGCGGCGCCATCGCGCGGCTGGCGGCGCTGCAGTTCGCCGATTCGCGCGACGTCGGACTGCGCGCCGCCGTGAACTACTCGGCTCAACGGTTCCTCTCCTACTTCTCGGCCCCGCTGCTGCCGCTGGTGTTTATCGCCTTCTTCTGGTTGTTGTGTCTCCTCGTGGGTCTCGTAGCGCGAATTCCGGCCGTCGGCGAGATCGTCGCCGGAGTGCTGTGGTTCGTGCCGTTGCTGTGCGGACTGGCGATTTCGATCATCGTCCTGTGCGTCGCCGCCGGTTGGCCGCTGATGATCAGCACCGTCAGCGTGGAAGGTTCTGACTCCTTCGACGGACTCAGCCGGTCGTACGACTATCTCCTGCACCGCCCGTTGTATGCGCTGTGGCTCGTGCTGCTGGCGATGGTCTACGGTTCACTGGTCCTGTTTTTCGCAGTGGGCGTGGTGCAGTTCGCGACGCATACGGCCGTTTGGGCCGCCGCCGCAGGAGGCGGCGTGGACCGGATCGCAGCCTTGTCGGGAGCGGTCGACGCGTCCGAATCGGTCCGCCTGGGCGACACGTCCTTCACCGCCCGCACGGTGTTCGCGATGTGGACGCAACTGATCGCAGTCCTCCTGTGGGCGTTGGTCTACAGCTTCTTCTGGTCGTCGGCCGTGATCGTCTACACCCTCCTCCGCAAGAGTCTGGACGCCACGCCGCTCACCCACGTCTACGTGCCGCGATCAAAATCGGACGGAGACTCGCTGCCGCTGGTCGGCGTACCGGCCGCCGAAACGCGCGAAGCCGCCGAGGCGACCCAGGACGGCGCGGAGGTTTCTTCGGGCGCGGAAACGCCCGCAGGCAGCGAATCGAGTGAATCGTCGAAGCCGCCTGGCGAGAGCGAATGACCGTTGCTCGCCCGCGTCGCGATCACCAGTGGAAGAGCGTGGTGCCCCACGACAGCCCGGCGCCGAATCCGCACATCAGCACCGTGTCGCCCCGGTTGATGCGTCCGGCCCGGATCGCCTCGTCCAGCACGAGCGGCACGGAACCGCCGGCCGTATTGCCGTAACGCTGCAGGTTGTTGAACACCTTCTCCGGCGGGATGCCGAGTTGTTCGGCCGCCGAACTGATAATGCGGACGTTCGCCTGATGGTACAGATAGAGCGAGACGTCATGGATCCCCAGGCCGGTCTTGTCCAGCATCAACTCCGTGGTGTCGGTCAGCAGTCGGACAGCCCATTTGAACACGCTGCGGCCGTCCATCTTCAGATAGTGTCGCCCGGCGTCGAGCGTCTCGTGAGTCAACGGCTGTTTGGTCCCTCCGGCGGGGCGATCCAGCAGCGGGCCGCCGCTTCCGTCGGACCCCATCTGGTAGCACATGAAGCCCTGGTGCGGTTCGCCGCGAGTGAGCAACACGGCTCCCGCTCCGTCGCCGAACAGCGGGAAAGTCCGTTGGTCGTTGGGATTGATAATCCGGCTGTTACAATCAGCCCCGATGACCAGAGCGTACTTGGCGTTCCCCGTGGCGATGAACTGCGCGGCGGTCACGAACGCATACATGAAGCCGGCGCATGCCGCCGCCGCGTCGAACGCGGGACAGTCCAGGCCCAGCCGGTCCTGCACCAGACAGGCGGTGGACGGGCATTGAAAATCGGGCGTGAACGTCCCGACGATCAGCAGATCGATTTCCTGGGGGTTCACTCCGGCCGCCTGAATCGCTTCCCGGCCGGCCCGCACCGCCATGTCGCTCGTTGCCTCGCCCGGCGGGCAGTGCCGTCGTTCCAGAATGCCGGTGCGCTGCTCGACCCAGTCCGGATCGAATCCATAGCGAGCCTTCAGATCGCTGTTGGTCACAACGTTCTCAGGCACGTGGGAGCCGCAGGCGATCACCTGCACGCCCAGCAACGACGATGTTCTCCGCGTGAACAAGGTTCTACCGCTGTTGACTGGCGCCGGTTTCTGTTTGGAGCCTGTTTCGATTGCGATAGCCAAACCGGCACTCCCTGTTCAATTCCGGAGGATCGCGTTCACAGGCCACTCTTGCGGGGTTGACGCTTAAACACAGAGAAGGGGACTGCAAGCAGCAGAGCGGCGGACCTTGCCGCGGATTCCCCGCCTCAGCGCGGTCTTGCCTCTCCCAAGGCAACAACATCGCTGTGAACGTCACTGGTGGCCATTGTGCCCATCCCTGGCGGAACGACACATGAATGGAAGAGCGTAAGTTCTTCCAGAATCAAGGATTCGGATTCTAGCCGGTTCCCCCCTGTCCCGCCACCCCCAAAAATCTGCATTTCACCCGCAGAGAGCAAGAATTCGGCCTCGAAGTCCGGTCAGGCAGACTGCTGGTGCGTCAGTTCTGACTTCACAGCTTGAGCGGTCCTCACGGAACAACGATTCCCGCAGGGTTCCGTTCTTCCACCACAGAGGCCCAGCGCGGCCTCCGGCCGCAACAATGTTGCCGACTTGCCGAGTCGGATGTCCAAGACGCTGTGAGTTACACACAACTCGACTGGGGCTCTCCCCGAGGTACCGGGCTCAGGGGATTCTCGAATAGGACACAGATTCTCGCCGATTTGGCGGATCAGCACGGATTTCGCGGGGAGTTCCACGAAAGGCGGCAGCGCCGAGATAGCATCGATTCAGGCGCGCAGGTCGTCGACACGCCAGAAAGCAATCAGCGAAAATCGGTCCCATCCGTGGTCATCCGCGTTCCATTCGAATCTCTAAGAGAGTTACTCGAACGAGCATCGCGAGATGTGTGTAAACGACATGTGCAAGACGTGGAGCCTTCTGCACGCGAAATTTGCGAGCGGCGTTCAGCAGACGCCGAGAACCGGCGGAACCAGATTCATGCCGCTTTGCCGGCCTTCTTGCGAACCGATCGCGCCCGGCGCGTCTCGCCGGGCGGCGTCTTCCAACGTCGGTGGACCCAGAAATACTGCTCCGGCGCGCGGCGGATGGCCCGCTCCAGAGCCTCGGTGTACCGCTGCGTCACGGCCCGCACGGTGTCACGATCGAACTCAAAGTCACGGGGGTCGATCACCTCTTCGCAACCGATTTCGTAGCGGACCCAGCGGGCGGTTGAGAAGTCATCCGGAAGGCGAATCCCGTACCCGACGACCAGCAACGCGTCATATTCGAGGGCCATCAAGGCAATCGACTTGAACGTCGAGGCGGGACGTCCGAAAAAGTCGACGAAAACGCCGCGCCGGCCGGCGTCCTGATCGCACAGCAGTCCCAGGTTGCCCCCCGCCCGCAGCAACTCCACCATGCCGTCCCAGCCGCCGCGCTTGTCGTACAGCCGGTGTCCGGTCTGCTGGCGGGATTCAAAGAACCACTTGTGCAGATAGGGGTTGTCGAGTTTCCTCGCCACGATTCCCATCGGAAACCCGAACAGGCCGAAGGTGGCCGTGCTGACCTCCCAGTTGCCGAAGTGTCCGCCGAGGATGAAGACGCGCCGGCCGGAACAGAGGGCCTCCAGCACCGGACGGCGGTTGCGGAAGACGATCACTTCGCGGCAGTTGGTGAGCGTCATCTTTCGAGGGAGCTGCACGACCTCAGCCACCAGACGAAAGAGGTGCACCCACATCCCGTGGATTATCGCGTCGATCTGCCCCTCCGTGTATTGATCGCCGAATGAATTCCGGATGTTTTCCGCCGCGACCTCGTACCGGGACACACGGCGGATCGGCTTCCGCGTCAAGATCCACGCCATGCCCCGCGCGAAGCCCACGGTCTGCCGCACCGACATCACCCCCAGCACGCAGGCGAACAGCCGAAACAGACCGTACTCGAGCAGATGTCGGAGATTCGTCAAGGACATCCCGGAATCCATTCTTGGTGAGGCGGGAGTCTCGTGGGGGACCGGGTTTCGTGTCAATCTCGGATTGCCGCCGCGGCGACAGTGGCGATGCGGCCGGCGAGACGGTTGACGCTCCCCTTGCCGTCGGGATGAAGCCGGTTGCTCAGAAAGATGTAGAACAGGTCGAATTGCGGATCGATCCACATCGCGGTCCCGGTAAAGCCGCCGTGTCCGAAGGCGCGATCGGAGAAGAGGTCGCCGCGGTTGGATGAGTAGCCGGTGCGAACGTCCCATCCCAACGCCCGCTTTCCGCCGGCCGGCAGCGTGTGCGCGGCGGTCATCAGTTCGACGGTGTCCGGATTCAGAACGCGAATCCCCTCATACTGCCCTTCGCCCAGCAGCATCTGTGCGTAGATGGCCAGATCGGCAGCCGTTGAAAACAGTCCGGCATGCCCGGCAACGCCGCCGAGGTGGTGGGCGCGGGGATCATGGACTGAGCCCCGGATCCATTCGCCGTCCCGCTTTTCCGTTGGCGCCGCGCGCCGCCGCAATTCCTGATCGGGCAGATAGCCCGTCTCGGTCATTCCCAGCGGTTCGAAGATCTGCTGCTGCGAGAATTCATGCACGCTCTGTCCGCTGATCCGCTCCACGAGTTCCCCCAGTACGATGAAGCCGACGTCGCTGTAAATGAACCGCGTCTCGGGTTCGGCCCGCAGAGTGAGTCGATGAATCCGCTCCCACGCGGCTTCGGGACCGTCGAGATAGTCCCGCAGCGCGTTGTCGGCAATCAGTCCTCCCTGATGCGTGAGCAACTGACGAACCGTGACGCCTGCCTTGCCGTTGGCGGCGAACTCGGGGATGTGCTCGGCGACCGCATCATCCAGGCTGATCGATTCGTCTTCGACGAGTTTCATGACGCTCGTCGCCGTCGCGACAGGCTTTGTCAGAGAGGCCAGGTCGAAAACGGTATCGACCGTCATCGATTCGACCGTCGGTTCCACTTGCCGGCGGCCGAACGCCTTGAGATAGACCACGACCCCGCCGCGAGCGACCAGCACCACCGCGCCCGGCATCTCGCCGCGATCGATCCCCTCGGCGACGATCGCATCGATGGCGGCCAACCGCGCGGCATCCATTCCTGCGGCCGCCGGAGCGGCGTCGGGAAGCGGCGACGGCTCTCGTGCACAGACGACGGCGACGTTCGCCAATGCAGCGGCAACGATCGCCAGTGCGCCCGGCGAGACTCGACAAGACGCGAGCGATTTTCTCATGCGGCCGAGCGTAATCGCTGACCGCGGTCGGTGTCGACTGAAGGCCGGGAACGGCGTTCTGTGAACTCGCGGCTGGTGATTTCAAATGCCAGCGGTTGAATCAGTTGCGAGCCGGCTCGGAGACGCTGCTCGGAGACCCCATGAGGATCGCAACCCAGCGGCTCTCCTCGTTGCCTTCGAGTGCGATCTTGACCGCCATCGTGAGGGGGACGGAGATGACCATGCCGACCGGGCCGAGCACCCAGCCCCAGAAGACCAGCGAAAGGAAGACGACCAGCGTCGACAGACCGAGTCCCCGGCCCATCCAGCGGGGCTCCAGAAAATTTCCGATGAACATGTTGACCGCCAGATAGACGACCGCCACGACCACGGCCCGCTGCAGGTCGTGCTCGAGGAAGGAGAGCAACACGGCGGGAACCGCCGCGAGGATCGAGCCGATGTTGGGGACGAAATTCAGCAGAAAGGCGAGGAGCCCCCACAGGACGGGGTAGGGGATGTTGAGCAGCAGCATGGCGACGGTAATCGCGCCGCCGGTGATGAGGCTGGTCCAGGTCTTGATGCCCATGTAGCGGCTGATCTGCTGAATGATGCGGTTGAGGTCTGCGGCGCCGTGGAGGCTGTGCGGGAAGGCCGCGCGGAGTTTTTCGGGCAGGGCGGTCGCTTCGACGAGGATGAAGGCGGTGGTGAGCAGGATGAGGAGCGCCCGGCTGAGCGTGCCGCTGAGGGTGCGGAGCGCGCCGGTGAAGTACAGCATGAAGTCGTCGGGCGACATCCAGCGGCTCCAGAGGCCGTTCAGGTCGACCACCTTGAGTTCCTGCAGCCAGGGTTGGCTTTCAATCCGGGCTTCAATGGCGGCGTTCCAGTCGCCGGTCAGTTGTTGGATGCGGGGGCCGTACGTCTGCGGCCAGTCGGCTGCGAATCGATTGGCCGTTCCGGCGACCGTTGTGGTGAGAACGACGCCGGCGACGATAAAGATGGAGAGGACGATGACCATGCCGAGGCCGCGGGGGACGCCGCGTTGGCGGAGCCAGCGGAGGGGCGGGCCGCAGAGGATGGCGAGGAAGATGGAGAGCAGAAAGGGGGTGACGAGTTCGGCGGCGAGCTTGATGCCGGCGACGATGACGACCAGCGCGGCCAGACCGAGGAGCAAGCGGAACATGCTGGCTGCTCCGCGCTGGGGATTGTGCGGAGTTGCGGCCGGCTGCGGGTTGGTGTCGCTCATGGGGACATGATGGGCGCGGGGGATCGCGGATGGCAAGTTGGCGGTGGTTGGTTTTCAGTTTTCAGTTTCCAGTCTTCAGTTGGGACGGAGGGGGGCGCGGGGTGTTTTGGGATTCGGGGGTGTTTTGTAGGGTTGCCCGGCGTTTTTGCGGGGAATCGGGGCAAGGCTGCAAGGCTTTGGGAAAAAGTGTGCCCTGCAGCGGGGGGGATTGCTGTTTGAGGAGGGATGGTCGAGGGCGGATGGCTGGTGGCTGGTGGCGGATGGCACATCGCCGGGACGTCTCTGGGGGGAAGGCTGGTTGGTGCTCCGTACGATGGTGGTTGGTTGCGCTGTGGGAGCGGAGGTTGGAGCGCCTTGGGGCTGTCAGCTACACACAAGTCGGCTGGGGCCCGCCGCGAGGAACCGGGCCCAGGGGATTCTCGAACAGGACACAGATTTTCACGGATTTGGCGGATCAGCACCGATTCTTTGGGGGTCTTCCTCCAGAGGCGGCAGGGCCGAGACCGCATCGATTCAGCGCGCATGGCGTCGACACGCAAGAAAGCAATCAGCGAAAATCGGTCCAATCCGTGGTCATCCGCGTTCCATTCGAATCTCTCGAAGAGTCACTCGATCGTGGATCGAGCGATGTGTGTAAACGACAGGGGATTAGGGTCGGGCGTTCTCCAGCTTGCAGAGTTGGCTGCATTCCGGCGAGAATCGGCTGTCGTGACGGGGGCTCTACTCCAGCGGATGACTCAGATAGTGTCCGAGAACCATCGCCGATTCATTCCCGTAATCGATCTGTTCGCCGGTCCGGGGGGTCTGGGGGAAGGGTTTGCTGGTCGGTTGCTGGGGGCGGAGGG
>ERZ869936.1854-NODE-1854-length-13768-cov-4.529206_pt1 | contig 13768 bp, 16 predicted proteins | sample MGYA00520876_ERZ869936 | MGnify/ENA primary metagenome ERZ869936 (study PRJEB32218, sample SAMN09650985) | biofilter metagenome | isolation source: enrty point of leading RO module | place: Saudi Arabia: Thuwal, RO plant located on Red Sea | collected 2016-02-17 ...
CCCCGTCCCTCGCCCCTCCTCCACCCGCCCTCCTCCTCCCCCCGCACCCCGCGCCATCTCGGCGATCCGCCCGCCCAACTCCTCCCTCAGGCGTTCCTCCACTGCACCGAGGAGCACCGCGTCACCCTGGGACCGATTCCCCTTCCCGGTGATGATGCGGAGGACGGGCTGTCCGCCTCGGCGTTCCCAACTGTCGAGGAGGCGCTCCACGCGTCCGACGGCCTGCGTTCGGGTCAGGCCGTGAAGGTCGATCTCGGCGTCGGGGAATGCCGCGTGAAGGGCACCGCGGATCTTCGGCGGCTCGGGTCGGGCCGTCCGTCGCTTTCCCACAGGGCCGCGGGTTCGTCAGCCGTCCGTTGGTAGTGCTTCTTCGATCTCGGGCTGGGGCGGCTCTTCGGCCCTGCGCCCTGCCAGATATCCCACGCAGTACGCCCGTAGCGTGGCCTCGAAACGGCTCATCTCCGGCGCCGACCGCAGGCCCGCCTCTCCCTTCCGGCGCACCGCCTCGGCGAGCTTGGCCACGGCGGTCATGAGCTCGACGACGTGCGGATCGCCTCGGGAGACCGACTCGGACGGTTGGAGGTGGGGATCGAGGTCCATCCCCACCACGACGCCCTCTTCCACCGAGGCCGCGGCGTGGGCGTCCAGGAACGCTTCCGCGAGCTCGATCTTGCGCTCGGGAAGCGGTTCGTCGGGCGAGATGAAGGCATCACCGAAGGGGTCGGCCCGATCGGGAATCGCCTCGTCGGGGCCGATGAGGGCCTCGTCCACGGACTCCACCTTCGCCTTCACATTGGGGACGGAGTCCCGTACCTGGTGACGGCGGGACCCTGGTGGAAAAGCCGGTGGCGGCAGACGGGATCCTCGATTGTTCTCGCTCATGGCCCTTCTCCACACCTTGGGGGCACGACTCGCGCGACGTCCGCAATATACTTCCGGCTTCGCTGCGTAAACAAAGGTTTCCGCGTCAGGAGAAGAAGAACTCCACGGCGATGAACCCCCCGACGAGGAGCACGCTGAAGATCACCACCAGCCGGTCGAAGTTGCGGTCGATGAAGCGCTCGATGGGCGGCCCGAAGTAGTACACGAGACCGGCCAGCACCAGGAAGCGGAAACCACGGCTGAGGACCGACGCCAGCACGAAGATGCCGAAGTTGATGCCGAACACGCCCGACGCGAGGGTGAAGACCTTGTACGGGATGGGCGTGAGTCCGGCCATGAAGACGGCGGCGAAGCAGGACTGGTCCGCGAAGGCCCGGACCTTCTCGAACGCCTCGGGGGTGACACCGGGCACGTAGGCGAAAAAGAGGTCCTGCGTCCCGGCCCAGGCCAACGCCCCGATGGCGTAGCCGGCCATCCCTCCCAGGACCGACGCCAGCGTCGCGATGGCGGCGAAGCGGATGGAGCGCTTGGCCGCGCCCAGGCAGAGGGCGAGCAGCAGAGGGTCGGGGGGAATGGGAAAGAACGACGACTCGGCGAACGCGATGGCGAAGAGAGCCCACACCCCGTACGGCGTGTCCGCCCAATGGAGCACCCAGTCGTAGAGGCGCCGGATCTGGCCGCGGATGCCCTTGTACGTACGCTCCTGCCCGGCACCCTCAGCGGGGTTCGCCTCGACGCCCTCCGTCACGACCCGCCCTCCTCGCTCCAGGCGAACCGCCCCAGGAGCGGCACGAACTTCACCTCTCCGCCCACGATCTCCTCGGTCACCGCGAACCCGGTCTTCTTCACCAACGTCAACTCCTGGATGTCTCTGGATCCTACGGGAATGAGCATGCGGCCCCCATCGGCGAGTTGATCGACGAGGGCTTTGGGCACCGAAGGGGATGCGGCCGACACCACGACGACGTCGAAGGGGGCGTACTTACGCCATCCGATGGTCCCGTCGCCCACGAGCAGGGCCGCGTTCTTCACGCCGAAGGCGTCGAGCGCCTTCCGGGCGCGCTTCGACAACTCGCGCACCCGCTCCACGGAATAGACCCGGTCGGCCATGATGGCGAGAAGGGCCGTCAGGTACCCGCAGCCGGTTCCGATCTCGAGGACCTTGTCGTCTTCGGTGGGCCGCAGAATGGAGAGGTAGTGGGCCTGGAGGGATGGCTGGGAGGCCGTCTGACCGTACCCGATGGGGATGGCGTTGTCCTCATACGCACGCGGCTGGACGCCCTCCGGTAGGAAGATATGCCGGGGCACCCGATCGAAGAGCTGCAGAATCTCGAGATCGTCGACACCTCGAGACCGGATGTCCTCGATGAGCTTGCGCCGATAGCCCGCATAGCGGACATCGGCTAGAGGGTCAGGTCCCACGCGCGGATGTCCTCGATGAGACCGTAGTTCGTCAGGTCGAGATGGAGAGGCGTCACCGAAATGTAGCCGTCCTCCACGGCCTGGAAGTCCGACCCGGCCGGGCCGCGCCACGTGGCGGTGCCCCCTCCGATCCAGAAGTACTCCCGGCCCATGGGATCGTTGGCCCGGGTGATGGAATCGGCGTACCGCCGACGACCCAGGGAGGTGACGCGGACGCCTTTGACTTCGTCCGGCGGAATGGGCGGCAGGTTGATGTTCAGGAGGGTGTCCTCCGGAAAGTCACCTCGTCCGAGAATCCCCTTCAGCAGTTGACCCACGAGACCCTCGAGCCCCTCCATCTCCTCGGGAAACACCCCGCAGTACGACAGGGCCACCGCAGGGATGCCCAGCACGGTAGCCTCCATGGCCGCGGCGACGGTACCCGAGTAGAGGACGTCCTCGCCCATGTTGGAGCCGTGGTTCACGCCGGACACACAGACGTCGGGCCGTTGGTTCATGAGCTCACCCACGGCGACGATGACGCAGTCGGTGGGGGTACCGTCCACGATCCACGTTCCGTCCCGGGCACGCCGGGCGCGGAGGGGATGGTGGAGGGTCAAGGAGCTACTGGTGGCGCTCTGCTCGCGGTCGGGCGCCACCGTCGTGACGGTACCGAGGCTGCTCGCTGCCCTGGCCAGAACACCGATGCCCGTGGCCAGGTAGCCGTCGTCGTTGGTGCACAGGATGTTCATGGGGAACGAGCGATTCACTCCGCAGGCTCGGGCGGAGTCAGGAGCTCCCGGAGTTCCTCGAGTTCGGCCTTGATGCCGGTGAGGAAGTCGGGGGCCACCACCTCGCTTCGCTCCTCCTTGAGCTCGCCGCTGCTCCGCATCTCCAGGATCTTCTGGTTGGCGCCCTCGATGGTGTACTTCTCGTCGTACAGGAGATGCTTGACCAGGAGGACGATCTCGACGTCACGCTGGCGGTAGACGCGGTTGCCGGCCCGGTTCTTCGTGGGATTGAGGACCGAGAACTGGGTTTCCCAGTAGCGAAGCACGTGGGGCTTCAGCCCGGAGAGGTCGCACACCTCGCCGATGGAGTAGTAGACCTTCTTGGCGACCGGCTCGTTCACGACCACTCCTCGGGCTTCGGATCTCGGAGCATGAGGTCCCGCAACGCCTCGGCCGGCGTCTTCCCCTGCTCCACGATGGCGTACACCTGCTCGGCGATGGGCATCTCCACGCCGTGTTTCGATGCGAGGTCATGGACGGCTCGGGCCGTCTTGATGCCCTCGGCCACGGCCGTCATCTCCCCGAGGATCGCGTCGAGAGTCTCCCCGGCGCCCAAACGATACCCGACCGTGCGGTTCCGCCTCAACCCACCGGTGCCCGTGAGGACCAGATCGCCCACTCCCGCCAGGCCGTAGAACGTCGCCTGTTGAGCGCCCATCGCCACACCCAAACGGGTAATCTCGGCTAGCCCTCGCGTAATGAGCGCCGCCGTGGAGTTGTGGGCGTATCCGAGGCCTGCGGTCATGCCTGCGGCGAGGGCGATGACGTTCTTCACCGCGCCCCCGAGCTCCACGCCGACGACGTCCGGGTTCGTGTACACCCGGAACCACGGGGTCTGGAACGCCTCCTGGACGGCCTGGCGAACGTTCGCGGCCTTGCTGGCCACCACCACTGCGGTAGGCTGACGCTGAGCCACCTCCTTGGCGAAGCTAGGCCCGGACAGCACCGCGAAGCGGTCCCCGATGGCGGGTCCCAGTACCTCGGCTGCGACCTCGTCCATCCGCAGCAACGTTCCCAGCTCGATGCCCTTGGAGGCGCTCACCAGGAGGGCGTCGTCCGCCAGCAGGGGTGCGGCCGCCTGGAGGACTGGCCGTACGACCTGCGACGGACTCACCGAAACGACGAGGCTCGCTCCGTCCAGGACCCGGGCCATGTCGGCCGAGGCCTGGAGGGAAGGCGGGAGACGGACGCCTGCCAGGTACGGGTTCTCTCCGTCCCGGCCGATGGCCTCGGCGACCTCCTCCTCGTAGGACCACAGCCATGTTTCGTGATCCCCTTCGGCGAGGACGGTGGCGAGGGCGGTACCCCACGCACCGGCCCCGAGAACGGCGACCCTCCGGGATTCGGTCACGACGGCGGCGGGTCACTCGCGGCCTTGCGACCGAACCGGTTCTCTTCTCCTCGCATCAGCCGACCGATGTTGGATCGGTGCTTGACGATGACGAAGATGGCCAGGGCCGTGGCGAAACCCACCAGCTCCATCCCGCCCTGGTGCGGCGTCACGGCGATGAGGATGGGCAGCGCGAAGGTGGCCGCAATGGATCCGAGGGAGACGTATCCCGTGGGAAGGGTCACGCAGAGCCAGACGATGAGTCCGCCCAGCACGGCCCACGGCGCCAAGCCCAGGAAGGCACCCGCGCTGGTGGCGATCCCCTTCCCCCCTTTGAATCCGACCCAGAGACTGAACATGTGGCCGAAGATGGCCGCAGTACCGTAGGCCAGGGCCCAACGAAAGCCCACTCCGGCCAGGTCGGCAAAGACGACCACGGGGACCCATCCCTTGGCGACGTCCACGATGACCACGGGGAGGGCCCACTTCCATCCGAAGACGCGGAAGGCGTTGGTGGCGCCGAGGTTACCTGACCCGTGCTCACGTAGATCCAAGCCATGGAACGCCTTCCCCACCCAGTAGCTGGTGGGGGTGGCGCCGAGGAGGTACGAGAGTCCGAGTAAGGCGTACGTCACCGTGTCACATCCTGAGTGCCCGAGGGTCGAAGCCTGCGGCGCGCGGTCCTACGATGCGTCGTCCTTGCCGCTCCGGATGCGGAGCCGGATGGGCGTCCCCATGAAGTCCCATGCCTCGCGGAACCCGTTGTGGAGGTAGCGAATGTAGTGATCGGGGATGGCCTTCGGAAAGTTGGCGAACAACGTGACTACGGGGGGTCGCACCGACACCTGCGTCCCGTATTTGATCTTCACCGGGCGGCCTCGATGGTGGGGAGGAGGCTGCCGCCCCACCAGCGTGCGCAGGACCTCGTTGACCTCGTGGGTCTCGATCCGTCGGGAGCGCTCCTCGTTGACCTCGAGAATGAGGTCGAGACAGCGTCGGACACGTTGTCCCGTCAGCGCCGACGTGAACACCATGGGGACCCACTGGAGGAAAGGAATCCGCTCGCGCACCCGCTTGGTCCATTCCTGGGCCGTCTTGGTGTCCTTCTCCACGAGATCCCACTTGTTGGCCAGGAGGATCAGCCCCCGGCCCGCATCCCACGCGGTTTGGGCGATCCGTATGTCCTGCGCGTGGATGTCGTCCTCGCTGGCGTCGACGAGCAGGATGCACACGTCGGCGGTGTGGACCACGCGATCCGTGCGCAGGGCGCTGTAGTACTCCAGGGAGTCCTTGATCTTCGTCTGCTTCCGCAGGCCCGCGGTGTCCACGAAGACCAGTGTCCGGTCGTGGTAGCGAAAGAGCGTGTCGATGGGGTCGCGTGTGGTTCCTGCCACGTCGGACACCACCACCCGGTCTTCGCCGATGAGCTTGTTGACGAAACTCGACTTCCCGACGTTCGGCTTTCCGACCACCGCCACCCGAATGGCGTCGGCGTCCACATCGCTCTCCGGCGCCTCGGGCATGACGTCGAGAAGCCGATCCAGCAGGTCTCCCGACCCTTTCCCCGAGAGGGCGCTCACCGGAACGGGCTCTCCGATGCCCAGGGACCAGAAGTCGAGGTGTCCCTGGTCTGTGGGCAGGTTGTCCATCTTGTTCACCACGAGCACAACGGGCGTCTCGGTCTTGCGGAGCACCTCCGCCAGGCGCTCGTCCAGGGGATGGACTCCGTCCTTGCCGTCCACCAGGAACAGGATCACGTCCGCCTCGTCGACGGCGTGCATGGCCTGCTCCCGAATGGCCGCGTCGAGGACTTCGTGGCTTCCCTCGATGACCCCGCCCGTGTCCACGATGAAGAAGTCGCGGCCGGCCCAGTCGGCTCGGGCGAAATTGCGATCCCGCGTGACACCCGGTTGATCGTCGACGATGGCGAGGCGTTGGCCGAGGACCCGGTTGAAGAACGTCGACTTCCCGACGTTGGGCCGACCGACGACCGCCACGACGGGCAGTCGAGGCGTCACGTCACGCCGCTCCCTTGCCCGCCCGGGCTCCGTCGGCGAGAGCCTCGGTGATCTCGAAGCCCGTCAGGATCTCCGCCGGCCCCAGACGGGCAGCCAGTCGTGACAGCGGCACGTCGTCGATGAAGATGTCGTCCGCGTTGAGCGCCTCGGCGGGCAGGACGACGATGTCGCCTTCCCTGCCCTCGCCCAGGGCGCTCAGGATGTCCTCGCCTCCCAGGAGGCCGGCGATGGTCACTGAGGGCCCGAAGTACCGGTTCTCGACTTCCACGACGTCCACGACGGCTCCTACCGCATCGGCGAGGCGGGGGGCCCGCTGGCGGATGAAGGGCGCCATGGAGCCACCCGTCACGAGGCGGATCCTCCGTCCTTCCAGGCGCGGGAGCGTCCCGACACGCTCATCGAAGCCGTTGACGAACCTGCGGACGGCGCCGACGCCGTTCTCGTAGAGGGCGCCGTCGTCGTAGTACGCTGCCGTGGGGATGTCCCGCCCGGCGATGAGGTACATCTCGTCGGCAGCGTAGCACCATCCCAGGTCCCGCTCCCCGAGGGCGCGTTGGCGCGCCTCGTCGACGCGGTCGATGGCGGCTCGGGCTTCGTCCGGTCTCAGCAGCCTGACAGGCCGCTCCAGGTTGTACCGGGTGAGGCCCACAGGCACGACGGACAGCGAGCGGATGGCCGGTCCCAACGCCCACAGATCCTCAATGGTGCGATCGAGGTGGACCCCGTCGTTCCACTCGGGGCACAGGACCACCTGGGTATGCACCTCGAGACCTCCATCCAGAAGCGTGCGGAGCTGATCCATGATGAGACCCGCCCGTTGATTCACGAGCAACCGCTCGCGGACCTCCGGTTCCGTGGCGTGCACGCTGACATAGAGCGGCGAGATGCGCTGATCCACCAACCGTTGCAGGCCCTTGGGCCCGAGATTGGTCAGCGTCACGTAGCTCCCGTAGGTGAACGAAAGCCGGAAGTCGTCGTCCCGGAGCCAGAGGGTCTGCCGCGCGCCCTGCGGATTTCCATCGATGAAACAGAAGACGCACTTGTTGGCGCATTCGCGGATGGTGTCCGGAGCGGGCACGATCCCCATGGCGTCACCAGGCTCGCGCTCGATCTCGTAGATCACCGTTTCGCCGGCGGGCGTGACCGTCTCGAGCTCCACGTCGGTGTCCGACAGGAGGTACGTCAGATCGATGCCGTCACGGACGCGCTCTCCGTTGATGCGCACCACCCGCGAGCCGATCTCCAGATTCAGCTCGTCGGCGATGCTGCCGGCTTCGATCTCTGCGATGCGAACCACGCGAATGTCCCGATGTGGCGGGAGGAAAAGGCGCTACGGGGGAGCCAAGAAAGCTAACGGCGGCCCCAGGTCACTTCAATTTCCAAAGCCACAGAGGAAACGAACCGCGTCCGTGTGGCGTATTCGGAGCGTAAGCAGACGGGCGTCTGCCCCCGGGTCTCTACCCGGAGCGTGCCCGCTCCCGAACGACTTGACCCGAGGTTGGAGGCCGGCACAGCTTCGAATGATGCATAGACGCCTACGCCCCCCCACCGTCCTCGCCGCCGTGTGCCTCGTCGCCTCGGCGTGTGAGCAGGTCGAGCAGGTCCAGGACCGCTTCCGGGACCTCACGCCGTACGAGGCGTACCAGGAAAGCCTCGTGGCGGCCGGGCTGGCGGAAACGGCCTTGGCCCGGGACTGGGTGGCGGCCGGGCGTGCGGCGCTGGATGGCGCTGCGCCGGTCTCCCTACCCTTCGAGGAGGAGGGCTTCATCACCGCCGAGGATCCGGGGGCCATGGCCTACCGGATCACCGTCCCCCGTGGGCAGAAGCTCACGGCCGACATCTCGCTCCAGAGTGAAGACGACACGCAGGTGTTCGTGGAGCTCTTCCGGGTCCCCTCCGGCGAAGGCGACCCCCTGCGCCCCATCGTCTCGTACGACTCCATCCCGGGGAGCTTCGAGCACGAGCCGTGGCGGGGAGGCGACTTCGTGCTGCGGCTGCAACCCGAACTCCTGCGGGGTGGTCAGTATCGAGTCGTGCTGCGCCTCGATGCCCAGCTCGCTTTCCCCGTGGAAGGCCACGGAATGCGGTCCGTCCAAAGCCCCTTCGGTGTGGCCCGCGACGGCGGTCGCCGGTCGCATCATGGCGTGGACATCTTCGCTCGACGGGGCACACCGGTCCTCGCCACCTCCGACGGCGTGGTGAACCGCGTCGACGTCACCAACCTCGGCGGGAAGGTGGTGTGGCTTCGGGACGCGGTCCGGAACGCCAACATCTACTACGCCCACCTCGACAGCCAGTACGTGCGCAACGGCGACCGGGTCCAGCGGGGCGACACCGTGGGCTTCGTCGGAAACACCGGGAACGCCCGCACCACCCCGCCCCACCTTCACTTCGGCATGTACCGACGCGGTGAGGGGCCTGTGGACCCCGCCCCCTTCCTCCGTTCGCCTTCCGGCGACCTCGAGGCGCTCACCGCGGACCTCGACCGGCTGGGCGGATGGGTGCGGCTGCGGAACGACGGCATCCGACTTCGGGCAGCCCCCGGACTCGGGGCTCCGGCGGTCCGCGAGCGGGGGGGGCACCCGCCGCTCCGGGTCCTGGGAGGATCTGGCGAGTATTTCCGGGTGCGGCTGCCCGACGGCGGTCAGGGATACGTGGCTGCCCGCCTCACCGAATCCGTGGACGAGCCCGTCACGTCCCAGGTGGTGGCTGCGGCGGAGATCGTCCGCGCCAGTCCCGCGACGGAGGCCCCGGTGATGGCGCGTCTGCAGGAGGGCACGGAAGTGCCCGTCCTCGGCCGATTCGACGGCTACCTCTACGTGCGGTCGCCCGAGGGACTCACCGGCTGGATGTCCGACGCCGTCCAGCAGTAACACTCGTCCTGTAGCCCTCCTCCACGCCACCCGGGGCGACCGGCAGACACCGGCCGCCCCTGAGGTGCCCGATCAGCGCGGAGAAAGAGTGACTCGCCGGCCCCGTCCCAGGGAGCCCAGATCCACCGTCTCTGCCCGAGTCAGCCGACCGAGCGCCTCCTCGAGGCGCGCGCGGATCCGTGCCGAGACCTCCACCGAGACGCTGAAGCCCATGATGGGGATGAGGGTCCCCAGCGTCGGCGCCGGCATCCGGCGCCGGGCGTCCCTCAGTACGTGGAGGGCCATGCTCAGCGTCCCTGCGTCGACCTCACCGTCACGAAGAACGATGAGGTCCACCCCGGGTTCGCGGACGACCATGGCCCGCGCGTCGATGGGAGGGAAGTCGTCGGGAATGGCGAGATAGACCTGCGAAGGAGACCACGTCCGGCTAGAAGCGTCTCGGGCGTCAGCGGACTCCTGCGCCGACGCCACCTCCACCCACGGCGCGGAGAAGGCGGCGAGAACGAGGGCGACGGCCAGGAAGCGACGACGGCGCTCGGGGGCGCCACGCCGGTGGGCGGCAATGGGGGAGGTGGACGGCATGGGGGTGCTCCTGGCGTGGAATGGACGGGCTTCGGTCGACGGAATGAGGCGTCTCGTGGCGGCGGTCATATGACCTCCCCGCCCGTGGAGGAGCAGAAGAGGAGCTCGGCGTCGACGATCTCGCCGGTATCCAGGTCGTAGGTGATCCAGTAGGTGCACACGATCCCGCCGGGTCGGGTGTGCTCCGTCTCGAACCCCCCGGTTTCCCCCGAGCACGCGCCCTGGGCGTGGGGTGTGGCCTGGGTGAAGACCTGCACGACCCCCCAGTTCTGGACGCTCGTGGCCTGATAGAACTGCCAACTGGCCTGGTGCTGCGACGTCCCTTCCACCACCAGCCCGCACGTCATGTCGGTGTATACCTTCGGGAAGACGTCGATCTTCTTCTTTCGACCGAAATCGCCGAGGAAGGGCGTGTACTGCTGATTCGTGCCCACCGTGGAGCCCAGATGTTCGCGGTTGTGCGTCACGTTGGCCGTGGTGGTGATCTTGCCCACGTTGCCGATGTACTCGTGGGTGCCGTAGACCCCCGCGAACCCGGTCTGGAAGTCGCCGGTCGACCGGGCATTGAAGATCTGCTGAAGCGGACGGTTGAAGCTGTCTTCCTCGAACACCGCGGTTACGGGACCGTCCGCCGCCGGGCGGGGCGGCGATTGCCTCGACTCGTCCTGAACGAGGTCGGCCCGGGTCAGGACCGGCGGGTGGACGCGAGGAACATTCTCCGCAACGACGCCAAGGGGGCCGGTGCCGGGCTCCGATACGCAGCCCGACGCGACGGCACCTGCGACGATGAGCGCGAGCAGAAAAGGTGGGCGATGCATGGGTACCTCCAGGTGTGAAATGAGATCATCGGCCTGGCAGGTGGTCCGCAGCGTTTCACGAATCGCAGGAGAGTGAGAACCGAAGAACGAGGCTACGAACGAAGGGTGTCGTCGTCTCGAAGTGGGCCTCCGGTCCCACGACGACGATCTCGCCGGTCGGCGAGAGGGTTCCGGACAACAGCCCCACGAAGGGGCTGGGAAGGTCAGCGATCTGCTCCACGGAGTCCGCGGACGACCGATGGAGCCTCAGTCGTGGGGACCCGGTGGTAGTGTCCGCGCCCGATGTGGCCCAGAAGGCCCAGCGGCCCCGGCTCCCCAGGCGACTCAGAGTCCCGGCCTGTGCATCCAGGAGTCGTGGTTCGGACCGCCCGGTCGACGGCAGAGCGACCACCCACGCGCCCCGGCGACGTCCTCCGCGCGCGAGCCAAGCGGCCTGGAGCCCTTCGTCTGTGGCTCCGGCCGTCAGGGTGCGGAATCGCTCGTCGGGGCCCGCGATCCACACGACGTGCGCCGGCCCCGTGATGGGCTGGTGCGTTCGAAGACCGGCGCGCTGCAGGTCCTCGGACGGGTCCAGGCCGGCCACGACCAGCACCGGATCTCCCGACGGCGCCACGGCAGCGGCGATGTCGTCGGGGTGGGCGTCGACCACCTCCGGACCCCGCCACCCGCCGTCGTCTCGACGGTAGAGGGCCACGAACGCGCGAACTCCCTGGACGAGGAGGGCTGCCCACAGCAACTCGCCGTCGTCGTACAAGGGATGGGTGGCGATCCCGGAGAGGAGCTCGCCCTCACCGGGTACAGGAATCGAGTCGACCTCCTCCCACCCCTCTGCCCCGAACCGAGCGAAGACGAGTGCTCGGGTCGGGGCGTCGGGCTCGGTGGACTCCGGGGACTCGAGGACGAAGCCCGACGGCCCGTCCGGCAGCACGGCCCCGTGGATCCACCGCACGGCCCCCGTCTCCCGCGGAGGAGCAATGGTCCGGGCTTCGGTCGGGGTGAAGGACGCCCCTACGAAGGGTTCGGTGGTGGCCACCGAGGCCCGCAGCGGGTTCCCCGCCCCGGCGTCCTCGATGCTCCAGGCATAGGTCGGCGTGCCCATCACCACGACGTCGGCGTCCCTGGCTTCGACGAACCGCGGCTCGACGAAGAGGTGGTGGCCGCCCGCCGTCGTCAGGTAGTGCTGGCTGTCGAGCGTCGCGATGCACGCGGCCCCGTTGTCGGTGACATCGGAGCGTTCCTCCTCCGAGGCCTGGGGTGGAACGCAGGCCGTCGAGAGGGCGGCAGCGAGGACGAGGGAGCGGTGGAGTGGCGTAGCCTGATGCATGGAGTCACGGGCGTCGGCATGGGGACGCCCCCAGGATGCTTCGACGGCCGGCGGGCGGCCATGTCCAGATGGGACCCGCGTCGCCTCAACGACGCGCGATACTGCACTCCCGCAGGATCACGGTCAGAGACCCCGTCGGAGGAACGCCCAGATCGTCGGTGACGGCCGCAGCGGAGCACTGGTCCATCGTCATGAGGATCTCCCAGTAGTGGTCCTCCTCGCTGGGCGCCCACCCGAAGTGCACCCGCCAGAAGCCGTTCTCCTCCACGGCCAGCTGAACGGCGCCAAGGACCACCAGATCGTCGCTGCTGTCCGTAACCACGAAGGACGAGCCCTCCTTGGTGAAGTGGATCGCGGGCATCTCCCGCATCCACCCCGGAGTAACGAAGTCGTTGATGACGCGGGGCTCGCCCGTGGTGACCACGTACGCGCCGTCGGGGAGTCCCCCCTTCACCCCGAGGGGGTTCTCACCGCACCCCGCCACGAGAGTCGCCAGGACGAGGCAGACCAACCGTCCGTGGCTCCTCGTTCCCGTGCTGGTCACCCGCATCGCTCCGTGGAATTCGACCATCGATCTCGGTCCCTCTACGCCCTCAGACAAACGTCCGCGCACTGCCTGCATTACACGCGGCACGGACCGGTGTCCCCTCGCCCCCCTCAAAAGTGGCGAAGTGCGCCCCCCGGCCTACATTCGCTCCTCCGGAGGTGCCCACCCAGGAGGCGTCTCCTCACCCACCCCCACAGGGAGAGGTGCAGATGCTCGAAGAGTTCAAGAAGTTCGCCGTCAAGGGCAACATGTTGGACATGGCCGTCGGAATCATCATCGGCGCCGCATTCGGGACCATCATCCAGTCGCTGGTCAACGACGTCCTCATGCCTCCCATCGGAATGCTGCTGGGAGGCGTCGACTTCACCGACCTCTTCCTCACCATCTCCCAGGGCTCGCCCGAGGGGCCCTACGCCACGCTGGCCGCGGCGCAGGAGGCAGGCGCCGTCACCATCAACTACGGTGTCTTCGTCAACTCGCTGGTGTCGTTCCTCATCATCGCCTTCTCCGTCTTCATGGTGGTTCGCAGCTTCAACAAGCTGAAGGCGAAGGAAGAAGAGAAGCCGGCGGCCCCGGCCGAGCCTCCCAAGGACATCGTCCTCCTTACCGAGATCCGCGATCTGCTGAAGTCCCAAGGCTGATCCCGGAACGACTCGTCTTGTCGTCGGCCCGGAGCCCCGATGGGCTTCGGGCCGGCTGCGTTCAGCGCGCCGCGGTCTCCTCGGAGTCGTCGGCGTGAATCTCGGTCAGGTCGAGCGCCGTCAGTTCGCCCGCCGGCAGCGGTGAGGCCAGGATCCGACGAACCCGAGCCACCGCGCCCGGTGTGAGGCGGCAGTCCACCGAGACGAGGCCGTCGTCGATGGTCGCCGAGCCGTCACTGCAGTGCGACAGGGCGCGGATCAGACGTCTCACCAGCGCCTGTGAGCCCGGTCGGGACAGCAGGCCTTCGGCCACGAGGCCATCCGAGTAGCGCTCGACCCGTCCTGCGTGGATGCCCTCGCTGGCGGCATCCCTGGCCGCGAGGCGCGAGGCGTCATCGGGTACCGTGCCGCTCATGGTGAGGACCCCGAGGGCCAGGGTGGCCTGGACCCGCGGCCACGCCTCGCGTCGCGCGATGGATCGTCCGAAATCCGCCGAGACGGTCGTGGCACAGGGCATCACACCGAGCACCGTCCGGCACATGGCTTCCTCGGCCGTGCGAA
>ERZ869936.1855-NODE-1855-length-13766-cov-35.420830_pt1 | contig 13766 bp, 11 predicted proteins | sample MGYA00520876_ERZ869936 | MGnify/ENA primary metagenome ERZ869936 (study PRJEB32218, sample SAMN09650985) | biofilter metagenome | isolation source: enrty point of leading RO module | place: Saudi Arabia: Thuwal, RO plant located on Red Sea | collected 2016-02-17...
CCGGCCCCAAATCGGCCAGCTCGCCGACCCAATCCTCGACGGGCACCTCGGCAATTGGCACTGCGGCAAGCGGCTGCTCGGCAGTTGGCATCACGGCACGTAGCACTTCGGCAAGCGGCATCGCTCAGGCTCCTGTCAGTTGGCGGACCTCGTCGCGCTCGGCCGCGGCGTGCTCGAGCCGCTGGGCCACTTCGTCCACGACCAGGTCGTGGTCCAGGCCGGCCAGTTCGACCTCCGGCGGGATCCGCAGCACACCTAGCATCTTCAGCAACCCGGCGAACACGAAGCAGGGCAAGAAGCCGAGGCCGACGAACATGATCAGGAACCCGGCGAACTGGCCCCAGGGCGTAATCACCGCGTCGAAGCCCTCCTTCGGCGAGCTGGGGAAACCCCACAGTAAAAAGCCGGCCACGATAACGCCGATCGAGCCGCAATAGCCGTGCACCGCCACGGCCCCCACCGCGTCGTCGATCTTGAAGGTCCGTTCGACCCAGTAGTGCAGTCGATAGGCACACCACACACCGACGACCGCCACGAAGAAGGCCTGATACGGGTGATAGAGGTCGTTGCCCGCCGAGGCGGTGATGATGCCGCCGAGACCGCCGGAAAACGTCCAGAAGGGATCGCCGTGGGAGATCATGTACGCGCAGAGCATCCCTCCGGTCAGGGCCATGATGAAATTGAAGGTGATCGCGCTGAGCGTGGTCGGCGTCTCGTAGATGGTCGTCGCCGTGAACGTTGCCACTTCGCCCGAGTTGAATTCCAAGATCGGAATGTTGCAGGCCGCATAGAAGCCCCAGAACCCCGTGTAGATGATGAACAGCCCGATGATCACCATCCAGGTGTTGTGGGCCGGGATCACCCGTGGTGTGCCGTCCGCGCGAAAGCGGCCGATCCGCGGTCCGAGGTGAATCAGAATCGCCAACGCCGACCCGCCGGCCAAGGCATGCACGACGCACGAAGCATAGGCATCGTGAAAGCCGAGCAGCTGGACCATCCAGCCTTCGTTCGACCATCCCCAGGCGGCGTCCAAGATCCAGGTCACGCCGCCGACCAGCATCGCCAACAACCAGAACGCCCCGCTGCGAATGCGTTCGATCACCGCGCCGGAGAGCACCGAGCCGGTCGTCCAGGAAAACAGCAAAAAGGCCGCCCAGAAGACTCCGTTCACACGGGCCCAGGTGGCGTTCGTCTCCCCAGCCGCGGCGATTTCATCTTCACTGAGACCGGCGACGTCACCCGGACCGCCCAGGTGGGTGCCCATCAACTCGCTCCAGGGAGTCGCGTGCGGGGCCTCTTTCATCCCGCCGGTAATGCCTGGCCCGTTCTGAAACGCGAAGTAGATCCACCAACCGACGAAAAAGAAAGCCACCGTGATCACGGGGATCAACATGGCGTTCTTCATCAACGTATTGAGCTTGTTCTTCTCGCGTGAAACGCCGACTTCATAGAGGCAGAAGCCGACGTGAATCAAGAACATGATCACCACCGTCACCCAGTAGTAAAACTCGGTGAACAGGATGACCAAGGCATCAACCGGATTGTCCATCACCGCCTTTCCGCCTAGAAGGTGCGATGCCATCAGCCGCGGAGCAGCCGCGCTGTCGGCCCCTAGAGCGGGTTCAGTTTATCTCTAGCGTCTTGGCTAGCTGCGGCTGTGCTTGGCGACGTCGACCTGTATCGACGAATTTACCAATTCGTCGGCTTCGGTCTGGTGGCCAAACTTGCCTCGCCCACGCCAATGACGCGACACCTATCCTAAACGCGCTCTAGTTTGGCGGATCACAAGCCGATGTCAACAGAATTCTGCGGCAATCTACGCCAGCGAAGACGCGCGATCCAATAGCGAGAAGCTCACGTCGCTGGTGCGAACAAGCCTAAGCCTGGCCGTTCTCGCCATAGCGACGAAACTGGATGTCGCGCCCCGCGAGCGGAATGCCGGTCGCCTCGGAAGCCGCGATCGACATCGAGCGCAGATCTTCCGGCTCCATGTTCGTCACGCTTGACTTGCCGCACGCCCGGGCCAGCATGGTGACCTCGATGGCCACACTCTTGGCCACGTTCGCCAAACGACGCGCGGCATCGGCGTCATCGAGCGGGGCGGCCAGCTTCTCCAGCAGGGTCGCCTCGTCCTTGAGCTCGGTCAACTTGTGGCCCAGCCCCACGACGCCCGCCAGACCGATCGTCACGGCGGTCGCGCCACAGCAGATCGCCTTGCCCGCATCGGCGCCGTCGCGGATGCCGCCGCGATAGACGACCTGCCGCGTCTCTTCGCGACAATGATGACGCAAGCGATCGACCGTGTCGGCCAGCACGCGAATCGCCGGCCCGGCGGTCGCCTCGGGCAGCGGCCCACTCGGCCGCGCGACCTCGGTCCACTGCGCGTCGGCCACATAGAAATCGAGCTCGAGGTCGATTGTCTCATCGACAACCCGTCGAGCACACTCCGCCGGGGCGACCACGCCGACGGGAATCGCCCCGCCGGTTTGCTCGTGAATCGCCGCGAGCGCGGCGGCGACCTTCTCGGCGGTCAGTAGATCGGCACGGGCCGCCGAGATCTCTACCGCCGCGGCACGGGCCAACTCGGGCGGCGGCTCATCGACGTCGACGACCGCAATCGCGCTTACGCCACCGGTCGGAAGCGAGGACAACTGGGCCGCGGAAATCATCAGGGCCAGGTCCGAGGCCGCCGTACCCGCGGCGAATGCCGCCAGCACCTGTTCCGGCAACTGGGCGAAGTCGACCCCACCCGTCACGATCGGCCAGGCAAGCCGCAACGGACGCGCGCGATCGGGACCGAGCGACACCTCGGAATTGCACTTCTCGCGATAGGGGTCGATCACCAACCGCGTCAGGTTCGCCGACAGAAACACGAGCTGATCCCAGGTGGCCTGGGGTGAGCCGGCCGGTTGCTCGACTTCGGCCGCCAACTTGGCCGCGACGAACTGCCGAATCGCCGCGTCGCTCATGTCCCCTTCGCGCGACATATGGTAGATCATGTCGACAACTTCGGGGCTGTAGGTGTCGCTCTTGCCCGCGGCGTGCTTGTAGTGCCGCGCCACCTCGGCAATGTGCTTGCCGATCGGCAGCTCGGCGATCGGCAAGTTCTCCTCGCCCAACTGCACCTCGCGCAGCTTCGGCGAAAGCGTCGCCCCGTCGCGACTCTTGGCCGAGGATTCGGATTGTGGGGACTTCTCGTCAGCCACGATGATTCGTTCCGCTGTCGTGCTCACTTAAGGCTCAAGGTGCGTCGGCTCAATCGATACATTCCAAATGGGCACTGGGTCCTCGTGATGACACGCCGCTCACGACGCCGAACCCACGTCGGCCGGCTCGTAAACCACACCACTCTCCAGCATCGGCACACCCGTGATCGCCGAGGCCTCGGGCGTCAGCGCCCGCAGGTCATCGCGGTTCAGGTCGTGGCAGTTGTCCTTGCCCGAGGCGAGCGTGATGGCCGAAAGTTCCATCGCCATGTTGCGCAGGAAGGTGGCCACCCATTCGGCGTTGCGATCGACGTCGTAGCGTCCTTCCAGATCTTCCTTGTGGGTGGTGATGCCGGTCGGGCACTTGTTCGAGTGGCACTGCACGCAGGCGATGCAGGTTCCCGCCAAGATGGCCGCGGTCCCGATGGCCACTGCGTCCGCCCCCAGGGCCAGGGCCTTCGCGGCATCGACGCCATCCTTGATTCCGCCCATCAGCATCAGGGTCACGTCGTCGCGACGGCCCATCTCCTCGACGCCGGCAATCGCCGCCACGATCGCGGCCAGCGAAGGGATGCCGATGTTCTCCAGCACGACCTCGGGCGCGGCTCCCGTACCACCTTGCAAGCCGTCGATGGCGACCATGTCGACCATGTCCTTGACCGCGATCTTGATGTCGTGCCGCATGTGACCGGCGCCGATCTTCAGGCTGATAGGAATCTGCCAGTCGGTCGCCTCGCGTAGCTCCTCGATCTTGATCACCAGGTCGTCGGCACCCAGGATGTCGGGATGCCGCGACGGCGAGCGCAGGTCGATGCCCTTGGGAATCTGCCGGATGCGGGCCAGCTCGTCGGTCACTTTCGAGGCCATCAGCTGACCACCCAGTCCTGGCTTGGCCCCCTGCGAGATATAGAACTCCACCGCGTCGGCCCGCCGCAGATCGTGAATCGAAAAGCCGTAGCGACCCGGCGTGATCTGGTAGATCAAGTGTTTCGAGAACTCGCGTTCCTCGGGCAGCATGCCCCCTTCGCCCGTGTTGGTCGAGGTGCCAACCATCGCCGCGCCCTTGGCCATGGAAATCTTGCAGCTCTTCGACAGCGCCCCGTAGCTCATCGCCGAGATCGAAATCGGCATGTCGTTTTCGATTGGCTTGGCCGCGTAGCGCGCTCCCAGCACCGTGTGCAGGTTGACCTTGTCTTCGATCGCCCCCAGCTTGTTGAGGTCGCCCGGCTCAAAGGCGAACGTCAGATCGTCGAACGTCGGCAGGCGCTTGAAGGCACCGTAGCCGCGCACGCGATAGCGCCCGATATCGCTCTTGGTGCGAATGTCCTTGATGATCGCCTTGTTCCAATAGTCGCTGCCGCTGACCATGATCGCTCTCCGGCGTGATTGCCGTGGGTTCGGATCGAAACTCAATCGGAGTCAAAATTCATCGTGTCGCGATTTCCATCGGCGGCCGCGGCGGCCGCCTTCTCCTCGCTGGCCTGCTCGAAGAGCAGCTCGCCCGATTCGTACTCCGCATAACGCAAAGCCCGCTGGTCGGAGATGATCTTCCGCAAGTTCTGTGGCGGCTCCAGTCCGTGCCGAGCGAGCAGCTCGCGGACCTTGTCCAGGTCGCCGTCGCGCAGCTCCGCCTCAACCGCGTCTTCGCCCAGGCTGTGAATCGAACCGCCCACGTAGATCTCGCCGTCCATGAGGAACTCGCCCAGGGCCTCACGGGCATCGCCCAGGATGATCAGCGTGCCGCCCATCATCATCGAGCCGGCCCGGTAACCGGCGTTTCCGAGGGCTACGATCGAGCCACCCTTCATTACTTGGGCTGCGCGCGAACCGAGATTGCCACGCACCAGAATGTCGCCCGCCCGCTGGCCGACGCCACACACCGCGCCGGCGTGCCCGTCGACGGTGAGCCGACCGCTCATCAGGTTGTCGCCGAAACCCCAGCCGACGTTTCCTTCGACATACACGGTCGGTCCGTCGCACAGCCCGGCACAAAAGTATCCGGCGCTGCCGCGAACCGTCAGCTCGACCCGGCTCGTCAGGCCGACCGCCAGGTTGTGTCGCGCGCCGGGGTTGAGCAGCACGATCTGGTCGTGCTCCTCGGCCATCTGCCGAAGCTGCCGATTTACGTCGCGGATGTCGCGGTCGCGAGCGTCGATCTCGACCATGTGTAGCTGGTCCCGGGAAAAGGTTCGAAAGTGTCGATCTCTTGCGCGCCGAACATGTTTCGCAACGAGACCTCTTCCGAGGCGACCGCCACCACCTCGTCCGTTTCGCAAACGACCATCGGCTTCGCCCCAATCGGATCCTTGGCAAACCCGATGCCCTCGGGCGTCGAGACCAGGAACGAAAACGTGCCGTCGAGCTCGGTCAGCGACTGCTCAAGGGCTTCCTCCATCGAGGTGCCCGCGGCCATCTTTTCGGCCAGGTAAACGGCGATCACCTCCGAGTCGTTCTCGGTGCGAAAGCGAAAGCCGCGCTGCTCGAGTCGCCGCTTCAGTTTGAAGTAATTCGTAATCTGACCGTTGTGCACGATCGCCACGTCGTCGAAGCCGTACGCCCAAAAGGGATGGGCCGTCGACGGGTTCACGTCACTCTCGGTCGCCAGGCGCACGTGACCGATGCCGTGGTAGCCGACAAAGGCGTCCGATCCGAAGCGGGCTTCGAGCTCGTCGGCCGTGCCTTCGTCCTTGAGAATCTCCAGGCTGTGGCCGAGCGAGAAGATCTCCACGCCCGGGATGTCTTCGACCGCATAGCTGAGCTTCTGCACGTCGCCGGAGAACGTCCCGCGAATGCGCATCTGGGCCGCGTCGCGCCACGTCGATTCGACCGAGAAGCCCTGAGCGGAAAGCACCTGGGCCACCACCTCTTCGCGCTGCTGCCAGCTGACCTCGTCACGGGCCAGGTCGGCCGCCAGAAAGATTCGCAGAACCAGGGCCTCGCCCGGGTCGGGACCGTATAGCGCCAGACCGGTGCTATCCGGTCCACGATGCTGACACCCCCCGAGCATCTTGTGCAGGGCCTCGCCCGTCCGGTTCGGTTGTTTGTAAATGACTCCGGCAATTCCACACATGACGTGGCCCTCTCGCTGCGAATTTGGCTGGTCGTGCCCAGGCCGCGAGCGCCCCACCCGAGGACGGCGTACCTGATTCCAGCCCATCAAGCCTATTCTATCGTTTTGTCTCGAATCAAGTCAGCATCTCGCCCCGCCCCGCCCTGCGGCTTTCTCCGTCAAAACGTGCCTGTGGCGCTCGACAGGTTGCGCAATCACGCGCTGCTATGATGGGCGCCCTCCGGAAGTGATTGTGATTGGGTCGTGAATTATCAGCGAGGTGCGGGACTTTGCCGCCACGATTTGGCTATTGCACGAACGTCCACGCCGGCGCCGACCTGGCGTCGATGCAGGCGAATCTTGCCGAGCATGCCCTGGCGGTGCGCCGGCAGGTCGGCGGCGACCCGGCCGCTCCGGGCGATGAGAAGATGGGCGTCGGGCTGTGGCTGGCCGCCCCGGCGGCCCGCGCACTCCGTCAGGGAGAGGCCGCCGCGGAGCTTGGCCACTGGCTGGCCGATCATGGTCTCTTGCCGTTTACGCTCAACGGCTTTCCCTACGGCGACTTCCACCAGCCGGTCGTGAAGCATCGCGTCTATGAGCCGAACTGGCTGGAGACGGCGCGACTCGAGTACACGCTCGATCTCGTCCACGTGCTCGATCGAATTTTGCCACCCGGCGAGGCGGGCAGCATCTCGACACTGCCGCTGGCCTGGGGAAAGCCGGCCCCTGGGACCGATCAACTTCAGCAGGCCGCCGCGCACCTGCGTCAGGTCGCCGCGGAACTAGCCCGCCTCGAAGTGGAAACCGGCCGCCACATCACGCTCGCCCTCGAGCCGGAACCCGGCTGTGTGCTGCAGCGGTCCGAAGACGTGGTGCGACTGTTCGAGGATCATCTGCTCAGCGATGATGATGCCGACACGGTGCGGCGTTACCTGAGCGTCTGCCACGATGTCTGCCATGCCGTCGTGATGTGCGAGGACCAGGTCGAGGTGTTGCAGCGTTATCGCGCCGCGGGAATTCGCGTCGGCAAGGTGCAGGTGTCGTCGGCCGTCTGTGTCGACTTCCAACAACTCGAACCGGCCCAACGCCCGGACGCGGTAGCTCAGCTCCGCGCCTTCGCCGAAGATCGCTACCTGCATCAGACGACGGTGACCCCGACCGACGGGCAAACCAAGTTCTACGAAGACCTGCCGCTGGCCCTGGCGGGCATCGACGACGCGACGCGGCTCACCAGCAGCTGGCGGATCCACTTCCACGTGCCGGTCTACCTGAGCGAGTTTGGACGGCTGGGCACTTCGCGATCGGCGATCCTCGAGTGCCTGGCCGAATGCCGCCGGCACGCTGACGTCGCGCACTTCGAAGTGGAGACCTATGCCTGGGGCGTGCTGCCCGCGGAACTAAAACAGGCGACCCTGGCCGACGGCATTGCCAAGGAGCTGACCTGGTTCGCCGGTCAGCAGATCTAGAGCTGCGCCCTCAAGGCCAGCCAACCGCACCGGCCGGCGAACTAGTCGAACTCTTCGTCGTCGAGTTCCTCGAAGTCTTCGTCGGCGTCCGCTTCCTCGCCCTCTTTGTCGGCCGCGGCCAGCTTGACGTCGCCGGGGTCGTCGCCCTCGGTCGGCTCCTCGGGCTCGTCGTCTTCTTCCTGCTCGTGGCCACGCGCCAACAGATAGTCTCCCAGCGCACCGAGTGGAATCGCCACAATGCACGCCAGCACCAGGCACATGAAAAACAACGGAGCACCGAAACGAAACAGCTCGCCCATCTCAAACCTCTCGATCACTGCCGACGCGTCGCTTGCCGTCGGCACTTCGCTGTCGGCACCTCTCTATTGTAGTTCGACCATTGTACTTGGGCGGCCCGCGGCGCGCGCGACCCCGCCGCTGGCAACGGCCGCTGCCTTGACGTGACCCCAGCCCGGACGACAATCGCAACTACCGTTCGCCACCGCATGTAACGTCCCCAAGCGGAGATCGAGAGATGACCGACCGAGATCGCTGGATTGTCTACCCCCTGCTCCTTTTGGCCTTGGGCAGCTCGATGAAAGATCGACTCTTGCCCCAGGAAACCGTCGTCTGTGGTCGGCTGGTCACCGGGTCGGTCGAGATCCAGGACGCCCGAGGCAACCCGCGCATCCGCATGAACACACGCGAGGAGTTCCTCGACGCAGAGAAGACGCGGACCATCTCGAGGCCCGAGATCACCCTGATGGCGCCGAACTCGCAGATTCAGTGTTTGCTGAGCACTGCCGGCATCCGTGCCGCGGACGTTCAGGCCAATCGGTTGCAGATCCTCGACGAGCGAGATCGGCCCCGCGTTGCCCTGCTGACCAAGCCGACTCCGAACGACCAGTTGAAGGTCTTGAAACCGGAGGAGCAGGCGGCGCTGCGCCTGTCTGGTGCTTCCCAGGGGGCCATCGCGCTGCTGGACGAGAACGGCAATGATCGTGTGGTTCTCGAGACTTTGCCGGTGGTCCTCCCGCCCGCCCAGGACGCAACGAAGCAAGCCGCCGAGAGCGAAGCAGCGGACGCGGAAGAGGCGCCGCCCGAGGACAAGCCTCGGCAAGCGAAGCCCCAGCCCCTCGTCACCAGCCAGGGACTACTAAAGATCTTCAATGCCAATAACGAGCAACGTGTCACGATTCACGAGCAAGTTATTGCCGGGCAAGTCCAGGCCGTGCAAGTCCAGGCGAGAAGCGTCGAGGCCTTCGAGGGAAAAATCCGGGGAGACCTGGCCGCCCGTCGACTTCTCATCTTCAGCGCCGCGGATCAACTGGGCATCCTCCTCACTTCGTTGTGGAAAGGAGAGGAAAAGACCAGTGAAGGCTCCGGCTTCATCTCCCTGCTCGGCAAGAACCGGAAGGAACTGATGCGGCTGGGCAGCGATCCGCAACAGGAGTTTTCCGAAGGCGTCATCGCCGTTCGATCCATCGACGGCAAACCACGTGTCGGCATCTACGGAAGTTCCCATGGCGGCGGCCTGACCACCTATCACGACAACCGCGACCTGACCGTCTCGCTCGGTCATCAGGCCGGACTCTCGGGCTTGCTCTCGCAGTCGGCCGGAACCCCCCTGCCGCAGCAGAGCCTGTTCCTGGGCGGTGCGCCGCTGGAGAGTCTGCCGCCACGACCCGAGCCACCCGCCAGGCAAGATGCGGCCGTTCTCAGGGAGCCAGACGATGGTGGCCAGACGGAGGAGACCCCGACTTCAACGTCCGCGGACGCGGCGGGCAAAGAATCGACGGCCGACCACCCGTCGCCCCCCGCCGGCCCAGGCGACTCCGAGGAAGGCGACGCCGATCCAGATAGCGGCGACGCGGAAAACGGGAATGCCGACGACACCGAACCGGGCCACGACGTTACTGAAGAAAACGGCGCGGATAGCCAAGGGGCGGAGTAACCGGCCGCGGTGACCGTGACGCGTTCGAATGGGCAAGCGCTCTACCGCGTCAGCGGCTGATCGGGGCCCTGGCGGCCGCGCTGGAATCTGTGGCCGGAGCGGGAATCTCGGCCGGCTCTGCGCTGGCCCCGTCCGCCTCGGTCGCGGTGTTCTGGGCGGCGTCGAGCCCCACGATTTCGTCGACCGGGTAATCCCACGGACCGAAGCGACGCTCGCGGTACTCCATCAGCCCGTGCGTGGCGTGGTACAACCCGCCACACTCCAGCTGCAACTCGCGGGTGACGTTGAACAGGTTGCACAGGTTGATCACGGCGTGCGTCACCCAGTGTTCTTCAATGCGTTCGTCGTCCAAACCGAGTGCCAGCACCTCGAGCGTATGCCCGCTCTTGTTGATCCGCTCGCCCAGATCGGAAGACATGGCGGGGCCGACAAAGTAGTTCGTGGAGAAGCAGGCGTCGGGATTCTGAAATTCCTTCGCGGCGACGAACGCCCGCTCGATCTTCTCGCGGGCCGCTCGCCAGCCCCCGGTCAGCTCCGCGTCGCTCTTGCCGGTCTCGCGCTGGTAACGCTTCAGGGCCATGATCATGCCGATGAGACGATGGGTGCCGCCGCACGCGCTGCGGTGCAAATCCTCGCCCGCTTCCATCGCGATCATGCGTTCCAGATTCCACTGTTGGCCCTCAAAATTCTCCCAGCTCTTGTTCTCGGTGAAGTACTCGGGGCCGAGATAGTTGGTCAGTCCGATAATCGTCCAGCTGCACTCCTTGCCTTGGAAGACGTCGTACATGGCCTGACGCACGATGTCGCCAATCTGGTACTCGACTCCCTGAAAGATCACAGGGTGATCCGAAGGGTAGCCCGACTGGGAAATCACGGCCAGCCATTGATCCTCGTGACCCTGACCCGTCTTCGAGCCCGACTCGAGCACCATCTTCAAGCCGCGGCGGCCGTCGAGATCCTCGGTGCCGTGGCGCACCGTCCAGCCGTTCATCGGGTTGCCCTCGAGCACCCAGTCGATGGCCGGCACCGGCTGATCGCCGTTGTAGACGTAGTACTTCGTGCCGTACGGAAGCGCCCCGTGCAGGATCTGCCAGGCGGCGTGCTGAGTCAGGTTCAGGCGACGGCCCGTATAGGTGAAGTGCAAGACGTCGTCGATCAGCTCGCGAAGTTGTTCGTCGCTCATTTCCGGAGCGGTGAACTCGGTCCGCTCCGCGGTGGCCGTCCCCTCCGTGCATCCAGACACCGAGGCCAGCAAAGCAACGACGATCGTCAGAAAAGCCAGGGCTCGATACACCGCGGTCATGATCGTCACAGCTCCTCGTACGGACTCGTACGGAGATGAAAACAGGCTCTCTGGTTTGAGAATAGCGAAGTTGAGCGCGTTAAACTAGGCAAATCGTGAGGCCATCTCGCTTACGCAGAGCGGCGACACCAAGTTCGCCCGTTTCGCCGCCAAAACGGGTTCAAATCTTCATTCACGTGGCCAAAATCGTCGCGCCGAGCCGTTTTCGCTTCCGCACGGGTCGCGGGGATCCCGACCCGCGAAACCGCTGCGACCGACAGGGTCACCCCGGGGGCATGCCGCCGCTTTGTCATTGAGTTCAACGTCGGTGAGGCTTCCTGGCCGATCTCTTGGGTATGCAGAACATGGAAAGCAGCAGTCCGCCGCCCCAGTCGCTCCTATCGCCCGGTTTCGTCCCCGCGGCGGGCGGACCGGCAATGCCGGTTCCCGCGGCGACCGGTGCCGCTATCGGGACCGGCGACTCGTCCGCGCGGGGGGCCTCGCAGGCGCGCAGCGCCGACAGCCTGCCTTGCGTACTTATCGTCGCCGACGATCCGCAGGCCGGAGCCCTTTTTCGCGATTTGATTCGCGAGCAGTTCGATCCGCGGACGCACGTTCTCGAAGCCAGCGACGGCCGCTCGGCGGCTCAGCTTGCCGAGCAATTCGACGTCGAGCTGGCCCTGGTCGACGCCTCGGCCGGCGACGACGGACTCGAAGTCCTCCGGCGACTCAACGCGACCCGCTCTCGTCCGGCCACGATCTTTCTGACCGGTGACGCAGGCGACGACAGCCAGCTTGTCGCCCGGGCGTTGATGTTGGGAGCCCGCGAGCACCTGGCCAAGTCCGATCTGCGACGGATCGACGTGGGGCAGCGGATTCGCCAAGCGCTCGAACGCCGTAGCGGCCAGCCGGCCCCGCGCCCGGCGGCCTCCCCAACCACCGCCGCGTCCAGCGAATTGGACCATCTCGTGCGGGCTTTGTCGCACGACATGCGCGCGAACTTCATGTTGCTCGACGATTCGTTCCGCCGCCTGCGCCGTTCGCTCGGAGACGTCGCCAACGACGAGACGATCGTGAACCTGAACCATCTCGAAGCCTGCCTCGTGCAGTCGCGGCGATTTCTCGACGATCTGGTTACGCTCGGCAAGACGGGCCAGCTCGACGTGCGACCCGCGGACGTCGACCTGAACGAAATCGTCGAGGCGGTCCTGTTCGAACAGCGCGACCTGCTGGCCGAGCGAGAGATCCAGGTCGAAGTCCAACCCGGGCTGCCGCGGCTCTGGTGCCACGCCGAGCGACTCAAGCAAATCGTTACGAATCTCGTGCGGAACGCGGCCCGACATGGCTGCGACGCACGCAACCCCCGCCTTGCCATTCGCGGTGGCAAGACGCTCGGCGAGCAAGCGATCGGTTGGTTTCAAGTTGTCGATAACGGCCCGGGCATTCCGCAGCAGCAGCGGGCGTCGATCTTCCAGCCCGGCGTGCGCCTGGCCACGGCCCATCCCGAAGGTTCCGGTCTCGGTTTGGCGATCGTCGAGAAGCTCACCGAGAAGATGAACGGCTCGATACGAATCGTCGAGGCCCCGCACGGCGGCACCGTGTTCGAAGTCCGCCTGCCCACGCCGATCGCCGTGACCGACACGAGCGGTGCCCGGGTGGACTCGGCCGAGTCGGCCCCCGCGAGACGACCGCGAACCAACTCTCCGAGTCGCGTCTCGCGTCGTTAGCAGCGCACAGCCGTAGCCGCCGTGACGCCCCAGGGAGATGAGAAGCGCTCTAAGCGCCATCGCCCGGCACGAGTGTGGCCAGTGCGTCCTGCAGCTCTTGCCAGTCTTCCGGGTCGTCGCTGTCGTAGAAACCGCGGACGACGCCCTCGCGATCGACCAGCACGAACTTGGCACTGTGGTCGATGAGCATCCCCACCTGGGTAGCGGAGCCCGGGGTTACCTGCAGCTTGAAGCCCTCCTTGCACAGCGTCCAGATCGCCTTCCGCTCGCCGGTCAGGAACGACCAATGCGCCAGGTCCGCCCCCTGCTGTTCGGCATAGGCGGTGAGCACCTCAGCCGTGTCGAACTCCGGATCGACCGTGATGCTGACGAAGTGGATCGAATCGCGCTGAGGATGGTCGGCGAGCTGCTTCTGCAGACGGACCAAGTCGCGCGTTTGCCGGGGGCAGGTCATGCCGCAGCGCGTGAAGATGAAGTTGGCGATCCAAACCTGTCCGGCCAGGTCCCCACTGCCGAAGTCGGTGTTGTCTTGTCGCGTCAGCGTGAACTCGGGCAGCGGCAGCGCGACTTCGGCCTTCAGGGCCGGCCCGGCGGACTCCGGTTGGGACGCGGGACGACAACCCTCGACGGCCGCTAGCAGCGCGAGCAGCACCGTCGCGGCGGCCAGGCATTGAATGCCCGTCGCCCGCGCGCTGGGCCGCGGCGGCTCGCCGACGCCTGATTTCGTCGTCACAATTCGCTCAATATCATCCGATTTCAAACGAATAACCTCCTGCGAGTCGCGTCCCTGCGCCGCGACGCCCGGCGCTGGTGTCCCCTGCATAATATCGGGGCGAGCGCAGCTGTCCAGGTTGGGCGGGAACACAGGCGCCTCAGCCCACCACCGCGCGCCGGTCGACAAGAGGAGTCGGTCGACAATGACAGTCGGTCAACACGGGGGCGAACCGCCGACCCCTCGTTTGCGTAGGACGTATTGGTTGGATCGGCGCTGGGTTACATCGGCGCGGGCCTGAATCGGCGCTCGACGGGACTGGCGCTCGACGGGACTGGCGCTCGACGGGACTGGCGCTGGACGGGGGCACCCGTTCGACTACACTACAGTG
>ERZ869936.1856-NODE-1856-length-13766-cov-4.947050_pt1 | contig 13766 bp, 10 predicted proteins | sample MGYA00520876_ERZ869936 | MGnify/ENA primary metagenome ERZ869936 (study PRJEB32218, sample SAMN09650985) | biofilter metagenome | isolation source: enrty point of leading RO module | place: Saudi Arabia: Thuwal, RO plant located on Red Sea | collected 2016-02-17 ...
GTCCTGAACGGACGCCGAAACCCGCCGAACAAGCCTCTGTCTTTCCAAGAGGAGGCCGCCATCCGGCTTCTGCGCACGTGATTGGAGTTGCCTCCGCCGCTCCCCGACTGGAAGCGGTTCCCGCCGCCTCCGCCACCTCCACCGAGGAAGAAGCCGCCACCAGAGCCCCCGGCGGCGACCTGGCCGTCGTACTCAATGCCCGCAGGCGTAGTCCCGAAGACGAAGCCGTTCCGCTCGTCCTTGTACGTGTCGAAGATCATGATGACCGCATCCGCGTCCGTGACCTCGTAGTCGCGGATGGCGTCGCCGGGCACGATCTCGCTCGCCCGGGAGTCCCAGGCCCAGACCGCGACGTAGAGGGCGTCAGCGTCGTAGATCACGCGCACCTCCGTCCGCTCCGAAGCCGGATCCCCGTCGTCGGGTACCCGCTGGACGAAGTCGGAGATGACCGGTGCGTCGAGCCAGACGGCCTCACCAGGGACACCGTCGATGACTGGCGCCTGGTCCGTTCGCACGGCGAGGGCGCTTCCGGCGTCAGAGGAACCACCGTTCGCTCCGGACTCGGGCCCCTGGTTCTGGGCCGCTGCGGTGGTCGGAACGCCGACGCCGAGGGCAAACGTCAGGCATGCCGCGGGCAGGGCGCGAGCCATGAAGCGGCGGAGAAGGGCGGACGGCTGCGTGTGTCTATCGATCATGGGGTGTTGGTATCGGGACTGAGCCCCCGACCCGGACGCGGGCCAGGGATAGGCATGAAGCTAATGATCCACTCCCACGGACACGCGACGGGACGAAGTTGCTCAGCGTGGGGTGCACCGGGCCGCGGCCGATGCGGGCCGCGACCACGGTGAACCCCGTCCTTCTGGAGTCTCAGCTGATCAAGCGCCGCGAAACGTCCTTCAGAATGAAGAGACCGTCACCCGTTCCCGTGACGGCGATGATGCCGCTCTCGAAGAAGGGGTAGTTGCTCCACGAGGCGCCGCCCTGGTAGGGCGACGTATCGAAGTAGCCGATCTCCACCGGACGCTCGGGCTCGGAGATGTCGATGACCCGGAAGCCCGCGTCGTAGTTCGACTGGTACATGATGTCGCCGACGATGTAGAGGTTGTGGTCCGTCGCGGTGGTCTCAGCGATGTACTCGTGGACGAGGATGGGATCGTCGAGATCCTGGACGTCCCACACCAGGGTGCGCGTGCCCGGCACCAGACCGCCGGGTTCGTCGCCCTCGTCGTTCATGTAGAAGTAGCGGTGGTCGTCGGTGAGCCACCCTTGGTGGGCGTAGGCGACGTTGGGATATGAAGCGCTGGAGAGGGCGACGGGCGCGCTCTTGTCGGTCATGTCGGAGATGCTCAACGCGGTCTCGTTGGAGCCGAGGCAGATCTCCTTGCCCTGGTGCTCGGTATCGGGACCGCGGTAGACGACGCACTGGGCGTCGTGGGAGTACCCCGTCAGGCGTCGGCCCGTGGTGGTGTCCGCGAAACAACCGTCGAAGACCGGACGAGACGGATTCTCGAGGTTCAGCATGTGGAAGCCGCCACCGCACGTCTCGCCACCGGAACTGTTGCCCACGGTGTAGGCGAAGCCGGTCTCCTCGTTGATGACGATGTTGTGGGCGCTGTGGATGCCGTCGTAGTGGAAGGTCTCCTCGAAGGTGATGGGCTCGCCGTCGAAGCGCCGCAATTCCCGCAGGTCGAAGACCTGGACGCCGTGGGCTCCGGCTCCGTCGGCCACGATGTAGACGTGATCGGAGTAGACCTTCATGTCGCGCCAGATGGCGCTGCGAGAGCCCGGGGTCTTGGGCAGATCGCCCACGTAGACGGGATTCGACGGGTCGCTGAGGTCGACGAAGGAGGTCCCGTTGGTGCGCCCCACGATGGCGTACTCGATGCCGCTCTCCGGGTCCATCCATCCCCAGATGTCGTTCACCCGGGTCCCGCGCGCACCCCCGATCTCGTTGATGGGCATGAACGAGACGATGTTGACCCCCTCGCAGTCGAAGACGTCGGCGCGACCCTCGGTGCACTCGACCTCGTCACCGGTGATGGAGGGGAAGCCACGGGGCTCGTTGATGACCGTACCCAGCTCGTCCCACCCGGGGGTGAAGATGACAGCCGCGCCTGCCCGCTCGTCGACGCCGAGGGCGCCCACCGCGAACACGTCGCCGCCGATGGCCAGCGACCCACCGAAGCCTGCCCCCTCACCGGCGCTCTGGCTGGCGAGCAGCGTCACCTCGGTCGGGCCCTGGGCGTCGTTCACGCGGTACAACGTGCCGGCTCCGCCGTCCGCGCCGGGCGCACCGACAAGGACGCCGTCGCCGCCCGCCGCGATGGCCGCTCCGAACTGGGTGTTCCGGGCGTTGAAGATCGGCCGGAGCGTGGCTGCCTCCGCCCAACCATCGGCACCTCGCTCGAAGACGAAGACGGCGCCGACGCGGTTGTCGAAGCCCGGCGCCCCGACGCACGCGACGCCGTCGTGGACGGCCATGGCGCTCCCGAACCCAGAGCGCTCCGGCAGCCCTTCCGCCGAGAGGGAGCCCAACGAAGTGAGATCGGCGAGCGCGTAGCTGTGGACCGTGCCTGGCGCCGCGCTGCGTCGCCCGGGAGCCGCGCCCACCAGCAGGTGGGCACCATCCGTGGCCAACGCCGATCCGAAGGCGCCGTCGACCCCCGAGGGGGCCGTCAGCGTCCTCGGGTTCTGGGGCGAGGAGCGGTCGTAGACGTAGACCGTGCCCGTCCCCTCGCCCGGCGCGGAGATGATGATGTGACGGTCCGTCAGGGCCACCGCCGACCCGTAGCCCGAGTCCGACGGGCCCTCCAAACGAGTCGTCTCCTCCCACTCACCCCGGGCGTTCCGTCGGAAGACGTACGCGGCGCCCTCGATGGGCGCGCCGGCGAGAAGGGTGGTCCCGTCCGCCGCGATGGCCTGACCGAAGCCGTCGGGGGCCCGCACCGCGTCGGTGACGCGAATCTGCTGGGCTTCCCGCCACGACCCGTTCGACTCGGAGAAGACGTAGACGATCCCCGACAGGGTCTGGTTGCCGGCCTCGCCAGCGAGCACCTGGTCACCGCTGACTGCGAGGGGGCCGCCGAACTGCTGGGCGACGAGCGGCGTGACGACGAACGCCGAGGCGAGGAGGACGGCGAAGACGGACGAGAGTGCGGGGGTCGCGACGCGTTTCATGAGGTCGGGCTCCTTCGAGGGACGGCTCCAGCCGTCGACTCCGGTGCCTCGGAGGTCGCGGCGGTCTCCGAATAGGTCCGGGTCGTCCGGGATTGGCAATAGCCTCGCCGGAGCTACTCGACGCGCCTCATCCTCGAGAACGGGAAGCCGCCACATCCGCTGCGGGGCGTGGCACTGTCGGCCCCCTCGGTAGCCCGCGCATCGGCGCGTGTTGGGGCGTCCCACGTCGAGAGGCAGAACGCCCACGAGCAGCCGTCATGCCCGAGGACCGAGGGGGCGTCACGACCCTGGGTCCCCGTGGTCGACTCGTCCGCCCCGAGACGCACCCAATCGATGCGCGTCCACAGACCGGCGTCCGTCGGGTTGTCCGGCGCGTTCCTCGCGACCAGGAAGCCCTGCGACCCGTACCACCAATCCACGCCGTAGCGCACATCGGGCTCCTGGACCCATGCCTCCGGGGTGATGGTGTACCGGTTGCCGTAGTCGTCCTCGAACGAGCCGAGGAGGTAGGCAGGCGGGTCGTCCGGGCGCGGTCCGACCCACAGAGGAGCCGAGAGAATCCATGGGAGCCACCGGGAGCGGATGAGCCGCACGCGGACGTCGATCTCGACCCGGTACATGCCCGGTTCCGCGGTAGCCACGCGGACGGAGTGGGACTCTTCCTCCACGACGAGGTTCCCGTTGCGAACCACGCGAATCCGGACTCGAGGGATGTCGTCGGGGACCGACACCCTGATCCCGTCGGGTGTCTGCTCGATCCGGACCCCGCCGTCGTCGGCGACCCCTCCGATGGCACAGTGGCCACCGCCGCTGCGAATCGCCTCCACGAGCCTCGGTCCGTCGACGGAGGCGTCGCCGGTGGGCACCTCGGGAATCGGAAGGTGCTGGTGGACGAGTCCGAGGGACGTCGCGTAGCTCGGGAATCTAAGGAAGCGGGTCTCGGTCAGGTCGATGCGGGAGTGGGCGTCCACCGCGCACGTGGTGGACAGCGTCCGTCCGACGGAGGCGGAGTCGAGGAACGCCAGGTTGTCCGATGGGCGGTCCACCAGGGCCAGCATGGCGAGGGAGGGCCGCAGGGGGAGGAGCGTCAGCGCTTCGAGCCAGTCGAGAGGACCGTCGTTGCGCCACTCCGAGTCGGCGTTCCAGAGCTCGAGACCGTCGAGGGTGGACGCGCTCCGATCGCGCCAGAAGCGCCGACCGTTGGGGTGAGCGGCGATGCGGACACCGGCGTCGCCTGGGTCCCGGTGATACGTCAGTCCGTGGAATCGGTCGAGGCTGTCGGCCTCCCTCACGCGAACGGTATCCACATCCAGCATCACCATATGACCGAGCACGGAGCTGAACTCCTCGCCGTGCACGACGAGCACGCCGCGGCGGTACTCGTAGGTGGTGGGTTTCAGCGTGTTGTGGTCGGTGACGACGATGAAGTCGAGGCCGTGGGCCACGGCGGCATCGACGAGATCGTCCACCGTGCCGCTCCCGTCCGATTCGAGGGTGTGCATGTGCACGGCGCCGACCACCATGCCGTCGGCCGCGGAGGTGCGGGCCTGCCCAACCGGGACGTTTGGAAGGAGCAGCGTCGCGAGGCTCGACAGGCCGGCCCACACCACGACCATAACGGCGGCCCGGACGGCCCACCTTCCGAGCCGGGATGGAGCCTGGCGCTGGTCCTCGGTGGGTGCAGCCAGGCGCTACTCCATGACCGGCGACAGCCGCGCTTGAGCGAGGAGAACCAACAAGGCCCGCTGAACGCCCACGGCGCCGTCGCGGTTGATGAAGTACTCGTCCAGGGAATGAGCCGCTCCCCCGGCGCCGCCGCCACCGATGGTGATGGCCGGGATGCCGCGGGCGATGGGAACGTTGGAGTCGGTGGAGCTGCGGCCCAGGCGCGGCGTGCCACCGGTGAGTCCCGTTGCCGCGATGGCCCGCAGGACGAAGGGGTGGTCGTCGGGGATCTCACCGCTAGGCCGCTCCCCGATCTTGTCGAGGACGAGGACGAGCTCGTCGCCACCCGTCCGCTCTGCGTTCTCGGCGTCGATCCCTTCCTGCATCGCCTGCCGGAATACCGCGTCGATCTCGTCGAGGGCTCTGGGGCTCTCGGAGCGCATGTCGATCTCCATCCACGCCTCGAAGGGGATGGAGTTCACCGAGGTGCCGCCCCCGATGCGGCCGACGTTGTAGCTGGTGCGTCGCTCCGCATCGTCGGTGTACGCTTTCGCCGCTTCATCGAAGCGCTCCACTGCTCGTCCCAGGGCGTGCGCCGGGTTGGCCAGTCCGAACGCGCCCCACGAGTGGCCGCCAGGACCCTCGAAGGTCACCCGGTACCGGTACGATCCCAGGCCGGCGTTCGTGATGCCGTCGCGGCCGAGGCCGTCGATGGAGATGAAGGCGTCGATGGGCGGGCCGCCGTCACGGAAGAGGTGCTTCATGCCGCGCAGGTCGCCGAGTCCCTCCTCGCCCACCGTTCCCACGAACCAGACGTCGTGCTCGGTTTCGATGTCGGCCGCGTTCATGGCCCGGAGGATGGCGGGGACCGTCGCCAGGCCGCGCGTGTCGTCGCCGATGCCTGGAGCAAAGAGCGTGTCACCCACCTGTCGGATGGAGACGTCGGTACCCTCCGGGAACACCGTGTCGAGGTGCCCGGAGATGACGATGGTGCCCGTCCCCGTGCCGCTGCGCAGGCCGATGACGTTGCCCTCCTCGTCGGTCCAGACCGAATCGACGCCGGCTTCGACGAGCATCTCGGCGAACCGCCGTCCGCGGACCTCTTCCATGAAGGGAGGTGCGGGGATCTGCGTCAGCTCACGGAGGTCCGCCATGGTTCGGTCGTCGGTTTCCACCAGATGCCGGAAGGCTTCCTGGACCCGGGGGTGCTCCATGATGGAGCGGACGTCCTCTTGGACGTCGGCCGGCGCGACCAGGGGATCGAGGAAGGACTGGGCCTGGGCCGCGGCGTGCGGTGCGGCTACGGCGAGCGACAGGGCGAGGAGCGAAAGAAGTCGGAGCATGGACGTTCAGCACCCGTGGGTTCGATAAGAAAGCGAGGGGAGCGTACCCCCTCGGGATGATACCCAAGGTCGCCGTTCATCGCACGACGCTTGGGGATGTCGCCTACCGCGGCACCGGGACGCGTGATCCGTCGAGTCGGGCGACGATGAAGCTTCGGGCGTAGCCGAGCGGCAAGTCGCCCATCACCGGGAAGCCGTCGACGAACCAAGTCGGCGTTCCCCGCACGCCCACGGCGCGAGCCAGCCCCCGGATCGTCTCCAGGCGCTCCATGACGGCGGCGTCCGCGGTGCAGGAGCCAAACTCGTCCTTCGTGAGTCCCACCGCGGCGCCCATGTGGGCGACGGCCTCCGTCAGCTCGGGGCCGCCCGCCCGCAGCCACGATTCCCGGGCCTCGAACGCGGCCTGGAGGAACGGGTCGTACCGACCCCGACGGCCGGCGCATTCGGCGGCTACGAACACCGTCTCCGAGTTGGGATACAGGCCCGAGACGTAGCTCAGCGTGATCCACCGGACCTTGCCGGTCTCCACGAACTCATCGTGAAGCGCGGCGCGTGTGCCGGCGTGGAAGGACGCACAGTACGGGCACGACACGTCGGTGAACTCGATCACGGTGACCGGGGCGTCCTCGGCTCCCATCGTCCATCCCAGACCGTGTGCCTCGCCGAGACGCTCGGCGATGGACCCCTGGGCGTAGGCGCCTTCGGGGAAGGCCGCGACTACGAGAACGACGACCGCTCCAGCCAGGCGGGAGAGCAGCGCACATGCCCGGCGACCTGGCATCAGACGCGGACGGAGAGGCCGTCGTGGAGGGCGGTGCGGTATGCCTTCACCGCAGGCACCAGGCCGGCCGCGAAGCCGAGGACGATGACGGCTCCTACGAAGGCCAACTGGACTCCGTCGAGCATGCGGATGGGAACGAGAAGGCCGAATCGCCCTTCGAGCCACGGCTGTAGAACGAAGAGTCCGGCGTACACCAACCCGACGCCCAGGGCTGCCCCCATTGCCGAAAGTAGACCGGCTTCGAGAACGAGGAGAGAGACGATCCGACGGGGGCCGGCTCCCAGCGCGCGGAGGATCGCCATCTCACGCCGCCTCGCCTCGAGGGATGTGTAGATGGAGACGAGCATGCCGAGAATCCCCACCAGGACGACGAAGCCGGAGATGACGCGGAGGCCGTCCTCGGCATAGCTGATGCCGCGCCACATTTCCGAAAGGGCGACGCCCGGGATCACCGCGGTCATCGGTTCCTCTTCGCTGGTGGAGATCTCGCGCTGGATCTGGAGGGTCAACGCTCTCGACTCGGCGCCGAGGAAGAATGAGGTGATCTGAGATACGTGCACCTCCTCCATGGCGAGGACGTCGTCTGCGTGAACCTCCTCGCCGGGCATGGGTGGGGCGCCGGATTCCCATCCCATGTGCATGGCCGTAACGCCTTCCAGCGTCACGTAAACCGCACGGTCGACAGGGGTGAAGGTGCGTTCGAGGATTCCCACGACCTCGAAAGGCATCTCGTCGTGGTTCATGAAGCCCACGGCGCTCATGCCGTGGGTGACCGCGATCTGCTCGCCCAGAGTGTAGCCGAGCCGGGTGGCGACTTCGGCGCCGAGCACCACGTCGAAGACACCGGAGGCGGGCCGCCCCTCAGCCAACGAGATGGGTTGGCCGCCTCGGTATCGGTACCGCTCGTAGAACGTCTCGTTCGTCCCGATCACGCGGAATCCGCGATGACTGTCCCCCAGCGCGTAGGGGATCGTCCATGACACGGCAGGGTGCTCGTCCCACTTCTTCCACGTCTCGTAGGAGATGTTCGCGATGGGAGAACCCATCCCGAAGACCGAGTAGAGCAGCAGCTGGATGGTGCCTCCCCGGGACCCGACGATGAGGTCGGTCCCACTCACGGTGTTCGAGAAGCTCTCGCGCATCCCAGTTCGGACGTTCTCCACGCCCACCAGGAGCGCGACGCTGAACGCGATGGATAGGGCCGTGAGCGAGGTGGTGAGAAGGCGGTTCGTGAGCGAGCGTCGAGCCAGGTGGAGGAGCAGCATGTCAGCCTCCCGCCCGGTTGAGGTCGCTGAGCGACAGCGATCGATCGAACTCGTCGGCAAGTCCTAGATCGTGGCTCACGAACAGGAGGGTCGAGCCCGCATCCTCCACACTGCGGAAGAGCAGCTCGAGGAAGGCGATTCGCCGATCAGTGTCGAGGGCCGATGTGGGTTCGTCGGCGATGATGAGCTCTGGGGACCCCAGGAGGGCCCGGGCCGCCGCGACGCGCTGCTGCTGGCCGACGCTCAATCGGGTGACCTCTTCGTCGAGCAGGCCCTCGATCCCGAGGTGGGTCGCCGCGTCGGCTACCGCCGTAGCGAGCGACCCGTTGAGCCGGTCGCGACGCTCCGAGGCGATCCGCACGGGAAGGGCGATGTTGTCTCGCACGTTGAGGTACGGGATCAGATTGAACATCTGGAAGATGTACCCGATGTGAGTTGCCCGAAGGCGGTCCCGGGCCGGCGACGAAAGGGCGCCGACGTCATGACCCAGTACGTGGAGTGTTCCCGAGGGAGGACGGAGCACGCCCGCCACGAGGCCGAGCAAGGTGGTTTTTCCGCTCCCGGAGGGACCATACAGGAAGACGCGTTCACCCCGTTCGATGGTGAGCGCGGCGATGTCGATAACCGTTGCTCCGCCCGGGTAGGCGAATCTCAACTCCCGGGCCTCGACGCACGACGAACTCTCGGTCACGGTTCCGACGCCCCGCCTACTAGCGCAGCCCTTCCAGCTCGGCCGTTGCCCGGTCGAGCACGTCCACCAACCGGTCGATGGCCCGGATGTACTTCTCTTCCCACTCGGGTACCTCGGCCGGATCGTCGGTCTCGATCTCGTAGCGCACCCCGGGAAGCATCCACGAGGCGTATCCGCTGAAGGGGTCGGGTGACACGTACAGGTTGCGGCTCCAGGGTCGGTCCTGGAGGCCGTCGTCGTCGAGCCACGCGTCCTCGAGTTGGCGGAGCAGACGATTCGTGCGTTGTGCGACGGGCGCCACGAGGGCCATTGCGTCGCCCTCCAGGCTCCGGTCCCGGGCCGACGCGAAGCGGTTGGCCGCCGTTTCCAGGCCCGATGTAGCCGCGACGAGGCGCGTGAGGTCGACGTCGACGCCTCGATCCTCGGCCACGCGAAGCAGCGTCTCGACGTGCACTCGGGTGTCGGTGGCGTAGCGCACCACGTCGAAGGGAATCACGTCGGCGTTGGCCAGCCGCAGCGCGACGAGTCCGTCGACGCGGGTCAGCATGGGGCCGAAGACGAAGTCGGTGTCACCGAAGCGCTCGAACCACGCGAAGTTGTCGTAATTCGAGTGGTACACACCGCTGGGCGCGCCGGTGGAGAGGCCTGCGGAAGGCACGCCGGCGTGGGTGTAGAAGCCGACGTGGTCCGAGCCACCTCCGAGGTTGCCGAGTTCTCCGCCGCCGCCCTCGGTGAGCCACCAGTCCAGCACGGTGAGGTCGGTGCCGGGATACGGCACGTCGTCGAGGACGTCGAGGATGGTGCCCTTCAGGGACGGTGACGAGGAACCACCGAAGTTGGGACCCGAGACGGCGCCATCGGCGTTGATGTACGCCACAGCGTCGACGGTGAGGGGGTCCATGAATTCCTCGACCCATTCGGTGGAGCCGATGATGCCGGCTTCTTCCGCGTCCCAGTGGGCGATGAGGATGGAGCGCCGCGGACGGCATCCCTCCTCGGCGAGCTGCCCGAGGGCTTCGGCGAGAGTCAGGAGCATGGCGGTGCCGCCGTTGGGGTCGATGGCGCCGAAGCCCCACGGGTCGTAGTGGGCGCCGAGGATCACCCATTCGCTGGGAAGCTCGGACCCGACGACGGTGCCCACCACGTTGACGGCTCGGGTTAGAGCCCGCGGCTGATTGACGCGAACCCGTACGGTGAGCCCCGGTCCGCCGGTGAGGCGGTACGAGCTCTCGATGCCGCCGCGCCAACCCCCTGGCGCCTCCTGTCCCTCCATGCGGGAGAGGATCTCCTCGGCGGCGAGGTACCCGAGTGGCAGGACGGGGATGGTCGGCATGGGCACGTCGTCGGGGTCGAGGCGCTCGACGTGGCCGCGCTCTCCGCTCACCGGGAGAGCCGGTTCGAAGGGAGTGAGGGGGTCGCCCGTCCAGGGCAGCGTGAGGACCGATCCCCTCTGGATGGTCTCCCCGTTCATCATGGGGCCGTCGGGGTAGGCGTTCTCACGGCTGAAGCCGGGATCGTTGAACATGATGACGCCCGCCGCTCCGCGCTCCTCGGCGAACTTCACCTTGTAGCCCCGGAAGTTGCCACCGTAGCGCGCGATGACGATGCGGTCCGTGAGGTCGATCCCCATGGAATCCAGGGCCTCGTAGTCCTCGCGGCGACCGAAGTTGGCGTAGACGACTTCGCCCGTGGCGTCACCCGTACCGGAGAAGGCGTTCCAACCGTTGAGCAGATCCGGGTGGTGGGAAAAGCGATCCTCGTCCAGCGCCGGCTCTCGGTTGGACAGGCGGATCCGCTCCGGGGTGGCAATCCACGCCTCCACGTCGTCGGTGAGCTGGGGGAGGTACACGTCGTAGGTGTGGCGTTCGACGCGCAGGCCGGCCGCCTTCATGACCCTAGTGAGGTAGTTGCCCACCTCCACCTGGGCGGCAGAGCCCGCCGGATGGGGCGCAGACGTGATGATCCGGAGGTGCTCGCGGAACGCCTCGCTCGACGGGAGCTCGAGGAAACGCGCCTCGCACGCCGCCTGATCGAGCGCCCTGGCGGCCGTGAATCCGACGTAGGGGTCCTGTGCCGTCTGGCCCAGGACGGGGCGGGTGAAGAGCGCCGTCAGGGCCAGGAGGAAAAGGGAGGTGATGGAACGGGAATGGACGACTCGAATCATGAAGGATTCCGGCACGGAGATGGATCGCGGACGGGGAACGACGAGGGGCAGACGTTACCTCCGCCCGAGGCGAACCAGCAAGGCGCCCGAGGATTGCAGAGCCCCGCCGGAGGGGCTAAGGTCGGCCTGATAATTCGCTGGCAATTCCTGATGGTACGCGAGGATCCATGGGTCGGTCGACACTCTTCAGCCTGGGCGCTCTAGCGCTCGCCCTCCTGCTTCCCACCACCGGTTCGGCGCAGTCCCTCGAGGACCTCACCGAACGCGTGGACGCCCGGGTCCAGAGCCGGGCCAAGCTCGCCCAGGTGATGGTGGACAAGATCTTTTCCTTCTCGGAGCTCGGGCAGCAGGAGATCGAAACGTCGGCCTACGTGACCGGCATCCTCGAAGAGAACGGCTTCACCATCGACCGCGGCGTCGCGGGCATCCCCACGGCGTGGGTCGCCCGTTGGGGCTCCGGCAGCCCGGTCATCTCGTTCGGGTCGGACATCGACGGGATTCCGAAGGCCAATCAGAAGCCGGGCGTCGCCTACCATGATCCGTTGGTCTCCGGCGCGCCGGGCCACGGAGAAGGGCACAACTCCGGGCAGGCTGTGAACGTCGTCGCCGCCATCTCCCTGAAGGAGATCATGGAGGAGGAGGGGATCGAAGGGACGCTCGTGCTGTGGCCGGGCGTGGCCGAGGAGCAGCTGGCCAGCAAGGCCTGGTACGTGCGTGACGGCGTCCTCGACGATGTCGACGTGACCCTCTTCACCCACGTGAGCTCCAACCTCAGCGTGACCTGGGGTCAGGGAGGCGGCACGGGTCTGGTGTCGGTGGAGTTCAGCGTCCAGGGTGAGGCAGCCCACGGGGCCGGCGCTCCGTGGCGGGGCCGAAGCGCCCTCGACGCCGTCGAGCTCATGAACGTCGCCTGGAACTTCCGTCGCGAGCACCTCCGCCCGGACCAGCGGTCCCACTACGTGATCTCCGACGGCGGTGACCAGCCCAACGTGGTTCCTCAGCGTGCTTCGGTCTGGTACTTCATCCGCGAGATGGACTACGAGGACATCCAGCGCAACTACGACATCGCGGTGAACATCGCGCAGGGTGCGGCGCTGATGACGGACACGGAGATGAGCTATCGGGTGATCGGCGCCGCGTGGCCGCGTCACTTCAACCGCGTCGTCGCCGAGACCATGAGCGCGCACATGCGGGCCGGCGGGCGTGCGGAGTGGACGGAGGACGACCACGCGTTCGCCGAGGGCGTCCAGCAGTCGGTGGGCAGTGTGCCCTCCGGGATGCCGACCTCGTTGAGCCCGTTCGGGCCTCCGGGACCGCGGCGGAGTGGCGGCTCGGACGACATCGGTGACATCTCGTGGACGATGCCCACGGTCACGCTGCGCTTCCCCTCGAACGTGCCCGGACTGCCCGGACACCACTGGTCGAGCGCCATGGCCATGGCCACACCCATCGCCCACAAGGGCGCGGTCGCGGGTGCGCAGGTGATGGCGCGAACGGCGCTCCAGCTCTTCGTCGAGCCCGAGTTGGTGGACCAGGCGTGGACGTACTTCAACGACGAGCAGACCTCGGTCACCACGTACCAGCCCTTCATCGGGCCGGACGACGCACCGCCCATCCATCTCAACCGCGAGATCATGGATACGTACCGGCCGCTCCTCGAGCAGTACTATTATGATGAGACGCGGTTCGACACCTATCTGGAGCAGTTGGGTATCACCTATCCGACGTTGAGCCGGCCGGTGTCCGACCAGGACGCGTCCACACCAGGCCGCTGAGGGAAACTGCTGGAGGTCGTTCGATGAAAGGCACGTGGTCTACGATGATCCGGAGAGGAGGACGCGGGTTGCTTCTCCTCCTCGTTGTGGGCGCGGTGGGCTTTTCGCCGACTCCGGCGACGGACGACCCCGTGGAGCTCACCTGGCGTGCACTGGCGGGCCTCGACTACCAGACCGGTGAGATGTCGGAGCTTCTTCGGGAGCTTCAGGGCAAGCCCGTCCGGATTCCCGGGTTCACCGTGCCTCTCGAGGACTTCGCGTCCTCGGCCACCGAGTTCTTGTTGGTGCCGTACGTCGGGGCGTGCGTCCACACGCCTCCGCCGCCCCCGAACCAGCTCGTCTACGTCGAGATGGACGAGGGCAAACGAGCCAAGATGGACGGCTGGAATCCCGTCTGGCTCGAGGGCATCCTCCACATCGAGGACGTGTCCAGCATCTACGGGGCCAGCAGCTTCCGAGTCGTCGGGGTTTCCGTAAAGCCCTACGAGTAGGGCGCCGCCTCCGGCCCATGCCCGTCCCCACCGAGCTGAGGTCGTTCTTCGACAGCCTCGTCGAGAAGAGTCGACGGTCGGAGATCAACTGGGAGTCGGATGGAGTATCCGACTCCTACCGGGTCCGCTTCGCCGACTTCACCATCGCCATCCGGGCAGACGAAGCCCGTCCGGCGGTGTTCATCCAGCTCCTCAACGACCAGGGCGAGCAGGCCACGGTCATCACGGTCCAGCAGGGCGACGAGCAATGGATCGGTGCGGTGAGCCTCATCAACTCCGCCAACCTCAAGGTGCGGAAGGTCGGGGAGACGTTGCGCCGGGCGCTCGAAGAACTTGAGAAGGAAGGACCCATCGGGCTGGGGCCGGATGGGTCGTAGGGGTGCAGCGCGTCGCCCGCAGGGCTGACCATCGGCA
>ERZ869936.1857-NODE-1857-length-13764-cov-4.263841_pt1 | contig 13764 bp, 11 predicted proteins | sample MGYA00520876_ERZ869936 | MGnify/ENA primary metagenome ERZ869936 (study PRJEB32218, sample SAMN09650985) | biofilter metagenome | isolation source: enrty point of leading RO module | place: Saudi Arabia: Thuwal, RO plant located on Red Sea | collected 2016-02-17 ...
GGATTTGCAACTTTCCTGACTATACTCCGACATTTTAAAAATTACAATGGTGACAATGCACCATGGTTGCTATGCCAATTTGGGTGGTTCAGAGCATCTCATCATGCTAGAGTACTGCGACATGATTACAAAAGGCTCTGACCATGAGGGTGTTATCCAAGTCCGCGGCAAGGGGACCGGTTTTTTAAGTGTCGAAGACAGTGAACTCGATATCGTCATCCCCCGTGAATCCCTCAATTTTGCCCTTGATGGCGATATGGTGAAAGTAACGGTGGTAAAGAGCAAGTCAGGCGAAAAGCCGGAAGGAAAAGTCGTCGAGGTACTTGAACCGAAACACCGCGAGTTTATCGGCGTGGTGAAAGAAAAAGACATCGATGGTCAGCTCCGAAAATATCTCTCGCCAGACAGCCGCCGTATCTATCTCCGCCCCCTCCTCCCCGAAGCTACCGCTGATGATTTAGGTATGAAAGTCGTGGTTGAAATTCAAGAATGGAAAAACCCCCAGTCTGACAATCCGATGGCTACCATCACCGAAACCCTCGGTAAGGCTGGCGACCATGAGACCGAAATGCAGGCGATTCTCCGGAGCGGCAACTTCTCCGAGAACTTCCCCCCTCAAGTGCAGCAGGCCGCAGAAGAACTCTACAAAACCAAGAAGTCTATCTTTAAAGAAGCGATTGCTGACCCGAAGCGCAAAGATTTTCGTGGCGTCACTACTATGACTATCGACCCCGTCGACGCCAAAGACTTCGATGATGCCCTCTCACTGCAAACCCTCGAGAACGGCAACGTGGAGATTGGTATTCATATCGCTGACGTATCACACTATGTCCGTGAGGGTGACGCGATTGATAAAGAAGCGCAAGAGCGCGGCACCTCGGTCTATCTGGTCGACCGGGTCATTCCGATGCTTCCTGAGGTGCTCAGCAACGACCTCTGTTCACTTCGCCCCCATGAAGACCGACTCGCCTTCTCGGCGGTGTTTGAGCTCAATGAAAACGGCGGGGTGGAACGTGAGTGGTACGGACAGACCATCATCCACTCAGATAAGCGTTTTAGTTACGAGGAAGCGCAAGATATTCTCGATAACGGGAGTGGTGAATTCTACGATGAACTAACAACTATGATGGAACTCGGTCGGAAACTCCGCAAGAAACGCTACCAGCACGGCGCCATTGCCTTTGAACAACCCGAGGTGAAATTTGAACTTGATGAGAACGGCAAGCCCCTCCGCGCCTACGCCAAGCATCGCACCGAGACGATGATGATGATTGAAGACTTCATGTTGCTCGCCAACATGCGGGTGGCTGAATTCATCTACAAACTGAGCAAAGATCGCAAGAAAGACCTGGCGTTCGTGTACCGTATCCACGACCTGCCTGACCCGGAGCGTATCGAGGAGCTCTCTATCTTCCTTCGTGCCCTTGGTTATGAACTAAAAACTAAAAAAGGCCTCGTGCAAGCTAAAGATATCAACGCCCTTCTTGAAGAACTTGATGGTAAGCCAGAGGAAAACCTCATCAAAGTAGCGACGATTCGTTCAATGGCTAAGGCCGTCTACTCAACCAAGAACATCGGTCATTTTGGCTTGGCGTTTAAGTACTACACTCACTTCACCTCGCCGATTCGTCGCTACCCCGACCTGATGGCGCACCGCTTACTACGCAAGCATCTTGATAGTGCGCCGATATCAGCCAAGGAATATGCTCGTTACGAGAAACTCTCCATCCAATCTTCAGAGCGTGAAATGGAAGCGGTGTCGGCTGAACGTGATTCAGTTAAATACAAACAGGTCGAGTTTATGCTCGACAAAGTGGGCCAAGAATTTGATGCCGTTATCTCTGGCGTCACGCAATGGGGTATTTTTGTGGAAGAAAAAGAAAGTAAGGCTGAAGGGTTGATTCCGATGGCCAAACTCTCAGGCGATTACTTTGAACACGACCAAGCGACGTATCAGGTCGTAGGTCAGCGCACGAAAAAAGCCTTCCGGCTTGGTGATGAGATTCATGTCAAACTCGTTGCCGCCGACCTTGATGAACGCCGCCTTGATTTTGAACTCGTAAAATAAAATATGGCCGCGACATTCGTCGCGGCCATTTTGCTGTCCCTTGGTATTTATTCGAGCAGCTCTTTGACAGCGGGATTAACACTCGTGTCGCTCAAAACTATCATGCGGCGCTTCACGTGAGAAATTTCCTCGGCCGTAACGGCAGTGTTGTGCACCAACTCGTCATATAGTTTGCCGATTTGATTTTTTCGGCGCAGAAGTACTAAATGCGGATTAGGTCGAGCGACATACTCTGCCACCAAGGCTTTGACCACCTCAGACTCAATCGCACCTTTGTGGTATTCCCACACCACAACGCAGAACGCTGTTCTGGTGAGTGACGAACCACGTAACTGAATAGTGTCGATGACCACCCCAAGATTATCGGGTCTGAGGGTCAGATCACCCGAAGCTTCAGTGAGCCAATCACAGGTGTAGTCTTTACAATCCTTGGGGTGGCTACCATACGCTTGGCAACCTTTGCCAACGACCGCTAACGGACACTGGTTTCCCGCCAACGAAATGATTGGTTCCCTATGAACGAGTCCTTCAATGTGATAAACAGTGCAACATGCAACACATCCGCCACAGAGATTATCTTTCTGCATTGAAAGTCTCCTTTCTGTCTGGCGGTACTATGCCTTAATCACTTTGCAACCGCAACTGCCTCATCAAATTTTACGGAAAGTAGTTTCGAGACGCCATCACCACCCATGGTGATACCGTAGAGGACGCCGGCGCGGCTCATCGTCTCGCGGTTGTGGGTAATCAAGATAAGTTGACTCTTCTCCGCGAGCGCTTGAATCATGTCACCGTAGCGCCGGCTGTTGGCTTCATCAAGCGCCGCGTCAGTCTCATCGAGAATAATAAACGGTGGTGGATTCACCTGACTCATCGCAAAAATCAGCGCAATTGAGGTGAGTGCTCGCTCACCGCCAGACAGCATCTCGAGGCCACGCACACGCTTGTTCGGCAGCTTCACATCAAGTTCAATTCCCTCCTCAAGCACAATATCCTCGTCAGGTTCGATTTCGTTGCCTTCCTCGTCATACTGCTTCCTTGGCTTCGGGGTCACTTTCTTCAGCTCGGCGTCACCACCGCCAAACATGAGCGTAAAAAACTTCTTAAACTCTGCCGCAATCTTGTCCGTGCCGGCGCCAAACTGCTCATTGAGCTCATTGGTAAGTTCAACAATCAGCGCTTCTAGTTTCGTAACTGACGCTTCGAGGTCGGCAATTTCCTTAGCCAAAAACTCATCACGTTCTTTGGCGTCTTTGTATTCCTGTTCAATTTCTTCAGTCGAGCCGATACCGAGTTCTTCCAGGCGAATCTTCTTCTTCTCAAGCTCGCGTCGGCGCTCACGTTGTATTTCACGGTCTTCAGCCGCAATCATCTCGGCAGTGACTTCCGTATCACCATCCATAATGGTGTGGTCGTAATAACTAGCAGCCGCCCGGCCAATAAGAGTCACTGCCTCATTGAGCTCTCGCTTGAACTCGGTTCTGTCTCGCTCCAGTGCATCAAGCTCACGATCAAGTCGACTAAGTTCTGCTTCAGCCGCGCGCAATTCGTTCATCGCCGCAAACAGTGTCCGTTCGGCTTCGCGACTTTCAACTGATTCAGCCTCCAATGCTTCGCGAAGTTCAGCCGCCTTCTGTGTAAGCTGAGCCTCTTCCGCCTGCGCGGTCGTGAGTTTCTCTTTGATAGCAACCATCTCCGCTTCACGTTCTTTTAGGTCAGACTCCTCGGTTTTGGTGTCTGGTGTGTGCTCACCGGCTGAAAGGTCGGTTACAAAGCGCTTCAAGACATGTACCAAATCAGCTAAGCTACGTTCCAAGACCGACTCTCCACCTTTCTGCAGCGCCTTCTCAGCATCACCGGTCACTGAGGTAATCACCTCTGTTACCTTTGATAGCGGTATTGCCACATCTTTGGGTCCAGTTCGTTGCTGCTTTTCCGTGATACGACGTTTGATGTACTCAATCTGTCCTTCGAGTTGACCACTTTGCCGCAACAACTCTTGTTGGCTCGTACGCGCTGCGCTCACCTGACCCTCGAGAGCAACCAGCTCATCACGTTTTTCGTTCTGTTCTTCGGCCGCCAACGCAGACTTTAACTCCTCTATCTTGGCCGTTTGTGTCTGTACGGTCGCTTCTGGCTCCCTGCGCTCGGCGGTCAATCGGTCATGGTTGCTCGCAATATAGACGTCCTCACGACGCAGGTATTCAGCATAGGTGGCAGATAATTCCTCTCGCAATGCCACTGAGCGCTCAATTTTCTTGATTTGGCGTTCTAAATACTGAAAATGTGGCGCCGCTTCTTTGCGCAACAATCCAACTTCGGCGATATTCTCTTGTGTCTTTTGGAGCTTGCGTTCAGCTTCGGCTTTTTTATATTGAAAGACTTTGAGTCCAAGGGCATCCTCAATCATCTCGCGACGCTCGCGGGGTGAAGCGGTCAGGATGCGGTCGGCCTCACCTTGGGAAATAATATGGTGACCAGTCGAACCGATATTAGCTGAAGCGAGCAACTCTTGCACATCCTTGAGGCGCACTTTCGAGTCGTTAATGAGATATTCGTTTTGACCGTCGCGGTGTACCACCCGCTCGAGTTTCACTTCATCAAAATCAATCGGAAAAACTTTCTGCGAGTTATCCATCACGACAGCGACCGAGGCGCGATTGGAGCGTCCCGCCTTATCGGTACCACTGAAAATGAGATCTTCGCCACGTTTGCCACGCATACTTTTGACTGACTGCTCACCAAGGACAAACCGAAACGCCTCGGCGACGTTACTTTTCCCGGAACCATTGGGACCAACAATGCCGGTTACTTGCGCAGAAAATTCTAACTCGCTGCGTTTCGCGAATGACTTAAACCCGTTGATTGAAAGCTCCTTGAGATACATTGCTAGCCAGAAGAATTACCGACAATGACGGTGTAGGTGTCTGCTGTTGGGCTACCGTCATTATCTGCACCACACACAGTACTCCAGTTACCGTTGGTTGGTACTTCCATGGTGATAGCGTGCACTGCTACCACGCCGCCACATGATGCGTTGCCGTCATAGAAATACTGATACGTGCCATCACCCGGACCAAGTGGGTCGGCTGGTACTCGTTCGAGATACGGTTCCAAAAGACCATCAATCGTTCCTCCGTCACCAATCTCGCCATTGGCAGAACCAGCGTGTGAAGTGCAGTTCGAACCCTGTTGACACGGAAATTCACCGTACTGCTCATAGTATAAACGAACCGCGGCTGCTAGCTGCTCAACGTCAATCTTGCGACGCTCATCGCGTGCTTGCTTGCGCGATTCTTGGTACTGCACAAAACCAACACTCGCAATCAGGCTGATGATGACTACCACAATAAGTAGTTCGGGCAAGGTAAAAGCCCGCTGTGACCGTTTCATATAGCTTGATTTTAACATGCAGGGAGGCCGGAAACGTGAAGCGTTTCCGGCCTTTGTGCATTGCGAATAAAAAAGTAGAAGCCTTGCCTCCACTTTTTAAAATAATCGATACCGAATGTGGAGGTCGGACCTCCACATTTTATTTACCAGTCTTTAGCTTCGATGGCTTTCTCGGCCGCTGCCTGCTCGGCTTCTTGTTTGGCACGCCCCTGCCCTTCAGCAATTTTTTCGTCTTTGAGGAACACTCCAACCGTGAAGGTACGGTCATGGTCGGGACCAACCTGACCGAGTGTTTCGTAGCTTGGCGTCACCCCAGCGTGTTCTTGAGACAGCTCTTGGAAGCGGCTCTTGGCGTCTTGCCAGAGACGCTTCTCAACAATGCGCTCAGTAAGCTCAAACAATTGGGCTGCAATGAAGCCGGCGGCAACATCATAACCTTGGTCGAGATACATGGCGCCAATCATGGCCTCAAAGGCGTTGGCGAGGATATAGACGCGTGCCCGGCCGGTGTCTTTGGCTTCTCCTTTTGAGAGCAACAGATGGTCGTTAATACCAAGCTTGGTCGAAGCTTCAGCCAAACTATTGGTATTAACAAGCGCCGCTCGTACGGCTGTTAGCTCCCCTTCTGGTTTTTCTGGGTACTTCCGATACAGAAAGTCGGTCACCACCAACTCCAGCACCGCGTCGCCGAGAAACTCGAGACGTTCGTTGTGGTCTTGGGTGGCTTCTTTGTGCTCATTGAGATACGAGCGATGTGTCATGGCCGAAAGCAAATAGCTTTTGTCCTGAAACGTCACTCCTATGAGGGCCTCAACGGCCGCATAATCTAATGTGTCGTTCATAAATATGTATTAATTTGTTCCCGTAATATACCGATTGCTCAAAATAACGCAAACAAGCAAACTGTGACTCATCTTGTCGCCTTATTGTTGAAGCCAAAAATCAAAAGTATTCGAGGCGCTCAAACAAAATAATTTGAGACGTATAAGTTATACGTTGAGAATAATTTTGTGCAGAGCAACAAAGAAGACTGGAGATTTTTGGCTTCAACCTATTTTTTGGCGACAAGGTGAGTCACTGCTTTGGTGACAATGGGTAGGATGTCTTCATAAAAATTCAACTCAAGAATATCCGCCACCTTAAACCACTTGGCGTCGTCGAGCCCACCTTTCTTCAAAAGCTCAATATCTTGGTAGGGTGCTTTAGCCAGGAAGTAATTAACCTGCTTACGCACCTTCCCTTTCTCTGGCTGAGACGCCACGTATTCGTTACTACCGAGTTGGGTTTCAATTTCAATATCAAGGCCAACCTCTTCTTTCAACGCTCGAGTAGCTCCCTCCTCCACCGTCTCCTCATCCTTTACTTTACTCTTACTGAGCGTCCAATGGCCAAAGATGTCATGAACCAGCGCCAGGTACATTTCCCCCTGTTCATCAAGTGCGTATACGACTGCGCCTGAAAGTCGTTCAATCGGCATTTCCTCAAACGGCACTTCTTTCTTGCGCTTCTTACCCGTCTCATCCTTACCTGGTTCACCGATCTCTTTATAGACAGCACCAAGGACACCGTTAACGAAACGGCTACTATTGTCGCCACCAAACTGCTTAGCCAGTTCAATCGCTTCATTGATAGCCACCTTGGCTGGCACTTCCTTGCGGTCAGCAAACAACAGCTCGTAAAGACCGAGACGTAAGATATTGCGGTCGACCGGTGAGATACGATCAAGCGGCCAATCGGGCGCGGCTTTCGTGATAACCAAATCAAGTTCGTCTTGCTTCTGCAAGACACCATCTAGGAGTTTTTCCATAAATGGTACATCTGTCTTATTAGGGGCAAACTCGTCGACGTTGCGCTGGAGCGCATCACCGACTTTGTTCTTTTCGATATTATTTAAATCCCACTCAAAGAGTGTTTGTAGAACGATTGATCTTGAAAGGTGCCGGTTTGCCATACTCTAATGTACTGTCATCCTGATTATATGCTAGCACATCTTGCTAGAAGAAAACCCCATGCTTAGGGGTTTTCTGGGGATTAGGTATTATTTGTCCCGCTGTGCGGTCGCATCCTTAGCTGGCGCTTTATCTGGGGCTGCTTCTGCAGTTGGAGCTTCCACTGCTTGTGGGGCTGGAGTGGTGTCTTTTGGTGCACCAGTTGATTCTTCATTGTTCTTTTCTGCACCAGCAATGGCTTCACGCTTGGCCTTGAGGCGCGCTTCACGCTTCTCTTTCTCAGCCGTGAGATTTAGTACCTGGCGGCCATTATAAAAGCCACACTCCAAGCACATGTGGTGGGGTCGGTGATTGGCTCCGCAGTTCTTACACACCGCCATTTCCGGGGATTTAACACCCTCGTGTGAGCGGCCCATACGGGTCTGCGAGCGATTTTTTCGCATTCGTACAACCATAATGGCGCAAACTATAGCAGATATGCGGATTTTTGCAATGCTTCAGCGTGGCTTTTTGATATTGGTGCAAAAAGTCGCCCGATGGAGCGATGACAGGCCGTGGTGCGCAATAGCGGCCCGGTGTACTTTAGTGCCGTACCCTTTGTGGGTGGCGAGATCATATGGTGCGAAAATCTTCTGCGAAGATTTTCGCACCATATATCTATCCCGTGTCACCTTCGCGCAAATTGAAGCCAATCCAATAACCGGCTCTTTGGCGTCACCTTTGATAATCGTTTCTTGATTTTGATACTGAACCGGTGCCTTCAACCCACCATCAAGCTTCACCATTACCTTCCCTAGGTCTTGCCTAGGGAGAGTCAGGCGCGCAAGCGCGCGGGTGAGTGCGCGGTTTACCGCCGGAACAATACCAATGCGGTCAATGACCTGGGCTGACACCATCGCCACTGCGAAGTCTATCTGCCCGGCAGCCTTTAGCTGCCGGGCCTTCTTATATATGTCTTCCCGCTGCTGCTTCGACAATTGCTTCGAGTCATTCACGCCGGGCAATGTTTCCTTCCAGTCAAAATTGCCCGGCACCACCGCCACCCCGACAGCGACCGGCCCCGCCAATGGCCCACGCCCAGCTTCGTCTATGCCCACTATTATTTTCATGGCCTTACTATACCGTAGATTGACAACTTTTATAAAAATGATATAATATTATCAGAATCAAAACTTCACAAGGTCTTTCTTCATGAATGTCTCTCTTCTCTCCCTCTTGCGTGCGTGCGTCCTGGGTGTGGCTCTCATTACACTTTGGAGCACCACCGCTTCTGCTCAAGCTGCCGTCCTTTCTCCCGTCAACGGTACGGTGAAAGTGTCGTGTGGCGACGTGAGCGAAATCATCATAGAAGACCGTAATCCAGAAATGAGTCAAATCTCTCTGGAACGACATTCGTATGAGTTGTTACCTTCGGTTGAAATCGCTTCACCGAAGGGTGGTATGCCTATCGTAGTCTGCAGAGAAGGCCGCATGCGGGTGATCCTTGAATCACTCTTTGAAACCAGTGTTTCACTGAAACTCAATCAGCTGCGAGGTGTTCCAATCATCGTACTGTCTGCTGGTGTTACATCAGAGATCTACGACTAGACTTGACAACGGAGCTATTCGAGGCGCCCCAATTCGGGGGCGCTTTTACTTTTTTGGGGCACATCTTATAGATGATATAATGCTCTTTATGAGCAAACTCTCGGCCGAATTTGTGCACCTGCATGTGCATTCGCATTACTCCCTTCTTAATGCTATCCCGACCCCGAAAGAACTTGTCGCAGCCGCCAAGGCCGATGGTCAGGATGCTATGGCCATCACCGACAACGGCGCCCTCTACGGCGCCATTGATTTCTATCAAGCCTGCACACGTGAGGACATCAAGCCGATTATCGGTATTGATGCCTTCATCGCGCCACGCACCCGCTTTGATAAAGAACCACAAATCGACAAGCCGCGTTCGCGCGTTGTACTGCTCGCTAAAACCTACGCTGGTTACCAAAACCTGATTGAAATGGTCACCCGCAGTAATATCGACGGCTTCTACTATCGCCCGCGGGTTGACTATGAACTTTTGAAATCTCTTTCTAAAGATTTGATATGCATCGTGCCGAGCTTTGCTGGCGAGGTCGCGCAAGCGCTCAAGGATGATGATACTGAACGAGCCGGTGCGGCGCTCGATTTTTATCGAACAACCTACGGCGAAGACTGCTACCTTGAGCTCTCGCACCATCCAGAAATCTACGGCCACATGAGCAATCAAGCCAAGATAAAAGAACTGGCCACCAAAACCAACACGCCGGTCGTGGCGGCCCAAGACATCTACTACATGCAACAAAGCGACGCCATCGCTCGCGAAGCGATGATTAAGATTCAAAGCGGTGGCGTGGTGGATACCACCGAGGAGCGGAGTGAGGACTTCTCATTCAAGACGCAGGCAGAGATGAAAGAAGCGTTTAAAGACGACCCGGAAGCGATTGCCAACACGATAAAGATTGCCGAAGCCTGCAACGTCGAAATTACTCTCGGCCAAGACGCGTGGAAATTCCCGAACTACATTATTGAAAGTGGTAAGGAACCAGACGAGGAACTCAAAGATCAGGCCTATAAGGGTTTTGCCTGGCGGGGGCTGAGTCTTGATGACCAAGCTTATAAAGAGCGTATCGATTACGAGCTTGGTATCATCAGTGACAAAGGCTACTCGAAGTACTTTCTCGTCGTCGGCGACTTGTTGCGCGAAGCGCGTGAGCGCGGGATTCTCACCACCATTCGTGGTTCAGTCGCTGGTTCACTCACCACCTACGTACTCGGAATTACCAACGTGGACCCGGTCGATTACAAAATTCCCTTCGAACGCTTCCTCAACCCTGGTCGACCATCAGCGCCTGATATCGATATGGATTACGCTGATAATCGGCGCGATGAAATCATTGAGTACGCCAAACAAAAGTATGGCGAGGATAAGGTAGCGCAAATCGGTACCTTTGGAACCATGATGGCCCGGGCGGCCGTGCGCGATGTGGCGCGTGCCCTCGGACACTCGTATTCGGTGGGCGATAAAATCGCCAAGCTGATTCCGCTCGGCGCCCAAGGATTCCCGATGACCATCGACAAAGCGCTTGAAATTGAACCCGACCTCAGAGACTTGTATAAGAACGACGCGGAGAGTCGCGAGGTTATCGACCTGGCGAAGAAGATTGAAGGCCGGGCGCGCCACGTTGGCGTGCACGCTGCCGGCGTCGTCATCGCGCCTGAGCCACTGAATCAATTCGTTCCGATTCAGCTCGACCAGAAGACCGGCAAATACATCACGCAGTACGAAATGAACTCAGTCGGTGAGGACGGGGTTGGCCTCCTAAAGTTCGACTTCCTTGGTATTAAGAACCTGGCCATCCTGGCTGACGCGGTCAAACGGGTGAAGAAAATTCATAATGTCGATATTGATATCGAACACATTCCCCTCGATGACCAAAAGACCTTCGACATGCTCGCCAGCGGTCAAACCATGGGTCTGTTTCAACTCAACGGCACCGGCATGACTGCCTTCCTCAAGCAGCTCAAGCCAACCACCATCCACGACATCAACGCCATGGTGGCACTTTATCGCCCCGGACCAATGGACAACATCCCTGAATATATTGCGCGCAAGCATAATCCGTCACTCATCTCCTACCCTGACCCGCGCATGGAGGAATACCTCAAAGAATCACTCGGGGTGATTGTGTACCAAGAGGACGTGCTGCTCTCCTCGATTAAACTAGCTGGCTACTCCTGGCTCGAGGCTGACAAATTCCGTAAGGCCATCGGTAAAAAAATCCCTGAAGAGATGGCCAAACAAAAAAAGAAGCTGACCGAAGGTCTCATCGAAAACGGACAGACCGCTGAGTTCGCCGACAAGCTCTGGCAGCTCTTTGAGCCGTTCCAAGGGTATGGTTTTAACAAAGCCCACGCTGCTTCGTATGGTCGGGTTGCCTATCAGACGGCCTACATGAAAGCCAACTACCCGGTTGAGTACATGAGCGCCGTACTCACCGCCGACTCAGGCGATACCGAAAAAATTTCAGATATCATTCATGAGTGTGACCGCATGGAGATTGAGGTGTTGCCGCCTGATATCAACGAGTCATTCGAGGATTTCTCCGTCGTACCGGGCAAGAATCAGATTCGTTTTGGTTTGACCACGATAAAGAATTTCGGTGAAGGTATCGCTCACACTATTGTAGAGGAACGAAAACAAAACGGCGAGTTCAAATCGCTGGCCGACTTCCTGACCCGCATTCACGACCGCAATCTCAATAAGAAATCCATTGAAGCATTGGTGACAACCGGTGCACTCGACCGCTTTGAAGAACGCGGCAAACTGTTTGGTGCCGTTGACCACCTCCTAGAATTCAACCGAGAGCATGCAGCTGGCAAAGAGACTGGGCAGGACTCGCTCTTTGGGGCAGTCATGACTCCCGAGGAGCAGCTCACCATTCCTGATGCGCCACCTGCCACCAACGAGCAGAAGCTCTTGTGGGAAAAGGAACTCTTGGGTGTGTACGTCTCTGGTCACCCGCTTGATGCGTTTGCTGAAGAGACCAAGAAGCGAACGCAGATTGGTCAGGTTGTACGCGCGGTCGCAGAACAAGATGAAATGTCTATTCTCAGCTTTAAAGGTCAGATTGTGACCACGGGTCTCGTTGAGTCGGTTCGTGAACTGTTGACGAAAAAGGGTGAGCGAATGGCCTTTGTGCGCATTGCCGACCAAAAGGACACCATCGAGACCGTTGCCTTCCCGGAGGTCTATCATAAGTACCGCACCCTACTTGAACCCGGCCAGTGCGTGGCCATTAAAGGCAAGCTCAATATTCGCAACGATGAACCATCGATTCTGCTTGACCGAGTAAAGTCACTCAACCCTGAGCAACCAACCCTCGAGATGGTGGGTACTGAGGTGACAAGCGCCTAGGCGTTGACAGATATCATATTCGAGGTATCGTAGGCACATCTATGAACACTCCCTATTTTGCCGCCGTATACCAACTCACCTTTGCCGCTGTTTCAGGTCGCTGTGTGATAGTACTCCCTGGCTTGCTTCTTGTATTCGCTCTTGGCTTCCCGGCTCAAACGGTTCACGCTACTAACTCAATCGCCGACTCAGGTTGGCACTTTGATGACGAGTGGACGTTTGACAATCCGTATGAGTTCACTAACACCTACTCGTTTGATAATGAGTGGACGTTCAATGACAACTGGAAACCCGAACGGACCTGGAGCTCCAGTGCTTCGTACCAATCACCCGACCCGTACGTATCGTCAGCATCATATTCATACGACAGTGAGTACGAACCTGAAGAGCTGTGGGCCTATGACGACGAGTATGAATACGAATCATCATATTCATACGAGGGTGACTACGAATTCGATGCCGAGTATGAATTTACTGATAGGTATGATTTTGCAAGCAACTACGAATCGTCATCAGACTATGAGTTTAATGACGAGTACGACTTTGAGAGTGATTACGAGTCATCATCTGACTACTCGTTTAACGAATCATATGAGTACACCAGTGACTACGAGTTCACTGGCGGATACGAACCGGGGCCGGCCTATGAGTTTACTAGTGACTACGAATCGCCGTCTGATTATGAATTCGATGACGAGTACGACTTTGAGAGTGATTACGAATCACCACCAGACTACGAGTTCACGGGTGGATATGAATTTGAAAGTGACTACGAGTCATCATCTGACTACGAATTTGATGACGAATACACCTTTGACGGTGGATATGAGTTTACCGGTGGCTACAAACCACCTCCTCCGTATGAATTTGATAACCCCTATGAACCAGGTGGTGGTGGAGGCGGTGGGAACGGAGGTGGAGATGGTGGAGACGACGACACCCCACCAGATGTACCACCGGCCTCATGTCAGATACCAAATCCTGAAATCGCCACTAACTTCCCCCCGCTTAACGCTGGTCCGGTCATTGCGCTGGGTGATAGCTTAACGGCTGGTGTTGGTGCCACCGCCGGACAAGATTATGTCAGTGAACTCGAACGACTTTCGGGCACCGACATCATTAACGCCGGTATTTCTGGCGATACCACTGAAGATGTTCTTGCACGCCTCGAAGCTGACGTGCTGTCGCAGAATCCATCGGTGGTTATTCTACTCGTTGGCGGGAATGACATTCTCCAGCGCGCCTAGGCCGAGGCGATTGATGCTGACGGGGATGACACATTCATTGACGCCATCATCGCTGCGCTATTGCGCCTCTTTGGGAAGGTGCCAGATGAACCAGACCGCATCACTGAAGACGAAACCTTTGCGAATATAGAAAGCATGGTGGAGCAAATTCAAGCTACCGGAGCGCTGGTG
>ERZ869936.1858-NODE-1858-length-13761-cov-4.033562_pt1 | contig 13761 bp, 7 predicted proteins | sample MGYA00520876_ERZ869936 | MGnify/ENA primary metagenome ERZ869936 (study PRJEB32218, sample SAMN09650985) | biofilter metagenome | isolation source: enrty point of leading RO module | place: Saudi Arabia: Thuwal, RO plant located on Red Sea | collected 2016-02-17 ...
CGGTACGTCCGTGCAGCATCAGGGTCAGGCGTAGCGATCCGGATTGGCTTCGGAGCGGCGGCGGTCCTCGACGGACAAGTGATGACCACGTTGGCGAAAACGTGGATGCCGCGACGCGTCCTTTGTGGACGGGTGCTCGCTGCTGCGCTCACGGTGTTTCCGCTCCTGGCGGGATGTCGAAGCCTGTCGTTCGGTGATCAGGCCGACGATGCGCAGGTGCGGGCACTGGAAGGCGGGCGTCAACTCGACGCCGCCATGCTCGAGTACCAGTCGGGGGACATTGAGCAGGCTCTGGAGGCGACCCGGCGCGCTCGCCTGGCTGATCCCTCGCTGGCCGGCGCCTACGAGCTCGAAGCGCTCCTCCAGGCGGACCTCGGGAACCAGGACGAGTATGTCGCTGCGCTCCGGGAGTTGATCGCGTCGCATCCTCGCTCGGCGCAGTTGCAGAGTGCGGCAGGACGGATGCTCATCGCCGCAGGCAGGCGGTCCGACGGACTGAAGGCCATGCAGCGGGCCGTTCAACTGGAACCCGCCGAGACGGTCTACGCCCGCGACCTGGCGGGCGTCTACCTCGACGCCGGAGACCTGACGACTGCGGCCGCCGTGTTGGCGGCGGCTCAGGTGAAGAATCCGAACGATCAGGCCCTGGCGGTCTCGCTCGCCCGCCTGTACGAGACGGCCGGCGACTGGCAGCGAGCCTCTGTGAGCTATCGGCTGGCGACGGAGCTCGATCCCGGAAACGCGGTGTGGCTTCGTCAGAACGCGAAGTGCCTGTACCGGCTGCAGCAGTTCCGGCGTGCTGCCGAGGAATACGAGCGCTGCCTGGAGACCGACATCGCCGCACTGAGCGTGCGGGACCGCATCGAATTCAGCGACGCGTGTCTGCGCTGCGACGACTTTGATCGAGCACGGTGGCTGCTGGATCAGTTGGTCGAGCAAGGCGCCGACACCCGTGAGGTGGCCGTGCTGCGCGGCGTCTGCGCGCTCCGGCGCAATGCCCCTGCGGAAGCGGAACGGATCTTCGAGCGGGCAATGATCCGCTGGCCCGAGGATCCATCGCTCGCGCTGCTGCTGGATAACAGCCGGCAGGCCCAATCGCGAATTCTGCCGACGGCTGCAGCAGTGCGAGTTCCGGAAGAGCCGCCGGTTCAGGCCGAGCCTGCCGGTGAGTGGCTGCCGCCGATTGCCCGAACACAGCCGTAGATCGGTTGCGGCGACTGCACCGCCGCAGGGTGCCGGCGGCGCAATACGCAGTGGCGCTAGAGTTCGTCCGGGGCGCGGGATCGGAAGCCCGGATCCGAATAGCGTTCATCGCGAAAGTGATCGACGAAGCGGATTCCGAAACCCCCATCCATTTCGTGGCGGGCACGGAGCGCCCACGGAGTGTCGGGGTGTTCGGCGATCACAAATTGATATGCGTCGATCGCCTTCTTCCGCTCTTCTTCCAGTTCCGTCAGGTCGACCTTGGTCGCCTTGATCTGCCGCTCGCTCGGTTCCAGCAATTCCTCGACGTGGGCGACGTGCCACAGGTTCGACTTGGGATTGGCCGGCATGACTTTCTCCGCCACGTGACGGTCGATCGCCAGGAGCAACTGGAACTGTCGCACCCGATAGGCCAGGCATTGCGCGTAGAGCAGGTCGAACGCCGCGCGCCAGCGACGGTCCCGTTCGCCTTCACGCTGCCCGCGCACGGTCTCCAGCCGCTCGACCGACTGTTTCAGAAGGTGCATCGCACGCAGCGTGCGCTCGAACTGCCTCCGCGAAAAGTCGGCGAACGCCTTGTGGTCCATCGGGTACCCGTCTCGCGCGAGGTTGAGGTCGGAATCCTCTTCGGGGTTGAGGGTGGAGACGACATCCCAGACGGCCCGGCGGAAATCACTGGCGTCCCGTTGTCGGACGTATTGACGCCGATCGACCAGCAACGGTTCGTATTCCTTCATCGCGATGTCGTCGAACCTGCGACGCTCACGAGCTCCCCAGCCGTGAAGTTCGACTTCGTTGCGGCTCAGCAGGAAGAAGATGCCGCCGGATTCCTTCACCAGGCGAATCTGGGCGTAGGGGCCGAAGCCGCTCGAGAGAGCCTCCCAGGACCGATCGTGGAACCCGTCGTATTGCAGGCATTCCGGCATTGCGGTTTCCGGTCCGCGGCGGATCCGCGGCCAGAACGGCAACTTGGACTCCGGGTCGATCCACAGTTGCCGCGCGAACTTGTAGCCGAAGATCGCCTCGCGGCCGAGCACGTACACCGGGGTGTTGTACTGGCGGGACTTTTCAACAGCCTCTTCCAGCAGTTCCTCGTCGTTTCCCGACTCGTCGGTGACGACCACGATCGCCAGTTTGCGGCCGGAACGCTGGGCCGGCACGCCGTACTCGTCAATTGCGGCGGAGATCGCCGTGAACACCATCTCGACGCCGCTGTCGTGATCGCCGATGCCGGTGATGGCCCGTTGGATCTCCTTGAGATCGGCCGTCGGCTTGGGCGTCACTTTGCGCACCGACTCGCCGAAGCTGCAGACCATCGTTTCCAATGGTGCGTACTTCTCGCGTCTGTTCCCGACGCGCTCTTGGGCGAGGTTCAGTTCTTCGTAGATCTTGTTGAAGTTGTCACTGATCTCCTCACGGTCGTCTTTCAGCGACAAGGTGCCGTCGAACAGCCAGACGGCAATCACCGGCTGCTCGCGCATCATCCGCAGGATCTCCTGGGTCAGGCGGTGCATCGCGGCGCCGTAACCGTCGGCCCGCGCGCCGATTTCTCCGGACACCTCCCCTTCGCCGAGGTCCATCACCAGCGACGCCAGCGCCGGCGCCTGCAAATCGCCGATGCTGGAGAGCCGCATCCGCGGTCCGGATACCGCGTGGCCGACGGCCTTCTGGATCTTGACGCCGGCGACCGGCGTGCCGGCCGCCACTCCGAGCGTCGCTCCGGCAATGGTGCCGTCTGCCCCCGCAGCGCCCCCTCCCGCCGCTGTTCCACCGGCTCCGCCGCCTGTCCCGGCGGTGACGCTCAGCGATTGGGAAATCGTCGTGTCGAGATCGACGACCTGAGAGAACTCTTCCTGAAAGCGCTCGGCGTCAAATACCGACTCGACGGAAATCGACGAGGGGACCGCGTCGATCGCCATGGTCCACGCAGCAGCGACTCCCAGGAACGCCAGGTGCACCGTGATCGACAGCGCCGCCGGCAGATACCGCTGGAGTTGCGTGGGAAGGGGAACGTGCATGACCGTCGATCGAATCGCGAGACGCGCCGATGCGCGAGAATGAGTCGTTGGTCGGCTCGAGCGGCCCTAGAGATTTGGCGGGTCGCGCGGCTTCTGGGAAAGTTGCCGCTGCCGATTCTGGCGTTCCCGATCGGCCAGCAGCCGCCTGACGACATCCTGATCGACTTCCTGGCGGTCTTCAAGGCCCGGAACGTAGTGCATGCCTTCCTGCCAGCTCCAACCCATGTCCTGCTGGAGTTCCCGGACCGCGAGTTGCTCCCAGGGCGTATCGGGATGCTCGTCGATGACCCGTTTCAGAAGTTCGCGTGCTTCCGCTGCGTCTTTTCGGATGGCCGGGCCGGTGTCAATCTCCTGTGAAGAGACGAGCCGCCAGTCGTTGCTGCCGGGATTCTGGAATGCACGGGGGTTGCTCTTCATCTGGGCGAGCATCTTGTTGTAGCCGCCCAGTCGCACGCGCATGGCCAGGAGTCGTCCCATCGCGAGATCGTAACTGGCCTGCCAGCGGGCCGAACTCAAGCTCGGCCGCGCGGAGGCGCCCGCCAGCAACAGGTCAAACATGCGCTTGATCCAGTACTCCGACTCAGCCATTTTTCGCTGGGCTTCCGTGAGTTCCGATCGGAGCTGATTGTCGTTTTCGGCGTTGAAGAACAGTGTCGGCAGCGGAATCGAGTCGATGTAGGTCTGGCGGGACGTTTCCACCAGCGCGGCCATCGCCTTGTTCTGCAGGATCCGGTTCTCCTGAACGCGGATCGGCTCGTACTCCGGCATGTACTCCCGCATCCGGGCCGGGTTGAACCGCATCGAGGCGGAGTCATCCGTGATCAGGTACATGCCCCCGGTCTCGGCGGTCAGCCGGGTCAGCGCGTACGGACCACAACCGGACGAAAGTTGCACCTGTCCGACGCCCCAGAACGGCAACTGCAGCAACATGGGGAACGCGGACTCGGGTCCCTGGTCGACGGTGGCCCATCCGACGTACCCGTCGTCGTACGTCCAGCGGATCCGGTGTTTCTCCTGACCGAAGAGGGCCGCGTTGCCGGCGACATAGATGCGAAACTGTTGCCGCTTGGCCATCGTGATCGCGTCTTCGAGATTCGCGGTGGCGTCTTCATTCTCACCTTTCTCGTCGGTGATGACGAACACCAGCTTGTTCCACCGACCCGCCTTGCGGCGAAACGTATCCCACTTCTCCATGACCGTGCGGACAGCGCTGAACACGTTCTCCTTCGGCGTCGACTTGTCGGCTTCGATTTTGCGGACCGCTTCCACGACGTCTCCGACGTCTTCCACCGGGTTCGGGGTAATCAGCCTGGTCTGGTCCTGGTAGCTCGCCACGGCCGTAAACAGCCCGTTGACTTTCCGGGTCTGATCACCTCCGGGCTTCGACGTCTGGACGGTCGCGCCCAGTTGGGCCAGTTGTTGATAGACGTTCTCGAAGCGGTCAGCGATCGCCGCCCGGCGGGAATCGAGCGACTGCGATGAATCGAACAGCCAGATCACCAGCGTCTGGCGTTCCTTCAGCGACGCAGCGATCTCGAATGTCAGGCGGTCCATCGCTCCGGCGACTCCGCGTCCTCCGCCGTTGCGTCCACCGCCGCCCCTCGAACCGCTCTGGCTCAGGTCTTCGGTGACCGGGGCCGAGCTCGCAGTCTGCTCTGCCAGTCCGGTTTCGGCGGGCAGCGAGATCGCCATCTCAAACGATGCCGGAACCGGCGACAGGGCCTGTTCGATCCGCTGCTGCGGATCGGCCTTCCGGGCGGCGACAACGCCAGCCACAGCCGAGTTTGCAACCTGTCCGATCGAAACGTCGCCGCCAATTTCGCCACCGCGGGCTCCCGCTCCGGTTCCGCCTCCAACGCCGACCTGATCGGTCAGCGTCGCGCTGAACTGGTAGTCCGGTTCCGACAGCGTGTCCATCACGCTTCTGATGGCGATCGGCTCCGGCTCCGAACGGGCCTCGTGCACGATGAAGTGCAGCGGGATCAGGATCGCCAGATTGATCAGCAGGCTGATTCCCCAGGCCGGCAGATCCTGCAGGAGCGGTCGAGACTGGAGCTCCCTGAGTTTCATGCACTGCCTCCGAGGGGACACGACGTTTGATCAGTTTCGCGGGGGTCACACGGGGCGCCCGATCTGTCCTGACGCAGGAGCATCGCCGCCCGTGACTATCCTACGTCCGTGCGAGGGTGGTCGCAATCAGGGACTGGCCCGGTTTGACCGTATGCCTTAACTCCACAGAGAGATACGAGGGAACATCTGTTCGACTCCGGTGTGGAATCGCTCGCCCCAGTCATAAACCCCGTCCGCACGAGAAACGTTCGTCGCGTATGCCCCTGCCGGCCATCGATTCCGCCGCGCCGCTCGACATAATTGCCGTCAGGCCAGGCCCTGTCGCCGGCTTCTCTGCTGGCGGCGCTTCCGGAACACGTCTTGCCAGAACGCGAGGCCTGAGAGATAGTCGTCCCCCCTCTCAATCGCGTTCTGCTCCCCTGCAATGTCTGCGGCCTCCCGTTCAGCATCGATCGAAATCGCGCAGCGATTTGTCCGACGGTACGCGCCCGCCGAGTGCGAATCGGACCGATCACTGTTGATCGTCCACGGCGCGGGCGAACACGGCGGAAGGTACCGTCATCTTGTTCCGCATGTGGTTGCGCGCGGCTGGAACGTGATCGCCGGCGATCTGCGGGGACACGGTCGCTCCGGGGGAACCGCCACGCATCTCGACGACTTCGAACAGTACCTGGACGATCTCGACTCGATCGTCCGCCATTTCCGACTCGACGCACGCCGCACCGCACTGTTCGGCCACAGCATGGGGGGACTGGTCGCCGCGCGATTCAGTCAGACCCGATTCCGACCCGCCTCGGCCCTCGTTCTGTCGGCGCCGCTGCTGGCATTCGGGATGCGTGTCCCCGTGACACGGCAGCTTCTCGGACGCATGTGCCTGGCGGTTGCACCGCGCACCCGGTTCCGGACCCGCGTTCGACTGGAGGACATCACACGGAATACAGAGGCGTTGCAGCGGCGAGAGCAGGATCCGTTGACCAACCGCACGGTGACCGCAGGCTGGTACTTCCGCGTCTCCCGGACCCTGCAGAAAGTGGCGGATGACGCAGGCCAGTTGACGATTCCGCTCCTGCTGATGCAGGGAGCGGCAGACCGCATCGTGCGCCCGGACACCGCGATTCACTGGTTCTGCAAGGTCGGGTCACAGGACAGGTCGCTCTGGCTGCTGCGCGACCACCTGCACGAGTTGCTCAACGAGCCGGGCTGGAAAACCTCTCTGTCTCAGGTTCTCGACTGGCTCGACGTGCGGATTCCCCCCGCAGCGTCTTTCCGTCGGAACCCGGAGAGCGAAGGGCTGTTGATCCGCGAGTCCGAGGCTGACCTGCCGATCTGCGTTTAACGATTCGCCTGCGGACCTGGCAGCGGCTCGTTCGACAGGGGCGTCGCCGCGATCAGCGTTGCGACGCGTTCTTCATCAGAATCCAGCCAAAGACGCCGATTCCGATCAGCAGTGCGCCGTACTGCATCGGCGAGAGCGCGTCCCACTTGTCGATCGCGTACGTGCGATAGAATCGGATGTAGTATCCGAACTTCTCAGAGAATGATGCGAGGAAGAACATGTGACGGGCTCCGGGGACCGGCCGCGCGCAGCAATGCCTGATGTGTTGTCACAAAGCTACGTCACGAAATGCGTCCGTGCGGCGCAGATTCGGGTTTCCGCAGGGCACAGCCCCCTGCCCGAGGCAAAGCTCTTCGTGGTCGGGCTTTCCGGGAGCGTCCGGGGATGCTGATCCCCGGCGATGCCGCGATGGCCGCAAGTGCCGCTCTCATCGCTGCTTGGGAAGGCTGCGGATCGGCGCCCGGGAGCTTCGACGGCGTCAGAGAAGCGGCGATCTCAAGACCCGGAGACCGGCGTAGCGAGATACTCTGCAAGCGCCCGCTCAAATCGTTCGAGTTCGGATTGTAACGACTGCAACTGCGCCTGCGCTTGTGCGAGATCCCCTGCCCTTGCAGCCTGTTCGACCTGCTCGGCAACGGTTCTGCCCCGGGCGCCGAAGGTCCTCAAGTTGCCTTTGATCGTGTGAGCCATTCTCAACGCTTCCCCGGCGTCGCCCCTGGCGAGGGCTTCCTGCAGTTCCTGACCCAGTCGAGGCATCTCGCTGGCGCAGACGTCGGCTACCTCACGGAGCAGCGAGTCGTCTCCCTGGGTCGCTGCGAGTGCGTGTTGCCAATCGATGATCGATGCATTCCCTGTCATTGCGGCCTCGCTGCTGACGGCATCATCGGAGGTTGTGTCGGAATCGTCCGGGCGACTTGGACTTGAGCGCGCTGCCTCCGGAAACAGCGAAGCCAGCGCCTCGGCGATATCGCGCGGCCGCAGCGGTTTGGAGACATAGGCGTCCATTCCGGCTTCGAGGCAACGTTCGCGATCTCCCTTCATGGCGTGCGCCGTCATGGCGACGATCGGGATGTGGCGATCCCGCGATTGTTCCCAGTGACGGATTTCCCGGGTGGCCTGCAGTCCGTCGAGTTCCGGCATTTGCACGTCCATCAGGACCGCATCGAACTCACCCTCCTGGACCGCAGAGACCGCCTTGCGTCCGTTCTCGACAACGTGCAGGGCATGCCCCCAACGTGTCAGCAATCCCGTGGCGAGCTTCTGGTTGGCCACGCTGTCCTCCGCCAGCAGCAGTCGGAGCGGACGGACTGACGGCAACGGCGCCGCGCGCGATTCCAGTGCCATGTCATCGGCCGAGTCCTCTCCCAGCGCCCGAGCCAGCGCATCGAACAGTTCCGACTGCTTGAACGGCTTGACGAGGTAGGCCGCGATGCCCAGATCGTGACAGAGGCCGGCATCGGCGTCGCGATCGAACGATGAGAGCATCATGATGATCGTGCTGCCGAGAATCGGGTCTCCGGTGATCTGGCGAGAGAGCCCGAACCCGTCGACATCAGGCATGCCGGCGTCTGTGAGCACGACGTCGTACGCAGCCCCCTGCTCGAACGCGTCGCGCAGCATCTGCAGTGCTTCGGCGGCGCCGGCGGCAGCATCGGCGGACATCCGCCAGTTCCGGCAGTGTTCGGTGACGATCCGGCGATTGGTCGCGTTGTCGTCGACCACCAGCACGCGCACATCCTCCATCCGCCGGCTGCTGAGGGTTCGGGGCTTGGTCGTCTCGCTGTCGGCGCGTCCGAAATTCGCCGTGAAGGAAAAGGTGCTGCCTTTCCCCAGCTCGCTCTCCACACGGAGCTGGCCCCCCATGAGTTCCGCCAGCCGGGAGGAGATCGCCAGGCCCAGTCCGGTGCCGCCGTACCGGCGCGTCGTCGACATGTCGGCCTGTTCAAAGGCGTGGAAGATCTTCCGGCAATGTTCCGGCGCGATGCCGATGCCCGTGTCTTTCACCGAAAAACTCAACCGCAGATTCTGCTCATCCTCCTCTTCGAGGCCCACGCTGAGCAGCACTTCGCCGTCTTCCGTGAATTTCACGGCATTGCCGACGAGATTGACGATGATCTGACGCAGGCGCAATCCATCGCCGACCACCATATCCGGCACGGCGTGGTCGACGTGACAGACCAGTTCCAGTCCCCGGGCATCGGCGCGAATCGCCAGCGCGCGCATCGCGTCGCCCAACCAGGCCCGTAAATCGAAAGGCTGAGGTTCGAGCTCGATTTTCCCCGACTCGATCTTCGAAAAATCGAGCAAGTCGTTGATGATCCCCATCAATGACTCTGCTGACTCGCGAACCGTCTCCAGGTAGTCCTGCTGTTGCGGCGTCAACGATGAGTCCAGCACAAGTCCCGTCATGCCGATGATCGCGTTCATCGGCGTGCGGATTTCGTGGCTCATGTTGGCGAGGAACTCGCTCTTGGCGCGGCTTGCCGCTTCCGCCGCCTCTTTCGCTTCCGCCAGGTCCAACAGCGCCTGTTGACGCTGTGTCACATCCCAGAAGATCGCCTGGGAGCCGGCAACGCGCCCCGCCGGGTCACGGACCGGGGTCTTGCGAACCTCAAACCAGGACTTGCGTTCGCCGCTGCGGTTCTCCTCGATGTCCGAAAACGCCTGACCGCTTTCAATCACCGATTTGTCGTCGGCACGATATTTCTCCGCCAGTTCACGGGGAAAGAAGTCGTAGTCCGTCTTGCCCAGGATGTCGTCCAAAGGCAATCCGAGCAACTGGCAGGCGGTGGAGTTGGCAAACGTGATGCGCCCGTCCAGATCCTTGCGCAACACGTAGATCGGCAGATTGTCAACCAGGGAATGGTACAGCCATTCCGACTGTTTCAGCGCGTCCTCGGTCTGCTTGCGCTCGGAAATATCGCGCCCGATGCCGACGAGGCCGACGAGCATGCCGCGGGAATCGCGCAGGGGGACCTTGGTGGTCAGCGTGAGAATCCGCCCGCCGCCGGGCGCCAGGCTTTCCTCTTCCCGGTTCAAGAGCGTCTCGCCCGCCAGGATGACGCGCTCGTCATCAAGGCGGTATTGCTGAGCCAGGTCCTTCGGGCAGAGGTCGAAGTCGGTCTTGCCGATGACCTCCGCTTCCGACGCGGCGCCGAAATGCCGCATGAACGCGCGGTTGACTGTCACCAGCCGGTACGACGCGTCCTTGATGAAGATCAGATCCGGGAGATTGTCGATCAGCGTACGCAGTCGGTCGCGTTCGTGTTCGAGCGCTTCTTCGACGTCCTTGTGTCGCGTAATGTCGCGCGAGATGCCCAGCGTTCCCAGAATCCGGCCGGCGCGGGTTCGCAGCGCGACCTTCGTCGTTGAGACCCAGGAAGTGGTCCGGTCCGGCCAGTGAACGAACTCCTCTCGATCGACGAGCGGTTCTCCGGTCTCAAGCACGCGCCGTTCGTCCTCGGCGAAGGCGCTGGCCTCCTCGTCAGCGAAGAAGTCGATGTCCGACCGTCCAATCGCGTCGTCGGGGTCCTCCAGCCCTGAGCGGACTGCCTTGGCGCGATTGATTCGGAGATAGCGCCCCTGATCGTCTTTGAAGTAGATCGTGTCGGGGATCGCGTCCATCAGCGCGTCGAGCAGCACCTTCTCCCATTCCAGGTCCGCCTGCACCTGCTGACGGGCGTCGATCTCGTGTCTGAGTTTGGCGACGGCCCCTTCCAGTTCGGTCGTGCGTTCCCGGACACGCGCTTCGAGCGACTGGTTGGCGACGTAAAGCTGTCGCTCGGCGCCGATGCGCTTCAGGCACAACAGCGACGACGCCCAGATTGCGAACATCGACAGTCCACAGTTGATCCAGGCCTCCGCCCCCTGCGAATTGTCGTGCGCCGACCAGATCAAGAGATCGAGCAGCGTCAGGATCGTGGCGATGCTCGCCAGCAGCAACGTGAATCGTGCGCTGCTGAGAGACAACGTGAGCAGCATCACTGCGACGTACAGGACGCCGACGGCCGTCCCGGCCGGCGCCGAGACATCAATGGCGAACACGGCCGCCGCAAGCGCAACGGTCACCGCCACCCGCCACGCGAACTGGCGGCTGGAAGAGGTCGGCGGCTTCGGGGGATCGGACCGTGTTGTTGCAGACATGGACGAGCGAACGGAGTCAGTCCGCTGGGAGCGATCCGTTCGATTGTAACGGATTTCCGGCCGGCCGCGACGGCGAGGGACCGAAACCGGGGGCCGCTCTTACGAGAACGTGTCAATTGCAGCGGTCAATCGGGATGCACGGCCGCGAATGCGTGCTAGGTTTGAGGGTTCGCAGTGCCGGCGTTCCGCGGACGCCGGCCGCACGTCTGAGGGCGTCCCGTACGCATGGACTCATCGCCGTTGCATGGCGATGCGGAATGCGTGCGCAACGCGGACCGCACCCGTCAATGTTGCAAGTGGATTGGATTCAGTTCGGTCAATCGCTCCCCGGCCTCGCCGTGACGTGCGTGGCTGCCGGGTGCCTGTTGCTGTACATGCTGCATCTCTGGCAGTTGCGGTCGGGCGAGCAGGAGAGCCATCGCGCCCGCCAGAACCTCGCCCAGGCCGTCGAGAAGCTGTCGGAAATCAAGATCGACCGCGCCGTCGCGGAAACCGAGAGCCGCACGCTGCGAAGGCTGGCCGAGACGTCGAACGTGAACGACGCCGTCGAGGTCCTGCTGGAACATTGCCTGCCGGAGACCAACGCGGGGCTGGCGGCCTATTTCGATCTCGGCTCGGACGGGGACGCGTACTTGAGGGCCGCTCGCGGGCATACCCCCGAGTACGAATCGTACCTGGCCGCAGATCCGGACTGGGCGGTGCGGCTGGAATCCGAGGCGTTTGTCGAACTCGTCGGGCCCGAAGCCAGGCGGACCGCGTTCTTCAGCCGGTTGCCTGCCGAGGATCAGGAACGCATCAGCCGGATCATCCTGTTTCGCGTCGGGACCGGCGTGAGTCCGTCGGGAATCCTGGTGACCACCGAACTGCCGCCGGCGCAGGCCCCCCTGCCGCTGCGGATTGAACTGGTGCAGCGCCTGCTCGCAACGCTCGGCAGCTTTCTGCACCGCTCCGAGGAGATCAACCGCCAACAGGAAGAGTTGCGACTCACGCGCGAACTGCTTGAGCTGCGCTGCCTGGTGGACACGCACCTCGGCTCGCCCGTGGAACTGCTGGAAGAGTTCCTCGAACGGGTCGCGACGGCGACGGGCTTCGACCGCGCGGTCCTGTACCTGGCCACCGGAATGCGACTCGACGCCAAGCCGCTGATCAGCGTCGGCGCTTCCCTGCCGCGCGGCATCGCCGACTTGTGGCGGCTCGATGAAGCGTCGCTCGCCAGAAAGGGCATGCAGGCCGACGGGCTCAAGTTCCTTGCCGCAGGCGACCTGCACGCGCTGCGGGTTCGCTCGACCATGTGCGGAGCGTGCGTGGCCCCGTTGACCCACGACGACACGCTGATCGGCGTCGTGTGCATGTCCCGGCAGCAGGACGTTCCGCTCAGCCAGTGCGATCGCCAGTTGCTGCAATGGGCGACCGACTATCTCCGCGAAACGATGCTGCGGACGGTCGACCGCGCGATGGTCGAGCAACAGGCCCGTCGCGACGCACTCACCCAACTGGCCAATCGACACACGTTCGATCGCGAAATTCGTCGGCACGTCGATCAGGCGCACACGACGGGATCCGAGTGCGGCCTCGTGATGCTGGATGTCGACCGGTTCAAGTCGCTCAACGACCAGTATGGCCACCTGGCCGGCGACGAAGTCCTGAGGAATGTCGCCCGCACGGTGGAATCGTGCGTGGGCCGGATGCGTGCAAGCGACCGGCCGCTCGTCGCGCGTTACGGCGGAGAGGAACTCGCCGTGCTGCTGCCCGGCGTGCCGATCAACGGCGCCAAGCGGATCGCCGAGCAGATTCTGGAAGCGGTCCGGTCTCTGGAAGTCCGGTACGACGACACAACCATCCGGCTGACCATCAGCGCCGGGATTGCCGTCTGTCCGAAGGACGGCAAGACGCCGACCGAACTGATCGCTGCGGCGGATGAAGCGCTGTACCGCGCCAAGGCGAACGGGCGTGACCGGTGGGAAGCCAACGGCGAAGAAAGACCGGACACGCTCCGCATCGCGTCATTCACTGGGTGAGGTCAATGTTAATCGGCAATGGTCAATTGTTAATGGTCAATCGGTCAGTGAACCATCAACCATTGACCAACCACTATTGACCTCCGACGCCAGGCACGGCGCCGTCCAGGTACCGCCAGTTCTTGATAAAGCTGACCAGGTCGGCCATCTGCTGCTGGTTGATGTCCTTTTCGACGCCGACCGGCATCAGTGAAATCCCGTTGGACGTCAGTTCGTCGATGTCGCTGCGCAGGACGGTGACCTGTTTGCCTTCCGGTTGACGCAGCGTGACCGAGGTCGCTGTCTCCGCCGCAATGACGCCGGTGTGCACGGCACCGGAATGCTCCAGCACCGTGTAGCTGAAATAGTTGTTGTCGATGGCGCGGTTCGGGTCGAGGATCGACAGCAGAATCTGCTCGCGGGTCTGCGTGCGGCCGACGTCCGAGATGGCGGGCGCGACGTCGACGCCGAGGTCGCCGATGCGGTGGCATTGCACGCAGGTCCGCAGGAAGACTTCCCGGCCGCGTTGGGGGTCGGCTTCGAGTTGGAGCGCCGCCGTGTATTCCTCGTAGACCTGCTGGCGATCGCTGTTGACGTTCGCGGAGAGCAGTGCTTGCGCGCGCTGCTTGATGGCCGGATCGCGATGCTTGAGCAACTGGCCGGTGCGGGCGACGTCGATCTCGCGCGCGGCGATGTTCCCGGCTTCGATTTCATCGAGCAGCTTGTTGATGCGCGCGCCGGATGCGAACAACGCGGACACGAGCGCCGGCTTGACGGCCGGCGTCTGCCCGGCGAATCCGTCCAGAAGGAAGTCGTCGACCTCGGGCGCGGTACGTCCGGCCAATGCATTGATTGCGGCGATGCGCAGCGACTGGTTGTCGCCGGCGGCGAGTGTCAACAACGGATCGCGGGCGATTTCCCACGGGGCCAGCTTGAGGATGGCGAGCGTCTGGTCACTCACGGAGTTGTCCGCGCCGGCCTGTTGGGCGGCTTC
>ERZ869936.1859-NODE-1859-length-13760-cov-5.117767_pt1 | contig 13760 bp, 18 predicted proteins | sample MGYA00520876_ERZ869936 | MGnify/ENA primary metagenome ERZ869936 (study PRJEB32218, sample SAMN09650985) | biofilter metagenome | isolation source: enrty point of leading RO module | place: Saudi Arabia: Thuwal, RO plant located on Red Sea | collected 2016-02-17 ...
ATGACCACCGCGTTGTCGCCGGACAGCAGGATGTCGATCAGCACGATCTGGGCGACCGCCACCCAGAACTGCGGATTGGACAGGTCGAAAGTCAACGGCATGCCATGCATGGTTTGCGCGTGTCGTTCGCGGTGTCGAAGAAAACGCCGTCGCCGGCATTCAGCCCAGCACCGACTTCAGCAGCTTGCCCATCTCCGCCGGGTTACGGGTCGCCTTGATGCCGCAGGCTTCCATCACCGCGAGCTTTTCGTCAGCCGTTCCGGTGCCGCCGGAAATGATGGCCCCGGCATGGCCCATGCGCTTGCCCGGCGGCGCGGTCACCCCGGCGATGAAACCGACAACCGGCTTGCGCATGTTGTCCTTGGCCCAGCGCGCGGCATCTTCCTCGTCGCCGCCGCCGATTTCCCCGATCATGACCACCGCTTCCGTCGCCGGGTCGTCATTGAACAGGCGCAGCACGTCGACATGCTTGAGTCCGTTCACCGGGTCGCCGCCGATGCCCACCGCGCTGGACTGGCCAAGACCGATCTCGGTCAGCTGCCCCACCGCCTCGTAGGTGAGCGTGCCGGAGCGCGATACCACGCCGATCGTGCCCTTGCGGTGGATGTGACCGGGCATGATGCCGATCTTCAGTTCATCGGGCGTGATGACTCCGGGGCAGTTCGGTCCGAGCAGAACAGTGCGCCGCTTTTCCTTTTTCATCCGGTCGCGCACCGCGACCATATCGCGCACCGGGATCCCCTCGGTGATACAGACGACCAGGTCGAGGTCGGCTTCCACTGCCTCCCAGATCGCCGCAGCGGCGCCGGCCGGCGGCACGTAGACCACCGACGCGGTGGCACCGGTCTGCTTCTTCGCCTCGGCGACCGACGCGTAGATCGGAATGCCCTCGAAATCCTGTCCGGCCTTGTTCGGATTGACGCCGGCCACAAAACACTGTTTGCCGTTGGCATAGTCCCGGCAGGCGCGAGTGTGGAATTGCCCGGTCTTGCCGGTAATGCCCTGGGTGATGACCCGGGTGTTCCTGTCGATCAGAATCGCCATCAGTGCTTTCCTCGGGCCGCCTCTACCACGCGCCGGGCAGCGTCGGCCATATTGTCTGCGGAAATGATCGGCAGTCCCGACTCCGCCAGTATCTTGCGGCCGAGTTCCTCGTTGGTGCCCTTCATGCGCACCACCAGCGGCACCGACAGCTTCACCTGCCGTGCCGCTTCAACAACGCCCGTGGCAATCACGTCGCAGCGCATGATGCCGCCGAAAATATTCACCAGAATGGCCTTGAGCCTTGGGTTTCGCAGCATGATCTTGAAGGCTTCGGTGACCTTCTCGGTGGTGGCGCCGCCGCCGACATCGAGAAAGTTTGCCGGCTCGCCGCCAAACAGCTTGATGGTATCCATCGTGGCCATCGCCAGACCGGCGCCGTTGACCAGGCAGCCGATGTCCCCGTCCAGCGAGATGTAGGAAAGCCCGTGCCTGGAGGCCTCGATCTCTGCCGGGTCTTCTTCGTCGAGGTCGCGCAGTTCGACGATATCCGCATGCCGGAACAGCGCGTTCTCGTCGAAGTTCATCTTGGCGTCGAGCGCGATGACATTACCGTCGCCCGTGAGCACCATCGGATTGATCTCCGCCAGCGACGCGTCTTTCTCCCAGAACGCGCGGTAGAGCGCCTGCAGCATCGCACGCGCCTTCGGTATAGACCCCGCAGGCACGCCGATCTTGGCGGCAAGCTCTTCCGCCTCGGCATCGGTCAGCCCGGCGGACGGGTCGACGAAGACTTTGTGGATCTTTTCCGGGGTTCGGGCGGCGACCTCCTCTATGTCCATGCCGCCCTCGGAAGAAGCCATCACGCACACCCGCTGCGACCCACGGTCAACGACGATCCCGACATACAGCTCCTTGCGGATGTCGGCGCCTTCCTCGATCAGCAGCCGGCGCACCGTCTGGCCCCCGGGCCCGGTCTGGTGAGTCTTCAGCTGCATGCCGAGAATCTTCGACGACCAGTCGCGCACTTCGTCGATCGACTTCGCCAGCTTTACGCCGCCGCCCTTGCCACGGCCACCGGCATGAATCTGCGCTTTCACAACCCAGACCTTTCCGCCCAGCTTCTTCGCGGCGGCGACGGCCTCATCCACCGAGAAACAGGGCACGCCTCTCGGCGTGGCAACTCCGAAACTGCGCAGCACTTCCTTCGCCTGGTATTCGTGAATTTTCATCGTCTGGCTCCGGGATCGACGCCGTGTGTCAGTCGCGGCGCAAGGATTCGCTTTCGCGGTGGATTCGCTGAAGGCGGGCGGACTCCGCCTCCCAGCGGGCGCGCGCGGCTTCCAGCTCTGCTTCGGCCGCAAGCCTTGCTTCGGTCGCCCGGTCGGCACCGGCCTTGGCTTCCTCGTATCGCTTTTGCGCCGCCGACAACGTTCGATGGGCGGCAGTTTCCCTGCGCTCGAGGTTCTTCAGCTTGCGCTCCGCGGCTTGCATCTGCTCCCTTGCATAAGCGGTGCGTGTCTGCGCCTGCTCGAAGGTTAGCGGCGCCTGCTGCGCCCACACCGGTGCGGGTTGCAGCAGCGCGAAGCACAGGCTGAGGACAGTGAGGATAACGGAGGACATGAAGCGGGCGCTGGTGCCGGCAGCAGGAATCGAACCCGCGACCTGATGATTACAAATCAACTGCTCTACCAACTGAGCTATGCCGGCCTCGGCCGGATTATAGGCGTGCCCGATCACCCGGCAAACTTACTTGATCACCTGGAACCGGCGCCGTGCAGGCGATGGTCCCTGCGCGTTGCCGGTGCCGTGCTCACCGCCCGCGCCCTCGCCCGCGGGAGGCGCCTCCGGCAACTGGAAGGCCAGGCCCTGGCCGTTTTCCTTGGCGAAGATGCCGGCCACCGACGTCACCGGAATCGAAACCTCTCTCGACGCACCGGCAAAGCGGGCGGAAAACTGGATCAGATCGTTGCCGATCTTGAGATTGCGCGTCGCGTCCGGGCTTATGTTGAGCACGATCTCGCCGTTCTTGACGTACTCCATCGGAACCCGGGTCGATTCGCTCACCCGCACCGCAACGTACGGCGTCAGGCCGTTGTCGCAGCACCACTCGTAGATGGCGCGGATGAGGTACGGGGTGGTAGACGCTTCCTTCACTTGCGCATCACCTTTTCTGAAGGGGTGAGCGCCTCGATGTAGGCAGGCCGGCTGAACAACCGTTCGGCGTACTTCATCAGCGGAACGGCGGTCTTGTGCAAGGTGATGCCGTAGAAGTCCAGGCGCCACAACAGCGGCGCGATCGCCACGTCCAGCATCGAGAACTCGTCCCCCAGCATGAATTTCTGCTTCACGAATACCGGCGCAATCTGCGTGAGATTGTCGCGGATGATGATACGCGCCTTGTCCGCCTGCTTCTGGGTGCCGCGCTCGATCGCGTCGATATGGGCGAACAATTCCTGCTCGAAACGGAACAGGAACAGCCGGGCACGCGCCCGCATCACCGGATCGGCCGGCATCAGCTGCGGATGCGGAAAACGATCATCGATGTACTCGTTGATGATGTTCGATTCGTACAGGATCAGGTCGCGCTCGACCAGCACCGGCGTACGATTGTACGGATTCATCACCGACAGATCCTCAGGCTTGTTGAGGAGGTCGACGTCGATGATCTGAAAGTCCATCCCCTTTTCGTAGAGGACGATACGGCAGCGCTGGCTGAAGGGGCAGGTCGTGCCCGAATATAGGGTCATCATGGCAGCTGGTCCTCGGTCCGCGGGGTCAATGCACGTCCTTCCAGTACTCGCGCTTCAACAGCCACGTCAGCACCAGCAGGATGCTCAGGAAGAAAAGGACCACGGTGCCGATTTGAAGGCGCTGCGCGCGCATCGGCTTGCCCATGTACACGAGATAATTCACCAGGTCCCGGATGGTCTGTTCGTACTGTGCGGGCGGCTGCGTGCCGGCCTGCGCCAGCACGAGCTTGGCGTGGCCGGTTGCCGCCGCGCCCCCGTGGCCGTCTTCACCGGCGGCGGGCGCCTCGAGCCTCTGCATGCCCTGAAGCTCCCACAGCACGTGCGGCATTCCGACGTTGGGGAATGCCAGGTTGTTCCAGCCGGTGAGCGTCGAGTCGTCCCGGTAGAAAGTCATGAAGTAGGTATACAGCCAGTCTGCCCCGCGCGAGCGCGCAGTCACGGAAAGATCGGGCGGCGCGACGCCGAACCACTGCTCGCCTGCCTTGCGCGGCATGGCGATGGTCATGGTTTCGCCGACCTTGTCGCCTGCAAACAGCAGGTTGTCCTTGATCTGCTGCTCGCTCAACCCCAGCTCCTGCAAACGGTTGTAGCGCATGTATGACGCTGCGTGACAGTTCAGGCAGTAATTGACGAAGGTCCGCGCGCCACGCTGGATTGAAACCGCGTCGTTGGGGTCGATGTTGGCGGACTTCAGCTTGATCTCGCCGCCGGCAGCCAGGGCAACCAGCGGCGCGAACAGCAGCGCAAACAGAATGCTTCTCACGTCGTCACCCTCTCCGGCTCGGGCTTGGTCTTGTCGATCTTGGTGTACCAGGGCATCAGCAGGAAGAACAGGAAGTAGAGCAGCGTGCAGACGCGCGCAACCACCACCGCCCGCTCGGCACCGCCCAGCCAGGCGCCGAACTGGCCCCAGACATTGGTGGGCTTCACGCCGAGATAGCCGAGCACGACGAAGGACACCAGGAACAGGGCAAGCCAGGTCTTGTAGACCCCTCCGCGATAGCGGATCGACTTCACGTTTCCGCGATCAAGCCAGGGCATGAAGAACAGGATCACCACCGCCAGCCCCATGGCCAGCACACCGGGAAACTGCGACCCGAGCAGCGGCGGCACCGCTCTAAGAATGGAATAGAAGGGCGTGAAGTACCACACGGGCGCGATGTGCTGCGGGGTCTTGAGCGGATCGGCCGGCACGAAGTTGTTGTGCTCGAGGAAATAGCCGCCCATCTCCGGCGCAAAGAACACGATCAGCGAGAAGACCATCAGGAACACGACCACGCCGACCATATCTTTGACGGTGTAGTACGGATGGAACGGGATGCCGTCGAGAGGCCGCCCGCTGGCATCCTTCTTTTTCTTGATCTCGACGCCATCCGGATTGTTCGACCCCACTTCGTGCAGCGCGACCAGATGCAGTGCCACCAGCGCCAGCAGCACCAGCGGAATGGCGATCACGTGGAACGCGAAGAACCGGTTCAGCGTCGCGTCGGAGACCACATAGTCGCCCCGGATCCACACGGCGAGGTCGGGACCCACCCAGGGAACCGCGGCAAACAGATTCACGATGACCTGTGCGCCCCAGTACGACATCTGGCCCCACGGGAGCAGATAGCCGAAGAAGGCTTCGGCCATCAGGCACAGGTAGATGAGCATGCCGAGAATCCACAACAGTTCGCGCGGCTTGCGGTAGGAGCCGTACATCAGCCCGCGCAGCATGTGCAGGTAAACGACCACGAAGAACATCGAGGCGCCGGTGGAGTGCATGTAGCGGATCGCCCACCCCCAGGGCACGTCGCGCATGATGTACTCGACCGAAGCGAAGGCTTCTCGGGCATCCGGCTTGTAATGCATCGTCAGAAAGATGCCGGTGACGATCTGCATGACCAGCACCAGCAACGCGAGCGAACCGAAGAAGTACCAGAAGTTGAAGTTCTTCGGCGCGTAGTATTCCGACAGGTGCTGCTTCCAGGTGGCGGTCAACGGAAACCGTTCATCGACCCAGGCGAGCAGGGCTTGGACGCGGCTCATCTGTTTACGCCTCCTTGCTGTCAGCGCCGATCAGCAGGCGCGAATCGGACAGGTAGGTGTAGGGAGGCACCTCCAGGTTGGTCGGGGCCGGGACCCCCTTGTAGACGCGGCCGGCAAGGTCGAACTTGGACCCGTGACAGGGACAGTAGAATCCGCCGGGCCAGTCGGCGCTCAAGCCGGACTCGGCGCCGGGTTGCAGTTTCGCCGTCGGCGAGCAGCCGAGATGGGTGCAGATGCCGATCAGCACCAGGTAGTCGGGCTTGATCGAACGGTGGTCGTTGGTTGCATATTCCGGCTGCATCGGCAGGGCTGACCCGGGATCGACCACCTGGTCGCGCGTCGCGGCGAGCGACTCCAGCATGCGCTCGGTGCGATGAAGCACCCAGATCGGCTTTCCGCGCCACTCAACGGTCACCATCATCCCCGGTTCGACCTTGGACAGATCCACCTCGACCGGCGCGCCGGCGGCGCGCGCCTTGGCGCTGGGGGTCATGCTCATGATGAAGGGCACGGCCACTGCCACGCCGGCAGCCGCCCCGGCCGCGCTGGTGGTGATCACCAGCATTCGGCGCCTGCCCTGATCCACTTGCTCAGCCATTTGTTCTGCTACCCGGACTCCGCAAAAGTCCGAGATTTTAACTGTGTCGCTCTCCGGAATACAGCCTTTGACACTTAAGATGATGATTATAGATTGAAAATCGGCCGACCCTCGAGGCTGCACGGACGCCTGGAGCAGGCAGTCTGCGAGACCGGCATTTGGCAGCGCATCATCAGACGGAAACGTCCGTGGAAATCACGCCTCGCGTTCTTGGCTGAGCAAAAAAAGAGCGCAGCCTCAATGGGCTGCGCAAAATCCGCCAATGGAGGAGGATGGAGGAGTCATCACCCTCGCTCGCGAGAGCGCGAGTGACGGTTTGATTCTGGCGTTATTTCTGTTGCACCGCAAGAGGCTCTTGCCAGATGTGCCAGAACGAGGGCTCGATGCGCTGCACCGGCGTGGTTCCAGGCCCTGCCAGTTCCGCAACCGGTCCCGGGTCAACTGAGCCGCGTTGGCTGCGGCATCGGCAACGGGACTGCTACCATGCCGCCCTTTGCCGGCCCCAGCACAGGACCGGCGCGTCAATTACGGGAATCTCGGATGAAAGCCAGGATCAAGTGGGTCGAGAACGTCGCCTTCATGGCGGAAAGCGAAAGCGGCCATGTATTCGTAATGGATGGCGCGCCGGAAGGCGGCGGGCGCAACCTCGGCCCCAGGCCGATGGAGGTTGTGCTGATGGGCACGGGCGCCTGCACCGCTTACGACGTGGTGACGATCCTGCGCAAGGCGCGACAATCGGTCTCCGATTGCCAAGTGCAGATCGAAGCGGAACGAGCCGCCGACGATCCGAAGGTGTTCACTCGCATTCACATGCATTTCGTGGTCACCGGACGCGGCGTAAAGCCCGCGCAGGTGGAGCGCGCAATCGGCCTGTCGGCTGAAAAATACTGCTCGGCGTCGATCATGCTGGGCAAGACAGCGCAGATCACGCACGACTTCGAGATCGTCGAGGACGCCTGACCGCGAACCCGATGCGAAGCGGCCGCAACCCGGCCGCGCGGCGAACTGTCCCCCTGTACGCCCGATGAAAGCGGCTAGATGAAGTAGGTCGAGCGCGTCATCAACCGCGACGCCAGCTTCATCGCCCCGCGTACCGGCGCCGGCAGATCCGACGCGCCGAGCCTCACCGCGCTTGCCGCATGCCGCATCTCGTCGCGTTGCATCTCGCGCACGATCGCACGGCTCTTGTGATCTGCCTGCGGCAGCCGGTCCAGATGCCCGGCGAGATGCCCCTCGACCTGGCGCTCGGTCTCGGCGAGGAAACCGAGGTTCCAGCGATCGCCCAGCGCGCCCGCCACAGCTCCAAGCGCAAACGCGCCGCAGTAGAAGAGCGGATTGAGCCGGCTGGTTCGTCCGCCCAGGGCGCGGACACGGGCTTCGGTCCACGCCAAGTGATCGGATTCCTCCCCGGCGGCAACCTGCAGCGCTTCCCGAATGACTGGATCGCGGGCGGTCAGCGACTGACCCGAGTAGAGCGCCTGAGCGCAGACTTCGCCGGTGTGATTCACGCGCATCAGTGCCGCCGACTGCCTGCGCTCAACCTCCGGCAGGTCGCCGTCCGCCAGATCGCGCGCAGGATCAGGGCGTGCCGCGCGGGACGGGCCGGCGAGCGTGCGTAGCGCGCGGTCGAATTCAACGATGCACCGATCGGTCAAGAAGCCCAATTCAACGCCTTCAGCGCTTGCGCAGCAGGAAGTGAAACTCGCCGGCTGACTCTGTCCGGGACAGCAGTTCGTGACCGGTTTGCCGGGAAAATGCCTCGAAGTCGCGGACAGAACCGGGATCCGTGGCAAGAATCTTCAGCACTTGCCCGGACTGCATGTCGTTGAGCGTCTTCTTGGTACGAAGGATCGGCAGCGGGCAATTGAGTCCGCGCGCATCCAGATCCCTGTCGAAGGCAATGGTGTTGTTCTGATGCATGGGCTTTACCAGTAATTCAGCCGGCGCCGGGAAACACGAGGGCCTGCCCGCTGCGCACCCAGGCGATGACCCCGCCGGTCAGGTTAGAAACCTGAGGCCAGCCGCGCGCGGCCAGGAACGCGCTCGCCTGCATCGATCGCGCGCCGGACTGGCAATAGAACACGACCGGGCGATCACGCCCGAGTTCCGAGAAGCGCGCCGGGAGCTGCGCAAGCGGGATGTGCCGCGCGCCTGCGATCATGCCGCGCGCGACCTCTTCGTCGTTACGCACGTCGATCAGGTCGCAGCCGCCTTCCTTCAGAAGATCGGCCAGCGCAAGCGCGTCGATGGTGGAGAAAAGGGACATGCCTTGAGGTCATTTGCAGCGAAGCGGCTGCATTCGATCATACACCAGGCATCGCGAACTAAAAGATGCTGATCCTGCGGTCGAGCAGCAGCTGCGACAAGCGCGCATTCGCGGCCTCCAGCCGCGACACCAGCAGCTCGAGGAATGCCGCGGTAAACGCATGCTTGCAGGTTTCGGTCGCCTGCGCCAGCGCGTCAGCGCGAATTTCGATGGTGGTTGCCTCGCTGACCGCGATGACGCTGGCGGTACGCGTGAACTGCCGCCGCCCCAGATAGGCCATCTCTCCAAAGCACTCGCCCACGCGCAGGATGTTGAGCAGCTTGTCCTGCTTGGTCACCTTGACTTCGCCGGCCGTAAGAATGAAGAACGAGCTGCCGATGTCGCCCTCCTCGATGATCGATCGGTCGGGCGGGAACTTGATCCAGTTGGCAATTCGCATCACCTGCCAGAGGTCGACGTCGGCGAAATCCCGGAAGAACTCCAGTTTGCGAAGAATGCCGAACTTCTCGGCTTCCGGCACCGGATCTTCCGGCCGCTGCAGGTTATTGAACACGCTGGCGAGTGCCTGTGCGAAATCCTCCCAGGTATCGAAGCGCTCACCGGGATCTTTCTGCAGCGCACGGGCAACAATGCCATCGATCGCCGCCGGAATTTCCGTCCGCTGTACGCTCGGCGGTGGCGGGTCGACATTCAGGATCTGATTCACCATGCTGAAACTGCTGCTGCCCTTGAATGGCAGATGCGCGGTCAGCAACTGGTACATGACCACGCCCAGCGAGAACATGTCGGTGTGATGGCTGAGGGGCTCCTCTCTCAGCTGTTCGGGCGACATGTAGGCGGGCGAGCCAATGCCGGAAATCTGAGTGGTATCGGCGGACACGGTGAGCGCCGCCCCGAAATCGGTGATCTTGATGTCGGATTCGCCTCGCAGCAGGATGTTCGCCGGCTTGATGTCCCTGTGGATGATGCCGTGCTGGTGCGCGTAATCCAGCGCCTTGCAGCACTTGAATGCGATTTCGATGACGCGCTTTATCGGCAGCAGGGTCTCGGGTTTGATGTGCTGCTCTAGGGTGCCCCCGGACACGTATTCGATGACCAGGTAGCTGCCGTGCTCGTCAGAGACGGCGTCGTAGATCGAAGCGATGTGCGGATGGGAAAGCTTGCCCGCGAGTGACGCTTCCATCAGGAACAGCTTGCGGAAGCGCCGGCCGTGCTCTTCGTTCGAGAGCACCTCGCTGCGCACGAGCTTGATCGCGACTTCGCGATCGCTGAACGGATCGCGACCGAGATAGACCGCACTGGTGGCTCCCTTGCCGAGTTCGCGGATGATCTCGTATTTGCCGATCTTTTCCATGGGTCGCGGCTTTGGCCGCGGCGTCACGATCTTGTTATGCCCATGATATGTAAAAGGAGACCCTGTGGCGAGACTCTCCGTCGCGCCATGCTCAGATGGCTATCTCGGCCACCGCGGGCCGGCAGGCATTCAGTCGCGGCGACGCAGCTCCGCATCCAGGGCCTTCAGCTCCTTCAGCCGGGCATCCACGCTTGACTGCTGGTAGAAATTGCCGTCGGCCGCCGCCTGCGCGAGGCGCAGCTGCTCGATCGCGGCCGCCAGGTTTCCGCGCAACAGATAGGCCTCGGCCTGGGCGCGATGCCGCAGCAGCCGCTGGCCCATGGCTGCGTAGCCCCGGGCCTGGAGCTCATACAGCCGCGGATCGGGGCTCGAGCGCAGTATCTGCTGCTCCAGAAACTCGGCTGCCTGCGGGTAGCGCCCCGTGTCCTGCAGGGCCTCGGCATAGCCGTACACCAGGGCACTGCGGTTGGGATAGGCCGCCAGCGCTTCACGATAGGCCTCGAGGCCGGCCTCGACCCGGCCGGACCTGACATAAAGCTGCGACGCCAGCGCCCGCACCGCCGGATGCTCGCCGGCAAGCGATTGCAGCGGCTTCAGCGCCTCCAATGCCGCAGCGTGATCGTTGGCACGCATCAGCGCAACCACCAGGCCGTAACGGATGGCGGCCTCGCTCGCGTACTTCTTCTCCCGCAGCTGCGATTCGAGCGCGGATACGGCGTCGGCGGGCGCACCGTTCAAGGCGGCAATCCTTGCCCGCACGAAGTAAAAGTCCTGACTGTCCGGAACCTGCTTGAAGGGCAGACTTTGCGTGCGGTTCTGGACGTCGGCGACCCGCTCAAAGGTCAGTGGGTGAGTGCGCAGATAGGACGGCGCCCCGCCCTCATACAGCCTCGAGGCTCGCTGCAAGCGCTCCAGGAACACCGGCATTGCGTGCGCATCGAATCCGGCGCGCTCCACGATCTGCAGGCCGATGCGATCGGCCTCGCGTTCGTGCTCGCGGCTGAAATTGAGCTGGCTCTGGATGCTGCCGGCCTGGGCCGCTGCAATCGCCGCCTGCGACAGTTCGGCGTTCGAACGGGCCGCCAGAATCGCGACCGCCAGCGCCGCCATCGACGCCAGGCCGGCGCGCTGCTGGCCCGCGATCATTCGCGCAATGTGCCGCTGAGTGACATGCGCGATCTCATGGCCGAGCACGCTGGCCAGCTCGGATTCGCCTCGCGCCGTCAGCAGCAAGCCGGTGTGGACGCCGATGAACCCCCCGGGCAGCGCGAACGCGTTCACGCTGGCATCGTCGATCGCGAAGAACTGGAATGCCCCGCCGGGGTCCGGACTGTTGGCGACCAGTTTGTAGCCGATCCGGTTCAGGTAGTCGTTAATCTCGGCATCGGCCAGAAACAGCGGACTCGCGCGGATTTGCTGCATGATGGACTCGCCGAGCCGCCGCTCCTGCGCGGGCGACAGCGTGCCCTGCGAAGCGTCGCCCAGGTCCGGCAGGTTCTGGGCCGACACCGCGGCACTGACTATGGCTGCCAGGAGCAGCAGGGCGACAAGTTTCACAGTGCTATGATAAGTCGCAATCAATCCAAGTTCCGATGCGAGCGCTCAAGCGCGTATCGAGGCACATCGAAAGGCGGCAATTGGGCACGCTCACCCATTTCGACCGGCAGGGCCAGGCGCACATGGTGGATGTCGGCGACAAGGCCGAGACGCACCGCGTTGCGGTGGCGACCGGCCGCATCCGCATGCAGCCTGCTACGCTGCAGCACATCCTCGATGGCAGCGCCAAGAAGGGCGATGTGCTGGGAATCGCGAGGATCGCGGCAATTCAGGGTGCAAAGCGCACTGCGGACCTGATTCCCCTGTGCCATCCGCTCGCCCTGACCCGCATCAGCGTCGAGTTCGAGATCGAGCGGGAAGTGAACTGCGTCCGCTGCACGGCGACTGCGGAGACTGTGGGGCGAACCGGCGTCGAAATGGAAGCACTGACCGCGGTAAGCGCCGGCTTGCTGACCATCTACGACATGTGCAAGGCAGTAGACCGTGGCATGCAGATGGACGACGTGCGACTGATTGAAAAGCGCGGCGGAAAGTCCGGACACTGGATGGCGGAACGGCCGCCGGGCGCCTGAACCCGCGCGCGCACCGAGGGTCTGAGAGGCTTTCGGCAGCAATTATGCAGAATCTCGCATTCGTCATGGCCGCTGCGGCCCTCACGTTAAGCGCAGTCGCGCCGGGATCGGCCACTGCCGGCGAGTCTGCGCGCATCACAGCGGGACGTGCGCTTGCCCATGACTTCGCCAAGGGAAATTGCCTTGCCTGCCACGCCGCGCCGACCGACCCGGCGGCGCAAACGCTGGCCAACATCGCGCCGCCACTGGTGATGATGCGCGAGCGTTTTCCGGACCGGGGCGCGCTGCGAGAGCAGATCGGGGACGCCCGCGTGCGCAATCCCGGCACGATCATGCCGCCATTCGCCGGCCACCAGATCCTGACCGATGAAGAAATCGAACTGATCATCGACTATCTGTACACCCTTTAGCCCTGAAACCGTTGATCTCGAGATGCAGGCAATTCGACGCAATGTACTGCGCATGCTGGCGATAACCGTCGCGGCCGTGCTGTTGCCGGTCAGGCGACTGGCTGCGGAATGGAACAAGCCGGCGTTCGACTCCGAGGACATGAATCGGAGCCTGGCTCTGATCGGTGCACAGGAGACGCAGCCATCGGACCAGATCCGCTTCAAGACGCCGGAGATCGCGGAGAACGGCGCGATCGTCCCGATCGAGATCGAGAGCCGGTTGCCGGACACCGAGATCATGTATGTGCTGGTGGAGAAGAACCCTCAGCCGCTGGCGGCCAGCTTTCGCTTTGCCGGCGGCGCCGAGCCCTTCGTGGCGACGCGGATCAAGATGAACGAGACCTCGCGCGCGATGCTGGTCGTCAAGGCCGGGGGCAAATACTATTCCGCCGAGCGTGAAGTCAAGGTCACGATCGGCGGGTGCGGCTAATAGCGGCGGTCGGGAACCAAGTCATGTCAGACAAGATGCGCATGCGGGTCACGCTGCTGGAGGGCGATGTCGCCGAGGTCAAGGTGCTCATCTTCCACCCGATGGAAACCGGACTTCGAAAAGACCCCGCGACGGGCGAGCTGGTACCCAGGCATTTCATCAGAACCGTGGTGGCGACACACAACGGCAAGCCGGTGCTTGAGTGCGGCTGGAGCCGCGCGGTATCGCGCAATCCGTTCCTGCACTTCCGGGTGCGCGGCGCCAGCGCCGGCGATCGCATCGTGATCTCGTGGGAGGACAATCGGGGCGAGCGCGAAACCATGGAATCGGCAGTCGGGTGATGGTGCCACGGGTCATCGGGCTGCTGGGCACTGCGCTCGTGTGTCTGGCATGCGTGCACGCCGCGGCGGACTCGGCCCCGCGTGCGCCGGACGAGGATCGCCGGTTCTTCCACGAATACTTCCGGGCGCGGTTTCCCGACAAGCCTTTGAGCGAGTACATCTACGGCTCGCTGATGCTCAATGCCGACGCCAGGGCCCAGTACGAAAGCATCATGGAGTTTCCGCCGTTCCAGGGCGACATCGATCGTGGCCGAGCATTGTGGGAAAAGCCGTTCAGCAACGGCACGCGCTTCGCCGACTGCTTTGCCGATGGCGGCCGCGGAGCGGCCGCGCGTTACCCGAGGTACGACCCTGCCGGCGATGAGGTGGTCACTTTCGAGATGGCGATCAATCGCTGCCGGGAGGCGAACGGAGACACGCCGTCGCCATTC
>ERZ869936.1860-NODE-1860-length-13755-cov-4.195547_pt1 | contig 13755 bp, 9 predicted proteins | sample MGYA00520876_ERZ869936 | MGnify/ENA primary metagenome ERZ869936 (study PRJEB32218, sample SAMN09650985) | biofilter metagenome | isolation source: enrty point of leading RO module | place: Saudi Arabia: Thuwal, RO plant located on Red Sea | collected 2016-02-17 ...
ATGGCCGGAGATCCCGAGCGGGGTCTCCGGCCCTTGCCGTTTTCGAAGCAGGCGCGGGACCGGAGGCGCGTGGCCCCCGGACCCCCTCCTTTACGAGCAGCCGGTCGTGCTGCCGCAGGACATGCACTTCAGGCACGTGCCGTTGCGCACGAGGGTGAACTGGCCGCAGCCCTCGCAGGGATCGCCCTCGTAGCCCATCATCCGGGCCACCCGGATCTGCTCGGTGGTCTCGGCGACGGCCAGGCCTTTGGCCGCGGCGGTAGGGCCGGGCAAGGCGGCGACGCCGCTGCGGGCGAAACCGCTCTCGGCGGGGGTCTTGGCCGCCTTGCCGTGCCCGTTTCCGGCGCCGCCGCGCGGTGCGCCGCTCGCGGGTGGGGGCGCGACCCCCGCGTGGTGCCGTCTGCGGTCGAGCGTGCCGAGCCCGCCGGTTCCGCCGTTGCCGTTGCCCGCGCCCTTGGGGGCCGCGCGCGCCGGGATCGTGCCGTGGGGGACGGTCTCCTCCTCGACGTAGTCCGGCGTCTCGGCGGTGCCCAGCGTCTCGGGGCGCAGGTCCTCGGGCGTGATCTGCCCGAGCTCGTCGCGGCCGAGGTAGCTGATCGCCAGCTCCCGGAAGATGTAGTCGATGATCGACGTGCCCATCTTGATGCGGTCGTTGCCGACGACGGGGCCGTTGGGCTCGAAGCGGCTGAAGACGAACGCGTCGATGTACTCCTCCAGGGGCACGCCGTACTGCAGCCCGAGGCTGACGGAGATGGCGAAGCAGTTCATGAGGCTGCGGAACGCCGCACCCTCCTTGTGCATGTCGATGAAGATCTCGCCCAGCGTGCCGTCGGCGTACTCGCCCGTGCGCAGGTACACCTTGTGGCCGCCCACGATCGCCTTCTGGGTGTATCCCTTGCGGCGCTGGGGCATGCGGCGGCGCTTGGCGAGGTAGCGGTAGACGATCTTCTCGACCACCCGCTCCACCTGCGCCTTCTCCTCGGCCGCGCCCTCGAAGATGGCGAGGTCGAGGTCGCCCGACGTGGCGTTGAGGGGCTGGGAGAGCTTCGAGCCGTCCCGGTAGAGCGCGTTGGCCTTGATGCCCAGCTTCCAGCTCAGCAGGTAGGCCTCCTGCACGTCCTCGACGGAGGCGTCGCCGGGCATGTTGATGGTCTTGGAGATGGCGCCGGAGATGAAGGGCTGCGCGGCGGCCATCATGCGGATGTGGGACTCCGTCGAGAGGAACCGCTTGCCCGTGCGGCCGCACCGGTTGGCGCAGTCGAAGATCGGGTAGTGCTCCTCCTTCAGGTGGGGCGCGCCCTCGATCGTCATCGTGCCGAGCACGAAGTCGTTGGCCGCGCGGATCTCGGCGGGCGTGAAGCCGAGCGCCTTCAGCAGGTTGTGGCCCGCGTCGGCGAGCTGCCGGTCGTCGAGGCCGAGGCGCTCCTTCACGAAGGCGGCGCCGAGCGTGCCCGCGTTGAAGACGAAGGTGAGGTCGAAGGCGCCCTTGAGCCCCTTCTCGGCCTTGTCCAGCGCGGCGTCGTCGAAGCCCTTGGAGCGGAGCGTCTCGGGGTTGACGTGGGGCGCCCCCTCGAGGGTGCCCGAGCCGCGGCAGTAGCGGACGATGTCGTCGATCTGCTCCTTCGTGTAGCCCAGCCGGCGCAGGGCGGGCGGGATCGACTCGTTGATGATCTTGAAGTAGCCGCCGCCGGCGAGCTTCTTGAACTTCACCAGGGCGAAGTCGGGCTCGATGCCCGTGGTGTCGCAATCCATGACGAGGCCGATCGTGCCCGTGGGCGCGATGACAGTGGCCTGGGCGTTGCGGTAGCCGTGCTTCTCGCCGAGGGCGAGCGTTTCGTCCCAGGCCTTGCGGGCGGCCTCGACGAGGTAGTTGGGGCAGTGGCGCGGCGGGATGGCGACGGGCAGCGTCGCCAGGCCCTCGTACTCCGACGGCGGCGCGTTCCACGCGGCGCGGCGGTGGTTGCGCATCACCTTGAGCATGGCGTCGCGGTTGCGGGGATACCCGGGGAACGGCCCGGCCTCGGAAGCCAGCTCGGCGCTGGTGGCGTAGCTGACCCCGGTGAGCACCGCGGTGATGGCGCCGGCGATGGCGCGGCCCTTCTCGGAGTCGTAGGGCACGCCCGCCACCATGAGGTAGGTGCCCAGGTTGGCGTAGCCGAGGCCGAGGGTGCGGAACTCCCAGCTGCGCTTCGCGATCTCCTTGCTGGGGAACTGCGCCATGACGACGGCGGTCTCCAGCGTGAGCGTCCAGAGGCGGCAGGCGTGGCGGAAGGCGTCGACGTCGAAGTGGGCGGTCTCGGGGTCGGTGAACTGCATGAGGTTCAGCGACGCGAGGTTGCACGCCGTGTCGTCGAGGAACATGTATTCGCTACAAGGGTTCGACGCGTTGATGCGGCCGTCGGCCGGGCAGGTGTGCCACTCGTTGATGGTGGTGTCGTACTGGATGCCCGGATCGGCGCACGACCACGCGGCGTGGGCGATCTGGTCCCAGAGGTCGCGGGCGGGCATCGTCCTCGCCACGCGGCCGTCGGTGCGGCGCACGAGCTGCCACGAGTCGTCGCGCTCGACGGCCTCGAGGAACGCGTTGGTGAGCCGCACGGAGTTGTTCGAGTTCTGGCCCGAGACGGTGAGGTAGGCCTCGCTCGTCCAGTTCGTGTCGTAGGTGGGGAACTCGATGTGTGTGTATCCCTGCTTCGCGACCTCGACCACCCGGACGATGTAGTTCTCGGCGATCTCGGCGAGCCGCGCCTCGGCGATGGCCTTGCCCAGGGCGCGGTTGAGCCGCGGGTCGAGGCGCTCGGCCTCGTCGCGCTCCTCGTCGGGCACGTCGTCGGCGAAGGCGGGCTCGGCGCAGGCCTTGAGGACGGCGTTCAGGTGCCGCTCGGCGAGGCGCGACCCCGCGACGAGGGAGAGCACCTTCTGCTCCTCGATGACCTTCCAGTTGATGAACTTCTCGATGTCGGGGTGGTCGATGTCGCAGATGACCATCTTGGCGGCGCGCCGGGTGGTGCCGCCCGACTTGATGGCGGCGGCGGCGCGGTCGCCGATCTTCAGGAAGCTCATGAGGCCGCTGCTCTTGCCGCCCCCCGAGAGGGGCTCGTTCTCGGCGCGCAGGGCGCTGAAGTTGGTGCCGACGCCGGAGCCGTACTTGAAGAGCCGCGCCTCCCGGACCCAGAGGTCCATGATGCCGCCCTCGCCGACGAGGTCGTCCTTGATGGAGCTGATGAAGCAGTTGTGGACGACGACGTCGTGGGAGAGGTAGTTGCCGCTCTCGGTCTGGATGTCGAAGACCGGCATCGGGCCGAGCACCTCGATGCGATCGATGGCAACGTCGAGGGCCACCGTCTCCAGCACGGCGACCTCGGGCTCCAGGGCGCCGGCTTCCGGCGCGGCCGTCGGGGAGCTGTCGGCGTCGCGCACGTCCGTCCGCTGGAGCAGGCGCATGCCGGGGACGAGCTTGCCGACCTCGGTCCAGGCGTAGCCGGCGCCGCGGGCCGCTTCGGCGGGCGCGGCCCAGATGCCGTGGTCGGCCGTCGCATCGACGTGGTTGCCGTTGCGAAGGACGACGCGCAGCACGGGCTTCGTTCCGTTGGCCTTCACCGCGACCACCCGCGTGGTGCCGTCGCGGTCGAACACCTCGAGCCCCTCGAGACGGTTCTCGACGATCTCGCCGATCGCGATCGGGCCCTGCGGCGTGCTGACGAGCGCATCGTAGGGCTGGCACGCGTGCGGCTGCGGCCGCGAGTAGGCGTCCTTGCTGCGCTTGAGGCGGCCCGTCTTCGAGTCGGCGTAGTGGTGGCCCTGGGCGGGGCCGTTGATGCCGTACGCCCAGAAGAGGCCCGTGTTGAACCACTGGGGGCTGTTCGGCGCCGCCATCTGGTGGACGAGCATGAAGCACATCTCGTCGTAGTAGGCCTTGGCGTCGCGCTCGGAGTCGAAGTACCCCTCCTTGAAGGCCCAGGCGGTCCAGCAGCCGGCCAGCCGGTGGAACACCTGCCGGCAGTCCCGCTCCATGCCGTACCGGTCGCCTTCGGGCAGCTTGTTCAGCGCCTCGGCGTCGGGGACGGAGCGCCACAGCCACTGGGGCACCCCCTTCTCCGCCACCGCCTTCGTCCGGGCCGGCACGCCGGCCTTGCGGAAGTACTTCTGCGCCAGCACGTCCGTGGCCACCTGCGACCACGTGTCGGGGACGACCACCCCGCGGCACTCGAAGACCACCCGCCCGTCGGGCTCCACGATCCGGGACGTCCGTTCCACGAAACGGATCCCGCCGTAGGGGTCCTTGGAATCCCGCGTGAAGCGCCGCTCGACCTTCATTTGCACCCTCCAGCCTTCGTTCGAGTCCCCGGGAACCGCACCCTGCCGTACCCCGCGACGGCACACAACATATAGTGGTATCTATCGGTTCGCAACACAATACCTGCCACCCATAGGCGCGATCCGCCATTGTGCCGACGGGGGCGGACAGGATCGGCGTATCCCCGGTTGGCGGCTTCAAGGAGGGGAGGCGAGGGTCTCTCGGGGGTGACCTAAAATGCTGCGAATGAAGAGGTTACTTGCGCGGGCCAAGGGGCCGGCTCTCGCCGGAATCTGCGCGCTCTTGGCCGGTTTCTCCTCCTGCTCGGGCGAAAACGGGGGGGCGGGGGGGGCGCCGGAAAATGAGCCCCTAAAGGCGGCGCCCGAGCCGGCCCCCAAGGCCGACGAGGGCGGGCCGTGGTTCCTGGACGAGGCCGCGGCCCGGGGCATCACGCTCCTGAACCGCACCGGCCGTCCCCGCAGCAAGGAGCTGATCATGGAAGCCGTCGGGCCCGGCGCCGCGGTCTTCGACGCCGACGGCGACGGGAGGATGGACGTCTACGTCCCCAACGGCAACTGGCTCGAGGGCCCCTTCCGCACGCAGTTCTACACGGGCGACGACCGCCCGCGGAACGCCCTCTACATGCAGCAGGCCGACGGCACCTTCCGGGACGAGGCGAAGGAGCGCGGCGTGGACGACGACGCGTGGGGCTTCGGGTGCTGCGCCGCCGACCTCGACAACGACGGCGACCAGGACCTGATCGTCGCGAACCTCGGCCCGAACCGCCTCTACGTGAACGACGGCAAGGGCCGCTTCACCGACGTGGCCGGCAAGAACGGCTTCGCCGGCCCCGCCGAGCCCGGAAAGTGGGAGTGGTCGACCTGCGCGTCCGTCGGCGACTACGACCGCGACGGCGTCCTGGACGTCTACGTCGCCAACTACGCCGACATGTTCGAGTGGCTGCGCACGGCCCCCGACGTGCGGCGCAACCCCGACGGCTCCATCATCCAGGCCAACGTGTGCTCGTGGCAGCGCTTAGAGGTGTACTGCGGCCCCCTCGGGCTCCCCCGGCAGCAGGACCGCCTGTTCCGGGGCCTCGGCGGCCGGGACGGCGAGCTGAAGGTGGAGGACGTGACCCGCACGTCGAAGGTGTGGCGTCCCGAGGCGGAGGGCGGCCCCATGTACGGGTTCCAGGTTCTCTTCACCGACGTCAACCGCGACGGCTGGCCCGACATCTACGTGGCGAACGACTCCGTGCCCTCCTTCTTCTTCGAGAACCAGAAGGACGGCACGTTCATCGAGAAGGGCAAGGAGTACGGCATCGCGGTGGGGCAGAACGGCGAGGACCTGGCCGGGATGGGGGCGGACTCCGCCGACGTCAACGGCGACGGGCTGCCGGACATCCACAAGACGAACTTCGCCCTCCAGACGAACAACCTCTACATCGCCGAGTCCTACAAGGGCCGCGTCAGCTTCCGGGACTTCTCCATGCGCTCGGGCGTCGAGGAGGCGGTCTACCGCGACCTCGGGTGGGGGGTGCAGGTCTTCGACTACGACACCGGCGGCGACAGGGACATCTTCTACGCCAACGGCCACGTCTACCCCGAGGTGGACATGAAGGAGGCGAAGGACCTGAACACGACCTTCGACCAGTTCAACCGGATGTTCCGGAACGACTCGACGGCGGACCGCATGCGCTTCACCCAGGTCGACCGCGACCTGGGCCCGGGCTTCGACATCCGGAAGGGGTCCCGCGGCGCGTCGCTGCTCGACCTCGACGAGGACGGCGACCTGGACATTTTGGTCATCAACCTGAACAACACGCCGGACCTTCTCGTGAACAAGCGCGGCGCCGCGGCGGGCCACTGGCTGCAGCTGTTCCTCACGGGCAACCCGGCGAAGAAGTCCAACCGCGACGCGATCGGAAGCTGGATCGTCGTCCGCGCCGGCGAGAGGGTGCAACACCTCGAGGTGATCCGCGGCCAGGGGTTTTTGGGCTGCAACGACCCGCGGGTGCACGTGGGCCTCGGCGCGTGGACGGGCCCGGTGCAGCTGGAGATCACCTGGCCGAACGGCGAAACGACGACCCACACGATCGAGGGCGTCGACCGAAAGGTGCGCATCGCGCAGGAGTGACGGGCGTCGCCCCCTGCGCGGGAGGCCGGAAGGGCTCGCATGAGCGTTGCGTGAGCACACCCGGCTTGCGGCCGCCGCCATGTCTCGCGCGAGCCCGAATGCAAGCGAATCCGTTTCGCGTTGCGACGGGTTGCGCACGCGCCTACGATTCCCCGTGGCAAAAGGGAGGATCGAGATGGCAGGCGGGAACGGAGACGCCCTGCACGGCGGCGACAACCGTCGCGACGGCCACGGGCACGCGGGGGGGGGGGGCCCTCCGTGCCCCAGGAGCGGGACGCGACGCGGGATCCCGATCGCTTGGCGGAGATCCAAACTGTCGCCCGGGAGGCGGCCACGGCGTTCGCCCGCCGATGCGGGATCCCCGGTTGTGAAGACGATCTCGCCCAGGAGGGCCTCCTCGGCTTTCTGGAGGACGGCGGCAGTGCCGACGTGCGGGCGCACGTGCGCCGGGCCGCCCGCCGCGAACAGTCGCGAAGACGCCGGCATGCGACGTCGCTGGACGGGCGCGCGCTCGGCACGGGCGGCGTGTTGCGGCACGCCGGGGTCGCCTGGGACCCCGTCCTCGCACCGGCGCGTGGGGTCCCCCGACTCTGCCCCGACCTGGCTTTCTTCGGGAGGGGCACGCGACGGGAGAGACGCCTTGCCCGTGCCATCCGTAATGCTGCCTATGTCGCGGCCCGACAGCCGAAGGTCCTCGCCCGGGGCCAGTTCCGGGTCTTCGTTTTCGCCTATGTGGAAGGGCTCGAGGCAGGAGAGATCGCGGCGCTTCTCGGGACGACCTCGGGGGCGGCGACCAAGCGCGTAGGGCGCGTGGCCGAACGCATCGAGAAGAGACTCGCAGCAGCCGTTGCGGCCGCAATCGACGTCGAACCCGGCGACCGCAACGCGAAAGGAGTGGTTTCTCCAAGCCCTTCCGCGGCAACGGCTTGCGCTCACCTACTGCGAGCACTCGAGCGGGTTATCCACAGAAACCCGGGAATCCCGCGACCTATGGGGCAGGAGCGCAGCTCATGATCACGCTCGACTTCGCCGGCTTGCGTCTCAACGTATCCGCGTCCGCTTCCGGGGAGCCGGCCCCCTGGCGCGTTTTGCTCCGGAGGCACGAGCAGGTCACAGGCCCCGTCCGGCGTCTCTTGGGCGGGGGCCGGAGGCTGCGCGTCCGAGGCAAGGGAGAAGGAGTTCGCACATGATCCTGGGCACGACGCTGTTTCGCCTCGACGGGAGCACCTACTACAGCCCCGAGTTCCCCAGGGGGGGCGAGGCCGCCCTGTTCAGCATCGAGATCACTCACGTGGGCGGTACGCCGGCCGTGACGGTGGCCCTCGAGCACCGCAACGAGGACGAGACCTCTTGGACGAGCGCCGGCACCTTCTCGTCCATCTCCGCGACCGGCGTCTACTCGAAGGACCTGAGCGGACTGAAGGAGATCCTGCGCTTCGCCATCACGATCACCAGCGCGCCCGCGACCGACGCGGTGCACTTCCTCCTGCCGTCGCCGGCATGGAGACCGTACTGAGCCGATCCCGAAAGGAGATTTTCGCATGATCGTCGGAACGACCATCATCCACGACGGCACGGGGACGACCCCGTACTACAGCCCGGCGTTCCCGCGCGGGGGGCTGGCGGCGCTCTTCTCGCTGGACGTGACCCACATGTCCGGCTCGCCGACGCTGTCCGTCGCCGTCCAGCACAAGAACGCGGACGAGACGACCTGGGGGGCTGCGGGCAGCTTCGCCGCCATCTCGGGGACCGGCGTGGCGACCAAGGACATCACGGGACTCAAGGAAGAGATCCGCCTGAACTTCACCTTCACCGCGGGAAGCGCGGGCAACTTCGTGCACATCGTCGTAGCCGCGCCGGCGTGGAGGCCGTATTCGTAGGGTGCTCAATGTCATCTTGCGGTGAGCAGAAGTGTCAGTGTGAGGGCTGTTCCGCTAGTGTGACCGTAGCGGCGAATGCCCTGTGGACTTTCGCCTCGATAACCGGCGCCTGCACTTGCGGCGGCAGTGTTGAGTGGGCGCGAGCAAGCCGAAATCAGGTTCTGCAAGATGCGTGTTGCGGGTCTCCGCAGCTAGCACGGTCTGTCAATAGGGTGTTCTTTCGCACGCTAGCGCGTAGCGCCATAGCAAAGCTCAAGAGGTGATTCCACGATGGGCAATTGCACGTTGATGGGGAAAGTACGCCATTCTGACGAGACCGACGGGTGCATCGCCTCGCACCAGTATCAGTACAAGTGCCTCGTCCCTGGATGGAACAAGGACACGGTCTTGGACCTTGCGTGGCAGCTAGGATACGTCAACGAGGACACTCTTACTGCGAACACCGAGGGTACGCGCCTCATTGACATAGCCACTGCTCATGCTCAGAACCTACAGGCCTTGGGCTACTACTCGCCACAGGAGTTTGAAGCAGAGAAGCCGGCGTGCCCGCCGGCATGCCCCGTTGAAGTTACATGGGGAGCGGCAGTTCAAAGTTCCGTAGGGGTAGAAACGAGTGACGACGGAAAGACCTGGTTCCGCTTGATCGTGAGTATCGCGGTCGTGTGTGCAAAGCAAATAGCTGGCGCTATCCCTATGCCACCGCCTCCGGATGTTCTGGCTGCTGGCACGACGGTACTCACCGAGAAAAGGGAAATCACGTGTCCGGGCGAGTTCGATCTCATAGTGTGCCACCAGAGCAAGAGTGACACCGTCAATAAGTGGGCTGTCAAGGAGGCAATGGGGAAGGGTTGGCTGGGTAGCGCAGCGGATGTTAGCACGATGTGTCCGGAGGACTGCGTTGCCATGCGAGCGGAGTGCCCTAAGGACATGGTGAACAGCGCTACAATAGGAAATGCGTACTGCGAGCGATTCTGCTTCAAGTGCGACCCCATAAGGAAAGGATCTGTGAGAGCCCCTCAGGTTGGGTTGGATCAACCGTGGAATCCGCATGCACCAGGTGATCCGACACCACGACCCGATCGCGGTCATACGGGGATGCGCCTCAATCAGCAATGGGCGCCCCCGTGGGAAATGATGGCGATCCTAATGGGGGAACCGGTGTCACGCTTGGAGGTGCTCCACGCCCATTTGGAGCTAGCTCCTGCGATGGGACCGCTCGCAAGCGAGGCTAGTCGCAGCAATTCGCTGGGTACTCAGGCTGAAACGAGGCACGCTTCCATGGGGCGTGGCCAGAGAGTCAACCACCGCTCGGGTTTGGGCGACACGCCTGAATAGTCTCCAACAGCCACACCCGGACGCGCAACGGCTCCGCGGCGGTACAGGAGAAGGGGGCCGGCCACGACGCACCGTGCACAACGCCGCACGGGGGCTCGAAAGGGACTGTTGACGATGGTGCATCGATGCTGCCAGAGAGCACGCAGTGTATTGGGTGGCCCCTAGTGTCGTGTCCCAATAGTCCGAGTCGGGCTGGCCGATCTATGGAGTATGGGGACGCCCGCGCGGCGACTCCGGATTCCGCGGAAGGAGCGGACGAAGCTCCGGCGGACGGCGCGCGGTCACAAGGTCGAGGCGCGACTGAAGCGCCGGGCGCAGATCGTCCTCCTGTGCTGGGAAGGGGTGGCCTGCGCTGAGATCGCCCGGCGGCTTGGGACGGCCGAGTCCCAGGTGCGCAAGTGGCGGGAGCGGTTTCTCGAGGATCGGGTCGAGGGTCTTGGCGATCGGCCGCGGCCGGGAAGGCCGTGCCAGATCACGCCAGCGGAGCGGGTCCGTGTCCTGGGTGTAGCCTGCCGGGACCCAGCCCAGTTCGGAGAGGCACGCTCGACCTGGAGTCAACGAAGCCGGTCGCGGCGCCGGCCACGACGGCCTCATTGTCCTTGGACCAGGGCGCATTGTGAGGGGTGACAGCAGAGTTGCTCTCATCCGGTCCCCAGAATCAGGGATCACGCCTTGCCTGCAGCACCTATACTTGTGTTGGGCATGACCCTACGAGTTCTCGCGCTCTTCGGGGCAGTTGTCCTTGCTGTAGCTGCATACTCGCTGCGTCGCACAACCCGCGCGCCCAACAAACTGCCCGCGGAGTATTCACCTCCCGAGCGCAATGGTGGGTGGGGTGGGCACTTGCCATCTCTCACCAACACTGATGCCCTGACGATTCACATTCGAAGTTCTGCCGGTGAGAGAGTGCACGGACTCGTTCGCGTGATTGAATGCGAGGACGGCGTGTTGTGGGCGGCACCCGCAACGGTAGACGCTGGGTGCACTGGCATTGTGGTGGTCCCTTCTCCGCCCTTTGCTCCGATGATACTCCGGCCGCTGCCGCGCAACTGCCGTGAGACTGCCGTTGTGGTGCACGCGGGTGCAGCGATATCTGGTGTCGTCGTGAATCAGTTCAATCACGCACTATCACAAGTCCTTGTTCGGCTAAGGCCTCTGGATCAACCTCCCTTGCTATCTGAGGCAATGGCTGACCGCCTGCAGGTCTTGACAGATGAGCGCGGGCACTTCTCATTCTCTGGCCTAGTGCACGCCACCTACGAGGCTTCAATCTCGACACGCTTGCGCTTCCCGGCACCCCAGTCGACCCGCGTAGTAGAGGCGGGCAATGTGTCAATTCGACTCATTGCGCGAGAAGCTCCTCGGTTACGACTGCACCTCATCGATGCTCAGAGCGGAGCGAGGATCGAAACGCCCGTCCGATGGACGGTTCATCGGTCAGACGGCACTGCGGTCACCTCTGAGGCCTCTACCCTAGAGACACTATCGGAGTACTTTGAGCCGACGCATCCGCTCACGATCACAGTCATGCCAGAGGGCTACCTGCCGACTGAGCAAGTGACGTTTCCAGTCCCGGCCTCCCTAGATCACACCGCACGAGTGGCTCTTGAGCCCGATCCGCGGGCAAGAGCGACTCTTCAGTTGGTGCTCTACGACCGCTCCGGCACTCCAGTTCAGTCGATCGCGATCGAAAGAGGGGCTAGTGCAACTAATCTGACAAATCGGGACGGCATCTACATGCTGGACCTCCCACCTGGCGATCACAGAGTGACGATTCGGAGCCCATGGGAGGACTTCATTTCTAGGAAGCCGTCCTGGATCCCGGAAACGCTCCGCGTCTCACTTTCGCCCGGTGAAAAGACTACTCGAAGAGCGATGCTGCGCATGGGCGGATGGTTGCGTGTGCGCGCTCCCCGATGCGACCTCCGCTTGCTTAAGGATGGAGAGGACACTCACGCCGACTTTCTGCCACCGCACAGGCAAGGCTCTTGGTATGTGTGCCATGCCGTTCCAGGGTCCTATGTTCTCCTCGGAACAAGCGAATCTTCTGGGGGACAGTGCCGACAAGAGAAAGCAGTTCATGTTCATGAGGGGAAGGTGACTGACGTCGTGTTGTCCTTCGCAGAACCCCCCAATCGGTAAGGTCTCGCACTCAGTACTCGAGCGCTGCGCGAACTCGCTGCAGGGAGCAAGATGCAGGCGGCATCCAAGGGGAGGTCGTAGCAGCGAAAAGGCAGCGTGCGTCCACGCAATGCGCCCATGCGGATGCGAATCAGGCCCTTCGATAGGCCGCGTCAGCGGCAGCGCGGCCTGCCGCGGGCGTCGTACTGCTCCCTGTTGTTCCACTCGCGTTTGCGGATCTCGTGGAGGTCCTGGTAGCGGATCTCCTTCTCCGCGTCGCCCAGCAGCCGGTAGAGGCGGTAGAGCGCGTAGTACATGGACGGGCACTCGGGGCGCACCTCGGTCTGCCGCAGCGCCAGGCGCACCGTCTCCTCGAGCAGCGGCCGCTCCTTCGACGCCTGCGCCGGGCCCACCTTCTCCAGCACCATCTCCGTGAACTGCCGCACGAGCAGGTACGCGTCCTCCTCGGGGTAGCCCGGCAGCGTCTTTCTGTAGTAGGCGAGCGCCTCGTCCATCGCCGGGCCGTCGGGCTTGCGCAGCGCCTCCTTGTAGAGCAGGGAGCAGCGCGCGAGGATCACGTCGGGGTGCTGTGAGTCCTGGGGCAGCTCCTCCCGCAGCACCTTCGCGCCGTCCTCGATGCGGTTGTTCTGCAGCAGGATCAGGGCCACCGTGGCGAGGTACATCTGCCGCCGGTCGTCGTCCTTCGTGAGGCGCGCCGCCTTGCGCAGGTGCTCCATCGCCCGCTCGGTGCGGCCCAGGTGCTCCGACACCACCGCGTACTGGTTCTCGAAGTGGGGCCGGGCCGGATCGGTCTCCGCGAGGTAGGGGTTCGCGGCGTCCATCAGCTCGTCGGCGTGGCTGAACTGGCCGATCACGATGAGGCGCTCCGCCATGGAGACCGACGCCTTCGCGAAGGCCCGCTCCAGGTTGGACTGGAGGCTGATCTCGTCGTAGGGCACGCACGTCGCGTCGGGCAGGTCCAGCGCGCGCTTGAGCGTCTCGTACGCCCGCAGGTCCTCGCCGTCGATGCTGTAGGCCGTGCCCGTCAGGAACAGGTACAGCGGGTCGGTCATGCGGATGCCGCAGTGCTTCACCAGGAGCGCCGCGATGCGCCGCGCCTCCTGGAGCACCGCGGTGCGGCGCTGGGGCACCTGCTCGAAGGTGGCCTGCTGCAGCAGCGTCATGGCGTGGTAGGCGTGCGCCCGCCACAGCCCGGGCCGCATCGACGCCGCGCGGGCGAAGTGGCCCGCCGCCTCGTCGAAGGCGCCCCGCTCGAACTGCGCGCGGCCCTTGTCGATCTCGCGCTCGTAGGGGTCGCCCTGCGCCGGGGCGAGCGGAGCGGCGAGGAGCAGCGCGAGAAGGGCGGCCCTCATCCCCCGAAGCCCGTCTGGGCGCCGGTGCCTCCGCCGCCCGCCTGGCTGATCTGAACGACCCTGAAGCCGCTCGTCCCGCCGCAGGCGAGCACGAAGGAGCCGCGGTCGGTCGTGTGCAGGGCGACGCCGCGGATCGTGACGGTGCCGGCGAAGGTCACCGTGGCCGTGAGCCGGGGCGTGCCCGCCACGACCGTGTACACCCGCACGGCGTTGCCCGCGCCCACGGCGAGGGTGCCCAGCACGGAGTTCACGGCGATCGTGTCGACCCCGGTCATGTTGATCGGGTTCTGGGCCTGCAGGGAGATGGAGAACACCTTCACGTCGTCGTCGCCGGACACGAAGATGTTCGTGACCCCGTCCGTGGCGAGGTCCAGGGGGTGGTTGCCGGGCCCCGAGACGAAGTCGTTCGCCACCACCTCGAAGTCGTCGTCGCTGTCGGCCACGTTGATGATCTGGGGCGTCAGGATCGTGGGGGGCGAGCCGAGGGTCGCCGAGATGATGCCGAAGATCGCGTCGCGCCTCACCGACGCGACCAGCGCGGCGGGGGGCACGACGATGACGTCGAGGAAGTTCTGCACCTCGGGGCCGGGGTTCGGCGCGCCGGGGTCGAGGG
>ERZ869936.1861-NODE-1861-length-13754-cov-3.765311_pt1 | contig 13754 bp, 7 predicted proteins | sample MGYA00520876_ERZ869936 | MGnify/ENA primary metagenome ERZ869936 (study PRJEB32218, sample SAMN09650985) | biofilter metagenome | isolation source: enrty point of leading RO module | place: Saudi Arabia: Thuwal, RO plant located on Red Sea | collected 2016-02-17 ...
CGCGTGCTGACGTCGCTCGCCTTTGGCCCCGTCCGCGCGGCGGACGAGCCGGATATTCTCGTCGCCGACTTCGAGGGCGACGACTACGGCGCGTGGAAGACCACCGGCACCGCCTTCGGTACAGGCCCCGCCAAGGGCACGCTGCCCGGACAGATGCACGTGGGCGGCTATCTCGGCAAGGGCCTGGTCAACAGCTTCCTCAAGGGCGACGACTCGACCGGCACGCTGACTTCGCCTTCCTTCAGGATCCAGCGCCCGCACATCAGCTTTCTCATCGGCGGTGGCAAGCATCCCGGCGAGGCGTGCATCAACCTGATTGTCGACGGCAAGGTCGTCCGCACCGCGACCGGCCCCAACGATCGCCCCGGCGGCACGGAAGAACTCGACTGGCATTCGTGGGACGTCGCCGACCTCAAGGGCAAGGAAGCGACGATCGCCATCATCGATCAGCGCAAGGGCGGCTGGGGACACATCAACATCGATCACATCGTGCAGACGACAAAGCCGCGGCAGGCGGTGCCCGCGCAGCGGTCGCTCATCGTCACCGATTCGTACCTGCACCTGCCGGTGCGCAACGGCGCGACGAAGCGCAAGCTCGCGCTGCAGGTCGATGGCCAGACCGTGCGCACATTCGAGATCGAGCTGGCTGACGGCAAGACGGATTTCTGGGTGTTCGCGGACGTGTCGCCCTTCAAGGGCAAGTCGCTGACCATCGACGCGGGCAAGCTGCCGGCCGAGTCCAAGGCGCTCGATGAAATCAGACAGAGCGACAGCGTGCCCGGCGCGGAGGCACTCTACGGCGAGAAGCATCGTCCGCAGTTTCACTTCACCTCCCGCCGCGGCTGGCTGAACGATCCCAACGGGCTGGTCTATCTCGACGGCGAGTGGCACCTTTACTACCAGCACAATCCCTTCGGCTGGAACTGGGGCAACATGCACTGGGGCCATGCCGTCAGCAAGGATCTGTTCCACTGGAAGGAGCTCGGCGACACGATTCACCCCTGGACGGACATCAAGGGCGCGGCGTTCAGCGGCAGCGCGGTGATCGATCACGCCAACACCGCCGGCTGGAAGAAGGGCGAGGCATCCGTGCTCGTCGCCGCCTTCACGGACACCGGTGCCGGCGAAGCGATCGCCTACAGCAACAATCGCGGGCGCTCGTTCACGATGTTTGAAGACAACCCCGTCGTCAAGCATCGCGGGCGCGATCCGAAGATCATCTGGCATGAGCCGACGAAGCAGTGGGTGATGGCTGTGTACACCGAGGCCGACGGCAAGCAGTGGATCGCTTTCCACACGTCGCCGAACCTGAAGGAATGGACCTACCAGAGCCGGATCGAAGGCTACTACGAGTGCCCCGACCTGTTCGAGTTGAAGATTGAAGGTGAAAGTTCCGGTTCGCGATGGGTGCTGTACGCGGCCGACGGCAAGTACGCGCTGGGCTCCTTCGACGGCAAGGCGTTCAAGCCGGAACACGAGGGCAAGCACCAGGTGTGGTACGGCGACTTCTACGCCGCGCAGACTTACGACAACGCGCCGGAGGGTCGCCGCGTGCAGATCGGCTGGGGCCGGGGCATCACGTTCCCCGAAATGCCTTTCAACCAGCAGATGACCGTCCCCGTGGAGCTGACGCTGCGCAACACGAGTGATGGCATTCGCATGTTCGCCGAGCCGGTGCGCGAACTGGCGGGCCTGCGCGGCAAGTCGCATCGACTGGAGAATCTGAAGGTAACGCCCGGCGCGGACAACCCGCTGGCGACGATTGACGCCGAACTCATGGAAATCGACGCCACGTTCAGCGTCGGTGAGAAGGGCGTCGTCGGCGTCGTCGTGCGCGGGGCACACGTGAAGTACGATGCCGTGAAGCAGATCGTCGAAATCGCCGGCCTGAAGGCGCCGCTCAAACCCGTCAACGGTAAGGTTCGCCTGCACGTACTGGTCGATCGCGGCTCAGTGGAGTGTTTCGCCAACGACGGCCGCGTCGCATTGTCCAAGGGCCATCTGGCGCGGGCAGACGATCGCGGCATCAGCTTGATCGTTGATGACGAGCCCGCGACAATCGATTCACTCAAGGTCCACGAACTCAAGTCCGTCTGGCGCTGAGCGTTCGCTCGACGCGCCTCAACAGGGAGCCCATCATGCGTTCACTTGCAATCACCGTCCTTTCAGTCGCGCTGCTGACCCTTACCGCCTGCGGCAAGGGCGATGGCAAGGACGGCACGCCGCCACCAGACGGCGCCAACGAGCCCGGAAAGGACGCAAAGCCCGCTCCCCAGTCCAAGGGCACAATCGGCTACTCCGCCCTGACGCTGCGAAACCCGTTCTTCAAAGTGATCGCCGATCACATGACGGCTGAGGCGAAGAAGCACGGCTACGAGGTCGTGGTCGTATCCGGAGAGGATGACGTCAAACGGCAAACCGACCAGGTGGAGGACTTCATCGTCCGGGGCGTCAGCGCGATCGTGCTGAACCCCTGTGATTCCAACTCGATCGGGCCCGCCATCAAGAAAGCGAACGACGCGGGCATCCCCGTCTTCACCAACGACATCAAGTACAGCGGCACGGAAGGCGCGGTCGTCTGCCATGTGGCGACGGACAACTACCAGGGCGGCAAGCTGGCCGGCCAGGCGATGGTCAAACTCATCGGCGATTCAGGCGGCAAGATCCTGATCGTGCACAAGCCGGCCGTCGAGTCCTGCCAGATGCGCGTGAAGGGGTTCATGGAGATCGTCGATGCGCACAATGCCAGCGGCACGGGCGGCAAGATTGAAGTCGCCGCGACGCTCGACGGCGACGGCGATCGCGATAAGGGATTCAAGGTCAGCCAGGATGCGATCCAGTCCAACACCGATCTGGTGGCCATCTTCGCGATCAACGATCCTTCCGCGCTGGGCGCGTACGCCGCGCTGGAAGCAGCGGGCACGACCGACCAGGTCAAGATCATCGGCTTCGACGGACAGAAGATCGGCAAGGAAGCGATCCTGCAGGGCAAGATTGTCTGCGATCCGATCCAGTTCCCCGATCGCATCGGCAGGAAGACCATCGAGATGATCGTCAAGCACTTCAACGGTGAAGAGGTGCCTGCCGAGATTCTGATTCCTTCTGAACTCTATTACCAGAAGGACGCACAGCAGGACCCCGAACTGAAGGAGTGATGCCGCGTGGTGCAGACAGCGTCGGCTATTGACGCGCCGCTGCTCCAGATGCGCGGCATCGACAAGTCGTTCCCCGGCGTTCACGCGCTGCGCGACGTGGACCTGAGCGTGAACGCCGGCCAGGTCCTCGCGCTGCTGGGCGAGAACGGCGCGGGCAAGAGCACGCTGATCAAGGTGCTCGGCGGGGCGCATCGCCCGGATGGCGGCATCATCGAGATCCAGGGCCGTCCCGTGGAGATTCGATCGCCCGTGGATGCGATGCGTGCCGGCATCGGAATCATCTACCAGGAATTCAACCTCGTACCTGCCCTGTCGGCGTGGGAGAACATCTTCCTCGGACGCGAACGGACCATCGGCGGCTTCATCCGTCATCGCGAGGAACGCCGACGCGCAATCGAACTGTTCGACCGCATCGGCGTGAAGGTGCCCGTTGACGCACCGTGCGGCAGCCTGTCCGTCGCCCAGCAGCAGATCGTCGAAATCGCCAAGGCCCTGTCGCAGCAGGTCCGACTCGTCGTCATGGACGAACCGACCGCAGCCTTGACCGACAGCGAGGTGACGCGCCTGTTCGACATCATCCGTGACCTGAAGACCCAGGGCATCGGCGTGATCTACATCAGCCACCGCCTCGACGAAATCTTTCGCATCGCCGACCGGGTCACGGTGATGCGCGACGGCGCCCACGTCGCGACCACGCCGATCGAGCAGCTCACGCGCCAGCGCATGATCGAGCTGATGGTCGGCCGGACGATCGAGAACGAGTTCCCCAAGCATCGCCACGCGATCGGCGAGGCGAGGCTCGTGGTGCAGGGCCTTTCGCGCGGCAGCGCGGTGCGGGATGTGTCGTTCGAGGTTCGCCGGGGCGAGGTGCTGGCGCTGACCGGGCTGGTCGGCGCGGGGCGCACGGAGACGGCGCGGCTCATCTTCGGCGCGGATCGGCGCGAGGCGGGAACGATCTCGCTCGATGACGCGCGGCTCGACATCCGCCAGCCGCGCGATGCGATCCGCGCCCGCATCTGCCTGCTCACGGAAGACCGCAAGTCGCAGGGCCTCGTGCTGGGCCTGAGCGTGCGCGAGAACTTCGGCCTGCCGAACCTCGGCGCGTTCTCTTCGTTCGGCTTTGTCGGTGCAGCTCGGGAGCGCGCGGCGCTGAACGAGTATGTCGATAGGCTGAGCATCCGCATTCCGCACCAGGAGCAACTCGCCAGGAATCTTTCAGGCGGCAACCAGCAGAAGGTCGTGCTGGCCAAGTGGCTCCAGCGCAACGCCGAGGTGGTCATCTTCGACGAGCCCACGCGCGGCATCGACGTCGGCACGAAGTACGAGATTTACCTGCTCATCAACGAGCTGGCCAAGGCGGGCAAGGCGATCATCATGATCAGCTCTGAACTGCCCGAGGTGCTGGGCATGAGCGATCGTATCCTCGTAATGCACGACGGACGAATCACGGGTGAAATCAAGGACATGGCGTCGGCGACGCAGCAGCAGATCATGACGCTGGCGGTGGAATGAACCGGCATGAGCGAAGCGAACGCAACCAACAGCACGAGCGACAAGGTCGAAGCCGACGACGAGGGTGGACGTCACTCCGTCTTCGCAGGCTTCCTCCGCGACTACGGGATGATCTTCGTCCTGCTGCTGCTGGTCGTGCTGTTCAGCCTGCTCACGCTGGCCGAGCAGCACCCGACGGGCCCCGAAGCCGGCAAGCAGGTCGCCGATCACATCGTCGCCCGGTATGGCGCGTCGGCGCGCGTGCTGATCGTCGGGCGCGACACGGCCGGGGACCGGGAGTTCACCAAGACCGTCGCGGACCGCCTGAAGGACCACGGCGCGAACGTGCGCGCGAACGTCAACGGCTCCCCGGCCGACGCGCGACAGGCGATCGAAGCGATCCTGGCACGCGGCGAGTCGATCGACGCCGTCGCCGCCAACGACGTGACCGCCAAGTGGACGATCTACGGCCAGTTCGAGCAGGTCGGCCGCAACAAGCTCGTGACACCCGAGCCTTACACCTGGCCGAATTTCCTGAAGGTCACGAACCTGCTGGGCGTCGCGAACCAGACGGCGATCTACGCCATCATCGCCATCGGCATGACAATGGTCATCATCACCGCGGGCATCGATCTGTCCGTCGGCTCGCTGGTCGCACTGGCGTCGGTGGCCGGCGCGCTGGCCATCCGCGACTGGGGCGGCGGCACGGAGGCCGGCGCGGGCATCATGATCCTCGGCATGGTCGTCGGGATCGGCGTCGCCGCCCTGGCCGGCGCGTTCAACGGCTTCATGGTCACGGCATTTCGCATCCCTTCCTTCATCGTCTCGCTCGCCATGATGAGCATGGCCAGCGGCCTGGCGTACCGGCTCTCCAGCGGCGCGTCGATCCCGCAGCTCCCGCGATCCTTTTTCTGGCTCGGCGGCGGCGAGACGCTGGGACTGCCCAACCCCGTCTGGCTGATGATCGTGCTCTACGTCATCGCCCACATCGTCATGACGCGCACCATCTTCGGCCGGTACGTCTACGCCATCGGTGGGAACGAGGAAGCCGCGCGCCTCTCGGGCGTCCCCGTCAAGCGCATCCTGCTCGTCGTGTTCACCATCAGCGGCGCGCTGGCGGGCCTTGGCGGCATCATGCTGGCGTCCAAGCTCCAGGCGGGCGACCCGAAGTTCGGACTCATGTATGAACTGGAAGTGATCGCGGCCGTGGTGGTCGGCGGCACCTCGCTGCTGGGCGGGTCCGGCAAGATCCTCGGCACGCTCATCGGCGCGTTCATCATCGCCGTCATCAAGAACGGCATGAACCTGATCGCCGTCGATCCCTTCAACCAGAAGATCGTATTGGGTGCGGTGCTGCTTGCGGCCGTGCTCATCGACACGATCAAGCGGCGTGCGACGAGGACATAATCACACGCTGCCTCGACGAACCATCACCTGCCCGCGCGCCACACCGGCCGCGTATTCGCCTTCAGGTCCGCGTCGTACTTCCTGGCCAACTCCGTGATCTGCTTCACGACATCCTCGTGGCTCGACGCCAGGTCCTTCGACTCGGCGATGTCCGCGTCCAGGTCGTACAGCGTCGTCGGCTCCAGCGTGTTGCCCTTGAAATGAAGCTTCCATTTGCCCAGGCGGACCGCCTCGACCCGGCCGTTCTTATAGAAGAAGTAACCCGCCTCGCGACGCGGCGAGCGGGCCTTGGGGTCCATCATCACGGCCGAGACATCCAGCCCATCGATCGCATGCTCCGGCAGCTTCGCATCGGTGATCTTCGCGATCGTCGGCAACAGGTCGATCGTGCTGACGACTTCATCGCTCACCGTGCCGGCGGGAACCTTGCCCGGCCAGCGCATCAGCCCGGGCACGCGCATGCCGCCTTCGAAGGTCGAGCCCTTGCTGCCGCGCAGCGGGCCGGCGCTGCCGCCGTGATGTTGCTTGCTCGCCCATGGGCCGTTGTCGGAGGTGTAGACGACGAGCGTGTTCTTCGCGACGCCGGTCTCTTCGAGTGTCTTGAGCACCTGCCCGACGGACCAGTCCACGTGCTGCATCGTGAGCCGGTATGCCTCCTTCGGGTCCTCCACGTAGATGTCATCCGTCACGAACAGCGGCACATGTACCATCGTGTGCGGCATGTACAGGAAGAACGGCTTCTCCTTGTTCGCCTGAATGAACTTGACCGCTTCCTCCGTGTACCGCTTCGTGAGCGTCACCTGGTTCACCGGCGCCTCGATGCTTTTCTCATCGCGAAGCAGGTCGTTGTTGTAGATGTCCCATTTCTTCTCTCTCCAGATCTTGTCCAGGTCCGGCGCGTTGTTGCCCCAGCCTTTTTTCCGGGCCATGTCATTGGAGTAAGGCAGGCCGAAGTAGTGATCGAACCCTTGCGCGGTGGGCAGCGTCTGCGGCTTGTCGCCCAGGTGCCACTTGCCGATGCACATCGTCGCGTAACCCTTGGTCTTGAGTAGATCGGCGATGGTGACTTCGTCCGGGTGCAAGCCAACGTTGGAATTGGGCCCCAGCACACCGGGCATGGAGAGCCGCGGCTGATAGCAGCCGGTCATGAGTGACGCGCGCGACGCCGAGCAGACGCAGTACGCCGAGTAGAAGCTGGTGAACTTCATGCCGTCGCGCGCGAGGCTGTCGATGTGTGGCGTCTTGATGGTCTTGGAGCCGAAGCACGACAGGTCCTGCCAGCCCTGGTCATCGAGGAAGATGATGACAATGTTGGGCGTCGCGGCGGAGGCGGCGGTCGTGAGAAGGGTGAGTGCGAGGAAGAGGACGGTGATGATCTTGGGCATGGGAATCTCCTGGTGATTGTGTCGTGACCATTCTGGGTGCCACGGGTCGAGGAGGTCCACCGACGAAGACCCGTGCGGAGGCCTGAAGCGATGGCATATTCGGTGATCACGGGTGGTCTGCACGGGTCTCCTCGAAGACTCGTCGACCCGTGGCACCCGAACCGGTCGCACCACGCTCACTTCACGCGATGCACATACACGTAATACGCCCCGAGCAGCGGCTTACCTTGCCCGTCGAGGAACCATGTCTGAAGCTGCGCGTCACCGGCCTTCAGCTCCACCTCGAATTGCACGCTGCGCCCGTCAGGTTGCGGTTGACCTTCCAGCATCGTCTCGCCGATGCGCATGCGGCCCGCGGCAATCGGGTACGACTTTCCCGCCGGGAACCGCCCATCGGTGACCTCCGTCATCGTCGCACCTTCTCTCAGTTTCAGCCCGCTCTCGCGCGGCCAGCGCCGCAGCTCGAATGCGTAACGACCGGCCTTGGCGACCGTGAGGTGCCACACGCCGTTCTTCTGATCACCTACGCGAATCTGCCGTTGCTGATCGACGAACACGTCGAGCCACTCGCAGGCCGTGAGCATCAGCGGGTTCTCCGCGTCGCTGCCGATGATCACGCGCTGCGGCTCCATCACGGTGTCCTTTACCTCGTCCCACCATGATTCGAGATGGGCGCGCATCTTCGCCACGACATCCGGATGTTTCGCCGCGACATCACGATCCTGGTGCGGATCATCACGCAGGTCGTACAACTCGCGGTTCTCCAGCAGTCGCCAGTGCTTCCACAGCACGGCCGCCCCGTCGCGCTGCGGGATCGCCGGGTTCCCCTTCGTGTAGGTCACCCTGAACTGCGGCATCCGGCTGTAGTTGATCACCAGCATGCGATCGTCGAGCTTCTCCTTCTCGCCGCGCAGGAGCGGCGCCAGGCTCACGCCGTCGAGCTTGTCCGGCACATCCTTCACGCCGGCGAGGTCCGCGAGCGTCGGCAGCAGATCCTGCACGTGGCACAATTCACCAATCTCGCGCGGCTGCCCGAGACGGCCCTGTGGCCAGCGGATGAAGCACGGCACGCGGTGACCGCCTTCCCACAGCGTCGTCTTCTGCCCGCGCATGCCCGCATTGAAGTACGCCTCGCCGAACGTGCTGCCGTTGTCCGTGAGGAAGATGACGATCGTGTTCTCCATCAGCCCGCGCTCGGTGAGGAATGCGTCGAGCTTGCCGATGTTCTCATCGATGTTCGCGCCCATCGCCAGATAACTCACCAGCGACTCGCGCCGGCCTTCATTCAGGCCTTTCACGACCTCAGGCTTCTCCCGCATCGCCTGCCGCACCGGCTCGCGATACTTGTCCGGCACGAAGAACGGCCAGTGCGGCGCATTGAGCGGGATGTACACGAAGAACGGCTTGCCGGCCGCCGCATCCTTCGCGATCCACTTCTTCGCCTCGTCGAAGAATACGTCCGTGCAGTAACCTTCGTACTTCTCCCGCTTGCCGTTGTGGATGTACGTGTCGTCGAAGTAATCGTTGTCCCAGTAGTCCGGCACCGCGTTGATGTGCGACGAGGGAAACCAGATTGCCTCATCGAACCCGCGATCCTCCGGGCGGAACGGATGATTGTCGCCCAGGTGCCACTTGCCGAAGATACCCGTGCGATAACCCGCGGCCTTGAAGACGTCCGCCATCGTCTTGAGCTCGGGGCGAAGCAGCGTGCGCCCGCTGCTGACGTTGAGCGCGCCGTTGCGAAAGGCGTCGAGGCCGGTGAGCAGCTGGCCGCGCGTGGGCGTACACATCGGCGCGACATGAAAGTCGGTCAGGCGAATGCTCTGCGACGCGAGCTTGTCGATGTGCGGCGTGCGCGCGATCGGGTTGCCGTGACACGAGAACTCGCCGTAGCCCTGATCGTCCGTCATGATGACGATGATGTTCGGCCGCGCGGTGCTGGCGGCATCACGCGCCGCGCCCGCAGCACTCTCACGTTTCTGGGCGAACATCCACTTGAGCAGTTCAGGGTCACGAAACGCCGGGCTCCAACTGTTGTGCCCCACGCCTTTGTACAGTGTCCACTTCGCCGGTGCCTTGCCGTCGGCCGCCTTGATCGCGTCGATCATGTTGCCCGTCTTGTCCGGCGTGATCACCGTCTCCTTGTCGCCGTGAAGCGCCTAGATCGGCAGATGCGTCAGCGCCTTGGCCTGCGTCAGGTCGCCGTCGCCGCACACCGGCGCCGCGGCGGCGAAGTACTTCGGGTAACGCTGGATCATTTCCCACGTGCCGTAGCCGCCCATCGACAGGCCCGTGATGTAGATTCGATCCTGATCGATCGCCTCGGTCTTCACCAGTTCATCGACGAGTGCCTTGGTCAGCGCCAGCGAGCGCGAAGGCCTCTCCTCCATCGTGTCTCGCTTGGTTGACCAGCCATATGTCGCCCACAGCTCTCCATTCGGCACCTGCGGGAGAACGACGTAGCACGGATAAGCCTTGCGCGTCTCGGCCGTGCCGAACAGCGGCTTGAAGTGGCCGACTTGTTTGCCGTTGTCATCGCCGCGCTCGCCCGCGCCGTGCAGACACAGCAGCAGCGGATACTTCGTTCCCTTTTCCACCTTTGGCGGCGCGAGCCAGCGATACCGCAACACCTCATCGGGCTTGTTCGCCGGGCTGAACGTGCGCGGCTCCGGCTCGGTCGAGACTTTCGTTTCATCGGCCGCCGCCACGCTGAACAGCGTGCTTAGCAAAACAAGCACCGCCGAAACCTTGGGCCACAAAGTCGTCATGGGGCTCCCTCGTTTAAGTGCGTCGCCCATGGTAACAATTGAGCGCGCCGCCCGATGCTCATACCGCGCTGCTCGTCGTGACGGCTCGGCCACGACGGTACTCCCATGGACCAAGCCAGTTGTTCGCGCGGGGGCCGGTGGATATCCTTAAGCCGGTCAAATCGATTTTGTGCGTGGCTTCTGGTCGATGTTTCTCGTCCCGGCTTTCCGACTCCAGGAGGGTTTGCCATGTGCGCTCGACTTCCTTTCGCTCAGTTCTTGGGGGTCACACTTCTCTTTGTTTTCTTTGTTCCGGACATCGCTCGGGCACAGCTCAACGACGCCTACAACGATGGCTACAAACCGATGCTCGATCTGGCCAGCGACCTTCAAAAGCTGGTCGAGACCGAGTCGCGGAGGGGCGAGCACGCCGCCGTCAAGGAGCTGGCCGACAAGTACATCCAGCGGCTCGACCGCATCATCGCCGCCGCCGGCAACATCGGCGTGCGCTTCAAGGACGGCGACAATGACTCCTGGGCCCGCGCCGCGCGCAGCGCGACCTTCGCGCTGGCGAAGGAGGCGCGTTCGCGCGCCGAGGCCATCCGTTCGCAGGCGGACAACAAGCTCGACTGCCTCGCCCAGGTTCGCCGCCTTCAGGAGACGCTGGCGCAACTGAGCGATGAGTTCAAAAAGTGCTGGCGGGCGCATGAGGATCGCCTCAGGGACCTGACCGATCGTTACAACTCGACCCGCCAGCGCTGGTGGGACGAGACCAAGGAGGACCGCAGGCCCATCGATGACATGAGCAAGAAGGTCGAGGCGCTGCGCGAGAAGCGCAACGAGCTTCAGGCCAAGTCCGCCGCGGCGGGCAAGCTTTACCTCAACGCTCAGGACCAGTGCGACAAGGCGCGCGGTGAACTGTTCCGCACGGGCATCGATCGCTCGCCCGATGAGGTGAACCGGCGGTACGAGGAGTGGAAGAAGGCCGAGGACCTGGTCAAGCGCGTGGCGGAGTTGGCGGTCAACGCTGAGAAGGATGCCGCCGACGCCGCCCGCGCCTATTCCGAGGGATACAACGAATGGAAGCGGGCGTCGGACGAGTATCTCAAGCAGGCGGCCGAGGGCGACTTGCTCTATCAACTTACGCTCCAGCGCCACGCCAGGCTCTTCGAGCTGGTGCAGGAATACAAGTCATTCAGTTGGTAACCGCCCGATCAGATGTGCTCGTGTTCCAGTGCGTTTCCGTTTCAGCAATCCCATGAATCGGAGGGACCATGCGACGAAAACCGTGTCGCGCGCTGTTTGTTGTAATCGCCATGCTCCTGCTGCTTACGTGTCCGCACACGCTGCCGGCGGCCGACTGGTTCGTCGCCGCCGGTGCCAAGGATGGCGACGGCTCGCGCGCCCGGCCGTTCCACGATCCCTGGCGCGCGTTGGCTGCCGCGTCGGCCGGTGATGTGATTCATATTGCCCAAGGCGTGTATCACGGCCGGCACGACCGCTCCGTCTGGATCGTCGATCGCCCGCGCATCAGCGTCCTCGGCGGATACGACCATGGTTTCACCCAGCGCGATCCCTGGGCCAACCCGTCCGTGCTGGCGTTCCACGCGGACTACGAGGGCGTCAACGAAGCCAGTCTGCTCATTGGTGCCGAGGATCACACTGGCGTGGTCATCGACGGGCTCGTGCTCGACGGCGGCGGCCGCAACCGGTATGACCTCAAGCCGCCGATGGGCCTGCGCGGCGGGCTCAACAGTGTCGGTCCGCTGGTCATGTTCTCCTCCAGCGACGTCGTCATCCGCAACTGCGTGCTCATCAACAGTCTCAGCGGCGCGGCCGAGTTGCGCGGCGAAGGAAGCCGGTTCGAGAACAACATCGTCCTCAATCACCAGGCCCAGCCCATGCTCGTTCTGCGCGAGCAACGGGACGCGAAGCGGCCGATCCTCGTGAAAGGCAACACCTTCGCCTTTGCCTATGACGACGGCGACCCGCCGATGGGAAAGGGCGGCGAGAAGGGCACAGCGATCCGTATCGCCGCCGTGGCGCAGATCGAGGGCAACGCCTTCATCGCCTGCGGCAACAACGCGATCGCGCTCTACACCAGGCCCGACCGCGTCGCCATGGATCGAAACGTCTTCTGGCTGCCGCTGAGGGCGCACGTCTCGGTGCGCGAGGGCGTCAAGGAATACCTGATCACCGACAAGAACCTCGAAGAGCTGGAGGACCTGGGCTTCAAGAGCTGCGCCGGCAACCGCGCGGCCGATGCGGGCCTCACCGGCCTGGCCGCGCCCTGGATCGATGGCGTCACCCGGCACCTGCTGCTGGCCTACGCCACGCCGCCGCGCGACGGTATCGCGTTGCTGCGCAAACGCTATGAGCTTGGCGAACCGCAAGCGCCGGATGGCGATGACATCGGCCCCGTCGCGCCGTATGTCGGGCCGGCTCAGGCCTGCGCTCTGCGCGTCGAAGGCGAGGCTGGTGCGAAACCCGCCGAACTGGTCGTGTCATTCCCCGATGCTGTCGCTCATCACGCCGCCCCTTCGTATTCGCGCATTGAGTGGAGTGACCTGCTCGCCGGCGCGGCGACCCTCGAAGGAAAGCCTGTCGAGTTGCGCGTCGCCATCGGCAACGAGCGCCACGGGTTCATGCTCAAGGGCATCACTCAGGAAACGCATCTGGGATTCGACGTCATGCATCCCGGCGGCGAACGTCTGCCCGATCAGGCTCACGTCTACGCCCTGCGCCACGGCCCGGCGCATCGACAGTGGCAGGAGGCCGTCAAATCCAACAATGCCCGCGAAGCCGAGGACTGGTATCTCATTCGAGGCACGGCCCGACTGACCGGCGTCGCGCGGCAGAAGGCGACGATCCAGATCGATGCGCTCGTACCCACCGAGGCACCGCCCCCGAACAAACCCGCCCGGCCGCGCGGGCGCGACTGGTACGTCCGCGCCGGCGCGACCGGCGGCGACGGCTCACGCGACAAGCCCTTTCGCGATCCCTTCCAATCCCTGGAAAAGGCCGGCGCCGGCGACACCATTCACGTCGCGGCCGGTGACTACTTCGGAAAGCTCCGCTCGGCGAACTGGAAGGTCTCGGGCAAGCACATCGCACTGGTAGGCGGATACGACGCGGACTTCACCTCGCGCGATCCGTGGAAGAATCCGACGCGGCTGGTCATGTCCCCCGACGTGGACAAGGCCGACAAGGCCAAACACGGCGGAACATTCCTCGAATCGGCGGACATCAACGAAGGCCTCGTGCTCGACGGCTTCGTGTTCGACGGCGCGAGCGTGAACGCCTACTTCGACGCAACCGGCAGCGGCGCCGGCGGAGCACTGAACCTGCGCGGTTCTCCCATCGGCTCGCTCGTGCAGCTTCGCGGACCGGATATCACCATCCGCAACTGCGTGTTTGCCAACGCAAGCGGCCTGGCGGTGGACCTGTCGTCCGCCGCCGGCACGTTCGAGAACAATGTCATCGTCAACACCAGCGGCACGGGCGTGAACATCACCGCCAATGGGCCGGGGCCCTGGCTCATCCGTCACAACACGTTCCTCTTCGCGCTC
>ERZ869936.1862-NODE-1862-length-13753-cov-8.134691_pt1 | contig 13753 bp, 17 predicted proteins | sample MGYA00520876_ERZ869936 | MGnify/ENA primary metagenome ERZ869936 (study PRJEB32218, sample SAMN09650985) | biofilter metagenome | isolation source: enrty point of leading RO module | place: Saudi Arabia: Thuwal, RO plant located on Red Sea | collected 2016-02-17 ...
ACCTTAACAATTTCTACATTAGTAGTATCGTCAAAAGTACAGTAAAAATGTTCTCCCGAACTTAATGATGGGAAAACAGATCCGTCAGTAACTGAGATGCTAGTAGCACTACTGTTTATTCCTGCGGCAAGAGTTGTTGCTGCGTTGTTGGTGAACTTAACAGCCATTAGCTAACTCCTTAAAAATTAACTAACTGTTACAGTCCAAGTAATTGTCATTGAGTCAGACGCACCCTTATTTACTACTGAAAAAACAGTTCTACAAAGCAAGTCACCAGAAGAAGAGGCATTTAAAATACCTGCTTCAGTAACAGCACCTGTACCTGTACCCGCACCAAATGTAGCTGTGTAAGTAACAACAGCACCTGATACAGCGGTACTAGTTAATGCAACACGACCTAGTTCAGTCCCTAAAGAGGAATCACCAGCTGCGGCTGCGGTAGAACCACTACCAATAGCCATGTGCGACATAGCTGTTGCGGTAGCATCTTTCATTCTGGAAGCAACATATTCCTTGCCATCAGTAACAACAAGGTTGTCAACTTCCTGAACAGTTTCTCCATTAAGAGCAATTTTTAACTTACCTGTAAGTTTAAAACCATCGTTTATCATTTAAATCTCCTAATTTAATACGCTTGTGTTTAAAGCACTTGTATTTAGAACACTGCTTGAACCTGAAATTAATACCACATTTATGGATTCAGTAATGGTAGCACTGTCAGACAAGGCTTTTGAAAAAGATATCACTTCTTGGTCTGATAAGGAAGAGCTATCCGTGAAGATGCTCCCCGCACCAGAAACCAAAACCTCACTCATAGTTACTGAATCAGCGAAGGAAGTAACAAATTCTATGCTAGGGCTATCTGATAAAGATGCGGTATCTGATTGCGATGTTGAGAAGGCATAATCCAAGGACTCTGAAATGCTAACAATATTACCCTTATTAATACCAAAGTCAGTTCTTAATTCGTCTGAAGGGCTTGCAACATCATCTAAGGTATACGCATCACTAAAGGCTCTGGTGTAAGTAACAACTCTAGCAAGCGACTCTGAAATAGAAACGGTTTCAGGATTGCTTGAGGTTATACTGCCACCCATACCACTGTGGTTGGTACAATAATAATGTAAGGATGCTGGAGTAGAGGCAGTTACTTGTATCTCTACATAGGCACCTGAAGATCCTGCTGTACCATTGACTGTTACATTTGTTGTATAAGCTGAACCTCCACCATGTGAACCGTTAGCAGTTTCTGAAAATCTAAAAGGGTGTCCGCTCACACTTGAGTCAGATACATCAAATCTATAAGTCTTACCAACATCAAATGTTAAGGCTGGGCTTACAGAACCATCAATGTAGTATTTATTACCTGATCCATATGAGTTTGTTCCTGAAGCTACTGTAACTGTGTAGGTTGTTGTTCCTCCCCCCGGGACCACCTTGGTAACAGTTTTAATATCAGATTCAGATATAGTTGTAGAATCTGACTGAGGAATACTTGAAGATAAAACAGGTGAATCAGAAACGGATAAGGTTTCACTCTTAGCTGGATCAACACTTAAAACTTCTGAATCAGTAAATGACAAAGTGTCACTTTTTGCTGGCTCAATACCAAGTGAAGGAGAATCCGCAATACTAAAGCTATCGCTCTTACCTGTTGTCAAACTAAGTGCAGGTGCATCAGTTAATGAAGGTGTTTCAGTAAAAGCTCTTACAAAGGACATAACCCTTGAAAGACTTTCTGTTATACCAACTGTATCTGATTGTGAAGAACTGAATGCTAGTGTTGCTTCCTCAGAAATTGACAGGGTGTCAGTTTTAGAAGTTGAGAATGAAAGTGCGGGTGAATCTGTAAGTGAGATGCTTAATGCATTTGCACTGTCGCCAACAAAGAAAAGGTTCTTACTATCAGGATCAAGTCTTACATCCGCAAGTACAAGATTGACAAACTGCAAAGAAGTTTGCAGGTCTACGAAATCTAAAAGTGTGGAAGTATTAGCTGATAAATTTAGAGATGCAATCTGCTGACTGCTGACAGTCATGTGCAGTTGCGAAAATGATACTGATATTTTCAGTGCCATTAGTCAAAATCATCTCTTACTGTAAATTTAATTAGATCATTAACTGTTTGAATATTCCCATCTGACTTTGTGAATTCAACCTCACCCTCATAAAGTCCGGCTGCTGAGAAAGTATCACTTGGGAATACCATGGTGCACTTACCGTTTGTTGCATCGGTTATTGTGCAAACAATTGTTTTCAATACTGTAGTTGTTCCGATCTCTCTGATTCTTAGTCTTACTGTTCCGCTTGTAATATCAATCGGTGCAAAAGTATCTGCATCTTCCGGGTCCAAAGTTTGTCCGCTTGCAGCAGTGTTTGAATCCTTAAGTGTAATAGTAAGTTCAGGTAGAGTGTCGCCTACAACTAATTTTAAATTTGCTGAATATGCCATTAGTAACCAAACTCCTGATATTTAACAGTTAAGTTAGCTCCAACATTTCCGTATTTTGTTTTTCTTACCGCTAGAGCCTCTCCCTTATCATACATCCTTTTATTAAGATCCGCAGACTGTAAATCAGTCCAAGGGCAATCTTTCATCATTTGTAATCTGTATAACACACCATGAACAATGGTTTCCTGATATTCATTAGCGATGATGCTTGGAATTGTTGTAGATGATTGAGTTGGCTTTAAGCTGTAAAGAGCGTAAAGAGTTTCTGTTGCTTCGGGGGTTGGGGCAACCAAAATTGTTTCTTGATCTTTCTGGGTGTAATACTGAACCTTGCCTTTACCATAAACATTAAATATAGATTGAGAACCTATCTGTGCTTTTGGTTCAATTGGCTCTAAGTTTTTTTGTGATGTGATTGTAATTGAGCTATCAGATCTTGATCTAAATATATCAATAATATGGTTGAGCTCTGATCCCGGTGGGATATCTAAATCACTAGAACTATATTCATTTACATTTGCTGCCACAATAAACGGTGAGAGCTCTTGCATATAAATATCAGTATTAATACAGAAATCTATAAGTGTGTTTCTTAACTCGTCAATAATAATGAACTTAGGACAATTAGGAGCTTCTCTCCTTACCTTCGGTACTAAAGTTTCTAATTTCTTTGATACTGCCATCTATTATGTGTCCTGTGCAGGAGTTGCTGGTCTAGGTTGTGATCCGGCATCTGCCTGAGTTTTAATGCCTAAAGCATTTTGGAAAGCTGCATAGTATGAAGATGACTTCTGAAGGTCACCAGCAAACTCAGAATCTTTCTGATATGCCCTGTAAAGCATATAGTCTAAGATAGCATTAGCGTAGGTATCATCCAAGCCTATTACATCAGTATCTGTAGAAAAATTACTGATGGTAATTTCTGACGGAGATGAACTATAAATTATTTCAATTGTATGTCCACCGCCTGATGGATGCGGATACACATAAAAGTTTTTTGGATCTACCGGGTTATAAACATAATGTTCTACCGCTAGTCCTGTAGAGGAATACCAATCATCCACTTGGTCATCTAAGACCTTTCTCTCAATTATGGTAACCGGGGTTTTGTTTGGACTTAGATTTTTATAAACATCTAAGAGTCTTAAGCCTCCGCTTGGGAGTGCTTGCTTTGCTGTTTGGGCTAAAGTAAAGGATGCATTGGTTGTACTTGCATCAGGTCTAAATAAAACAATCTCTCTTTGAGCATCGTTTAAATAATCAAGGAGAGTTTGTTGCGACCATCTGACATTGGAGTTGTCTTGTAAGATCTCTTCTGCCTTATCAATGACATCAATGACCTTCACTGTTGCCATGTTAGAGTCCTAGTTGTTTTTTCTCTTCGTCTGAAAGAGATCTATCATCATAGATGAATGTCCAATGTTCTTCTCTGTGGATAGGGTTCCATGGAACTACTTTGCCATATTCGCCTTTAGATGCGATTGGATCTTTTTTGCCTGATGATTTTTTTGTTTCTTTAACAGGTTTCTTTTTTTCTAATACTTCAACCTGTGCCTCTAGATCAGAGAGCTTTTGTTTTTTGTCCAACTCAACACCAAACTCTTCTTTGGCGTGTTGTACTAATTCGTCTTTCTTCATGTGGACTCCTTTTATTATTTAATGTATCACAAAAAGGTGGGGAGCCGAAGCTCCCCTATAAGGTTAATTAAGATGTTTTCAACTTAAATTCACCGATAGCTGTTGGGACAACAACCTTGTACCCGTAAACAGCTAGACCTCTAACGCCATCACCGAATGAAGACTCAAGTCTTACAGTTTCAGTGTTAGTCATTTGTGAGGCATAAGCAATAGCTTTTGGATGACCAAACAATCCAGATGTTACACCTGAAGATGTAGATAGGTTGTTTGATACATACATATTGAATCTATCAATCTGTCCAATAAAGCCATTTCTTAGTGGTGAAACATTGTCACCTGTTAAGTAAGCCTGTCTAAGCTCTGACTGCTTGATTAAGGTAGCAACTGCTGGGTTGATGATCATGAACCTTCCTTCTTCAGGAATGTTGTTGTCATCGAGCAGTTCTCCTGCATCAAGAATATGACCAAGCACGGTGCTTGATGTAATAGTGGCAGGTGTATTAGAAGGATTGTTGATATCTGTTAAAGATGATCCTGCTGCTACATTACCAAATACATCTTGCTCAATAGCGATCTTCATGTTCTGAGCCGCATCACCTGCTGCTTCGTTCATGAAGTCGATATCAGCTTGTCTTCTTAGAATATCATCAACTTTAAAAGCATAGCTTTTAGCTTTGTTGATATCTAATTCGATAGTGCTTGATGTGACATCAGCGTAAGACAAAGAACCTGTGTAGTCAGCAACTGTTACTGCTGGTACTGCTCTTATGTTTACTTTGTTACCTAACCCAGAGATCTCTCCTTCGTACTCGTTAGTTGTTACCTCAGATAAAACTGTCTGAGCATAAAACTTAGCTTGTAGCTTCTTAGAAAAGACTTCTGGAATGAAATGCTGTTCGCCAGCTGCGAAAGAAAAACTTCCACTACTTGATGATAAAGCCATTATTTTACTCCTTTATTTAAATGTCTTTAATTCAAATATGTAGTAAAAACTTTAGGGCTTAAGTCTGCCTTCCCGTTGTGCTTGGTCGATTTCCTTTTCATATTTCAGAAACTGTTTATCACTAAGCTTTGCAACTTCAGCAGCAGTCCAAATCTTTTTACTACTCCCAATGTTTTGTTTCCTAGCTTTCGGTAAATTAGGTTCAGCGTTTTGCTTTGCCTTCTCCACCAAATCCTCTTTGGAAACTTCCGGAGTAGATTTAATCCCAAGGGCTTTCTTATAACGAGACAGGAGTTCAATCGTATCGTCAGCATTTCCGCTATCTGCTACCTGCTGCCAAACCGGGCTTTGTCTTTCTAGCCAAAGAGTAAAATCCTCTGAGTTGGCTACTTGGACATAGTCTGGGTGGGCTTTAGCTAACTTAGCTTTGTGCTCCCGCACCATATCTTCCTGTTGAGCTTTAGTTAATTCCTGAGTAGTTTGCTCAAGTTTTCTATTCACTTTCGCAAAAGCTGTGTCAACATAACTCTGAAGGGGCTTCACTAACTCGGGATAATCTTTCATTATCTCGGATAGGTCTACGCCTACTTCTTCCTTCTGCTGCTCAATGCGGGTTTCACTCCTCATTGATTCCATAGCCTTAACCTTATCGGTTAACTCAGAGATCTTCTTTTCAAGCTCTTTCTCATTCTGGGTGGCTTTGGTCATTCGTGCCTGAGCATTCTTGTACCGTTCCTCCCACTGTTCGGATGATATCGTTTCCTTCTCATCCACCGCTTGTTCGTTCTCTACTTCGGTTTGAATCTCTTCAGCTTGACTCGATTCTTCAGTATCCTGAGATTCTTCGGGTGAAGTCTCCACAGTTTCTACTATCTCTTCCGGAGTGTCCTCAGCTTCAGGTTCAAGATTTGCAAGTCCTTGTCCCTCTGGTTCGGATTCCTTTCGAGAAGCTTCAATCTGTTTTAACATCTCGTCAGCTTCTTTTTCAAGCCTTTCAGCGATTACCTCGCCTTTAGTTTTAACTTCTTCAGTCATTTTTTATCCTCGGTCCTTTATGTAAGGGTGTCGATTATTTATATATGTTAGGAGTTTCCTTGCGGGTTCCTAACCCATTTAAAACTTTGTCTGCAATTTTGTCTAAAGATACAATAAACTTAAGTATGTCGCAACGACCTTGACTAAACCGGTAGTCCTCCGTTGTTTCCAACAGGTCCCTCTCCTGTTGGCGGAGCAACTCCATTTCTTGCATCAGGACCAACCATTCCTTCTCCATTTGGCTGCTCAGGACCTTGATCGCCTTGCATGCTTGCGGCGATAGCTTGTTGTAGTTGTTGCTCATCCATTAACTCCTTTTCAGATTTAAGTATATCGTCTGGATCAATATCTAATGACTTGGCTACATCTTTCAAGAGTTTATCCCTCTTGATCATCTGAGCATCCATTGGATTATTGATTAGTGATAGGAACTGTAGAAGTCTTTGTGATTGGACTTCTTTTTGTACCATTGTTGTAGATCCTCTAGCTATGATTCTCATGTCTGACTTGATGTCTGAATTAACATTCCAAGTCATGTTCCAATCATATAAAGATCTTACGAGTGGTTTGGTTAGGTAGTCATCAATGTTTTTAATTACAGATTTTAAAACTATATTGGCATTGGACATCAATATAGAAATACCTGTAGCTGTTCTATTTAATGAGCTCTGTGTTTGTCCGTGGGTGTATGAAGGTAGGGCAGTTGTTTCATCTGCGAATCTTCTGAATAGTTCGATAACAGAAACTAAAGCCGGTGAATTAGATTGCGGTTGATAGAATCTAACCATGGGCTGGTTCCCATCTCCCCCCTCTCTTAAGAACACCCTCCATGGGTATAGGTCGGTAGGATCTTCGCCACTTGCCATGATGTCAGTATTAACTTCAACCATAGGTCCAGAAGATAACGCCACATTATCTAAATAGATTCTTGTAGCGGCATTCATGGTTTGTTGTGAATCACGCATCATTGCTGGTACGCCTGTTCCCCAAAATACATGAGGGTTCTTTTCGTAAGGGAAAATAAAGTAAGGAATAATGTTACCCGGTAAAGGATTTAATTGTGCCTTGATGACCTTGTCTCCAGCCATCCAAATGTTGCACTGATATTCCTGTGTTAGATCGTCTGACTCATTGAACTCAATACCTACTTCCTCTAAGTCAAATCCGTTAACGCTACCCCAGAACTCTAGGACCTCAAACTTGCCTGACTCTGTTTCGTAGTCATTAATGTTAGCAATATCTCTTCTGTCCTTCTCGTGCTGTTGTTCATCGTGGTTACCCTCTGGGTTCATGAGAATGCATTCGTCAATTAAATCTGCATTGAAACCGGGGGCTGCTTTAAGATCTTGGAAGTCAACACGAGAAAGGATGTGTCTTCTAAAGATTGATCGCATGTCATCAATTGAGGTCGCATACGGATCAGGGTATAGATCGAAAATAGAAACCGCCTCCATCTCTGGCATAGGTTCTTCTTCGTATATCAGATTATATCCTTCTTCAGAATTAATCCATTTGTGATTTTTCTCTATTCGTAATGTGCCTGCTTTCATGGCACCTGTACCGAAAATCACTTGTTCCATAATAGCATCTTTCATCTTGCCTTCAAGATTACTTTCTAATGTTTGATCGTTTATTACATCCAACATCTTATCTACACGGATGTCTGTTTCTTCGTCTAGTTCTTTAACAAGCTCTCTGTATCTAGCCTGAATTAAATCATCCACCATCATTGGGTCAATGACCTGTGATGCCTGCATGATTTCAAAAGCAGCACGCTCTGTTAGTTCTTTTTCAACTAGGGGTTGTTTAGCAACCGGGGTTGCTTCAATAGAATAAAATCTTTGTCCCGGTTGAAATAATAAATCGGTAATTCTTGAATAGGCTGCAAGCACCTTGGTTCGGGTAAGACCTACATACACCTGTGATCTGTCGCCCTTCTCTTGAATCTTGCCTAGGGTTTCTTGGTCATACTGACCCATGAATGCTCTAAGGTCTTCTACCCACTCATCCTCTATGTCAGAACGGGCATCCTTATATTCACGGTATTTATATCTTAGTTCGGTACCTAGGGTTCTTATGGACTCTTCGTTAAGTCCGTCTTCAGCCATAGCAATCCCTTCTGGGGTTACTTCTCTTTTGTCTAGTTCGCTCATTTAAAAAAACTCTTTCTTTTTTCTGTTAGTTATTTGAATCCTTTGTTTTCTGGGCATAGAATTTAAACCAAACAGTGCTATAGCATATGCCATGATTCTATCATCATAACATCCTTGCTGTGCATTTGTAATACCTCTGGCATCAATAACATAAGTACGCATCTCGTCAATCAAATCAACGCATGCTACGCCAGACTCTCCCTGCCGCAGTAAATGTACTAAGTTATCAATAATTAATGGTTTTGTCTTGCTTGTTGTCAAAAAACCTGCTCGCCTTGTTAGGCGATCCACATACGCATCATCGACAGCTTGTTCAACATAGAGGTTTGGATATCCCATATCTTGTAACTTTCTTATCGTTGTTAGACCATGGTTGTTGCGTTCAATTAAAGTCCAAGCACGATTATAGTAGCTCGCTATCTCACCGATCACTTCGGCAAAGTCAAACGGGTCAATGTGCCCATGCCAAGTGGCAACCTGATATCCCATGTGGTCCAGAACTTGGATGCAGGAATAGTCACCGTGTTCGAGTCCCTCGGAAACATCCACACCAATACAATAACGATGATCAGCTTTAGGATGCTCGAAAATTTTTAGGGGACCATTGTTGTTTTCCAGCATTTCTCTTCCCCGCAGATGCCCACGCCAAGTCGGGGAATAGCACTCATTGTAGGCAGCATCAATATACTTAGGCTCAACAAACACACGCCCTGTGGTGAGGAACGCCTCTTGCGGGGTAATTGGATACTCCTGTCTAAATAGATCCTCTCCTCCGAGGTCTTGAATCTTGGCTCTCCTAAAGTTCAACTGCTCATCGTCAAGATGAAACATATTTGCAAGTACCTCTTCCTCATCGGTACGCTCAAAGTATTTATTAATCTTACGCCTGTATTCGGGCATCATGCTCCAAGGAATAAAACATAGAGCCCATTCCCCCTCTCCCCTGAGCGACCTCATGCATGCATCATAGAACCAACCTCCGGCACCATTGGCGGTGGATTCTAAAAGTATCTCAGAGTTATCTTCGGGCACCGTCTGGAGCAAGCCGGGGATAATGTCCGCATTGGGGTAGAAAGCAACCTCAGATCCGTGCAGATAGTTCGTTGTCCAACCTCGCCCAACCTCACTTGTTCTTGCGGTAGCAATACGCCACCGGGATCCATGGGTAAATTGGAGCGATGAGGTGGTGGATTCTTTTAAGTCGGGTTTAACTAAGGGGTGTGGCAAATTATCATAGAAGTATCTAACCATTCCAAAGATCGCTTTGGTGGATTCATTCAGGTGAGACACCACAACAGCGTTCTGATTTTGGGCGGATACCGTCTTCCAGAAACCCCGTGCCTGACAGTATGTCGAAATACCCGTTTGTCGTGACTTTAAGATGAGCATTCTCACCCTGTTATGATGAGAATATTGCTCGTTTATTAATCGATCTAATTCTAGCTGGGCAGCATTGAATACAAGCGGCACAGATTTACCATCCTTGTTAATTATATTCAGGCAGTTCTTGGCATAAATGTCGAGATTCGATTTAAAGGTTTTTATAATTTTTTGAAATTTATCTTTTTCAATTTCCATATTCTAAGAAACCAGCCCCCCTAAGAAACTATCCCCCCCATAAAATTAGTTTGGGGGAAAGATAGAGAGATTGGGTAGTGGGTATATGTATATGAGGTACCCAGCCCAGCACCTCCCCGTGCCAGCAGGAATGCGGGTTTGAGAGGTACGGGTCCATTTTTGTGGATGGCATTTTTGAGAGCTTCGCCTAATTAAGGTGATTCTTTTTGTCGTCAGAATCTGAGGCAGAGAGATCGAGGTTATCAAACCAAGAATCTTTCATTGATAGCTCAATCTTTTGGTTTTGATCCAGCATATTGAAGTGTCGCATGAGTAGCTCTAGAGCCTTCACACGAGAGCCTGCTGTTGCACCATGGATATCACCAAGGGCTTCTTCTTTAAGCCTCTCTATGATCTCGTCAGAGTCTTTGAGGTTGCGTTCTCGGGACTTCTCCAATTCAAATGCAAGCATTCGCTGGACATCATCATCTTTCATCAATCTATAACCTTGATTATGTGACGACTTCTCAGAATACCCACATCGTTTTGCGGCTTCAGTTGCGTTCTTTGTCACCAAGAAATGCTCAACGAATTCTAGCTTTCTTTGTTTTAGTGGTTTGTTTTTTATTGTCATAATAGTTGTTATTAATTCTAATGCACCATTGTAGCATCTCTTCTTGTTCTTGGGTCCATTTCATCATGTTAACTGCATAGCACACTAGCTGGATATTCTTAAGGTGATAGTGGTCCTTACAATCGATCCTATCGATGCTTATGTTCTCACCATGATGTCCGCTACCGTCTTTAATGTGAGTCATCTCTATACCACTTAATGCACACTTACCGTTCTGCTTATAGTAGAGCTCTATGATCTCTTCCGGTGTTATTAGGAAGTCATGGGTTTTCTTTCTCTTGTACTTTAGGTGACTGTATATGTGTCTTATGAATGATTCGGGAGTTTTGCCTCTTCTTTTATTTTTTTCCCCGTTTGAGCACGGTCTGCATGTTCTATCGGTGTAGGTGTTTCCGTTTCCGTTTGTTCCGGTGTAGAAGTTACTAAGGTCTAATACCTTCTTGCATGACTTGCATTTTCTATGACCAATCTTTTGGGAATTGGTCTTTGATGGTGATCTTGAATGCATCTACATCCTTTAGTAATTCTCTGAATCTAGTCATTGCCTTCTTGGATTGTGATACCGCAATTGTGTCCCCCATTTTTTCTTCCCCGAGAAGCACGCACCCCAAACTATCTTTAATCGGATAGTTGCCAACATGAAATAAAATATAGGTCCTGTTTGGCACATCTTGAATCTCAAAGGTCTCCCCGAATCTTTGTGAGCTATATGCCTTGCAAATATATTCACCGGTTGGGATACAAGATATTTCTTTTTGGTTGTTCATCCATGGTCGTTCAGCGGTCCAGAATTCTTGATCCTTAATTGTGAGTAGACCAAGCGTTCCGCTAGGATGATATGCGTATCTATTTAATTCTGCCTCGATCATTGAGTTGCGTTTAAAAAAGATATTAGCCTCCTACGAAGAATCTCCAAGCACCACTTGCAAGCAAGGTAATGCCCACTAGAACAAATCTTTCTGACCAAGATACATACACATTATTTTTGTTCTGCACCTTCTCAAGATTTCTGAGTCTGAGCTCGTGATCTTGTAAGTCATTTTTCTGACTGACCATCCGCTCTTCTAACCTTGGGAGTATTCCGACCATCTCTTTAATGTGTCTTACAGACTCCTCTAGATTAGTTAATCTCATGTCTAGTTTTTCGATCTCCATGATTAGTAAAAGGTATGCGATAACTGCTGTTGATTCAAGGTGATTGTTCGTATTTTTTTCTTTCCCCGAAAAACACCCTCCTAAAAGAAATTAAAAATAATTCGTCTACACTGTAGACAATTAAATTTAGATCGTCTAAGATTCACTTATTAAGTAAATAGGAGATTGACTAGACGACACACTAAGACCACCACTAACAGAAGACCACGGTAGGTTAAGGGGTCAACAAAGACCCTCTACGAAGCTCGGAGTTAGGGAACTGAACCAAGGACAGTTTCAAAATCATTTTCAGGGAAGGGACCTAATGACCCAGCGAATCCAAGCTGGCGAGGCGAATCCAAAATCAGAGTGGGAACCATAAGGGACTGTGTAGTCTCTCTGATGATTCCGAAAGGATGAAATGGTTAATTAATTTTTATAGGAGAAAATATGAACTTTCCAATAAGCAAAAACAAACAAGGTGGTCCGATGGACTATCTCTACAGAGGGTTCGAGGTTCAAATATCTCGGACTTATGGTGGTGGCTTCAGAGGGGTTGATCACTACTGCATAGGGTCCATGTATTATTCACCGGATTTCAATACAGGCTCTACTAACAGAGATCGATTCAAGAAGATGATGGATCGCAGAATCGACAGCACTACTGACGAGACTTAATGAGTCGAAACTCCCTTCGGGGAGTCTAGTGCTGGAATTATTCCAAACAAATTTAAAAGTAGAAAAAATGGATAGATTTGAAATATTTAACAAAAAAACCGGTGAGAGGTTTGGTATAGAGTCTTACGGTGGTTACAAAGAATGGAAAACAGAGCGAGCCGCCAAGGGTGCTTTAACTAGGCTAAAGAAAAAACATCTTAAAAAGTTTGAAGATGATTTGGCTTTTACCTTTAAGCATGTCAATGAGCAGTACGCAAAGGGTGTGTTTGATGTAGAGACTTACGGACCCAATAGGTATGCTACCCAAGAGGGCAGGGATGCTCATCGTGAAAGGAAAAAAAAGTACAGCGGTGATTGGAAAATCTATGAAGCTTTATGTGATTCAGAGATTGTTACCTACGATTACTTTTATGAGAACGAGCCAATGGTTGAGCGTACCAGCCTTAGAAATGGCAGGAAGTACATGGAGAGATTAAATACCCCGTGCTTCTTATCACCTTCTTGTGATAGTCATTACAGATAAGTGCTACTGATGAGGTCTGATTGACCGAAACTTTTCTTTCCCCCGATTACGGGGGTCAGAGAAGTCTAGTACAGGGCAATAAAGCCCAAGGAGAAAATATGAATAGATTACAAAATCTAGACTTGGCGAAGGATCGTCAAGAGAGCGACATGGTTCAGCACATTACCGATGTGCTACTCCATGGTGGTGCTAACGATGCTGACATCCAAGAGATGTTGGATCAAGCTGGTATTGACTTGAAGAGAACTTCTAAGGGGTTTTCTTTCACTCTCAACTTTAGTTGGGTGCAGGCTAACTGATGAGCCCTTATTGGGCGAAACCTTCTCATTTTGGGAAGGTCTTAGTCAAAATTAAATAGGAGAAAATTATGACAACAATACAAGAAAGAATCGCACATCTTGAGGAGCAAATTTTGAAAAACAATTTTGCTACTTTAGATCACATCACAAGAATGAGAGCTCATGTATACAAGTATGCACCGCTACCGGATCAAGACTTTCATTCAATGCTCTTTGAGATTCTGACAAAGGGCGAGCAGAAAAGAGAATCTGAAATACTCACCAAAAAGGTTAAGGACTTAACTAAAGAGGATTGGTTTGATGTTCCTTATTTTGATGATATGGATGATGTTATCTATTCACTATGTGATCTTGGTATATCTGAAAAGCGTGCCATGAATATGAAACTTGCTACTGCTATATCTAAGATTGGGGCGTGAACTATGAGCATTGAAGTATTTGATAATTACCAAAAATGTGATCATTGCGGTAGTAAGTTTTTGCTTGCTACCGAATGCCAAGATTACATTGATGGGGCAGTTAATCCTTGGATCAATGAAGAGTTGGTTGAGGGTACATTTTGTAATACATGCATAGACAGGCTAACTGATGATCGCTGATTGCGTGAAACCTTCTTCTTTCCCCCGAAAGGAGGAGGTATTAGTCAACATTCAAAAGGAGGAAAATATGGATGAACTAAAAACTTTTAACTTAACTATCAAATGTCA
>ERZ869936.1863-NODE-1863-length-13753-cov-6.304497_pt1 | contig 13753 bp, 10 predicted proteins | sample MGYA00520876_ERZ869936 | MGnify/ENA primary metagenome ERZ869936 (study PRJEB32218, sample SAMN09650985) | biofilter metagenome | isolation source: enrty point of leading RO module | place: Saudi Arabia: Thuwal, RO plant located on Red Sea | collected 2016-02-17 ...
AAATTCGGGAGAGTCGTCCCGCCAGCCTCATCGGCGGCGGGCGGCGGGGCGGGACGGCGTCAAGTCACCGTCCCGGGTTTCAAGAAGCCGACCTCAAATGAGGGGCGGCTTGTCCATCAGCAACACGGGGCCTTCCGGCGTCTCCTCATCCCCATGAAACCACCGGGTCCGCGCGCAGTCCGTCGCCCGCAGCCGGCAGACTTCGGAGTCTTCCACCACCAGAACCCCGCCGAAGCAGGATCCCGTGTGATGGTGGTGGGGCCCGGGAGGACAATGGGGACCGTGATGGTCGTCATCCTCGGAATGGTGATCGTCGTGACTCCCGCAACAATCGTCGGAAACCACGATATCGACCGTGAAGCCACCGACCTGAGCGATCACACGCTCCCCCAGTCCGACGAAAACGCCGAACACCAGAAGCGCCAGGATCAGGCGGTGCATGGTGGGCAAAAAGCACCACATTCGGCCTGATTCAAGCCGAAATCCGGATGGGGCAAGGAAGAGAGCCCTTCACCGGCCGACCACTCCAGGGTGATCTTCGGGCCGGAACCCCGCCCTGCCGGGAGTGGCCTCGCGCCCCGGCCGGCCCCATTTCCAGGCCCGATCGGATTCGCGGAAATGAGTCGGCCCGCGCCCACGTAAAGAGGCGCCATGTTCCACAAGAACCCCATCCCGATCCTGCTCTGCCTCCTGCTGCCCGCCGTCGCCGGGGCGAAAGAGCTTTTCAACGGCAAGGACCTCACCGGCTGGGACGGCGACCAGCGGCTTTGGCGCGTCGAAGACGGCGTGCTGATCGGCGAGACCGACAAGGCCGACCGCAAGGTCGACAAGAACACCTTCCTCATCTGGAAGGGCGGCCAACCCGGCGACTTCACGCTGCGCTACAAGGCCCGCGTGACCGGCAACAACTCCGGCGTCCAGTACCGCAGCCGCCGGATCGGCGACGAGGGCTGGCGGATCGGCGGCTACCAGATGGACCTGCACCCGAAGCAGGAATACCTCGGCATGCTCTACGAGGAACAGGGCCGCGGCATCCAGTGCCTCCGCGGCCAGAAGGTCGAGCTGCCCGCGGCCGGCGGGAAGCCGAAGGAAACGGGCAAGCTCGAGGTCGAGAAGGTCGATCTCGCGGAGTGGAACGAGTTCCGCATCGTCGCCCGCGGCAACGTCGTCCAGCACTACGTCAACGGCAAGCTGGCCGCGGAAATCACCGACCTGAATCCCGACAAGCGCGCGCTGGAAGGCCTCCTCGCGCTGCAACTCCACGCCGGCCCGCCGATGAAGGCGGAATTCAAGGACATCGTCCTCGAAAGCGCTCCCGCGATGGGGAACGCCGCCGTCGCGCCCGAGGGGATCGAGATCGCCGATGGCTTCCAGCTCGAGAAAATCTACAACATCCCGAAGTCGCAGGGCTCGTGGGTTTCGATGACCGTCGATGACCAGGGACGCCTGATCTGCGGCGACCAGTATGGCGGACTCTACCAGGTGACCCTCGGCGACACGCCCGAGGTCCAGTGGCTCGATCTCGGCATCGGCGGCTCCCACGGGCTGCTGTGGCACCGCGGCACGCTCTACGTTTCGGTGAACGAGCGAGCCGGCGGCAAGGAGGGGGTCTACCGGATCACCGACGCCGATGGCGACGGCAGGCCGGAGAAGATCGAGATGATCAAGGGACTGAGCGGCCGCGGCGAGCACGGGCCGCACTCGCTGGTCCCGTCGCCCGACGGCGAATGGATCTACTTCATCGCCGGCAACCACACCGACCCGCCCGAGTATGACTCGTCGCTCGTCCCCGAGGTGTGGCAGGAGGATCAGCTTCTTCCGAGCCGTCCGGACGCACGCGGACACGCCACCAACCGCCGCGCCCCCGGCGGCTGGGTGGCCCGCTTCCGTCCCGACGGCTCGGACTGGCAACTTTTCTCGATCGGCTACCGCAATCCCTACGACCTCGCGTTCTCCGCCGACGGCACCCTGTTCACCTACGATGCCGACATGGAATGGGACCTCGGCATGCCGTGGTACCGGCCGACCCGCATCTGCCAGGTCGTCCCCGGATCCGAGTTCGGATGGCGCACCGGCACCGGCAAATGGCCCGACTACTACGAAGACAGCATGCCGTCGGCCTACGACATCGGACCCGGCTCGCCGACCGCCCTACTTTCCGGCGCCGGCGCCCGCTTCCCGGAGAAATACCAGCGCGCCCTGTATGCCTTCGACTGGACCTTCGGCACCATCCACCTGATCCACCTCGAACCGGACGGCGCCGGCTTTTCCGCCACCAGCGAGGAATTCATCTCCGGCCAGGGCATGCCCTACACCGCCGCCGCGATCGGCAAGGACGGGCACATGTATTTCCTCACCGGCGGCCGCAAGATCGACTCCGCCCTGTGGCGCGTGAAATACATCGGCGACGAAAGCACCGAACCGATCCCGACCTCGACCCGCGAGCCTCTGGTCGATCCCTCGCTTGCCAGCGAGAACCGCGTCGAGCGCTTCCTCGCCCGGACCCGCATGGAACTCGAGGGACCGGACGCGTTTCCGCAGAACCCCATCGAACCTTGGGCGGTGATCCAGAAGGCGCTCGGCCTCGCGCGGGTCGATGCGGAGAAGTCGAAGCCGAGAATTCTCGCCTCCCTCGTCGGTCTCGACTGGGGCGCGCTGTCCAAGCAACAGAAGCTCACCTGGCTGCGCGCCGCCGGGCTGGCCTTCATCCGCGGCGGCGAGCCGACCGATGCCGAGCGTGAGGCGATACTCGGGAAGATCGACGCCGCCTTTCCCGCCACCGACGACGAACTGAACGCCGAACTTTGCCGGATGCTCTGCTACCTCGAGGCGCCGGGCATCGTGGGCCGCACGCTCTCGCTGATGGACGCCGCCGGTCCCGAACCCAAGCCCGATTGGGCGGACCTCGCCTCGCGCAACCCCCGCTACGGCAAGACCATCCTCAACATGCTCTCGAACCTGCCGCCGTCGCAGGTCATCCACTACGCCTACTGCCTGCGCACCATCGAGGGACCGTGGACGCCGGACGAGCGCCGGCGTTACTTCGCCTGGCTCGACCGCCTCGCCAAGAACAGCGGCGGGGCGAGCTACGGCGGCTTCATCGGCGGGATCCGCCGCGATGCCTTCGACGGCGCGACCGAGGAGGAAAAGGCCCGCATCAAGGACCTTCCGCCCACCACCAGTCCCCTCGCCGACCTGCCCCAGGCGAAGGGTCCGGGCCGGGCGTGGACCGTGGACGAGGTGATCGCCGCGGTCGAGGCGGGCGAAGGTGAGGCCGAACGCGGCGCGGTGATGTTCCAGGCCGGCATGTGCGCCGCCTGCCACCGCTTCGGGTCCGAAGGTGGTGCCGCCGGACCCGACCTCACCGCCGTCGGCGGCCGTTTCGACGCCCGCGCGCTGGCCGAGGCGATCCTCGATCCGAGCAAGGAGGTCTCCGACCAGTACCACTTCGAGCAGTTCACCCGCGAGGACGGCAGCCAGGTCATCGGCCGCCACATCGACGAGAAGGATGAAAAGATGATCATCGCCGTGAACCCCTTCGACTTCAGCCAGACCGTCGAGGTCGCCCGTTCGGAACTCGTCAAGCGCCAGCCCTCCCCCGTCTCCCCCATGCCCGCCGGCCTGATCAACTCGATGAACGAGCAGGAGGTGCGGGATCTGTTCGCCTACCTGCTGGGGAGATAAGGAGCGCGGCTTTTCAAGCCGCTACAGATTCGGCATCACCGGCCAGATCCTCGGCCCATCATCGCCCGGCGCCGACAAACGCCTCGGGACTCACGGCGATGTCCGGGCACTTCGTCAAGAGCGCCTTGTCGGTGGTGATCAGGCGTGTGTCGAGCTTCGCGGCGAGGCAAAGAAACTCCGCATCGTAGGCGGAAACCTTGTGTACCGCGGTGAAGGGCAGCACCACCTCGGAAGCCACCGAATATTCACGGTCCACAACGAGTCGTTCCGCCTGTCTCATGCGTTCCGTAGCGCCCACCAGAGTCATCCCGGCATGATGCATGTGGGTGGCCAGAACGTTGCGGAACTCGGACCGCCACAGAAACGGCGCACACCACTCCGCATCCTTCGCGAGAACCTCCCGGCACGCTTCCGTCCGCTCCCCCTCGATGAGCAGGTAGGCAAGGACGCTGGTATCGACCACGATCACGGCCGGCCGTCCTTCAGCGCGGATTCCAGCATGGCGGGGGCAAGCCGCACCCCGTCACCTTCCCGTACTCGATCAACCGCCGCCAGCGTGTCGGACACCTCGATCCGCGAAACCGCTACGGCAGCCTTCAGACACGAAAGCACCTCCCCGTTGAGGGAACGCCCGTGCTCCCGAGCCCGGGCCTTCAAGGCTCCGTGAAGATCTTCAGGGAGATTCTTGATCGTGATCGCTGCCATGGAAAAACCATACTGGTTGCATTTTGGTTGTCAATGCTTGAGCTAGCTGATCCGGCCCGCCGTCAACGACCCGAAGGCTCGGGAGACCAAAGACCAAAGACCAAAGACCCGGGCCACCGGCCCGGGGATGGCGAATCGCACGAACCACCGCGGCCTGAAAGGTCGCGAGAACCGTTCTGGCGACCTTTCAGGCCGCTCGATCTCCTCCGCCAACACCCCCGGGACCGCGGCGCGACGCGCCTTGCCACCGGGCTTTGTTCTCATGACCCTTCGGGCCATTCCCGAGTCGCCGCCGCGTCATGGCACACCTAATCCCAGAATATGCCTGACATCTTATCGGAACCGCCCTGTACGGAGCCTTACGCAGGGTGGTGTGGGACCGGGGAGCAAACTACTCCCCGGGACCCGATTGCCATTCTGATTTTGAGAAGTGTCTGCGCAGCTCACGAAGCGCATACATGGCACCAACGGCTTCTCCTCGAAGTCTCTCAAGGTTGGGCCCCTCGAACTCGTCAAGCTCGTCAGCCTTGAGTGCGATCCAATCCTCGAGCTGGGCAGTCAGAAGATCAATTCGCTGGGCCACAGGAAGGGATTGATCAATCGGATCCTGGAGCCAAGTGCGAGGAAAAGGACCATCCCATTCGCCGAGAAGCTGTTGAGCGATCATCGAGTCGCCAAACCGGCGCAACGCAGATTCGAACTTCGGGTTGGGTTCCATTCTTTGGACAGAACAGGGTAGATCTCCCGCCCCTACCAAGGGAGACGGGAATGCAACTGATTCATAAGTGACAAATCATCACCGCGCGGCGACGAGATCATACCCGCGCCAGTCGCGGATGGTGACCTCGGCAAACTCGCCGACCGGGAGACTCTCATCCACGTGCACCGAGCCGTCGATTTCCGGCGCATCCCACTCGGTGCGGCCGACGCCGGGTTCCTCGACCAGGACGCGGACCTTCTTCCCGATCTGCTCCTGGTTCAACTCGGCGGCGATGCGCTGCAGCTCGGCCATGGCGCGGCTCCAGCGGCTCTTGCGAGTCATGTGGTGCAGGTGGCCGTCCATCTTGTAGGCCGGTGTGCCCTCTTCCTTGGAATACTGGAACACCCCCGCCCGCTCGAAGCGGAACTCGCGGATGAACTCCAGCAATTCCTCGAAGTCCTCCTCCGTCTCGCCGGGAAAGCCTACGATGAACGTCGTACGAATCCCGAGGCCCGGAATGCCGGCGCGCATGCGGCGCAGCAGGTCGCGGATATAGTCGCCATCCGTCTTGCGCTTCATCACCGCCAGCATCCGGTCGGAGATGTGCTGCAGGGGGATGTCGACGTATTTCGCGACCTTGTCGCACTCGGCGATGGTCTTGATGAGTTCGTCGGACCAGTGCGCCGGGTGGGTGTAGAGCAGGCGGATCCAGAAGTCGCCCTCGATGGCGTTCAGCTCGCGCAGCAGCGAGGCCAGCGACTCGCCGCGGGTGGAGTCGACCGGCGAGTTCGGGTTCGGCCGCTGGCCCTCCCACTTGTCCATGCCGAAGTAGGTCGTGTCCTGCGAGATCAGGTTGATCTCCCTCGCACCGCCGGCGACGAGATCCTTCACCTCGCGGACCACGCTTTCCTGGGTCCGCGAGCGGTGCATGCCGCGGATCTTGGGGATGATGCAGAAGGTGCAGGTGTGGTTGCAGCCCTCGGCGATCTTCACGTAGGCGCTGTGCTCCGGCGTGAGCCGCCAGCGCGGCGTGTCGTAGTCGGGGACGTATTTCGGCTTGAGCGTGACGAAATCGCGCGCGTCGTCGGTGGAGACGCCGGCCTCCTTCTCCGGCACCGGCTTCTTTCCGACCAGTCCCTCGATGATGGGCGCGACCTTGGTGATCTGGTCGAGGCCGATGAAGGCATCGACCTCGGGCATGAGGCCGGGCAGTTCCTTGGCGAAGCGCTGCGAGAGGCAGCCGGCGACGATGATCTTCTGGTCGCGCCGCTCGACGTCCTCGCCGCGCGCATTGACCGCGCCGAAGACCGCCTCGATCGACTCGGTCTTGGCCATGTCGATGAACGAGCAGGTGTTGACGATGAGCACGTCCGCCAGCTCGGCGTCGGGCGTGAGCGCCATGCCGGCCTGCGCGAGGTGGCCCATCATCACCTCGGAGTCGATGAGGTTCTTGGCGCAGCCGAGGGAAATGAGGCCGACAGTGGTGGACATCGGCGTCAGGGAGCGAGTTCGACGATCGAGTTGAGGATCAGCTCGTCGCCGGGCTCGGGTTTCACCTCGTCGAAGCGGGTGATCGGGTTGGCGATGGCGCCATCGATGCTGACCTCGCCGACGCGGAGCTTGCCGAGGATGCCGCCGTTGCGGCGGATGGCGAGCACGGTGCCGGACTGGACGTTGTCGGAGCTTTCGATGTGCAGGGTGGCGAAGCCGCCGGTCTCGGGGCTTTCCACCCACTCCTGGATGGTCGCGATGAGCATGGCGTCGTTGATCAGCCGCGAGCGGCGCGCCTCCTTGTTGCGCTCCTCGGCGTGGCGGCCGTTGAGCAGCAGGGCCTCCTGCTCGGCGAGTTCGGCATCGGCCTTGGCCTCCTCGGCCTCCCGTTCGAGCTGCTTGAGCCGCTCCTCGAGGTCGCCGACCTTCTCCTCGGCCTCGCCGCGGGTGACGAGATCGGTGCTGGCTGGCTCGCTCGTGGCCTCGCGCAGGGCGACGCGCTGCTTCTCGGTCCGCAGGCGCTCGATTTCGGCCTCCATCTCGGTGAGCTGACGGCGCATCGCCGTGATGTCCTCCTCCGGCGCGCTCTTGACGCCGTCATTCATGCGGTTGGTGAAGACCACCAGCGCCCCGAGCAGCAGCGCCAGGGTGGCTCCGAGCAGAATCTTCAGCGTGTCCATGCGCGGGAGGGTGCCGCCCGCGCCACCCGATGTCAACGCGGCTGGAAAGGGCCTCAGCGCAGCTTGCGGACCTCGATCCGCTCCCAGCAACGACGGTCCTCCGCGGCGGAAAACCGCACGGTCCAGGCATCCAGCGCGCCTCCCGGACGCACGGCATCGCCGCCGACGAGCGTTTCGTTCATGCTCTCCGGGGTGATGACCGACCGCACGCCGTCGAAGCGCCGCTTGAAGGCCGCGCGGGTGCGGCTCTGCATGCGCCGGTGGCCGCTGCCGGTGATCAGGTTGGTCAACAGCAGGCCACCGGGACGCAGCCGTTCGGCCAGCAGATCGACACCCCAGCCGGCACGCGTCTGTGGACGGAAAACGTCCTCCGCCCCGGTGAGGTAGCAGTCGTCGATGACGATATCGAAGTGCCTGCGCGATCCGGCGGCCCACTCGTAGGCATCGGCGACCACCACCTCGACGCCGATCTTGTCGAGCTGCATGTGCCGACGGGCGAGTTCGATGATCCGCGGGTCGATCTCGACCGCGGTGAAACGACAGTCCGGCAGTAGGTGTCGGAGGATGCGCAGGGTCGTGCCACCGGCCAGCCCGAGCATCAGCAACGAACGCGGCGGGCCGTCGGGACGGAGCAACGCCCCGGCGGCGAGATTGTCCCACGCCAGGCCTGTCAGGAAGCGATCGCGGTGCCACCAGGCGTGGACCGCTCCCGCGACCCGAAATTCGCAGCACCGCGCCGACTTCCCGACCTCGACGGTCTGGTGCGCGGTCTCGACGCGGGCATGACGGCGGGCGGCCAAGGCGCGCGAGGGATGACCGCTGCCGTCCGCGATGCCAAGGAAAAGCGCGGACCTACCGCCGCCAGCGTCGCCGGGGATTCAGGACCTCCTGCCGGGCATCCTGCGGAAGCCCGCTGCTTTCCAGCCAGATGCGCGCGCCTTCCGGATCGCGACGGTAGTAGGCCTGACCGACCTGCGTCAGCGATCGCTCGCGCAGCTCCGGATCGGAGATGTCCTGCGCCCAGGCGATCGCCGTGGTCGGGTCCTGCCAAGCGTAGCCGTTGGCGAAGCCGGCCACGGCCGCGTCGCGCTGCGGCGAGCGTTCCATCGACATCAGGTACTGCCCGGCGGCCTCGGGGTCGCGGTCCTCCCACTCGCCGAGGGCCTGGGAAAAGCCGGTGTTCTGCGAAGCGCCGGCTGGCAGCGTCTCGAGCCACGCCACGGCGGCCTGCGGATCGCGCTCGGCCCACTCGTCACCGATCTCGCCAATCGCCGACCTCGCGTAGTCCTGGTCGGCGAACTGCCCCGCCCAGGCCGCGGCCGCCTGCGGATCCTGGCGGACGTAGGTTTCGGTCACCCGGCGCATCGCGCCGCCCTTGGCGTCGCCGTCGGGCAGGGACTCTACCCACAGCGAGGCGGTCTCGGGGCCTCCCTGCCGGATCGCTTCGTTGGCCACCTCGCGCAGGAGCCTCTGGGCATGATCCGGATCGTCGGCACCGAACCGCAGCGCCACCTCGGTCGCCAGGTTCAGGTCGTGGTCGGCGATGCCGGAAATGATGTTGCCCTGCAGGTTCCGGCGCTGTCCCTCGAGTTCCTCGGGCAGGTTGTCCAGCATTGCCAAGGCCCCGGCGGGATCGGCCGCCGCCCAGCCGGTCAGCGCCGCGCCGAGGTCCGGCTCGTCACTGGTCCGCGCGAACTCGAAGGCCTCGCGCCCGGCCAGCGCGCCCCAGGCGTAGTTGAAGTCGTTCCACGTGTCTCCCTCGGCACCCAGCGCGACGAGATGCTCGCGGATCTCCATCGCATTCTCCGCCGTCATGCTCTCGAGCAGCCTGGCGAAGGCCAGCCGCCGGGTCAGCGGATTCGGGTCGCGCACGGCCTGTTCGGTGACCGCTTTCAACCCGGCGGCGCCCGGCGAGTAGCTGCCGAAGAGCCGCGTCAGCGGGCCCTCACCCAACCGGGCCGTGGCCGGGTCCGCGGCATCGCGCTCGTTGCGGAAATTGGAGCGTATCCCCGTCGGACGGTCCGCGCGTTGTGCCGCGGCGGCGACCTCCTCGGCCGATGGAACGCCGGCCTTCGATCCGATGAAGAAAGCGGCGCCCGCGGCGATCGCCCATCCGAGGTGAACGTAAAGCTGTCTTCCGATCATGAAATCAAGGGTTCCCTGGAATACGCGGCCCGCAAGCAGGTCTTGTCTCCCTTCAGGAATGGCATGTCCGTTTCACGCCGCCGCGGCCAGCCGCCGCACCATCCGTGGAAAAAGCCACCAGTGCGCCGGCAGCACGGCGAACCAGTAGAGGCGGCCGAGCAGGCCCTGCGGCCGGAAGGTCGCGGTCTGGCGCAGCTCTTCCCTGCCGACCACGAACTCCAGCCAGGCCTCGCCGGGCAGCTTCATCTCGGCGTAGAGGATCAGACGGCCCGCGTCCCGGTCGGCCAGCACCACGCGCCAGAAATCCAGCGCGTCGCCCGGACGCAGGTCCTCCGGATCGCGCCGGCCGCGGCGGGTCCCGATGCCGCCGATCAGCCGGTCGATGGCACCACGCACATCCCACGCCCAGTTCATCGACGGCCACCCGCGCTCGCCTCCGAGCGACCAGACCGCCGCCACCACCTCGTCGCGGTCGGCGGCGAGCGGGCAACTACGACGATCATGGTAGACGCCGTGCTGCGGCACCTGGATCGCGTCGAGGAAGCGCGGGTCGAGCGAGCCGCCGACCAGCGAATCGACCCAGCTCGACGGCACCCGGTTCTGCGCGATCCGCGACAGCGCGCGCCCGACCGCCACGCGGTAGGGGGAAAGCTCGACCGACACGAGTTCGCGGATCCTTTCGTCGCGGCAGACGGTCTCGTGCTCCAGCGAATCGACCAGCGCGCGGGCGAGGGAGAAGCGCGTCGAGGTCATCAGCACCAGCCACCAGGAGGACAGCCGCGGACTGAAGAAGGGCACCGGCACGAACCAGCGCCTGAGCCCCCGCACCTCGGCGTATCCGGAAAGCAGATCACGGTAGCGCATCACCTCCGGGCCGCCGATGTCGTAGGTGCCGCCCGCCGTTTCCGGCACCTCGAGCACGCCCCGGAGGTAGGAGATCACGTCGCGGATCGCGATCGGCTGGCAGCGGGTGGCCACCCAGCGCGGGCAGATCATCACCGGCAGCTTCTCGGCGAGGTCGCGGACGATCTCGAACGACGCCGAGCCCGAGCCGACGATAATCGAGGCCCGCAGCACGGTCAGGTCCGCCTTGCCTCGCCGCAGCACCTCCTCCACCGCCAGCCGCGAGGCGAGGTGCGGCGAGAGTTCGCGCGACGGGTCGACGAGCCCGCCGAGATAGATGACCCGCCGGCATCCCGAGCGGTCCAGCCAGGCGGTGAAATGCTCCGCCACCCGACGCTCCTTCTCCGCGAAGTCCCCGCCGGCGCTCATCGAGTGGACAAGGTAGTAGGCGGCGTCGAGATCGTCGGGCAGTTCCGGCAGCGTCGCCGGCTGCAGCAGGTCGCCCTCGATCACCTCCAGCCTGCTCCCGATGAATTCATCGGCGGGAAACCGCCGGCGGTCGCGCACCAGGGCGGTGATCCGGTGGCCGGCCTCCAGCAGCGCGGGGATGAGCCGCAGACCGATGTAGCCGGTGGCGCCGGTGAGGAGGAGATGCACCGCCCAACTTCGACCAGGGCGGGCCGCTGTCGAGCGCGATCGCCACACGCGCGTTTGCAATCCGCACGCGGCTCTCCCATGGTCGCCACAGATGGACGAGGATCGCAGCCTGACCCTGCCCGATGGCCGCGCCCTCGGCTACGCCGAGTATGGCGATCCCTCCGGCGATCCGGTCATGTTTCACCACGGCTGGCCGAGCAGCCGCTACCAGGCCGCCTTCCTCGACCCGATGGCCCGCGATCGCGGCCTGCGCATCCTCGCTCCGGACCGCCCCGGCGTCGGTCGCTCCGACCCGCGACCCGGACGCGGCTTCAGCGACTGGCCGGCCGACCTCGCCGGCTTCGCCGATGCCTTGGGAATCGACCGTTTCAAGGCCTTCGGCGTTTCCGGCGGCGGCCCCTACACCCTCGCCGCCTGCGCCAGGCTCGGCGACCGCATCGAGCGCGCCGCGGTCGTTTGCGGAGCCCCGCCGCTCGCCGACAAGTCGGCCCGCAGCCACATGCACTGGGCCTACCGCACGCTCGCGACGAGCCGGAAACTGCGCCGCGTCGCGATGCCGGCGGTCGTCCGGCTGAGCCGGTGGATGGTCGATCGCGGCCACGATCACGCGCCCATGTCGTGGATGCTGAAGAGCGTGCCCGACGTCGATCGCGAGGCCATCCGCAACGGCGGCGGCTGGGAAATGGTCACCCGCAGCTTCCTCGAAGCCGTCCGCAACGGATCGGACGGCATGCGGGAGGATGGCGAATTGTATCTCTCCGACTGGGATTTCGATCCGTCGGGAATCCACGTCCCGGTTCATTTCTGGCACGGCACCGCCGACGCCAACCTGCCCTGCGAGGTGGCCAAAAGGCTCGCCGAGAAGGTGCCCAACGCAGAGACCGACTGGATCGAGGGCGAAGGGCACTACTCGCTCGCCATGGGCTATGCGGAGAACGCGCTGGATTGGTTGAAGAACCCGGCTACCGATACCTGACCCGCTTCTTCGCGGGCTTCTTCACCTTCTCCCCGTCCTTGAGCTGGGCGATCTGGTCGCGCAGGTGGGCGGCCCGCTCGAACTCGAGCTTGGCCGCGGCGTCGCGCATCTCCTTCTCCAACTCCGCGATCACCCGCACCTTGTCGTAAACCTCCTCGTCCTCGGCGACCAGTGAGCGGTTGAGCTTGTCGGCGCTCTCACGCTGGTTCGAGTAGAGGTGCAGGCTCTCCTGCACCGCACGCTTCACACTCTGCGGGGTGATGCCGTGTTCCTCGTTGTAGGTCGTCTGCTTCTCGCGACGGTACTCGGTGACATCGAGCAACCGCTGGATCGAGTCGGTGACCTCGTCGCAGAACAGCACGCACTCGCCGTTCACGTGACGTGCGGCCCGGCCCGCCGTCTGGATGAGGCTGGTCTCGTTGCGAAGGAAGCCCTCCTTGTCGGCGTCAAGGATGCACACCAGCGAGACCTCCGGCAGGTCGAGGCCCTCGCGCAGCAGGTTGATCCCGACCAGGATGTCGAACTCCGCCGCCCGGAGCTGGCGCAGGATCTCCACCCGCTCGACCGCGTCGACATCGGCGTGGATGTAGCGGACCTTCAATCCGACGTTCTGCAGGTACTCGGAAAGATCCTCGGCGGTCTTCTTTGTTAGAGTGGTCACCAACACCCGCTCGCCTTTCTCGACCCGCTGGCGGCAGAGCTCGATGGTCTCGTCGATCTGGCCCTTGAGCGGCTTGAGCGTGAGCACCGGGTCGAGCAGCCCGGTCGGGCGGATGATCTGCTCGACGACCAGCGGCTTGCCCGGCTTGGTCACGTCGAAGGCTTCGACCGGTTCCGTCGAGGGGCTCGGCTGCAGGTTCATCTTGCGCAGGTCGAAGACGGTCAGCCCGCGGTCGTCGCCCTTGCCCTTGGTCGGAATGAAGCGCGGGTTGTCGGGGCGCGAGTTGACCATTTCGAAGGGCCCCGGCGTCGCCGAAACGTAGAGTCGCTGGCCGGTCATCTTCATGAACTCGTCGAAGCGAAGCGGGCGGTTGTCGAGCGCGCTGGGCAGGCGGAAGCCGTGGTCGACCAGCACCGTCTTGCGGCTACGGTCTCCCTCGTACATCCCGCCGATCTGCGGGATGCTGACGTGGCTTTCGTCGATCAGCGTGAGGAAGTTTTCCGGGAAGAAGTCGAGCAAGGTGTACGGCCGGGCGCCGGGCGGGCGGCCGGTGAGGTGGCGCGAATAGTTCTCGATCCCCTGGCAGAAGCCCATCTCGCGCATCATCTCGAGGTCGTAGTCGGTGCGCATCCGCAGCCGCTGCGCCTCGATCAGCTTGCCCTGGCTCTCGAACTCCGCGCCGCGGGCGTCGGCCTCCTTGCGGATCTCGACGATCGCCTTCTTCAGCTTGTCGCCGGGCGTGACGAACTGCTTGGCGGGGAAGAAGGTGTAGCGATCGACCGACTCGATCATGGTGCCGGTGAGCGTGTCGATGGTGGAAATCCTGTCGATCTCGTCGCCGAAGAACTCGACCCGCACCGCGGTCTCGTCGAGGTAGGCGGGGTGGACTTCCACAACGTCGCCGCGCACGCGGAATTTGCCACGGCCGAAGGCGATGTCGTTGCGCTCGAAGAGCAGGGCGACGAGGCTTTCCAGGAGTTGGTCGCGGCCGATCTCCTGGCCGACCCATACCGGCACCATCATCCCCTCGTAGTCCTCGGGCGAGCCGAGGCCGTAGATGCAGCTCACCGAGGCGACCACGATGGTGTCCTCGCGGGTCAGCAGCGAGCCCATCGCCGACAGCCGCAGCCGCTCGATCTCGTCGTTGATGCTCGAATCCTTCTCGATGTAGGTGTCGGTGCGCGGGATGTAGGCCTCGGGCTGGTAGTAGT